>Ga0209007_1000668_pt1 | contig 11766 bp, 8 predicted proteins | sample JacPinW_OM1H0_O2_FD_187961 | JGI IMG/M metagenome (GOLD analysis project Ga0209007, IMG submission 187961) | Forest soil microbial communities from Algoma, Ontario, Canada - Jack Pine, Ontario site 1_JW_OM1H0_O2 (SPAdes) (version 2) | ecosystem: Environmental > Terrestrial > Soil > Boreal...
CGCCTGCCGCCATTCCAAACTCTCACGATCCGAGTGTGCCAGGAAGGACTTCGGAAACCCGCCACGCATCCAGAGACGATCCGCGCGCTGGGCACCGATTTCCCTCAACGCGAGCCCGGGCAATTCGTAGTAAGCAATGCGCCCCGCGAGTGATTCAGAGCTTTGCCGGAGAAGATCCGGCGCCGCGCTGCCCAAGACCAGAAACCGCGTGTGCACCGGCTTGCGATCCGCCAACACGCGCAATACCGGGAACAGCTCCGGACGGCGCTGCACTTCATCCAGTACTACAACGCCTTTCAGGCCCTGGAGGGCAAGCATTGGGTCGGCGAGCCGCGCGACATCAGCTGGATTCTCCAGATCAAATCGGGTGTTGTGATCGCTGAGGGACGGCGCAATCAGGCCTGCGAGCGTTGTTTTTCCAACCTGACGCGCACCCAGCAGTGCGACTACGGGGAATCGCTTCAAAAGGCCGGTAATCCGCTGCACATGCAGATCGCGATCTATCATAGTCGCATCCTACCATGAAAATTCAGCGTGTATAACCGACTTTTCATGGTAGATAAAATTGTATTTTGTTAACAACCAATGACTTACGTCGGTCACTCCCACTCGATCGTCGCAGGCGGCTTCCCCGATATATCGTAGACCACGCGCGAAATTCCCGGCACTTCGTTGATGATCCGATGAGCGACGCGATCCAGGAAATCATAGGGCAGACGCGCCCAGCGCGCCGTCATGAAGTCGATGGTTTCCACCGCGCGCAAGGCAATCACATAGTCATAGCGCCGCCCGTCACCCATCACGCCGACCGACCTGACCGGTAAAAAAACGGCGAAGGCTTGGCTGACCTTGTCGTACAGATCGTGGGTGCGCAGCTCTTCGATGAAGATCGCATCCGCGCGTCGCAAGAGATCCGCGTGGGATTTATGAATCTCGCCCAGGATCCGCACACCGAGTCCGGGACCCGGGAAGGGGTGACGATGCACCATTTCCTTCGGCAATCCCAATTCGACGCCCAGTTTTCTGACCTCGTCTTTGAACAGCTCGCGCAGGGGCTCGAGCAGTTTCAATTTCATGTGTTGCGGCAAGCCGCCGACGTTGTGGTGCGATTTGATGACATGAGCCTTGCCGGTCTTCGCGCCCGCCGATTCGATCACGTCCGGATAAATCGTGCCCTGTGCCAGCCACTTCACGTCTTTGAGTTTGGCCGCCTCCTCGTCGAATACTTCGACAAAGATCCGGCCGATGATTTTGCGCTTCTTCTCCGGATCCGCTTCGCCGGCCAAGGCCTGCAAAAATCGCTGCTCGGCATCGACTCGAATGACGTGTACGCCCATGTGCTCGGCGAAGGTCGCCATGACCTGGTCGCCCTCGCCCAAGCGCAGCAATCCATGATCGACAAACACACAGGTGAGCTGGGTGCCGATGGCCTGATGCAAAAGCGCGGCGAGCACGGAGGAATCGACGCCTCCGGAAAGACCTAGCAGCACTCGGTCGCTGCCCACTTGCGCGCGGATGCGGGCAACGCTGTCCTCGATGATATTGCGAGTGGCCCAGCTTGCGCTGCAGCCGGCGATCTCGCGCACGAAGCGCCTCAAGATTTCGCCGCCCTGCAAACTATGCGTGACTTCAGGATGAAATTGCAGGCCGTACAGATGCCGGGATTCGTCGGCCATGGCGGCGAGCGGCGCATTGTCGCTGGCGGCGATCACTTTGAATCCGGGCGGCAGCGCGGTCACGCGATCGCCGTGACTCATCCACACATCCAGCAACCGCCGGCCCTGCGCGTCGCGATTGTCCTCGAGCCCATCGAGCAGCGGCGAGGTATTCGTCGGCCTGACTTGAGCGGCGCCGAATTCCCGGTGCGAGGAGCCTTCGACTTGACCGCCGAGTTGCGCGGCCATGGTTTGCATGCCGTAGCAAATCCCCAGCACCGGCACGCCCAGGGAATACACTTCACGCGGCGCTTCGAGACCCTTGGCGTCGTAGACCGATTCGGGACCGCCCGATAGCACAATGGCCCTCGGCGCAAATTTCTTGATGTCGGCGATCGGAACGTCGCAGGCGTAGATTTCGGAGTACACCCCGATCTCGCGGATGCGGCGGGCGATCAACTGCGTGTACTGAGCACCAAAATCGAGAATCAGAACCCTGTCCGCATGAATGTCGGCCATCAACCAATCCGGTAGTTGGGCGCTTCTTTGGTGATGGTCACATCATGCACGTGACTCTCGCGCACGCCGGCACTGGTGATGCGTACGAACTGCGGCCGCGTGCGCATCTCCTCGATGCTGCCGCTGCCGGTGTAGCCCATGGCGGCACGCAGCCCGCCTGACAACTGGTGCAGGATCGCGACGAGGCTTCCTTTGTACGGCACCCTACCCTCAATGCCCTCTGGGACGAGTTTTTCAAGCTCCGACGTGGTGTCTTGAAAGTAGCGGTCGCTCGAGCCGTGCGTTTGCGCCATGGCGCCCAACGACCCCATGCCCCGATACGCCTTGTACGAGCCGCCCTGGTAGAGCTCGACTTCGCCGGGGGATTCTTCGGTCCCTGCGAACATGCCGCCGATCATCACGCAGTGCGCGCCGGCCGCGAGCGCCTTGGCGATGTCGCCGGAATAGCGGATTCCGCCATCGCCAATGACCGGGATACCTGTGCCCTCGAGCGCCTTGGCCACGCGGGCAATGGCGCTGATTTGCGGGACACCGACACCGGCAATGACGCGCGTCGTGCAAATGGAGCCCGGGCCGATGCCCACTTTGACCGCATCGGCGCCGTGCTTGACGAGATCGAGCGCAGCCTCGGCGGTGACGATATTGCCGCCGATCACTTGGATGTCCGGATATTTCGCCTTGATTCTCGATACCGTATCGAGCACGCCGCGTGAATGACCGTGCGAGGTGTCCACGACAACGACGTCGACTCCCGCTTCGCGCAGGGCGGCGACCCGGTCGAGCGTGTCAGGAGACGTGCCCACCGCGGCGCCGACGCGCAAACTTCCAACGCTGTCCTTGCAGGCGTTGGGAAATTCCGTGGCCTTCTGGAAATCCTTGACGGTAATCATTCCCTTCAATTCATGATCGCCCGAGATCACCAGCACCTTTTCGATGCGGTGCTTGTGAAGCAGCGCCAAGACTTGATCCTTGGGCGCATTCTCCCGCACCGTGATCAGGCGATCTTTCGGTGTCATTACGGATGAGACCGGCGCGTCCAATTTCGTCTCGAAGCGCAGATCGCGATGCGTGACGATGCCGACGACCTTGGTGCCGAGCACCACCGGTACGCCGGAGATATTTTTCGCGCGCGTGAGTTCCAAAACCTGACGAATGGTCATGTCCGGATTCACGGTGATCGGATCGCTGATCACGCCGCTTTCGAACTTCTTCACCCGATCGACCTGCCGCGCCTGGGCGTCGATCGACATGTTCTTGTGAATGATGCCGATGCCGCCCTCTTGGGCAATGGTGATGGCCAGGCGCGCCTCGGTCACCGTATCCATCGCGGCCGATACAACGGGAAGATTGACCTGGATCTCGCGGGTCAGCTTGCTTGCAAGGGATACGTCGCGGGGCAGGACTTCAGAATATGCCGGCACCAGCAACACGTCATCGAATGTGAGTGCCTCTTCAAGAATGCGCATAGGGTCGCGTTCACGTGGGTTCGTCTAAGAGGCGGCGCATTGTACCTTGCAGGTGCGGCGCGGTAAACCGCAGTATCATGGCCGCATGGAAACCACCGCAAATCGCGACATTTATAGCGTTTCGCGCCTCAATCGCGAAGTGCGAGTGCTGCTGGAGCGCGGTTTCGGGAGCGTTTGGCTCGAGGCGGAGATTTCCAACTTTGCGAAGCCCAGCTCCGGACACTGGTACTTTTCCCTGAAAGATGCGGCCGCACAGGTGCGCTGCTGCATGTTCCGGCAGCGAAATATGCTGTGTGCCTTCGCGGCCCGGGATGGGCAAAAAGTGCTGGTGCGCGCGCGGATCGGGCTCTATGAGCCGCGCGGCGAGTATCAGCTCGTTATTGACCACATGGAAGACTCCGGGCTGGGGGCTCTGAAACGACAGTTCGAGGAATTATCGGCAAAACTCGCGGCGGAGGGTTTGTTTGCAGCGGAGCGCAAGCGTCCGTTGCCCATGATCCCGAAGCGAATCGGTGTGATCACCTCCCCCACCGGCGCCGCCATTCGCGACATCCTGCATGTGCTGGCGCGGCGCTTTGCCGCGGTTCCGGTGCTGATCTATCCGGTCGCCGTGCAAGGCGCGACGGCGGCCGCGGAAATCGCCGCGGCGGTTCGCTTGGCCGGCCGGCGCGCCGAGTGCGATGTGCTCATTTTGGCGCGCGGCGGCGGCTCTCTCGAGGATTTATGGGCCTTCAACGATGAGGCGCTGGCCCGCGCGATCGTCGCCTCGCCGATACCCGTCGTCAGCGGCATTGGCCATGAAATTGACTTCACCATCGCGGATTTCGCCGCCGATGTCCGGGCACCGACCCCGTCCGCGGCGGCCGAAATTGCGGTGCCCGACGGCGAGGAATGGCTCATCTCCCTGTCGCGCCTCGCGCATCGGCTGCAGCGCGGCCTGCTGCGCCGGGTCGAGGCGCAGCGCGAGCGCTTGCGCTGGCTCATCGGCCGCGCGGCCTTGGTCAGTCCCACAGCCCGCCTGTCCCAGCAGACGCAGCGCTTGGATGAGCTGGAGCAGCGCATGTTTCGGTCGCTGCGCCAAATTCTCGCCGATCGGCGCTCCGCGTTAGGTGAGCGCCGCAGCCGTCTGTGGCAATTGAGTCCGGCGGCCCGGCTGCGCAGTACCGCGGCCCGACAAGCGGCCTTGTACGCCAGGCTGCGAGCCGCTGCCCTCGCCCGGCTGCATCTGGCGCGCGAGCGCCTCTCGCCGCTGGTGCGCACCTTGAATGCCGTGAGCCCGCTCGCCACCCTGGATCGGGGCTACGCTATTGTTAGCCGCGTAAGCGGCGGCATTGTGCGCAGCGCCGCCGAGGTGGCGCCGGGGACCTTGATCGAAGCACGCCTCGCGATGGGGAAAATTCGCGCCAAGGTGGAGGAATCTTGATTCGCAGGACACTTTTTTGCTCGGCCGCGCCTCTTCTCTGGGTGGCGCTCTTGCTCTGCGCAGCTCCCGCGCTTAGCCGTGCCTACCCCTTACCGCAGGAAAGCGCGGTGCCGGGCGGAGTCAAAATCCTCAAGCTCGACGTTCACAGCAATTCCATGCCCTATGTCGACGTCGACGGCCGCCGCGCGCTGGTCGTTCAGGAAGGATCGAGTTGGATCGCCATCATCGGCATCCCCTTGTCGGCGTCGCTCGCGCCGCAGCAGGTCATCGTCCGCAGCGGTGATGCCAGGCAGGAGATTCAATTTAGGATCGGCGACAAACAGTATGCGAGCCAGTCGCTCAAGGTGGCGCCGGGGCAGGTCAATCTGTCAAAGGCCGACTTGGAACGAGTGAATCGAGACAAAGCGATTATCGAGCACGCGCTGAGCCGCTGGACTGATGAGCAGCCAGAGACGCTGCGCATGCCACAACCGATCCCCGGCGTGCGCAGCAGTTCATTCGGCATGCGCCGCATTTTCAATGGCGAGTCGCGCAATCCGCACAGCGGCATGGACATCGCCGCGCCGGTCGGCACGCCCGTGCGGGCGCCGCTCGCGGGTACGGTGATCGACACGGGCGATTATTTTTTCAATGGCAATACGGTCTTTGTGGATCACGGCCGCGGCATGATCAGCATGTATTGCCATTTGAGCGCGATCGACGTGCAGCCCGGACAGCACGTGGCCGCGGGGACCACGCTAGGCAAAGTAGGCATGACCGGCCGGGTGACCGGGCCTCACTTGCACTGGGCCTTGAGCCTCAATCGCGCCTGGGTCGATCCGGAATTATTTGTCGCGAACTAACCCCGGCCTTGGAATTCCGCGCGCCTCAGCCCTTCGCCCCGCTCAGCATTTGATCAACTGCGGCTCCCTCCATCGGCAGCGATAGTGCGGCCTGACGCAGGCGCGCGCTATGTTCCTGGACCGCTGCACCCGAGGGTTGCATTTCGATTTGTCCCTGAAAAAATGCGCCATCGCTGATGCCGACCCGCGGCGCGAATACATTGCCTTTGACCTTGGCCGTTGCCCGAATATTGACCGACTCGGTCGCATACATGTCGCCCTCGACTTTGCCGTCGATGACGATGACGCGGGCCCGAATGTCGCCCTTCATGGTGCCGTCGGTGCCGATGGTGAGGCTTTGGGTATGGGTAATTGAGCCCTCCACACCGCCCTGAACAATCAGGTCTTCCTGCGCGGACAGTTCGCCGCGGAACTTCAGCGTCGGACCCAGCACCGAGGCTCGCGAAGCCGGCTCCGCGGCCTTCGCATCGGGGGATCGCGCAGGCTCAGCAGCGCGCGGAGCGGGCGATCGCGGCTCGACGCCGGGGATGCGTGGTTCAGGACGCGTCAGGGAAGGTTCGGCCGCGCCTGAGCGGCTGGTATTGGAATTCATCATGAGATCATCTCCATCGAGAGGTTTTTTGAACCACGACATTGTTAGGCGGCGCCACCGGCGGATTTGTGCGCACGGACCGGATCGAATTTCGCCGACTGCTGGCCGGCCTTCTTGCCGTCCATGTCAATGCTGCCGCTGAAATTCGCGCCTTCGGTAATGCTCACGGTCGGCGCAAAAATATTCCCGCAGACCTTCGCCGTCTCCTTCACGAACACGGATTTTTCGGCCTGCAAATCGCCATCCACCGTGCCTTCCACAATGATGAGTTGCGCCTTGATATTTGCCTTGACCGTGCCCTGCGGGCCAACGGTCAGGCGCTGTGTGTGGGTGATCGAACCCTCCACGCGGCCCTGGATCAACAGATCTTCCTCGGCGGTCAGATCGCCTTTGAAAAACAGCGTCGGACCTAAGATGGAAGCTCGTTCGGTCGCGCTGTTATAAGGATTGCTCATGCGATGTTCTCCGTGGGCTTGGTAGGTCTTACAAGGCACGCAGAGAGTACCTGGCATAATCGGTCTGAAAATGAGACCTCGATCACGAAACGTTTCGCTGCAAACTGAGTGCAACGAAAATTGTCGCAAAAAGCGGACGCCCCGCAGCGCGCGGTCAGGTGAACTCTTAAACGGTAAGGCCGGGCGCTACTCGGATTTCGCGGGTCGTTGCCGCGTCAGATGATCATTCAAACTATGCGCAAGCGACACAAAATCGGACGGGATCATGATCACCGTCGTGCTGTTGTTCTCGGCGCCCACTTCGGAAATCATCTGCATGCGCCGCAGCTCCAGCGCGGCGGGATTCTGGGTGATTTGCGCGGCCGCCGCCGATAGTTTCACCGACGCCTCGAGCTCGGCTTCAGCCTTGATGATGCGCGCGCGCTTCTCGCGGATGGCTTCGGCCTGCATCGCCATCACTTGCTGCATGGCCTTGGGCAGTTCCACGTCCTTCATCTCGAAGCGCTGAACCTCGAGACCCCATGCGGCGGTCGAGCCGGAAATATTGTCGCCCAACAAGGTGTTGATCTTATTGCGCTCTTGCAGGATTTCATCCAGATCGTGCTGGCCGATGATATTTCGCAATCCTGTCAGGGCCAGTTGGTACACCGCGGCGGGCGCATCGGCCACCTCGATGACCGCTTTTGCCGCATCCACGACCCGGTACCAGAGCACGGCGTTGACCTTGATGGTCACGCTGTCGCGGGTAATGGTTTCTTGCTGTTCTGCGGATACCGTGCGGGTGCGGATATCGACGCGCACCGAACGTTCGACTCCGAGCGGGATGATCCAATACAGTCCCGGCCCCTTAAGTCCCATGAAGCGTCCCAATCGGAACACCACACCGCGTTCGTATTGTTGCGCGACACGCAGGCCGGACAGGAAAATCACTACCAGCGCGATCACCAAGACATCGAGGATGGGCATCGGCGCTCCTTGGGTTATTCCCCAAGCTTACGCCGATCTGAAACCTACCGCGATTGCGAACTCTCTGCCGCTATTACTCGATGCTTTCTCCATGCAGCGTGATATCCAGGCCCTCGCGCTCCTGCTCTTCGGTTACGCGCAATCCGATGGTCATGTCGATGATTTTCAAAATGAGGTAGCTGACCGCGAATCCATAGATGACGGTCACGGCCACTCCCTGCAGCTGAATCAGAAATTGCGTCATGATGGAGTTATCCACCCCGCTGATCTCCTTGCTGAAGAAAACGCCGGTCAGCAGCGCGCCGACCATGCCGCCGATGCCGTGCACGCCAAAGGCGTCCAGCGAATCGTCATATCCCAGCACATGCTTGAGCGAGGTCGCGGCGAAAAAACAGATCACGCCGGCCGCCAAACCGATTGCCACCGCAGGCGTCGGGCCGACGTAACCTGACGCCGGCGTAATGGCGACCAATCCCGCCACCGCGCCGGAGGCGATTCCGAGGACGCTCGGCTTACCCTTGGCAAACCATTCCGCAAACATCCAGCTCAAGGCCGCGGCAGCCGTCGCCATCTGCGTGACCAGCATCGCCATGCCGGCGCGCCCATCGGCGGCGCCGGCGGAACCGGCATTGAAGCCAAACCAGCCCACCCACAGAAGCGACGCGCCAATCAGCGTCAGGGTCAAATTGTGGGGCGGCATCCGTTCACGCCCATAGCCCAAGCGTTTGCCGAGCACGATGCAACTGGCCAGTCCCGCCATGCCGGCGTTGATGTGCACGACCGTGCCGCCAGCATAGTCCAAAACGCCGGCGCGGCTCAGCCATCCGCTCGGCTCCCAAACCATATGCGCGATGGGCACGTAGACGAGCAGCGACCACGCGGCCATGAATACCAGCATGGCCGAGAATTTCATGCGATCGGCGAACGCGCCGGCGATGAGCGCAGGGGTGATCACGGCGAAGGTCAGCTGAAACATGGCATAAACGGTTTCCGGAATCGTCAAGGCCAAATGCGACACCGATAGCTGATTGACGGGGTCGTGCATGAAGGTCATGCCGCCGAACAACGCGCGGCTGAAGCCGCCGAGGAATTTGCTGCCGGGCGTAAATGCCCACGAGTAGCCGATCAGCCACCACAAAATGGTCACGACGCAGACGATCGCAAAGGTCTGCATCAGCGTGGCCAGCACGTTCTTCTTGCGCACCATGCCGCCATAAAAAAGGGCCAGGCCGGGTATCGACATCATCAGCACCAGGGCGGTCGAGGTCAGCATCCAGGCGGTATCGCCGGCGCTAATCTTGTCGGCGCCGATCAAGATGGGCGCTGTCGGCGCGCTATCGCCCCAGGCCGCGGGCACACTTAAGGTCAATACCGTGAGAAAGGCCAACATCGGCAGTTTTTTCATATGTCCCCTGTGCTTTAGATGGCGCTGGAGTCGCGCTCGCCTGTTCGAATGCGCACGACTTGCTCGAGATCAAAAACAAATATTTTCCCGTCCCCAACCTTGCCGGTTTTGGCCGACCTCATGATCGCTTCGATCACGAGATCGACGAGCCCGTCATCAACCGCGATCTCGATTTTCGTCTTCGGCACGAACTCAACGACATACTCGGCGCCGCGATAAATCTCGGTGTGTCCGCGCTGCCTGCCAAAGCCCCGCACCTCCGTGACGGTCAGCCCCCGAACCCCGACGTCGCTCACCGCCCCCCGAACCTCGTCGAGCTTGAAGGGTTTGATGATCGCGGTTATGAGCTTCATCCCTCTGAAGATCCTTGCACAGCACCGACTGCTGCGTGGCGGAAAGCACCACTTGTGCCAGGAACGAAGTATCGAATGCGATCAGCAGCTTAAGAGCACGGCTGGCGGTAAGACCCTGCATCCATGCACCAATAAAGGGCGTCGATTCGACCGCCATGTCTCATCGCAGTGCGCGGTGCGACCTACGCCTTGCGCAATGCGCCTTTCAGCGAAGTGACAATTCAACGAAGCGACAATTCCAACCGGACATGGCCGTCCTGACCCTTCGCCTTATCGTTGGCCACCAAAAATACCCGTTCAGGAGCGATCTGCGTGCCGGTGAGCAAAGCTTGCTGTAAGTTCATCGCCCGTTGCTGGCCCAATGCGGTGAGGTCTGATTCGGTTACCGCAATGTGCTGATGAATCTCATGCACAAGAAAATCGTTTCTTGCCGCCGTCTTTTCCGGTTTGGTCTTGATGGCCTCAACCTCATCCGGAAATTTAGGTTCCGTGCCGAAATTGCTGACGTACAGCCGCGTCAGTAAATCAAGCTGCGCCGCGGCGTCCAATTGATCGAATGTGGTTGGGCCAGCGGACGACTTTTTATGGGCGGCCGGTGCGGCCAGTGCGCCTTGGAGCTGCGCCTGATATTTAGCTTCGATGAGACTCGGGCGATCCAGTTCGCCGACCACGGCAATCGGAACCTCGATTTTCAGCTGCGGCCGCGCGTCCAACGCCTTGACGATGCTTTGGGCTTTGGCGACGCCGGCCGGATCCAGCCCGGCCGCGCCGGGTTCAAAGTCGACAAACTGTAGGTCGGGTCCGCCGCCGAACAAAGACCCTAAGAGCGCGAAAGGCGCTGTCACTGCCTTCTCCAGGATATTCACGAAAACCTTCCAAATAATCGGACCGAGCTTGAACTTCGGATCGTCGAGGGAACCGGTAACGGGAAGATTGAGATCGATGACGCCGTCGCGGTCTTTGAGCAGCGCGACCGCCAGCTTGACAGGCAGCGAGACCGCATCCTTACTCTCGGTTTTGTCGCCGAACTCGAGTTGTTCAACGATGATGTGATGCTGTGCATCGAGTTTGCGGCCGTCAACCTTGTAGTGCAGTTCGGTGGTCAACTTCCCCTTGCTGATGTTGTAGCCGGCAAACTTGCCCGAGTAGGGATTGAAGGTGCTAAGTTCGATGTTGCGAAAGCTCATCGCCAAATCGGTGTACAGCGTCGCACCCAACACATTGACCTCGCCGGTGATGCTCACGGGCGCGAACGCATCCACCGACCCATGAATATCGATCTTTGCGCGGGAATTCGCTTTTGAGGACAACCCGAGCACGGTTCCCTCGAGCTTCTGGATCCCCGTAGCGAAGTTCGGCATGACCGACAAGTCGGCGAAATTGGCCTGGCTGTTTTGCAAGACAATTTTCTTGATCGACATCGGCATTGCCGATCCAGCCGCGGGGGCGGCGGCGGTCGCAGGCGCCGCCAAAGGTTTGCGGCCCTTGCGCGGCAAGGGCGGGGCCGGTGCAGGAGCGGCTGTGGCGGCAACCGCAGGCCGCGTGTCGCCGCTGGGGGCCACGACCGTGGCGCCCGGCGCTGCCAAGATGCGCTTCACATTGATCGATTCGTCCGGCTCAATAATGACTCGCGCGTAAAATTTCCGCGCTGTGATCTGATCGATGTCGAGGCGATCAGGGTCATGCTGGAAATTCAGGCCCTGAACATCGAGGCGGTCCCAGTTGATGAAATCCTGATGCAATGCATTGTCGACCGTGTGCAGACCGGCCACGCTCAAATTTCCGCTGAATTGCAGCGCGGGCTTCTGCGCGCCGTAGCGCACCTTGGCATCGCCGCCCAATCTTCCCGCGAGCAGTGTCATCGAGGTGAACTGCGCGAGGTAGGGCTGAATGGCGGCAAGCTCGACGCCGTCCAGTTTTAGATTCAAATTCGCCGCCATCGGTTGCGGGGTAACTTCCCCCGCCACATTCACTGTGCCGGTGTTGTTGATTTTTGCATCGAGCGCCACGCTCAGGGGCTTGGCAAGATCGAGGCTGGCGCCGGTCACCTTGATGGACAACGGCGCGATCACCACTTTCGCGACCGGCTT
>Ga0209007_1000669_pt1 | contig 11756 bp, 7 predicted proteins | sample JacPinW_OM1H0_O2_FD_187961 | JGI IMG/M metagenome (GOLD analysis project Ga0209007, IMG submission 187961) | Forest soil microbial communities from Algoma, Ontario, Canada - Jack Pine, Ontario site 1_JW_OM1H0_O2 (SPAdes) (version 2) | ecosystem: Environmental > Terrestrial > Soil > Boreal...
GCTCCCGTGCCGAGGTAGCTCATTGGTAGAGCGCGGCCCTGAAAAGGCCGGCGTAGCCAGTCCGATTCTGGCCCTCGGCACCGCCCCAACTGCACAATGGTTTTCTTTGTATTTGATCGAGTGCGGTCTTTCTTCTCCGGGCACAATTGTTATTTCTTCGATGTGCCTCGCAAGTTCCATGCGCATCGCGAGAGCATTCTCGTCGGATGAAAACAGCTCGCGCAAGTTCCGAAGATTGGTCTATCCGGCAGCGATCGGTACCGGAAGCGATCCGGGGACTCTCTACTCCGGAGCCCCTGGAATCTCCGCTGCGATAGCCGCTTGCTGCCGCCAAGCGTCGGGTGACGAGAGGTTACGCCGCAACAGCTCCGGGTCGAGCTCATGTTCCCACCGCGCCACCACCAGCGTAGCAACGCCGTTGCCCAGCATATTCACCGTCGCGCGGAACATGCTCATGAAACGATCGATACCCAGAATCAAAGCCATTCCGGCTACCGGAATTGTCGGGATGACCATCAATGTGCCTACCAGCGCGATGAATGCGGCGCCCTGCACCCCGGACGCGCCTTTCGAGGTCAACACCGCCACTGCAAAGATCGTGAGCTGCTGTCCCAGCGTCAAATGAATCCCCGTAGCCTCAGCCACGAACAGCGCCGCCAGCGTCATGTAGAGACTGCTGCCATCCGTATTAAAGGTGTAGCCGGTCGGCACCACCAGTCCCACCAAGGCCTTGGAACAACCCAGTTGTTCCATCTTTTCCATCAGCGTCGGCAGCGCCGGTTCCGAAGAACTGACCGCCAGCGTGAGGATGATTTCCTCTGTTATGTATAGAAGATATTTGATGATGTTGAACCCCGCCAGCCAAGCAATAGCCCCCATGACGATCAGCACAAAAAGTATGCAGGTGATCCAAAACGTGGCGACCAGCTTAACCAGCGGACCGAGCGACGAAATTCCATACGCACCGATTGTGTAAGCCATTGCGCCAAACGCGCCAATCGGAGCAAACTTCATCACGATATTGATCACGCCAAACACAGCTCGCATCAGTGATTCGAGGAAGTCCAGCAGCGGTTTGCCGCGGCTACCCATTACCGACAAGGCGAAGCCGAACAAAACCGAAACCAGCACCACCTGCAAAATATCACCCTTGGCGAACGCGTCCACCACCGTGGTGGGGATGATGTGCATGATGAAGTCGGTGGCGCTTTGCGCTTTGGCCGCGCCGGCATAGTTGGCCACCATCTTGACGTCGAGCGTTGCGGGATTCACGTTGAAGGCGGCACCGGTATGCACCACGTTGCCAACGACCATGCCGACCAGCAATGCCAGCGTCGAGACGATCTCGAAATACAAAAGCGCCTTGCCACCGACTCGGCCGACCTTCTTCATATCCTCCATGCGAGCTATACCCGTGACCACCGTGCAAAAAATTACCAGCGTGATAATCATGCTGATCAGCCGGATGAAAGCGTCGCCCATCGGTTTCATTGCCACTGCGGTGTGCGGGCGGAAGTAGCCGAGCACGATTGCCACGGCGATGCCCAATAGAACTTGTCCCCACAAACTCCGATAGAAAGGTTTTTTGCTGGAAGGACCGGGAGTTCCCATGGTTTATTCTCCTTTCAGTCGAAGCCACGTTTTCAAAAATAGTCTGAAGGGCCGACGGCACCAGAGATTCTCCGGCTTCCGCGTTAATCAGGTAAGCCGGTTAAGTCGCGCCGTGCTGTAATCCGATGAGCGACTTTTCAGGTTCGCTAACGGTTTCGGCAATGTTATTCAGAAAGGTCGCGGCACAGGCGCCATCAACAACACGGTGATCGCAGGAAAGCGTTAAGGTCATCATCGGGCGGATTCCGGGGCGGCCATCCACCGGCACAACCCGATCGGAAATGCTTCCAACCGCGAGAATGGCAGCTTGAGGCGGAACGATAATCGCGCTGAAGGCATCCACTTGATACATTCCGAGATTGCTGATGGTAAAGGTGCCGCCGGCGATATCCGCGGGCCGCAATTGGCCGGCTTTGGCGCGTTCGGCCAGGCCGCGGCGTTTGAGAGCTACTTCGTTGAGAGCGAGCGTGTCGGCACTGTGAATCACGCCCGTCACTACGCCGTCGTTCACTGCCATGGCCAGCGCAACGTTTATGTCTTTATTGGAACGGATTCCGGTGCCGGCCCAACTGGCATTCATTCGCGGATGCTTTTTCAGAACTCGAGCAACCAGCGCAACCAGTAGATCGGTGTGAGTAACACGAACGCCGCCGCCCTTTTCTTCAGAGGATCTAAACTTTTCGAGGGCTTCAACCAGCGGGCCCGCGTCGATCTCGCGAACGACAAAAAAATGCGGGACGCTCGTCCAACTTTGCGTAGTTCGCTCGGCCATCAAGCGCGCGACTGAACTTAAAGTTTCTATCTCAGCCGAAGCGGGCGCTTCCTTCGATCCGGATTCCGCGAACGCGAGGATGTCTGACGCGAGAATTTCTCCGCCCGGTCCTGTGCCGCGCAAACGCGCGATATCGATATTGTGTTCGCGGGCGAGGCGGCGGGCTTTGGGAGAGATCTTGGCTCCGCGGGCCGCCGATTCGGGAACTCCGGCAGCGGCTTGGGCGACTTGCGTGCGCGCTGCTGGGACAGGGCTCGCGGAATCACGCGCGGCTTCTTCTCGCGGAACAACTTCGCCGGGAGAAATAATCCAGGCGATTGTTTTGCCGACCGCTATCACGTCGCCCGCCAGGGCTTTCACGCCGGCGAGAACACCGTCTGCCGCGGCCTCGATTTCGACCACGGCCTTGTCCGTCTCCACTTCCAGAAGCACTTCACCTTTTGTGACGCGCTCGCCTTCTTTCTTGCGCCAAGCGACGAGCTTGCCGGTTTCTTGCGTCAGTTCGAGGGCGGGCATTACAACGCTGATGGCCATGTTTCAGAGCGATGCGAGGAAAAAGACCTCAGTCGGTAACTCCCACGCGCTCGGTCTTCGCGCTGGCTTCAACCATATCAATTACGCGTTGGCTGGGGGCAGCTTCCGTTTCGCGCGCGGTGGAGAGCGGACCTTTTACCGTGAAATAGTGAGCGCCCGCCACGAGCAATTCTTCCGCTGGAAAACGCGTGATCACTTCGTGCCCGGTTTCGGTCACAACAATTTCTTCTTCGATGCGTGCGGCGCTCCAGCCGTCTGTGGAGGGCCAGAAAGTTTCGAGCGCGAAAACCATGCCCGGTTTGATTTCGTAAGGATGATCCAGCGAGACCAGACGGCTAATCACGGGCTTTTCCCAGATAGCGAGGCCGATCCCGTGGCCGTATTGCAATGCGAAAGCCGCTTCTTCATTCGGGAAGCCGAACTCCTGAGCTTTGGGCCAGAGCGAGGCAATTTCTCCCGTCGTGCGGCCGGGCCGGACCAAAGAAATTGCTGCATCAAGATATTCGCGGCAGCGTTTGTAGGCGTCAATCATGGCGTGCGATGCATACCCGATAGTGAAGCAGCGGTAGTAGCACGTGCGGTAGCCCATGTAGGAATGCAGGATGTCGTAATACACGGGATCGCCGGGGCGTAGAATGCGGTCGGAAAAAACGTGCGGGTGCGGATTGCAACGCTCGCCGGAAATTGCGTTCACTGCTTCAACATATTCGGACCCCAAATCGTAAAGCACCTTGCTGACGAGGCCAACCGCCTGATTCTCGCTCATGCCGGGCTTCATAGCGCGATAGAGCTCATCGTAGGCCGCGTCCACCATCATCGCTGAAGTGTTCAGCAGCGCGATTTCGTCTTTTGTTTTGATCACGCGCGCGTCGGACATGATCTGTTGTCCATCGACGACTGTGATGCCTTCGCGTTGCAATGCAAAAAGAACGGGGGGCTCAACAATATCAATCCCGAGCGGCTCTTTATGCAGGCCGCGTTTTTCCAGTTCGATGCGAATTTTTTTTGCGACGTCTTCCGCCCGACCCATCTCGGGCGACATGGCGCCTCGCAACAAAGAAATTCCGGGGCGCGAACGTTCACCTAACCACGGACAGTGCAGCTGATGATGCCGAGCTGCGGAGCCGAAATCCCAAAGGATGGGGTCGTCATTCTGCGGCAACAACGTGAAGCGGCTGATTTTGTCCTGGGCCCAGGAACCGATGTGCGTGGAGGTGAGATAACGCACATTGTTCATGTCGAAACAAAGGAGGGCGCCCATCTCAGACTTCGCGAGAAGAGCCTGAGCACGCGCCAATCGTTCACGGCGCAATCTATCGAAATCTATACGCTGTTCCCAATCAACGGCCATCGTTCCATAAGTTGGCAGTGCCACAGCAGGCCTCCTATCAATTCGTAACGCTAAATTCCCGGGTCTTAGGATCGATTACACAAAGCCCGGGCCACATCGAATACGGATTTCTCGGTGGGCACCGTGACGTCTTCCAGCGGCGGAGAAAACGGAATCGGCACGTGCATGGCGCCCATGCGTTTCACCGGCGCATCCAGATAATGAAAAGCGCCTTCTGCAATCACGGCCGCAATTTCCGCCGTTACGCCGTAGCGGCCGTAGCCCTCGTCGATAACGATGGCCCGCGATGTTTTCTTCACTGACTCGACCAGAGTCTTTTCGTCCAGCGGCCAGGTAGTGCGCGGATCGATCACTTCGGCGCTGACTCCAATTTCTTCCAACAAGCCGGCAGCGCCCAGCGCGACTTGAACCATGCTGCTGGTGGCTACCAGGGTGATGTCGTCGCCCGCGCGCTTCACATCGGCGACGCCGAGCGGGATGGTATATTCCTCCGCCGGCACCGGACCCTTCATTTTGAACATCATTTTGTCTTCAAAAAAAACTACCGGGTTTTCGTCGCGAATGGCTGTCTTCAAAAGTCCTTTCGCATCATATGGCGTCGAAGGTAGAACGACCTTCAACCCCGGCACGTGGCTGAACCAGGCGTGCAGCGACTGCGAATGTTGCGCAGCCGAACGCCGCGCGGCGCCCAAGGTGGTGCGCATCACCATTGGCACACGCCACTTGCCGCCGGACATATAGTGAACTTTTGCGGCCTGGTTTGCCATCTGGTCCATGGTGAGAGTGATGAAATCGCCGAACATGATGTCCACCACGGGACGCAGCCCGGTCATCGCGGCGCCAACGGCGAGGCCGGTGAAGCCCGCTTCGGAAATCGGCGTGTCCACCACACGTTTGGTGCCGAATTCTTCGACCAGTCCTGAAAGCACCTTGAAGGGTGTGCCGGCTTCCGCGACATCTTCTCCGAGAATGAAGACGCGCGAATCGCGGCGCATTTCTTCGGCGAGGGCTTCGCGGACAGCTTCGGCAAAAGTAATTTCGCGGGTAGTCGTATCAGGCATAAACGTCTTGGCTCGCTTCATCGACAGTCGGATACGGCGCTGCAATCGCAAATTCCACGGCTTTTTGCATTTCGGCTTTCAGCTCGGCACGGATTTTTTCGAGATTCGCGGCGTCGGCATGTTTGTTGGCAACCAACCAATCGGAAAGTAGTTTAATTGGGTCGCGCTCCGTGGCCCACAGTCGTTCTTCCTGTTTGGTGCGGTAATATTCGCGATTGATATCGCCCACGTGATGTCCGTGGTGGCGGTAGGTGTTGCACAAAAGAAACGCGGGGCCATCGCCGCGCCGCGCTCGCTCCACTAATTTTGCGGTCACGTCATGTACGGCTCGCACGTCCTGACCATCTACAGTTTCGGCGTGCACTCCGAACGCGGTGGCTCGCGCGGCCATGTCACCGGCCGTGGTTTCCGAGCTGTGCGTGTACTCCGTGTAGGAATTATTCTCGCAGACATAAATTACCGGCAGCTTCCAAAGCTGCGCCATGTTCATCTCTTCGTATAGAACTCCCTGCCCAAGAGCACCCTCCCCGAAGAAGCACACCGCGACTTGCGAAGTGCCCAGATATTTCGCGGAGAACGCCGCGCCAGTTGCGATTCCAACACTTCCCGCTACGATCGCGTTCGCGCCCAGATTGCCGGTCGCAGGATCCGCGATGTGCATCGACCCGCCTTTCCCTTTGCAGTAGCCCGCCTCTTTACCGAGAAGCTCGGCGAACATGCGGTCGGGCGACGCGCCTTTAGCCAGACAATGTCCGTGGCCGCGATGCGTGCTGGTAATATAATCGTCATTGCGAAGCGCTTCGCAAACTCCGACGGCCACGGCTTCTTCACCAACATAAAGGTGGGCGAGACCCGGCATCAATGCTCGGGTGTAAAGTTCGTTTACTTGCTCTTCAAACAAACGGATAGCCAGCATTTGGCGGTACATGCGCAGCCATTTGGCCGCATCGGGACTGGGCTTGGTCTTAGCTTTCGGATTCGGTTGGCCGGTGACGGTGCTCATTTCTCAACTCCCGACATGCGAGCTAGCACATCGAACACGACGGCGAAATCTTTTTTCTCCCAACCCATGCCGCGCGCGGCAGTCAAGAATTCATTGCTCACAGCAGTAGTAGGCAGTGGTACGTTGAGCTGGCGTCCCAACTCCATCGCCAGCAACATGTCTTTCTGCATCATGTTCACGTCGAACCAGGCTTCTTCCGGCATGCGCAATACAAAAGGCCCGCGATATTGAATCATGGGCGAAGCGACAGCGCTGTGCGTTAGGACATCGACGGCAGTCTCGCGAGCAATGCCGCTTTTTTCGGCGATCAGCACGCCTTCGCAAAATGCCAGCATCTGAACAGCGAGGCTCAAATTGGTGGCGATCTTCATGGAGAGCGCCAAACCGTTGTCGCCTACATAAGTAACTTTTGGCCCGATATCCAGGAGCAATGGTTTCACGCGCTCAAATGTTTCGCGGCGTCCTGCTACCATCACAGAAAGCTTGCCTTCCTGGAGAGTAATAACGCTTCCGGATACCGGCGAGTCCACCATGTCAGCGCCCTTTTCGCGAACTTTAGCTGCAAGTGCGCGACTGACAGCAGGACTAACCGTACTCATGTCCACCAGCGTTTTGCCCGCGCTTAATCCGGCCAGAAGACCATCCGGGCCTTCGGTAATCGAGGCGAGCGCAGCCGAGTTCGTCACCATTGTGAAGATAACGTCAGCAGCTTGCGCGACCGCACGTGCCGAATCGGCCCAGCGCATTCCGCGCTTGATCAGCCATTCTGCTTTTGCACGTGTGCGGTTATAACCGGTTACGGTGTGGCCTTTGTCGAGCAGCCGGTTCACCATCTGGCTGCCCATCACGCCCAGGCCAACAAATCCGAGATTCGCCATCTGTCAAAGCCTCCGAATTACGAAACGATCTTGGAACCCGCCAATGAATCTTCGCGGACTTGTCTTAAGTGAGCGCGCATTGCCACACGCGCGCGTTCGGCATTACGGTTCTCCACCGCTTCCAGGATTCGCTCGTGGTGATACTGACCCCGTTCCGGCCCGCCCTCCACGTAGAAAATTTTCATGCGCTGTTCGCGGAGAAGTCCCACGATTGAATCCAGCAGCGAAAGAATCAGTGGATTTGCGGCCGCCTCTGCCAGCGCCAGATGAAAGTCGAGGTCGCCTTCGCTAAATGCCTCGGGATCATCTTTTCGCGTGTGCTCCATCACCGCAAACGCTTCGCGCATCATGGTGAGATGTTGCTCTTCAATGCGGGTCGCCGCCAAAGCGGCAATTTCCGGCTCTAGAATCTCCCGTACTTCGGCAAGATGAGAGGATCCGTCCGGCTGGCCGATTTTGATCATCAGATCGAGCGATTGCCGCACAGCCTTCGAGGTGCCGTCTTTGATGAACGTACCGCGCCCATGAAGAGCTTCCACTAGCCCTTTTTCGCGGAGGGCCTTGACCGCTTCGCGCACGGCAGTGCGGCTGACGCCGAATTGTTGAGCCAAATCGCGTTCGGCCGGTAACTGATCGCCGGGTTTGAGGACACCCTTTAGAATCGAAGCCTCGATTTGCTGCACGATCTGCTCGTAAAGCCGGGATGCCTGAATAACCTTGTACAAGGCTTTCTCCTACTCGCGAGATTGAAACAACTACAGTACTACGCTAAGCACGCTGCTTTGCAATCCGCCATCGCAAAATTCGTCGGAAGTTGGGTCCTTTATAGAAACCCAGACCGGAAGGCGCCGACTTCACAAGGTTCTGTGGTCAGACCAACGTACCACAGAACAAGCATCGCATGTCAAGCAGCCAATTTACCGTAACCAGATGATAAATCATAGCAATCACTATGATGCAAAATCCCTTGACATGCTCCAACCATCCAGTGGTAGAGTCGCCATACCATAGGGGACCACTCAACAATATTCGTGTAAGGAGGAGGTTCGAATGCATCTTTTCGCGTTAACGGCGTATGTACGATCACGTCTCAGGTTTTCGTCAGGGATTCGCGCCTTCGTCGTTACTCTCGCCCTACTCTCTGCTTCCATTCCATTATTTTCGCAAGCTTATAACGGCCGGATCCTAGGCAGTGTCCATGACAAAAGCGACGCAGTGATGGTGGGAGTTCCGGTGGTTATCACGGACGTCCAACGAGATGTTTCGCGCACCGTGACTACCGATGACGCGGGCGAATTTGTTGCTCCCGACCTGCTCCCCGGCGTTTACAAAATTACGGTGCACGCCAACGGATTCAAAACGTATGAGCGCACCAATGTTCAATTGGAAGTGGCCACGGATGTCCGCATCGATATCGTTTTGGAGCCGGGCGAAGCAACCCAAACGGTGACGGTTACCGAAGAAGTTCCGTTGATCAATCTAACGAATGCGACGTTAGGCGGGACACTCAGCAACGAAGAAATCAATGACCTGCCGCTGAACGGTCGCAATTATGAGAATCTGCTCCAGCTGCGACCGGGAGTGGTGCGCTATCCCGGGGGCGGATTTTCCACCACCAGCACGAATGGTTTGCGCGCGGAAGACAATGCGTATTTAATAGACGGCTTTTATAACAGCGAGCCTTTTTCCGGCCAGAGCATTATCAACGGTGCCGGCATCGCCGGTGATTCGGCGACCATTCTGCCAATCGACGCCATTCAGGAATTCAACGTCATCGAAAACCCGCCCGCGGAGTACGGTTGGAAACCCGGCGCGATCGTAAACGTGGCCATAAAATCCGGTACGAATGGCCTGCACGGAGATGCTTATGCCTTTGGGCGCGACACTTCGTTCGACGCGAGGAATTATTTCGACGACGTGGGTACTCCGAAGACTCCGACCCAGCTGGAACAATTCGGAACAACAATTGGTGGCCCGATCATAAAGGACAAGCTATTTTTCTTCGGCGGATATGAGGGACAGCGCTATACGGTTGGAAACTCGTTCTCAATTAATGTTCCGTCCATGGTTTCGTTGCCGACCGCGGGAAATTGTACCTTTATACTTACCGGCGATTGCGCTAACAGCATCCCGAACGCCATTGCCGATCTGCAAGCTGACGGTATTCCGATCAGCGCGGTGAGCTTGAAGGTGGCGGGCTGCAGTCTAGGGCCTCCCGTTACTTGCAACGGCACGGGCTTTCCCCTGAATAACGCCCCCACAACGAGCTATGTAACCGGATTTCCGAACACCGTAAGCGCTGACAACGCGGTCGGAAAGATCGACTACCACATCAATGACCGCAATACTTTGACCGGTACCTATTTCTTTGGAAACAATTCCGGAACGGTGGATGATGCGATTCAGCTTCAGCCGCAATGGCTGACGCTGATTCACACGCGAGCACAAGTATTCGGCACGGCGTGGACCTGGACACCTACTTCCCGATGGGCTAACGAGCTGCGGTTTGGATACAACCGTCTTTATCAGCCAACTTTTTCGGCCGATCATGACGAATCGGCGGAGAGCCTCGGCATCGATGACGGTGTCACTAACCCACTCTATGGCGGTTTGCCTCGAATAAAAATCCATGGTTTCGGCGGCCTTTTCGAAACTTTCGGCGGATTCAAGTGGCCCAAGATTCAGGGACCGGACCAGAGATATCAGTGGATTGACCATATTTCGTACACGGTCGGAAAGCACGCCTTAAAATTCGGCGGCGAATTTCATCGCGACAGCTTTAGCGGCGGCGCGTTTGGCGACGGAAAGGGCTACATTTTATTCTCCGGCGCGGGCGGAGCTGCGTTTCCCACGGCGACGACGCTGGAAGATTACTTCGCCGGAGATCCGAGCGGGAGCGTCCCGTTTCCAACGCATGCACTGGTAGGAAATACACCGATACGAAACATACACAATTTTTCCGAAGCGGCTTTCTTCCAGGATGATTGGCGAATCAGGAAAAACCTGACGGTGAATCTTGGCTTGCGATACGACTACAACGGAGTGATCCAGGAATCGAACAATCTGCTGGGCAATTTCAGTCCTACCCAAGGATTAGTTCAGGTGGGCCAGCAGATTAGCCAACCTTACAACGGCAATCACACGAACTTTGCGCCCCGTGTGGGGCTGGCTTGGGATCCATTTGGAACAGGAAGAACGGTGATTCGCGCAGGCGCCGGCATCGTTTATGAACAAGTGAACTGGGAATCATTCATGGCCTTCAACAACGTGTACGGTCTCGGCACCATTCCGACCGGCGGGCTTCTCAATGGCGTGCAAGGATCCGGCAAAATTACTGCTGGTGTGCAGAACGTACCGAACCCTCCGACGCCTTGGGATACCTGGGGCGTGAGTGCGACGCCACCTTTCCAAATTCCGGAAATCAATTGCGCGTTCAGCGCTGCGTCCCCGGCGACTTCTTCGACTTGCGCGATTGCTGCCGTCGACCCCAACATTACAACTCCTTACGTTACGAACTGGACGCTGAACGTCCAGCACGCGTTTACCAACAAGGTCTCTCTAGAGGTCGCGTACGTTGGCAATCATGGCTCGAACTTGGTGGGCATCCGAGACATCAACCAGCCTGCGGTCGGCTCAGGATGGACGCCGGCGGCTATCGCGGCCGGTGCTTCAGACCCCGTGGCAGAACAGGAGGCGCGGCCCTTCTTTGGGTCATTTCCATACCTGGCTAACATTTATCAATTGGCGAATATTTACAGGTCGAACTACAACGGCTTGCAGGTCACTCTGACCTCAAGGGATTATCACGGGCTGACTGCCACCGCTGGCTACACCTACGCGCATGCACTCGACGATGTGGGCGCCAACTGGGATTTCGGAGCTGGGCTGGGTCTGCCGCAAGACGCCACGCATCCCGGGCGTGAATATGCCAGCAGCGACTTCGACGTTCGGCACCGCTTCACTCTCTCATTTACTTACAACATCCCCGGAAGAGAATTCCCCGGTCAGCTCTTGAAAGGATGGCAGCTCATTTCGATCGTAAGCCTCTACAGCCCACAGCCCTGGGGACCGATGGATACGTCGGACGATATCAGCGGCACGGGAGAAGGCGTAGATCGCTGGGACTTCTTCGGCAATCCAAACGATTTCAAATCAAACCAGAATTCAATTCCTTATGTCCCCGGAGATCCCAACCCGGCGGACCCTCCAACGGCCGATACACTTTGTAACAATGCGGCCACTACACCTGGTATGGTCACTTCTCTGCGCCTGTTCGGCTGCTATGCGCAGGGTAAATCTGTCATGGTTCCTGCCGCCATCGGAACATTTGGAACCATGGGGCGGAATATCTTCCGCGATTCGGGCTTCCGCAACTGGGACTTCTCGCTGGCCAAAAATTGGAAGTTCAAAGAACGCTTTGGCGTTCAGTTCCGCGCGGAATTCTTTAACGTGCTGAACCATCCGAATTTTGCGAATCCTTTTGGCGGGCAGAATGGATTTGGAATGAACGATCCTTCCGTGCTTGGTCCGGGATTCGGCTGCGGAT
>Ga0209007_1000670_pt1 | contig 11754 bp, 10 predicted proteins | sample JacPinW_OM1H0_O2_FD_187961 | JGI IMG/M metagenome (GOLD analysis project Ga0209007, IMG submission 187961) | Forest soil microbial communities from Algoma, Ontario, Canada - Jack Pine, Ontario site 1_JW_OM1H0_O2 (SPAdes) (version 2) | ecosystem: Environmental > Terrestrial > Soil > Boreal...
CGATGATCCCGTCTTTGGCTTTAGTAGATGAGGTGCTCGCCAGCGGTAGCGAGGCCGCCAGGTCGGATGGACTCGGCAGGGCACGACCCATGACGGCGCCCGTGTGTTCGTCGATAATTAGATCGAGCACCGAGCCAATGGGGGCCTTAACGCCGTGCCGGACATGCGCATCCTGAAGGGTGAACGCTCCGTGCATGACTACAAGGCTCACGGGAGTGGCGAACATTGCTTGCTCGCCGGGTTCGCTTGTCTCCGGTATGATGGTCGACGGGTCTACGCTACGCATCGCATTTTCGAACGAACCTTTGCTTATACTGATCGTTGGGTTTAGCTCGCCGGCACGCGCCGATTCCGACCGCGCTATGGCCACAATTTCTTCCGGCGACAACGTGGTTGCGGGGGGTGTCAGGTATGCCGCGAAGGGGCTGGGATTTGGTGGTGATGAGCTTGTTCCCGCCGATGCGCTGAGGGCTTGACTGGCACCGACGATTGAGCAGGCCGCCAACACGGCCAGAATCAATCTGCGATTCCGTGCCAGTACGGTTTTAATGATAACTGGTCTCATGTCAGCACGTGCTCCATTCCGCGTTACCTGGATAGTTACTTTTTTTATTTGGTGACTCGCACAGTTCATGCGCGGCATTGGGGCCCGGACTTATGTAGCCGTGGACTTCTGAGGCGCCACCCCAAGCACGATGTTCGCCACCATGGGCTATATAGTCAACTTCCTGGGAGCCGGCGTTTGTTGGCTTGCTGTTTGCGTATACCTCCATACCTGCTTCGAGTTCGTTGGCGTACGTAGACCAGTAGCCTGGCTTAGCGTGGCAATCGACCAGGTTGTTCCAAATGTACTCACACCAGGTTCCGTTCGCAGAGGGATCTTCGATCCGATAAAGGTTGCGTGGTTCGGCATCGACTTCGTTCCAAGTGTACTCTTCATAGCCGATCGCATGGCCACTGGAGTTTCGGTATTCGGCATGCGCGATAAATGGGTGCAGCGTACAGCAGCTTTTATTGGAGCCCGCTTCCTGGCCAATCTCAAGCCAACCTTCGGAAGATGAAAAGCCCAGCCACATCTCATCATCTACAAATGAGCCGTTTGCGTATTCGGGGACATCCATCAAGGTGGTGTCGGGGATGTCCTCGGCTCCCTTGACGCTTTCGCCCGCATGCGTCATTTCCCATTCGGTGTAGGCGTAACAGTGAGCGCTTTCGCTCTCATAGCATTCGCCTTTGCCCCATGACGCTCTCGCCGGTGTGGCTGTTGCGGACGTCACTACGCTGATAGCGAGACCGCTCAAAAGCAGGATCAATACGTGGCGGCTCGACCAGCGAGTTCGTGTCATGAAGGTCGGCCGTACCGAACTGGGGGTTGGGACGTCAGCCGATGTGCGAGCGAAGGGCTCGGATATGTCATTTCGCCTCTGCATTGCGCCTATCTTGCCTCCATATTGACCTATCGGATTAGTCGTGGGTAGACCGGCAGACCAGCAAACCAAATAACAGGGATCTTCCGACTATCAGGCTTCGGGAAAAAGACTAACAGATGTGTCGACGGAAGGTATGGTGGGTCAATGAGGTCGGTCGTGGGATGGGTAGGCGCTCGTGGCATGTCGAGCGTCGTGGGTTGCGCCGCACGCTGCCAAACCTGCTAGATCCAACGACGTAGCTAAAGCGCCGATCAAATGTGCACGCCGGCCCGATCGATCGAACGGTGTCCCTCAGATGGGATACATCGGGGATTGGTCTAGGCTTCAGACCCGACAAGTACAGCTGGGTTCTAGCCCACCTTCACGAGATCCCGCGCGGGGGTTATCCGCCAGCGCGCCGCCAGGTCCTCAAGCTCCTCGCCGAGCGCCCAACGGTCGGCCAGCGGCTCGCCCTCGTATTCGACACTCGCCCCCTTCAGCGTCATCGAGCCGCTGTTGTCGCCGATCGCGCGCAACTCGGCGACCTCGCTGTCGCTGAGCAATGTTCGCTCCGGTAGCGCGGCCAGCTCGGCGCGCTTGTCCTCGACCGGTCGCGCCTCGTCTCCGCTCTCTTGGATCAAGGTGGGGGCGACGCAGTGCACCGCCGGGTGCGCGAGGTTCCACTGGCACGCCAGCTGCAGCATCGTGAGGTTGTGGCGCTGTGCGTAGGGGCGCATCCGCTCCAGCTTTGCGACGCCCGCATCGACCCAGCCGCTGGGGCGGAACTTGCGGTGGTCGTACTCGGCGAAGCTGTGGCCCGGGCGTACGTCGTCGTGGAACACGCCGCCGTAGTCCACCACGCGCGCGATCAGCTTCACGTCATGGGCGGCGGCCGCGTCGAGCACCAGCTCGCCCGGCCATGGCTCCATCGGGCTGAGAATGATCATTGCCCAATCGATCGTCTCGCCGAAGCGCTCGAGGCAGTCGATCAAATCGAGCGTGAACCCGTTGGCGGGACCGGGTGCCACGCCGAGCAGGCGCGTGAGGCCCGCGTCGCGCACCGCCCGCATTCCCTCCCACACCGCAACGCTTGAGTAGCCGGTGCGGTCGGGGTTGTGCAGCATCAGCAGGTCGAAGTGCTCGGCGCCGAGCCGCTCAAGGCTCTGCTCGGCCGCCATGCGGATGTAGGCGCCATAGTCGTCCTCCCCGCGCAGGCGCGAGTCGGTGAAGCGCGGAAAGCCCTTTGCGCCTTCGCGTTCGCCCTCGTAGAAGTCGTGCCCGATCGCGCCGATCAGGCTGAAGTTGTCGCGCTCGACGCCCGCGATCGCCCGGCCCAGCAGCCGATCCGCCTCGCCGGCGCCGTACGCGTCGGCGCTCATCACGGTGTCGATGCCCTCGCCGGGGCGCAGCAGCGCGAGCAGACGCTCGTCGCTCAGCGGCTCGCCGAAGTGCATGAAGCGCCCGCCGCTCCAGGTGCCGATCGCGGTTCTTGTGGGGTCCATGCTCAGCGCGGCGTCGTCCGGTTCATGCTCACCGCAGCGTAAAGCCACGCGCGGTGCGCGCGCGCAGCGCCGCTTCCAGGCGCTCTAGCGCATGGCGCACCGTCTGCGCGTCGGGCGCCGAGGCGCTCGCGTGTGGCAGCTCTTGCGCTGCCGGTGCTGGCGCGGGCGGGGATGGGGGTTGCGTGTGACCGTTCGGCGGCGCCACCGCGGGCGTCTCCGCCGGGAGCACGGCGCGCGCCGCCTGCGCAACCCCGGGCTGCAGCTCCCGCAGCTCCTCGATCCGCTCGCGCAAGTCCTCGCGCGTCTCCTCCGCCAGCTCCGGGAGCGCGGCGGCGTAGGCGCGCTCCAGCTCGATCGCGGCCAGCGCGACGCGACCGCCGTCGAGGTCCACGCGGGCGCGCAGCACAAGCTCCTCGCACAACAGCTGGTCGCCGCGACCGGACAACAGTGCGGCGAGTCGCTCCTGCGGGCGCAGCACGCTCGCACGCCGGTGGGTGCGCTTATCCGACAGCAGCAGCTCTCGCGCGCTGCTCCACAGCCCCTCCGCGACGTGCTCGCCCTCGCCGAAGCCGGCGCGCAGCACGAGCGCCTGGGCGGGGGACACCTCGTGGATGTGAGCGGCCGCGCCCGCGATGCGATGGGCGAACAGCACGCGGTTGAGCACGTCGGTGGCCGCCTGCGCCTCGCGCTCGGGATCGAGCTCGCGCAGCCATGCCTGCGCCTGGCTCTCCGCCGACAGCGCGACCGCGTCGACGACGGTCGCGCGTGTCACAGGCACCGCCGCCGGCTCGGGCTCGGGGTTGGCGCGGCGTGTGCGCGTGCGCCGACCGAGCAGTCCGCGGCGCTCGGCGCCCACGGTGGACAGCACCACCACGTGCTCGGGCTCCATTTCGTCGCTTGCGACGCTGTGCTTGCGCAGCAGGTAGCGGCCGTCGGCGGGTCCCAGCTCCCACGGAAGCTCCATCTGCACGAATGTGAACAGGCGCGTTGGCATCGGATCACATCAGAGTATGCGCACGATAGGCTTTGGCCGATGTCCGATGGGATGAGAGCGGCCGCGGGGCTGCGGGAGCGTTTGACGGGTGGCACCGAGGACAAGCTCGGCAAGGCACTTGCCGACCTGATCGACAATCCCCTGGTGTCCGGCACGATCGGCCGCGCGTTCGATGCGCGCGATCGCGCCGCACAGGCTCAGGAGCTGGCGCTCAGCGCGCTGAACCTGCCGACCGCCGCCGACATCGAACGGCTCACGCGCCGTCTGCGCTCGGTGTCCCAGCGCCTGGAGGGCATCGAGGACGGCGTGCACCGCCTCAACCGCGCTCTCTCCGACGGCGCGATCGACACGCGCCTATCGGCCGTCGAGGATCAGCTGAAGACGCTGAGCGGGAAGCTGGCCGGCAAGGCCGGTGCCGCGGAAACGCCCAAGACCGCCGCTCCGAAGGCGACCGCGAAGAAGCCGACGAGAGCAGCAGCAAGGCGTCCCGCAGCCAGCCGACCGGCGCGCGCCGCGAAGACGAAGAAGGGCTCCTGAGCTAAACGGCCAGCGCCGCTGCCGCGGCCCGGCCCATCGCCTCGACTGGCCCGACGAGCGCGTCGTCGTCAATGCGGGTGCGCGCGCCGCGCGCATCGAAGGTGTCGGTGACGACGAGCAGGCAGGCGACCGGCACCGCCGCGGCGGCGCCCACGGCAAACAGGCTCGCGGCCTCCATCTCCACCGCGATCGCGCCGCCGGCGCTCCACGCCTCGCCCCGCGCCGGGCTGGGGTCGTAGAAGAGGTCCGTGCTGACGATCCGCCCGGCATGGTACGGGCGCTCACAGGCTCCGAGCGCACCGAGCAGCGCCTCCGCCAAGCCTGGGTCGGCACGTGCCAGCTCGCCCGCGCCCAGCGCAGCGCTGGTGCCGTCGGCGGCGATCGACTCGCGTGCGAGCACCAGATCGCCGAGGCTAAGTGCGGGGTCGAGCGCGCCGCAGGTGCCAACACGGATCGCGCGTCGCACGCCCAGCTGGATCAGCTCGTGCAGCACGATCGCGGCGCTCGGGCCGCCCATGCCCGTGCTTTGGATTGTGAGCGGCTCGCCGTCGGCGGCGCTGCCCGTGTAGCCCCACAGCCCGCGGTGATGGTTGAACATCATCGGGTTCTCCAGTAGCAGCTGCGCGAGCGCGAGTGCGCGCCCCGGGTCGCCCGGCAGCAGCACACGCTCGGCCAGCTCGGCGGTGGGGCGCAGATGGATCGTTTCGAGCACGCTCATGGTCACGGCTCCCTCAACGGGCGCAGACGGGTTGGCTCAACGTGGTTCACGGGCCGCGACTTTAGACTGCGGTCACCGATGGACGCGTCCACAGCAGATGAGCCGCGGAGCACGGACGCTCAGGCGCCGCAGGACAGCGAGCTGACGCTCGCCCAGGTTGCGACTCGCGCCGGGGTGTCCCCGGCGACGGTACGGCGTTGGTTGAGGGACGGGTTGGTGCCGCAGTACGACGGCACCTGGACGCAGGCGGCGGCGTCGCACGTGCGGATCGTGGCGCGCCTACGAGAGCGTGGGCACGGCATCGAGCAGATCCGTGCGGCCACCGAGAGTGGCGGACTCGCCTTCGGCTACGTGGACGAACTGCTGCCCACGTCGAACACGCGCTACACGCTGGAGGAGGCCGCGGAGGCGACGGGCCTGGAGCCGCAGACGATCGAGCGGATCGTCGCCGCGATGGGGCTCAGTGTGCTCACGGTCGAGTCGATCTCGGAGGAGGACCTGGAGGTGTTGCGCTACGGCGCCAACATCCTCGCAGCCGGGTTCCCCCAGCAGGCGCTGATGCAAATCGCGCGCGTGTACGGACAGGCGATGGCCCAGATCGCCGACGCCGAGGTGCGCCTGTTTCACCTGTATGTGCACGAGCCGCTGATGCGCGAAGGCGTGCCGGGCGTCGAGGTGGTCGAGCAGATGGAGTCGATCACGCGCGAGATGCTGCCGTTCGCGCTGCCCTTCATCAACTACCTGCACGGCCGCCTGCTCGCCCACTTTGTCGAGCAGGACGTGATCGGTCACATTGAGGCCGACCTCGACATCGAGGGCGCCGCCGAGGGGCAGATGCGGGTGAGCATCGCCTTCGTCGATCTCGCCGGGTACACGCGCCTGACCGAGGAGCACGGCGACGAGGAGGCCGTCGGCACGGTGGAGCGCTTCGTGGAGACGGTCGAGCGCACGCTGCCAATCGACGCGCGCGTGATCAAGACGCTCGGCGACGAGGTGATGGTGGTCGGCGCCGACCCCGTTGCGCTGACCGTCTGGGCGGTGCATCTCGACGCGGAGCTGCCGCAGGGCTCGCCCGCGCCGCGGATCGGCATTCACAGCGGTGCGGCGCTGTATCGCGACGGCGACTACTACGGCCGCGAGGTCAACCGCGCGGCGCGCGTGGTGGCGCGTGCGGCCGGCGGGGAGGTGCTCGTTACGCGCGCGGTCGTCAGCGCCGCGAGCGGCACCGGTGGGCTGCGCTTCGAGCTGATCGGCGAAATCGGCCTGAAGGGGTTCAGCGAGCCGACCGAGCTGTTCCAGGCATTCGCGTCGGAGGGGTAGGGCCGCCGCGATGGGAGCGCTTCGGTCCTCGGCCGGCGCGGCGTCGGGCCGTTGGGAGCGACCGGCGGCCCGGCGGGGAGCCCGGCGGTGAACGCCGAGGAGCTGCACGAGCATGTGCGCGCCGGCGGCTTGCTCGCGGGCGAGCGGCCCGTGGTGGCGATGCTCTCCGGCGGGCGCGATTCGGTGTGCCTGCTCGACGTCGCCGTGGCCCTGTGCGGGGCAGGTCGCGTGCGTGCGCTGCACGTCAACTACGGGCTGCGGGCTGCCTCAGACGAGGACGAGCGACACTGCCGCGAGCTGTGCGAGCGCCTGGGCGTCGCCGTCGAGGTGGTGCGCGCGGAGCGGGCGCCGGGCGCCGCCGGCAATATGCACGCGTGGGCGCGCGAGCTGCGCTACCGGGCCGCGCTGGACTTGGCAAGGCGCCTGGAGGGCCTGCCCGCGTCCGACCCCTCGCCCTCCGCGGCGGGCGAGTCGGCTCTGGAGGCTCTCGCCCAGGATGCGCTCGGTGCTCGCGCGGGGACGGCTGTCGCCACCGGCCACACCGCGAGCGACCAGGTCGAGACGATCCTCTACCGCCTTGCCGCGTCGCCCGGACGCCGTGCGCTGCTTGGCATGTCCGTCCGCGAGGGGCGACTCGTCAGGCCATTTTTGGGGCTGCCGCGCAGTGCGACCGGCGATTACTGTCGGGAGCGGCATCTCGCGTGGCGCGAGGATGAGAGCAACAGCAGCGAGCGGTACGCCCGCGCGCGCGTGCGTCACGGGCTGCTCGTCGCCCTGGACGCCGTGCATCCGGCGGCACAGGCCAACGTGCTGCGCACGGCGGAGCTGTTGCGCGAGGAGAGCAGCCTGCTCGACGCGCTGGTGCGGGAGGAGCTGGAGGGGAGCGAGAGCATCTCCATCGAGCGCCTGCGCGAGCTGCACCCGGCGCTGGCGCGGCTCGTGGTCATCCACCTCGCCGAGCGTGCGGCCGGCACGAACGTGGCGCAGGCGGGCGAGCGGGTCGCTGAGATCCTCGCGCTTGGCGCCTTCTCCCGGGGGCAAGCGCGCGGTGGAAGGGCTGAGTTGCACGTTGGCGGGCTGGTTGCGGCCGTGGTCGAGCGTGGCGAGCTGCGCATGATCGCGATCCAGCCGCGCGAGCAGCACTGAGCGCGCGAGCGGCGTCCGCCAGCCGGTGTGCGGCGCCCGGGCCGGCGGTGGGGCGCGCGGCGGCTTGCCGGAGTGGCGACGGCGGGGCCGTTGGGTGGGCACGACCGCGGGGTCAATACACTCCCCCTCGTGGTGCCCACACCAGAGCGTCTCGCCCCCGCGAGCAGCGGGCAAAGCTCCGAGGTGGGAGAGGTGCTCGTCGCCGCCGAGGATCTGAACCTGCGGGTGCGCGAGCTGGGCGAGGAGATCTCGCGCGACTACGCCGGACGTCCGCTCCTGCTCGTCGGGGTGCTCAAGGGGGCAGTGTTCTTTCTCTCGGACCTGATGCGCTTCATCGACATCCCCGTCGAGGTGGACTTCATGGCGGTCGCCTCCTACGGCTCGGCCACCGATTCCAGCGGGGTGGTGCGCATCCTCAAGGATCTCGACGTCGCGATCGAGGGTCGCGACGTGCTGATCGTCGAGGACATCGTCGACAGCGGGCTCACCTTGCAATACCTGCTGCGCAACCTCGGCTCGCGCAACCCCGCGACGCTTGAGGTGTGCGCGCTGCTGATCAAGCCCGACCGGCGCGAGGTCGATCTACCGATCCGCTATGTCGGCTTTGAGATACCCGACCGCTTCGTGATCGGCTACGGCCTCGATTACGCCGAGCGCCACCGCAACCTCCCCTTTGTTGCGGTGCTTGAGCGTTAGATGATCACGGGTACGACCCCAAATCCCAAAAAAAATGTCCCGCGCGCACCGTCGCGCGTACGGTCGCACCCGCTGCCCGGCGGCGTCCAAACAGCCGGTAATTGCGGCCTCTCGTGGTACTCTGGGGGACTGGCGGCCACGACCTCTGACGGTGAGTGCAGCCAGTATCCAAGCCCATGAGCCGATTTTTCAAGAGCGCCGCATTTCCGATTTTGATCGTGGTCGTCATCGCGTTCTTCGCGGCCAAGCTGATCGTCTCGCCCCAGTCGAAGGGGCCCGAACACTCCTACAAGACGCTCGTCACCGAAGACATCCCGAACCACCGCGTCAAGTCGGCCGAGCTGAAGGTCAAAGACAACTCGGTGTCGGTCGAACTGAACAACAGCAACAAAGAAAAATACGAAGTGGGCTATGTCGACCAGGCTGCGCCACAACTGATCGGCGCGCTTGAAAAGTCCGGCACCAAGTTCAACATCGAATCCAACAAGACCAGCATCTGGCCGACGCTGCTCACCTACCTGCTGCCGCTCGTCTTGATCCTCGGCTTCTGGTTCTTCCTGATCAACCAGGTCCAGGGGGGAGGATCGCGTGTGATGAGCTTCGGCAAGTCGCGCGCCAAGCGACTGTCCGCCGACTCTCCCAAGATCACCTTCCGTGACGTCGCCGGGGTCGACGAGGCCGTCGAGGAGTTGCACGAGATCAAGGAGTTCCTGGAGAACCCAAAGAAGTTTCAGGCGCTCGGTGCGCGCATACCCACCGGGGTGCTGCTGTATGGGCCTCCGGGCACGGGCAAGACGCTGCTCGCGCGCGCCGTCGCGGGCGAGGCGGGCGTGCCGTTCTTCTCGATCTCGGGCTCCGATTTCGTTGAGATGTTCGTCGGTGTCGGCGCCTCGCGTGTGCGCGACCTGTTCGAGCAGGCCAAGCAAAACTCGCCCTGCATCATTTTCATGGACGAGATCGACGCCGTTGGGCGTCACCGCGGCGCCGGGCTCGGTGGCGGTCACGACGAGCGTGAGCAAACGCTCAACCAGCTGCTCGTAGAGATGGACGGCTTCGAGGCCAAGGACAACATCATCATGATCGCGGCCACCAACCGGCCCGACATCCTCGACCCCGCGCTGCTGCGCCCCGGTCGCTTCGACCGCCAGATCGCCGTCGATCGCCCCGACCGCAAGGGCCGCGCCAAGATCCTCGAGGTTCACACGCGCGGCAAGCCGCTCGCGAAGATCATCGACATCGACGCGCTCGCGGGGCAAACCCCGGGCTTCACCGGCGCGGACCTCTCGAACCTGATCAACGAGGCCGCGCTGCTTTCCGCCCGTACCGGCAAGCGCGAAATCGGCCAGGATGAGCTGGAGGAGGGGATCATGCGCGTGATCGCCGGCCCCGAGAAGAAGACGCGCGTGATGAGCAAGAGGGAGCGCCTGATCACCGCCTACCACGAGATGGGTCACGCGATCGTCGGGCATTTCCTGGAGCACTCAGACCCGGTCCACAAGATTTCGGTTATCTCGCGCGGCCAAGCGCTCGGCTACACGATTTCGATGCCGCAGGAGGACCGCTTCCTGACCACGCGCGCTGAGCTGAACGACACGATGGCGATGACGCTCGGCGGGCGCGCCGCGGAGGAGATCGTGTTCGAAGAGATCACCACCGGTGCTTCCAACGACCTGGAGAAGGTCACCGCCACGGCCAAGCAGATGGTGATGCGCTTCGGCATGAGCGAGAAGCTCGGTCCGCGCGTGTTCGGCCACGAGCACGGCCAGCCGTTCCTGGGCCGCGAGTTCTCCACCGAGCCCGACTACTCCGACGAGATCGCGCGCGAGATCGACGACGAGGTGCGCCGCATCGTCGAGTCCGCCCACCAGCGGGCCAAGGAGATCCTCAACGAGCACAAAGAAGACCTCACCAAGATGTCCGAGATCCTCGTCAAGCGCGAGACGATCGAGAAGGAGGAGTTCCTGGCCTTGCTCGATGGCAAGAACGAGCAGGAAGTATTCGGTGCCGAGGAGCCCCCCGCACCCGAGCTGCCAGCTCCGCCCGCGCCCGCCGATAGGGCTGGTGGCCGCGAAGCGCCGCGTCCGTTGCCACGGCCGGGGTTGGCCGGGGGCACGGCGGATATGACCGGGTTCGATCCCGAGCGCCCCACGCTCACCTGAGCTTCGCGTCCGGGTCGCCTCTGCGGATCGTCCGGGGCTGGTGGCACATAGTCTGATGTCCGTGGCCGGCTATCGCCTGATGGGGGTCGTCAACGTGACCCCCGACTCGTTCTCCGATGGGGGCCTGTTCCTGGACCCGTCCGCCGCGATTTCGCATGGCCTGGAGCTTGTCGAGCAGGGTGCGCACATCCTCGACATCGGTGGCGAGTCCACGCGGCCGGGGGCAGAGCCCGTCGGGGAGCAGGAGGAGCTGCGGCGGGTAGTGCCGGTGATCGAGGGGCTGGTCGAGGCGAGGAGTGCGGCGCACACACACACCCAGGTTTCGATCGACACATCCAAGGCCGAGGTGGCCAGGGCCGCGCTCGCCGCCGGAGCGACACTTGTCAATGACGTCAGTGCCCTGCGCGCCGATCCCGAGATGGCGTCTGTCGTGGCCGATAGTGGCGCCGACTGCTGCCTGATGCACATGCTCGGCGAGCCACGCACGATGCAGCAGGGGGTGGGTGGGTCTTCATACGGGGATGTCGTGGACGATGTGAAGACGTTTCTGGAAGTGCGCCTCGCCTTCGCCGTCGATGCAGGCATCGCCGAGGATCGCATCCTGCTGGATCCTGGCATTGGCTTTGGCAAGACGGTCGAGCACAATCATGCTCTTCTGCGCCGCCTAGACGAGATCGTGGCCCTGGGACGCCCGGTTGTGATCGGCACGTCCCGCAAGAGCTTTCTTGGAAAGACCCCAGCCGAGCGCCTACCCGGCACGATCGCCACGAACGTGATGGCGCTGGAGCGCCGGGCCAGTGTGTTCCGCGTACATGACGTCGCCCCCGTGGCCTGCGCGTTGGCCGTGGCTGCCGCCACACTGGGCTGAGCCACGCCTCTGAAGCGAGTCGTTTCGCCTATCTCTTCCATGGGGACTTGACAGCAAGCACCGCTTGCGGTATAAAGAGCCATGTCTTTGTAATCCACATGGGTTACGAGCAGCCATGTGGGGCGGTTTGCCTTGTTGGTTGCGCCCCCATTCGGGTGGCGGGCGAACATAAGGTCGGGTTTGGGTCGGTCTCTGTGGTCGACACTGAACTTTTTCAGCAGGGCCCTTGGGAGAGGGACCGGGTCGTTTTTTGAGAGGGAGTTGTTTTTCGCGTGTTTTCATTGGGGAATAGCGTGCTTGAGAGCCCGTGTGTTGTTGGCGGGTCCGTTATAGGACGCGTCAGCGTCGCTGACGCGTCTCTCTCTCTCTCTCTCTCTCTGGGATCGCTGCCTTCTAGGCGCTAGG
>Ga0209007_1000671_pt1 | contig 11752 bp, 11 predicted proteins | sample JacPinW_OM1H0_O2_FD_187961 | JGI IMG/M metagenome (GOLD analysis project Ga0209007, IMG submission 187961) | Forest soil microbial communities from Algoma, Ontario, Canada - Jack Pine, Ontario site 1_JW_OM1H0_O2 (SPAdes) (version 2) | ecosystem: Environmental > Terrestrial > Soil > Boreal...
GATTCTGAGCCAGGATCAAACTCTCGTTTGAAACCTGATGTCTGCCGACGGGTAGTTGGCAGACTGCCATCGCCGCATATCCAAAGCCGCTTGCAAAAGCCGCTCTGGTTTCAACAATGCGAGATGGCGCCACCATTCAGCTTCTTGCTCTCTGGATCGAAACCCAAAAAGCTTGAAGACCATGGTGGTCTATCTTGTGAGATCGTTCGGACTAATGCCCGAATCCGTTTCTCACGACTGGCACGTTCAACCTAGTTGTCAAAGACCGAATCGCGGTCCGCCGAGGCGGCGCGAATTCAGTCCAGGCGAACTCGCTACTAGAGCGAATCCGACTGTCCTCGAAACCCTACAAACATACAGTGCGGCCTATATCCCGTCAATCATCGCTTCCCACAGAATTTCCAGATGATTTCCACATCGGGAAAGCCGTTTCGGGCGCGGCGACTAGGAGAGCTGCCAGCAAAAACCAAGATTCCTCGCTACGCTCGGAATGACAAGAGTTTCATTTGGGCGCTCTGATGCGCACAACAGTATGGCCTTCCGTCCGGGTTAAAACGCCACTTTCGGCGTGCATTTTAGGCAACCCGATACGGAAGACAAGAAATTGAGAAAAGATCCTTATTACCTGGAGGTCCTTGCTTTGAAGGTACCCTTCGGAAGGCTTCTTGTGTTCAACCAGCTTTCCGAATGAAGTCCCGTGGCCGGGACAATTGAGAACTTTGATGCTGCTCTCTTAAACTTAGATGCCGGGCACGCACGAGAGTTGCAACAAAATCCGGCACAGCCACACATCTGCTCTCGGTGAATTGTTTATAGCAGATGAATGGGCGGGAGTGCAAGGGAAAGTTTAAAAGCGGGTTAGGAGGTTGATTCTGCTGTTCGTGGCGAGCGGAAATTAGGCAGTTTGGTGCATACGTCTATTTGGTGCTAAGGAGTCCACAGGCTGGTGTGTTATCTTTCGCGCATAACCGAATTGGGAATGTCGCGCAAACTCACCTTCGTGGATTTGTTCTGCGGAATAGGCGGCATGCGCCTTGGATTCGAGCAGGCCGGATGCAGATGCGTATTCTCCTCAGACTGGGACAAATACGCTCGCCAAACCTACACTGCAAACTTCGGGGAGACTCCGACCGGAAACATCCGAGAAGTTGATTCTTCGGCGATTCCCGATCATGACATTTTAGTTGGCGGCTTCCCCTGCCAACCTTTCTCAATTTCTGGAGTATCAAAAAAAAATAGCCTTGGGCGCGCTCATGGTTTTGCTGACAAAACGCAAGGTACATTATTTTTTGAAGTGGCCCGCATCATCGACGAGAAGCGCCCTTCCGCGTTCATGCTGGAGAACGTGAAGCACCTCGTTCGGCATGACAAAGGCAGAACAATGGACACCATTCTCGGGACGCTTTCCGGCGATCTTGGCTACCATGTCTATGAACCCAAGGTTTTGGATGCTCGGTATCTTGTGCCTCAGCACAGGGAAAGGGTATTCATCGTCGGTTTTCGGGAGCCGCGAATTTTTCAGTGGCCCAAATTCAGCAAGCAGGGCCCTGCAATGCAAGGTGGTTCTCGACGCCGAAGTCCCTGACAAGTACACGCTGACTGATCATCTGTGGCGATATCTTCAAGGGTACGCAGAGAAGCACAAGGCCGCAGGCAACGGTTTTGGATTTGGACTGACTAGTCTTGACGGAATCGCAAGGACTCTGAGTGCACGTTACTATAAAGATGGCTCGGAGATCTTAATCCCGCAACCCTCGAAAAATCCTAGAAGGCTCACTCCACGTGAGTGTTCGCGTCTCATGGGTTTTCCAGCGGATTTCAAAATACCGGTTTCCGATACCCAAGCCTACAAGCAGTTCGGTAATTCGGTGGTGGTTCCTCTGATAGCGCGGCTGGCTCGACAGGTAGTCAGGTCGCTGGAGTCTCCTGCAGAGAATGACCGCGATGCCCTTCCAAGTCTGTTTCACGTTCAGTACGAATTCGCTTCCGCTTAAACGTCTGATTTCCGATGGCCGACGTCTTCACACCTCAAAAGCGGTCTCAGGTAATGTCACGGATTCGATCGCGTAACAATCGTGACACGGAGCTCGTGTTCGCTTCAATTCTCCGCAAGAATGCAATATGGGGTTGGAGGCGGCATTTGTCCGTGACCGGTCGTCCGGATTTTGCCTTCAAAAAGCAAAAGCTAGCGATCTTTATCGATGGATGTTTCTGGCATTGTTGCCCCAAGTGTGGCAATATGCCTGCGAATAACCGCGAGTTTTGGAGTGCCAAGTTAGGGAAGAACAGGGTCCGCGACAGGTTCGTGAATAGAACATTGAGAGTAGAAGGCTGGACGGTATTTAGGGTTTGGGAGCACGACCTCTGCACCCCGGACCGAATTGTAAGAAGGCTACGGGTTCTGCTCCGCTAGGGCATCGAGACATGAATCTATCGGATGTGTTCGAAGCTGCCGTCTACAAGGAACTGGTTCGCGTTGACCTTCCGGCCAAAGGTTCCAATCAACACGAAGTCGATGGCGTAAGGGCACTACGCGATTTCTTTGGGACTTCTGGTAAATCACACGACGAACTAACGTGGCATTACTTCGAGGAGGACGCTGAGCCCACAGAGGAGGTGGGCGAGTTCACCTTGTTATGATGCTCGCGAGAGGCATCCTGTACGCACCGAGTGGCGCCTTTATTATCGCGGAGAGTTCTTGGGCCGCGCGAATGAGGGTGACGTTCTGGTCATCGTCAAGATTAAGCATCCTCGCGCTTCCGTCCACGCTCTGATATTTCAGAAAGGCTCATCTTGGCTTCGCTCCGCCGAAAAACTCTTTGACGTCAGCAACCTCAACCCAGGGAATTTTGAGAATTTTAATCAGGAATCGCTTGCTTCCCGCGAGTTAGGCTTGCTGGCGGAAAGAATCTTGGAAGAGCTCGGCATTGAGAGCCTTCAGATTCCCAGTAGCCGGACGGACTTGCAGTTGGTCTTCGAAAAGTTCGAGAGCAACTTCCCGACAACCAAAGAGATGTCGGCGTTTGCGCGAGAACAGGTATCCGATGTAGACCTTTCCCGGGTCGATGAAACATTGGTCCGGTGGTTACAGCGCGAGGAACAGCTGTTTCGCGCGCTCGAACGAGTCACGGTAGAGGAGCGACTGCTTAAAGGTTTTGAGGGTGTTGATGATTTCATCGGTTTTTCTCTCTCTGTGCAGAATCGACGCAAGTCCCGGATGGGCTACTCATTACAGAACCAACTTGCGGCGTTATTCGACTCGCAAAGGCTGAGGTACGACGCTCAAGCCACCACTGAGGGGAAAAGCAAGCCTGACTTCATTTTTCCTGGCTCGCGGGAATATCATGACCGAGGTTTTGATTCGACGCTGTTGATCATGTTGGGCGCTAAATCGACTCTGAAGGAACGCTGGCGTCAGATTTTGACAGAAGCGCAGAAAATTCCATCCAAACACTTGTGCACTTTGGAGCCCGGAATCTCCCAAGATCAGACTGACGATATCTCCGCTCACTCCATCCAGTTGGTTATTCCTGAATCATTCCACCAAACCTATACCGAAAAACAGCGGCCACGACTTTGGACGGTATCGACCTTCGTCGACTTTGTGAAGGCGACTCAACGCTAGATTCCGGTCGGTGGTTTGTTGCTGGGAGATGAACGCATGAGCAAATGCCAGGCTTCTTCGTAGCGGGCGTATTTGGAATTTTTCAGGTGGGGGGAGAGGACTACGGTGGGTTGGTTGTGGGTGGCGCGGATGGGGAGGATGTACCAGGTGTCGGCGGGGATGACATAGGCGGCGAAGAAGTCGAGCTGGTCGGGGCGGTAGATGATGTGACTGGAGCAGATGGTGCAGACGTAGGAGTAGTGCCGTTGGTAGAGGGTGCATTTGACCTGCACGCGGCGAAAGAGGCCGTGGTGGTCGGTGGCGACGTCGTAGGGGGCGGTTTCTCCCCAGGGCTTGTTGCAGCGGAAGCCGCGCTCGGTGGCGCATTGCATGAAACGGAGTTCGGCCCACTCGCCGCGGAGCTTGGCGTGTTTGATATGTTTGCCGTGATTTGGCAAGGTGATCCCTTTTGGTGAAACGGTTCGTCGTTGAATTTTGGGTGTGCTTACGGACCGGCAATCTGTGTGCTGACAGCTGAAAAGCAGGTTCCTCGCGATAAAGCCGCTCGGAATGACAATCAACAATCCTTCGGGCAATAAAAAACGCGACCCGGGAGGGGCCGCGTTCACTTTTTCGACTGTGATCTCATTATATCATAAAGTAATGGGGTACTGTGACATTTTTGCAGAAATATATTCGGTGCGAAATCAGTGGGATAGCATAGATTGAGGAGTGGTTGGCTATTGACAAGAAAATTCCCGAATTGGGAAAAGAAGTGCTTGCGTGGCAACCCGTCAACCACTGGGGCTAAAGCCCTCACAGATTCTTATCACTTACGCGGCGCTGAAGCGCCGCTTCTTCCACGTTATTCCCTAGGTCTCGTTTACTCATTGGCTTGATTACTCACGGGCCTGTGATTGACTTCACTGGTATTTGTTCTGTAGATTCTGATTGAACTGAAAGTACTGATATGGCTACTTTGACTGGGGTGCAGAAGGGATACATTCTGCACTGGGGGGAGATGGGGACGCGGTGGGGGATTAACCGGACGGTGGCGCAGATTCACGCGTTGCTGTATCTGTCGCCGCGGGCGCTGCCGGCGGAGGAGATTGCGGAGACGCTGAGCGTGGCGCGGTCGAATGTGAGCACGTCGATCCGCGAGCTGGAGGGCTGGGGGATTGTGCGGGCGGTGCATGTGCTGGGCGACCGGCGGGAACATTATGAGTCGATGAAAGATGTGTGGGAGATGTTCCGGCTGGTGATTGAGCAGAGGAAGCGGCGGGAGATCGATCCGACGCGGGAGATGTTGCGGAGGAGTTTGGAGGAGCTGGATCCGAAGGAAGCTGGCGCGGATTTTACGCGCGAGCGGCTGGCGGCGATGGCGGGATTTTTTGATGCGGTGACGGAGTTGCACGATCAGATGAAGCGGCTGCCTACGGGGACGGTTAGGAAGTTGTTGCGTATGGGGACTAAGGTTCGGAAGAAGTAGCTAGTACCTGATACCCAGTTTCTGGTCTTGTGATCGACGGAAGCTGTCTGGGGCTTTGATAGAAATGCCCATTCGGCTTTGCCGTTATGACTGCTGGTAGGGATGCTTCGACTCCGTGAGATCGTCCTTCGGACGATCTCACTCCGCTCAGCATGACAACGTAAACTTTATTCATCATTCATCTTAAGAGGTGGTTCACACGATGGCGCAGAGTGGGGAAGAGAAAAAGATTTGGGTTACGTTGACGGGGTTGCCGCTGACGATTGAGTTGGAGTGGCCGTTTCATCGGTCGACTTCGGGGGCGGATTTTTGGGTCCTGCATGGGGATATTCGGCTTGAAAATTCGGATGGGCTGCATGCGCCGATGGCGGTGAATTTATCGGCGACGGTACGGGAGGTGTTGGCGTCGCTGGAGCCGAAGGATGCAGAGGCTCCGGTGATCAATGCGCTGCGCAAGGAAGTGGACAAGCGGCAGGTGGAGTTTTTGAAATCGGGGAAATTGAAGCCGGTGGCGTTTTCCAGCCGGCATTATGACTTCAAGCGGCAGAAGTGGGTGTTTGGAAAGGCTAGCGATGAGGTGATTGCGACGTTTGTGGAGCGGAAGGTTTATTGGGAGACGAAGTTGGGATCCCCACTTCTCGCAAAGGGCGCGAGAAATGGGGCACCCGGTGGTGCGGGGATCTGGATTGGAGATCCGACGGACGCGCAGTATTTGGAAACTACTCCGGAACATTTGTTGGAAGTTGCCGGACGGCTGGTGGCTGCTGATGGATTAGTGCGAATGGAGCAGGAGTGGGTTGAAGCGACTCCGGGGTTGATGGGGCAGGCGGAGAGATTTGAAGCTGCGATGCGGACGGCGGTGGAGGAGTTGGAAAAGAAGCACGCGTTTGAGAGAGGGTGAGAAAATTGTTGCCACGGATTTGCACGGATTCACACGGATCCGACCAATTAGGTCTTTGAGGCCCCTATCATCTCGTCGACGTTGAGTCTCAGACGATGCAGGGCCTAAAGGCCGAGTCATTTTGGATCTTACGCGGCGCTGAAGCGCCGCTCTTCCACGTTACTGCCCACGTTCTTCTTTATCACTGACTACATTCTTCTTTTCGCTTTTCATGTTCTTACGACTTGCGCGAGAACAGTCCCCAGCAGAACCTGGGGGCGATGGCGTAGTTTATTTGGATTAAAACAATCGCGGCGATCGCGTAGTAGGTGTTGATGAAGCAGAGCGCTGCGCCTGCAGCGTATAGAGATTGTGCGATTACGATGCGGCGGATTATGGCGGGGTGAATTTCTGGCGGGAGGTCGTCGGCCAGGAGTTTCGCGCGGGTGGCGTAGCTCCAACTCCAATAAAGCAGGAGTCCGAGGACGAAGATGTTGCTCCAATAGACTAAGAGCGCGGTGCGGTAGTGGATGAATTCGGCCAGTAGCGATGTAGAAAATGGCGTGAGGCAGATGGCGCAGAGAAAGGCGATATGAATCCAGGCCAGGTTGCGGTCGGAGCGGGCGAAGTAGTTGAGTTGAGTTTGCTGGCCGACCCAGAAGATGCCGTTGGTCATGATGCTCATGAGGAAAATTACTAGTCGCGGCAAGAGGATGATGAGCGCGCGGCGGAGGTCGTGCTCGGAGTGGATGGCTTGGGCGGCAGGAACGCGGAGATCGAGGACTAGCAGAGTCATGGCGACGGCGAAGATCCCGTCGCTTAGGGCGGCGATGCGGTCGACGTTTTGACCGGCAACACGGTTGTAGAGGGAGTGCATCCAACGGAGTCTATCGGGTGCTTGGGGGAAGTCAAAGGCTTAAACACGGGTGGTAGTGGTGGAATTTTGCTTACGCGTTGGGCCGGTTAAATGGGAGATCCTTCGCTGCGCCTGAAAAACGGCTACGCTCAGGATGACCGTCGTCGCTACACAGGGGTTCACAGGAAAGGCCGCCGGGTTCGCGGAGAGTATGTTAGAGGAATGCGAATTAAGAATGCTTGGGGGCGGGGGCGGGCTTGTGGCGTAGTAGCGGCGATGTGTGTGATCGCCGTGATCGGGGGTGAGAGCGCGTGGGCGCAGGCGGGCGATGCGACGCCGCAGAGTCAGGAGCAGCAGAACAATCCTCAGCAGAGCAGCCCTCCGCAAACCAATCCTCCGCAGACATCCGGGCAAACACAGGGACAATCGCTTCCGGATGCGCCCGACGAGAGCAAGAAGAAAGATGAGAATGCGAATCCGAATCCGGTGCAGGCGGTGGCTGACAAAACTAAGGACGCGGCTGCGGCGGGGTTGAAGAAGGCGCGGGATTGGGAGTCGGGGTGGATTACCGGAGAATATATCGGCAGGAACCGGAAGCGGGTTACGCCGACGGCCGAGCAGCGAAAAGAGATTTACCTACGGGAGACGTTGACGACCCCGGAGGCTTACCTGAAGCGAGCCTTTGCGGCGGCGATCGACCAGGCGCGGGGAACGCCGTATCAGTGGCAGGGTGGCATTGGAGGGTATGGAGAGCGGTTTGCGTCACGTGAGGGACAGTTTATTGCGTCGAACAGTTTGGCGGCGCTGGGCAATGCGAAGCTGGGATATGAAGTCCGCTACGATCAGTGCAAGTGCCAGGGGCTGTGGAAGCGGACACGGCATGCGTTTATCCGGAATTTAGTGACCTATGATCGCAGCGAGGAGCATTTGCGTCCGCAGTGGGCTTTGTATGGAGGAGCCTTTGGCGGAGGAATGATTTCGACGGCATGGAAGCCGGGTAGCCATAATCCGTTTGCCGAGGGCGGCGAGGCGATGGTGGAGCAGGTGGGTTGGGGGACGCTGCTGAACTTCTTCACGGAATTTTCGAGGGAGATTAATCGGAAGCAGGGAGTGAAGTAGAGGGCGTAGTAGAAGCATCAGGGCAATGCTTCGTTTGCCGGCGGCTAAGAATTTCGGGGAGATTTTCCAGATTTCGAACGATTGTTGTATTCATACGTTCGCCCAGACCCGCAGCCGTAAGAGCATGATGGTATTCCTTATCAGGCAGCACAATGTCACAGTAAGGAACAGCCAAAGACATCGCGTCAATATCAAAAATGTCGTTAGCACTCCAACTCTTGCTCGGATTGCGGTGCCATGCTGTCTTTAGCTCAATCGAAACCTCGGTGCTAGGCATGGAGCGGACGAATCGGCGAGCCGATTCCCGATCTGGAACGACCGCAGTAAGAGGGATTCGCCTATAAGCGAGGGCACGCGGAAGAATATCTTGAAATTCGATGCACAGCTCGCGTGCCGCCACTTTGTCGCGAAGGCGGTCCAGGCTCGAGTCAGTTTCTTGGGCAAGCAAGGGCGTCAATTCTCGTTCCTGGGAGGCGCGTTTTTCAGCACACTGAGCAGCAGCCTCCGGCCGCCATCCCAACGCGCGTAGCTCCTCGGACTCCGTGCCTACCGGGCCTCGCAGCACCGACCGGTTCAGCCCCAAGCTCGCCTCACCGACTAGGCGGTCAAATTTGTCGCTTCCCATCTCCTGCCGCACCGAGTCGGTAGCATCGCCGTCAGGCCCCATGATTTTGATCCCGTCATGCCGACCCAAACTGTGGAGTACGCTTTTTCCCAACAATTGAACGACGGGCTTCAAGATTGGCTCCAAAGTGAATTCGGCAAGCATCGTTGCAAGCTCTAGCTCCATAATCGTGGCCCGGTCAACAATCGATGCGAAGTCAGTCAGTTCCTCCATGACACAAGCGAGGGCACTTCGTCGCTCCGGATTTTTTATTTTCTCCACTTCCATGTAATGAGTAGCTGAGAGAACGAACAGAGCCTTGCCGGTCGATTTGGCAATGCGACAGGCCTTGAGGGTGGCAACAAAGGGATCGCCCTTGGAGTGGCCCACTGACGCTTGAGCGAGCGATATCCAGTGATTGAGGTCAAGATAGACTAGATTCACGCCATGCGAAGGCAGAATCAGCCCGCGAGGCCACACGAGGGCCGATGCATCATCTTCTTGCTGCGTATAGCGCGGAGCGCTTGGGGTGACGTTCCCCATGTAATTAACTCAACGTCCTCACAAAATCTCAACTGCTACTGGAGCAACGTGCCTCCGTTGCCGTTTGGTTCCTCTTCCGGAGCCAGGACTACCGCGGCGGCTACGCGGTCGCCGGGTTCCATGTGCAGTAGGCGGACGCCCTGGGCGTTGCGGCCGGACTCGCGGATGGTTTTTGAATCCATGCGGATGATTTTGCCGTATTGGCTGATTAACATTACTTGCGAATTTTCGTCGACCAGGGCTATCGCTACTACCTTGCCTACTCGCTCCGTCGTCTTGATGTTGATTACGCCTTTGCCGGCGCGGTTGGTCAGGCGGTATTCGTCAGCGGGAGTGCGCTTGCCGTATCCGTTTTCGGTTACGGAGAGAATCAGGGTGCCTTTTTGAGTTAGGTCGACTACTTCGCCGGGAGGGATTTCGACTTCGGCTTCTCCTTCACCTTTGGTCGCTGGCGCTCCCTGGACGGCCGAGGCGGCCGTCCCCACATGGTCCGTGGTTGCCTTCTCGTCTGCGCTTGTTGTGGATGCGCCTGACTTCGGCGTTACCGTCATGCCTACTACGTAGTCGCGCTCTTCCAGGTTGATGCCGTTGACGCCGTAGGCGGCGCGGCCCATGGGGCGGACGTGATTTTCGTCGAAGCGAACGGCCATGCCTTCGTGCGAGGCGATGAAGACGATCTGGTTGCCGTTGGTGATGCGGGCGGCTACGAGTTCGTCTCCTTCCTCGATGTTGATGGCGTTGATGCCGTTGGCGCGGACGTGCATGAACTCGCGCAGCTCGGATTTTTTTACCAGGCCGTTGCGCGTGGCGAAGAAGATGTATTTGTTTTCTTCTTCGAGATTGCGCACGGCGAGCATGGTGCGGACGGTCTCGCCGGGTTGCAGGCCGATTAAGTTGCCGATGTGCTTGCCGCGGCCGGCGGCGCTCACGTCGGGGATTTCGTAGACCTTGAGCCAGTAGACGCGGCCCTTGTTGGTGAAGATGAGAATGTAGGCGTGCGTGGAGGCGATGAAGAGGTGCTCGACGAAATCTTCCTCGCGCGTCTTCATGCCGGTGCGTCCGGTGCCTCCGCGGCGCTGCATGCGGTAGGTGGAGATCGGCGTGCGCTTCATGTAGCCGGAGTGGCTGAAGGTGACGGCGACCTGCTCGTCGGCGATTAAATCTTCGAGAACAATTTCCGCAGCTTCGTCTTCGATGCGGGTGCGGCGCTCGTCACCGTAGAGTTCTTTTACTTCTTCGAGTTCCTTGATGATGACGGCGCGAAGTTTTTTCTCGGAGGCGAGGATAGATTCGAAATCTTCGATGCGGCCGCGGACCTCTTTCAGCTCGTTGGAAATTTCATCGATGGAAAGCTTGGTGAGGCGGTGCAGTTGCAGTTCGAGTATGGCTTCGGCCTGGCGTGTGGTGAAGGGCTTTTCGGGATCAAGCCTGGGTGCGCGGCCGGTCGTGTTGATATCGATTTTCTTGCCGCCAAAGTAGGCGACTAAATTTTCGCGGGCGTCGGCGCGGTTGGCGCTGGCGCGGATGATCGCGATGACGTTATCGAGATGATCTAACGCGTTGAGATAGCCTTCGAGGATGTGCTCGCGGTCTTTGGCTTTCTGCAACAGGAAGGCGGTGCGGCGGCGGACGACTTCTACGCGATGGTTGATGAAGTGCTTGATGGCCTGGATCAGTCCCATTTCCCGGGGCTGGCCGTTGACCACCGCGAGCAGGATCATGGAGAAGCCTTCCTGCATGGCGGTGTGTTTGAAGAGCTGGTTGAGAACGATTTGCGGCTCGGCGCCGCGCTTGAGTTCGACGACGATGCGCATGCCGTCGCGATCGCTTTCGTCGCGGATGTCGGAAATGTCCTCGATGTCTTTGTCGTTGACGAGCTGCGCGATGCGCTCGACCAGGCGGGCCTTGTTTACCTGATACGGAATTTCGGTGACGATGATGGCCTGTCGATCTTTGTTGATGTTTTCGATGGCGGCTTTGGCGCGCATCATGAAACGTCCGCGGCCGGTGCGGTAGGCCTCGAAGACTCCGGCGCGTCCGTGGATTACGCCGGCGGTGGGGAAATCGGGGCCTTGAACGAACTTCAGAATTTCGGCGAGCTGGGCGTTTGGATTGTTGACCAGCGTGATGGTGGCGTCGACGATTTCGGTGAGATTGTGCGGCGGAATTTTTGTGGCCATGCCGACGGCGATTCCGTCGGAGCCATTGATTAAGAGATTCGGAATGCGCGTGGGAAGAACGTCGGGCTCGACTTCGCTGCCATCGTAGTTGGGGCGGAAGTCGACTGTTTCTTTATCGAGGTCTTCTAGGAGTGCGGTTGCTACTTGCGCGAGCTTGGCTTCCGTATAGCGATCGGCTGCGGGCGGATCGCCATCGACGGAGCCGAAATTTCCCTGACCGAAAATTAGCGGGTAGCGCAGGCTCCAGGTTTGCGCGAGGCGAACGAGAGCGTCGTAGACGGCGAGGTTGCCGTGGGGATGGTACTTGCCCATGACGTCGCCGACGATTCGGGCGCACTTGCGCGTGGCACGATTGGGCTGCAGGCCCATCTGCTGCATGGTGTAGAGAATGCGGCGGTGCACGGGCTTGAGTCCGTCGCGGACATCGGGCAGAGCGCGGCCGATGATGACCGACATGGAATAGTCGAGATACGACTT
>Ga0209007_1000672_pt1 | contig 11740 bp, 12 predicted proteins | sample JacPinW_OM1H0_O2_FD_187961 | JGI IMG/M metagenome (GOLD analysis project Ga0209007, IMG submission 187961) | Forest soil microbial communities from Algoma, Ontario, Canada - Jack Pine, Ontario site 1_JW_OM1H0_O2 (SPAdes) (version 2) | ecosystem: Environmental > Terrestrial > Soil > Boreal...
CCGCACCGCCTGCACCCAAGCCTGTGGCTGCGCCGCCAGCGCCTGCAGCCCCGGTTGCTCCGCCGCCGCGGTTGATTATGCCGCCGTCCGTTGCCGATAGGCCGGTCGCGGTTGTGCCTCCTGCGCCAGTAGCAGCGCCGCCAGTTTCCTCATCGCCAGTTGCCGCACCGCCGGCGCGGCCCGTGGTTGTGCCGCCTGCCGCACAGGTTCCCTCTGCAGGTGCGCCTCCGGTGGTTTCGGCAAGCGCTCCGCCCGCGGCTCCTGTGTCAGCGCGTCCGGCTGCTCCGCCTCCTCCGGCGCCGCGCATGATCGTTCCGCAAACCGGGCCACGGCCGGTGTACAAAGCGCCGGTGCGTCCGGCTCCGCCTCCGCCTCCGGTACAGCCTGGAGTTCCAATCGGCGGAACTTTCCGTCCGGCACCTGGGCGTCCCGTGCCCGGCCAGCCAATTTTTCAACGACGGCCTCCCGCTGCCGCAGGGAGCGGAGGTGTAGGTGCGCCTCGTCCGCCGCTGCGTCCGGGCGAACGCAGACCGATGCATCCCACGCGCTCAGCACCAGCGGGCGCGCGTCCACTGGGTGTAGGTCCGGCGCTCCCGCCACCGGGAACCACGCGCCCGGGCAGCCGTCCGGGCGGACCGGCGCGACGCCCTGGTCAACGCTATGTTCCGCGCGGCGTGAAGGAAGGCCCGATGAAGGGCTATACGCCGCCGCCGCGCATGGTGGTGTCGAACGAGCCCCAGCCGATCACGCGCAGCATCACGATTACGGAGGGCATCAGCGTAAAAGATCTGGCCGAGAAGTTGGAGATCCGCGCCAAGGATTTGATTTCGCGTCTGCTCTCGAAGGGCGTATTCGCCACCATCAACCAGACGCTGGACGCGGAACTGGCCAGCGAGATGGCGCGCTTCTTCGGCGCAGATACGAATGTAATTACGTTCGAAGAGCAGACGGCAAAGGAGATCGACGCCGCCGCTGCCAGCGAAGAGTTGGTTCCGGAGACTGGCATACGGCCGCCCGTGGTTACAATCATGGGCCACGTAGATCACGGCAAGACCACGCTGCTCGATGCCATCCGCTTAACCAATGTGGCGGAAGGCGAAGCCGGAGGCATCACCCAGCACATCGGCGCCTATAAAGTTCGGATCACCGATAAGGAATCGCCGGCGTTTGGGCGCGAGATTGTGTTTCTCGATACGCCGGGTCACGAAGCGTTTACCCGCATGCGGTCGCGCGGCGCGAAGGCGACTGACATTGTGGTATTGGTGGTCGCGGCCGATGACGGCGTGATGCCGCAAACGATCGAGGCCATCGACCACGCGCATGCCGCCGAGGTTCCTATCATTGTCGCAGTGAACAAAATCGATAAGCCGGATGCTTTGCCCGACCGAGTGAAGAAGCAGCTTGCCGACCGGGGTTTGATGCCGGAAGAGTGGGGCGGCAAGACGGTATTCGTGGATGTTTCGGCGAAGAAGAAAACGAATCTGAATCTGCTGATGGAAATGATTTGCCTGGTAGCCGACCTCGGCGAATTGAAGGCGACGCCGGAGCGCGCAGCGACCGGCGTGGTGCTGGAGGCGAAGCTGGATCGCGGGCGCGGACCGGTGGCTACCGTGCTGGTACAGAATGGAACGCTGAACGCCGGCGACAATTTTGTGGTGGGCAACGTCTACGGAAAAGTGCGCGCCATGTTCGACGACCGCGGCGCACAATTGCAGACCGCTCCTCCGTCCACTCCGGTGGAAATTATTGGCATGGAAGCGTTGCCGCAGGCTGGGGATCAGTTTGTGGTGGTTGCCGATCGCGATAAAGCCCGTGGCATTTCGGAGTATCGCGAGCAGAAGGCGCGCGAAGCCGCACTGGCCAAGAGTTCCCGCGTATCGCTGGAAGGACTGGCGGAGCAGATCAAAGCTGCCGGCACGAAGGAACTGAATGTGATTCTAAAGGGCGACGTGCAGGGCTCGGTGGAAGTAATCACGGACTTGCTCACGAAGCTCTCGAACGAGAAAGTTCGCCTGAAGCTGCTGCGCTCGGGTGTGGGCGCGATTACCGAGACCGATGTGCTCCTGGCTTCGGCCTCGAACGCGATCATCATTGGCTTCAATGTGCGGCCGGAGCGCAAGGCGCAGGAGATTGCCGAGCAGGAAAAAGTCGACATCCGCCTGCACTCGATCATTTACGAACTGCAAGATGAGATCAAGCGCGCGATGAGCGGCTTGCTCGAACCTACGATCAAGGAGCACTACCAGGGGCGCGCCGAAGTGCTGAATGTCTTCCGCATTCCGAAAGTTGGAACGGTTGCCGGCTGCCGCGTGAGCGATGGCTTGATCAAGCGCGACGCCGAAGTGCGCTTGCTGCGTGACAACGTGCAAGTGTTCAAGGGTAAAGTAGGATCGCTGCGCCGCTTCAAGGACGATGCCAAAGAGGTTACCAACGGCATGGAGTGCGGCATCTCGATCTCCAACTACGGCGACATCAAAGTCGGCGATGTGATCGAGGCCTTCGTTACGGAGCGCATTGCTGCGGAAGTAATAGCGTAAGAACCGTCGTTGGTCGCTAGTCGTTGGTCGTTTGCTAAGCAATGTTCGCCAACGACTAACGACCAGCGACTAACGACCGGCATGATCGCCTTTCTCACCCTCGAACTCCACATCGAAGCGGCGCAGTCTCTCAAGGACAAACGACAGGTGGTGCGTAGTATAAAAGACCGGCTGCGGGCCAGTTTCAACGTTTCTGTCGCCGAGCTCGAGGCCAGCCCGGTATGGAATCGCGCGACGATAGGAGTGGTCAGCATCTCGGATTCGCGCGATTATCTCGATGGCTTGATGAAAAATGTGGAGCGCACGGCCACGCGCATCGCCAACAATCACGGTGCCGACGTCGCGGATTCGTTTGTGGAATATCTGTGAGACTGCCGTGGTCGTTCGTCGGTAGTCGCTAGCTCAGAACGATGGGGCCGAAAGGTTTTGCCAACGACTAACGACCAACGACGATTCGGTCCAACCGCTATCCCCTTGTTACCTCTGTACTTACCCGGATCACTCCTTTGTGCGCGACAATGGCACTTGAGAGCCAACACATGCGCCCGATTTTCTGATATTCTCATGCGTTTTACTTCGAGGTGAATGGTGGAGAAGCGCGCGGTAAAGTACCATCGCGGGCGGCTGGGAGAGGCCTTGCGCGAGGAGATTGAAACCCTGGTGGAAGGAGAGCTGGCCGATCCGCGCATCGGACTGGTGAGTGTGACCGCGGTGCATGTGGCCGACGATGGCCGCTCGGCGCAGGTTCTGGTGGATGTGGATGGGGATGACAAGGAAGCGGATCGAAGTCTCGAAGGCTTGCTTGCCGCCAAAGAATATATACGGCATGAGCTGGCCGAGCGTTTGCGGCTGAGACGCGCGCCGGAATTGCATTTCCGGCTGGACCGTTCGGAGCGTGAGAAAGCGCGTGTGGAAGAACTTTTGGCGCGGGCGAAAAAAAGAATGAAGCCGCGCACGAAACCGGATCGAGAAAAGGCATAGCCATGCTGCGGGATGTTCTTCGGCAAATCGAGCAGCGCGACCGCTTCGTGCTCACCTCGCACGCGCGGCCCGATGGCGATGCCATCGGATCGGCGCTGGCCTGCTGCCAGGTTTTGCGCGCGATGGGCAAGCAGGCCGACGTGGTGTTGCACGATGGTGTGCCGCGCGTGTATCGATCGCTGCCGTACGCGGATCAGGTGCTGCAGGCCAATCGCGTTGTCGGGAATTACGAAGCTGCGATCATTCTGGAATGTGACAGCATTCACCGCACGCGGCTGGAGGGTCTGGAAGACCGCTTCCTGATCAGCATCGATCACCATGTGAGCGGTCGGCCGTTCGCCAACGTGAACTGGATCGATCCGCATGCTGTAGCGACGGGAGAGATGGTCTTCCGCTTGGCGCGCGAGGCGGGAACGCCCTTCTCTCCTGAGATTGCAACCTGCCTCTACACCGCGCTGATGACTGATACGGGATCGTTTATGTTTCAGGGGACGAACGAGCGCACGTTCGCTCTGGCGCGCGAATTGGTTCTCGCCGGAGCCGATCCTTCGCATTGCGCGCGCAGTATTTATTTTGCGCATTCTGTGGCCAAGATGCGGGTGCTCGGCGAGGCCCTGCGCAATCTCAATACCGAAGGCCATGTCGGCTGGACCTGGGTTACGCGAGAACAAATGGAACGCTGGGAAGCGAAGGAAGAAGATTGCGAAGGTCTGGTGAATTACGTACTTTCGATCGGTGAAATCGAAGTCGCCGCGTTTTTTCGCGAGATGCCCGATGGACGCTTTCGCGTGAGCCTGCGCAGCAAGGGCAAACTCAACGTCGCTCAGGTGGCTGAAGGTTTTGGCGGCGGAGGCCACGAGTGCGCGAGTGGCTGCTCGGTGGATGGGCCGCTCGATCGTGCGGTACGCCAGGTTCTGGAGCCGCTGCGCCGCGGTCCCTTGTTGCAATAATCTCGGTGCAATAAATCTGCGTACAATCATCTGCATTAACAATTCATTCCCATGACCAATCGCACGCGCATCGACTCGCTGTTGCTTGCGGGCTTCTGCGCTTTCTTATTTTTGTACGGGCTCGGACAGTTTGGGCTGATCGGCGCCGATGAGCCGCGTTACGCGCAGGTGGCGTGCGAAATGCTCGAGCGCCACGATTGGATTACGCCCGTGCTGGGTGGCCGGCCATGGCTGGAGAAGCCGCCGCTTTATTACTGGCAAGCCATGCTCGCCTTCAAGATCTTCGGCGTGAGCGACTGGGCTGCGCGCTTGCCTTCGGCGTTCGATGCCAGCTTGCTTGTGCTGGCGGTGTATTTTTTTCTGCGGCGCTTTCGGCCTGGATCTGAAGTTGATGGCGCACTGATTACGGCTTCCTCCGCCGGAATTGTCGGCTATGCCCACGCGGCGTCGATGGACATGGCTCTGGCTGCGGCTTTCACGATTGGAATACTTGGTTGGTGGGCCTGGCGGCAGAGTGGAGAACGAGTTTACCTGGCGGTCTTCTATGGCTTTATGGCGTTAGGGACGCTGGCGAAAGGGCCGATTGCGCCGTTTCTCGCCCTTCTGGTGATCGTCCTCTACGCGGTTGCGATTCGCGAATTACGACTGGTTCCGAAAACACTCTGGGTGCCGGGAATCCTTTTGTTTTGCGCGATCGCGCTGCCTTGGTATTTCGCGGTGCAGGTCCACAATCCAAGCTTTTTTCGCGAATTTATTCTCGAGCATAATCTGGGGCGGTTCTCGAAGAATCTTTATCACCATACCGAACCCTTCTGGTATTACTTGCCCGTAACGGCGCTGGCAATACTTCCGTGGACTGTGTTTGTGATTGCGGCTTTCGTGCAGCCGATCCGCTTATGGTGGGCTCGGCGAATCGCGGTGGACTCGGCCAAATACGATCTCGAATTTCAATTCAGCATGTTCGCCTGCAGTTGGTTGATCGTGCCTGTCGTATTTTTCTCCATCTCGCAGTCGAAACTGCCTGGATATGTTCTACCCGCGATTCCGGCCGGCGCATTGTTGCTGATGGAATACCTGCGACGCCGTCTGACGCAAGGAAACTCATCCGTTGCAAAATGGCTGGCTGTGCTGCACGCATTGCTGGCAGCGGCTCCGATTGTTCCGGCATTGCTGATTGTCTACCTGGTTACACAGCATCGTCTTCCGGAAGGGCGACCGATGCTGGCGGCGCTGGCTATCGCGTTTGTATTGTGTGCCGGGATTGCGGTCACTCTAGTGCGTCAGACGGGTCTGCGCATGTTGCGGTTCGTTACTTTGATTCCGGTCGTACTTACTGTTGGCGCTGTGCTGAAACTGGGATCTGCGGCGCTCGACCAGACGCTCTCGGCGCGTCCGCTTGCGCAAGAAATCGCAGGAATCGAGGCTCATCCACTGCCGCTGGCCATCTACCATGTCCGTCGCGAATTGGAATACGGCCTTACCTTCTATCGCAATCGAGTGACCATTAACTACGCCTGGGGCAGCGTCCCGCAAGAAGAGCATTTGCTGGTGGCGCCGGAGAATTCGCAGGCGGAGATTGCGCTGCTGGTGCCGGGCCGCCGCGTCTCGTATCTGGGGCACTATGCGGCGCAGCATGTGGATTATTACTGGATTGCCGCGGCAAAGGCTGCTTCCCCACGCTGAGCTTCACGAGTGCTGTTGCCGCCCCGTGTTCCGCCGGTTTGCCTCGCGTGCGAGAACGCACTAAACTCGGAGTTCTGCCGCCGCGAACCAGCCTCAGGTTTTCAGGCTGAAGTTGCAGGAGCCCCTTGGAGATTCTCGACCTCAGGCATTTTTCTTCCGTTGATTTGCGTCCGCTGCTCGATGATGAGACGCGAGTCTGGGCGAGTCTGCTTTCCTGGGATTACAACGGATCAGCGGAGATGATCCTGCGTTATGTTGACGCGAAGATCCTTCCCGGATATGCAGCCATTGAACGCGGTAAAATTTTTGGCTACAGCTTCTTCGTGTATGAAGGCAGCAAGGGAGTGGTCGGCGATCTGTTTGTCGTGAACGGAGGGCGTCTTCCGAATGCGCGCGAGGTCGAACTCAAGCTGCTCACTCACGTAATTGAAACGTTGCAGCAGTCTCCAGGGATTCATCGTGTGGAAGCGCAGTTGCTCGCGCATGAAGCGGGGAGCGTTGCCCGGCCGTTTCTCGATCAGGGATTTCAGCGTCATCCACGGCTGTTCATGGTTCTTCCGCTAAACGATGGCACGTCGCAAGTGCGCGCCGTGCATCCCGATGTCGAAATCCGTCGTTGGACGGAAGCGGACTACCAGCCTGCCGCCGCTGTGATTACGGCAGCGTATCGCGGCCATGTCGATGCCCAGATCAACGATCAGTACCACACACTAAGTGGATCGCTGCGCTTCCTTAACAACATCGTGCGTTTTCCGGGATGCGGACTGTTCGACTCGGAATCGTCTTATGCCGCCGTTGATCGCAAGGCGAAGAATCTGATCGGGCTGATCCTGTGCTCGCGCGTGCGCGGTGATGTAGGACATGTCACGCAGGTATGCGTGCTTCCCGAATATCGATCGCGTGGGATTGGCGAGTCTCTACTGGCCGCGACGTCTACGAATCTGCGCAAACGTGGTTTCACCATGCTCTCGCTTACGGTGACCGAGGCTAACACCGGCGCCGTCGCGCTCTACCGCCGCCTGAATTTCGAATCGAAGCGAGTGTTCGATGCGTTCGTTTGGCAAGGCTGAAAAAGCCGTTACCTCTTGGTTCCCAGCTCAGCAATGGGATCGAAAGCTATTGGTTATCGCCGTATCAGCCACATCGCCCAGCCCGCCAACAGAACTCCGCCCATGAACATGGCAAAACAATACAAGCCATAGCGGACCATGTCGCGCGTGGTTTCGCGGTGTGTAATTCCGAAGACGATGGACGCGAAGAGTGCAAAGACGAACGCCGCGCTGAAGTGGGTAAGATGCACGGTCATTGTTTTTTCCCGATGGCAATGTGGTATGCGTCCGCCACGGCAATAAAATTCAGCAGTCCAGCGACGATCATGAACTTGGTTCCGTAATCGGCAATGGCGAAAGCGATCGCGCCCTGCCCCCAGTTCATGGTGAGAGTTGTAATGTACAGTCCACCCGCGCCCAGGTCGCCGATGAATCCTAAAATGTCGAGGATGTCTCCGCCATTTGCCTTGTAGATGTGGCCCTGCATCATCAGGCCGAGCACAAACAAAGTTCCGATGGAGACGAGCAGCAACACGCCGCGAATCCAGCGTTTCTGGATCATGTGGCCGGCGCCCGGAATCAGCCAGCCCAGGGCAGGCGCAATTACGGACATCGTGCTAACGGGCTGTGCCGGTTCTGCCGCCTTACTCTTGGCTGTAGTTTGATTGGCCATCAGATGGTTACGATCTCGCGTTGAATGTTGCCGGTGACTTCCGCCGACTTGGGCCGCACCAGCATGTTCACCTCGCTGCGCACGCCGAACTCCGGCAGATAAATACCAGGCTCAATGGAAAAGCATGAGTTGGGAAGAATCTGGCGCTCGTCGTGAATTTCCAGGTCGTCCATGTTGGCTCCGTTGGAATGGACGTCGGTGCCGATGGAATGTCCGGTGCGGTGAATGAAATAATCACCGAAGCCCTTCTGCTTGATGTGGCCGCGCGTGGCGCGATCGACTTCCCAACCGGCAATCGGCCGCCCGGCATTGATCGCATCGGTTACCGTCTTGACGCCGGCGTCGCGTGCGTCGCGCACAATTTCGAATACTTCGCGAATGCGGTCCGAGGGAGACTTGCCGACGAAGCCCATCCACGTAATGTCGTAGTACACCGCGTCCGGAACGTCTTTCTTTCCCCACACATCGAGCAGGATCAGATCGCCCTCGCGAATGGGAACGGGATGATCGGCGCGCGGCTCGTAGTGCGGGTTTCCGGCGTTTGCGTTGACGGCCACGATCGGGGGATCGTCGGCGAGCAGGTTTTCGCGGCGGAATGCTTCCATGAACCACTGCTGGATTTCGTGTTCGGTGGTTCCACCGTTACGGGCGCGCCGGCCGATTTCCTTAAAGGCGGCAATGACGATCGAATCGATGCTGTCGCGCGCGGCAAAGTGCGTCTTGATTTGTTCTGCGCTCCAGGTGGATTCGAACTGCGCAATCAGATCGGCGGAGCTCACAACATTCTTACCCAGGCCACGCAGTAATTCGATGGTCCCGCCATCCACCAGAGAGATGGTGAATACGATGTTGTTGGGCGAATATTGCATGGCGATGTCGCGGTACGGTGCGAGCATCGGCTTCAGAGTGTCGAACAATTCCTGCCATCCGGAATATTGACGCTTGCTGCCGGGTAGGGAATCGAGGTGTCCCGCTTCGATTTTATGCACCAGCTTTACCGGTTCACCCTGCGCCGGTATCAGATAAAACCAGCGGCGCGTGACCATCAAACTCGCGGGCAAGCCGAGAACGCGGTAAGCAATGGGATCGCGATGATGGTGGTCGTAGAACAGCCACGCGTCGATGTTGCGTTCGCGCAGCGCAGATTGAATGGCAGGCAGGTCCATGGGCAAACGTCTATTGTAAACAAAGGGAACGATTTGGGCGAATCAGGCAGTAGAACCCGCATTCTAAAATCAATTCGTTGATCGGGCTCCTTGTTACACTATGAGCCAAGATGCCTGCGATAGCTGAGCCCGCCAGTGCGGCCGCAGTTACGAAGCGCGTCCGCATTGAATCGATTGATGTGGTGCGCGGCGTCATCATGATTCTGATGGCGCTCGACCATACGCGGGATTTCTTTGGCAATTCCGGCTTGAATCCCACCGACCCGGCCACCACGACGATCCCACTATTCTTTACGCGCTGGATTACGCATTTTTGCGCGCCCGTTTTCTTTCTGCTCACCGGCACGGGAGCTTATCTCTCATTGCGCAAGAAATCCAACCGCGAGTTGTCACGATTCCTGTTTACCCGTGGTCTCTGGTTAATCTTTCTGGAAGTCGTGGTGGTGCGCTGTCTGGGCTGGCAGTTCAACTTTGACTATCACCTGACTATCCTCAACGTTTTATGGGCGCTGGGCTGGGCGATGATCACACTCTCGGTTCTGGTTTACCTGCCGGCTTCCGTCGTGGCGAGTTTCGGCGTCGTGATGATCGCAACCCACAATCTGTTCGATCCCGTCGATTCCTCCAATCCGATTTGGACGATCCTGCACTCCGCGCCCGGTTTCATCTTAAACGAGCCGGGGCGCATCATCTTCGTTGCCTACGCGCTCATTCCCTGGGTTGGTGTTACAGCAGTGGGCTACGGCCTGGGACAAATTTATCGCTGGCCCGCGGAACGCCGCACGGCGCTTCTGCTGCCTCTTGGCATCGGACTGACCGCAGCCTTCATCATTTTGCGCGCCATCAACATTTACGGGGATCCTTTGCCTTGGACCAGGCAAAGATCCGCAGTCTTTACCGTGCTCTCATTCCTGAACACGAATAAATATCCACCGTCACTGCTGTATCTGCTGATGACGCTTGGTCCGGCTCTGATTTTCTTGTGGGCGGTCGACTCCGGAACACCAAGATGGTTGCGGCCCGCTCTCACCGTGGGCAAGGTGCCCATGTTTTATTATCTTCTGCACATACCGCTGATACATCTGCTTGCAGTTGCCATGTGTTACACCCGCTACGGGCATGTGCACTGGATGTTCGAGTCGCCAGGACTTCGCCAGTTTCCAATTACTCCGCCGCCGGGATGGGGATACCCTTTACCGATTGTTTATCTATTTTGGGCGCTGGTAGTGTTTACTCTTTATCCGCTGTGCCGCTGGTTTGCTGGTTTGAAGCGCCGCCGTAATGATGCGTGGCTCAGCTATTTCTGAGTTGGGGTCTTCGTGACTTCGAACGCGCGATCTTCATTTGCCCTCGACCGTTCCCTTTATCCTGATGAGCCGATCGTAAATCCACAACAGCAACGTCGTAGCGATTCCCACGGCCACCACCGACCACCACACTAACGCCGGCTGGTGCAGTTCCTCTCCGAAGTGATGCATGAGCCACCCGCTGAACTTGCCTGCGACAAACGATCCGATGCCGAGTGGAAGAAACGCGAATCCCATATAGGTGCCCTGCTGCCCTTCGGGAGCGAGCCGCGAGATGTAATCGTAATAGCGGGGTTGTTGCACGATTTCTCCGATTGCCACTACGACCAGCGTGGCCACTGCCATCCACACCGAGGGATGGACGATAAGCAGAATCCATGCCAGGCTCGAGATCAGCGTGCCCAGAATAACAGCGTGAAACGCCTGCATGCGCTTAGTCAGGAATCCAATCACCATGGTGAACAAGATGACCACGATTGGATCGGTCGCGAGGATTCGCGCTGTGTCCGCCTTCGGATCGATGTATGCGGAAATATATAACGGCAGCGCGATGAATTCCTGCCAGAAGACAACCCAATATCCGGTGAAAATCAGCAGAAACAACATGAACCGCGGATTCGAAAGCACAGTAAGAAAGTTCTTTGCCACTTGGCCGAGAGTCGCGGTCTCGCCTTCTTCGACGCGGCGCGGCTCTTTAAAGAAGAGCAGCACGACGAAGAGCATCAGGAAGACGCTTAGCGCGGCGATGCGAAAAACATTTTCGATAGCACCGTGGTTTTGGGCCCATGACGCGAGCAGCGGTCCCGCCGTGCTGCCCACATTTACCAGCGTGTAGTAAATCGAGTAGCCAACTGAGCGGACATTTTCTTTGGAGGCGCGAGCTGTAGTTCCGACCACGCAAGGCTTCACCAGAGCAACGCCCAGGGCGGGAAGAATCAGGACGAATGCTACGAGCCACACCAGCGGCACGCTGTTGCGCAATGGAGCGAGCCATGGGGCGCCTAACGATCCCATCAGGAAATAGGCAAGACTGAGGATCAGATAGGCGATGGAAAGCGCCCGGCGGAAACCGAGGCGGTCGGCGAGCGCGCCGCCGCCGATGGCAAGGAACCAGACCCAGCCGCCAAACATTCCGGTAAGACTGCTCGCGCGTTCGACATCGAAATGCAGCCCTTCGTGCAGATAGCGCGCCAGTACGGCGAAAACGGCGTAATAAGAAAGCCGCTCAAAAAGCTCGCTGATGTTCGCGACCCAGAAGGGACGCTCGAACCCGGTGCGTATTTCCTCGAAGCGTTCGGAAAAGCTCAAGAGTGGCTCCCTAACAACTCGATTCACCAATAGTGGGACCTACGGAAGCCGCCGAGACGGCGGCGCTACAAACCGTTTGCGTACTT
>Ga0209007_1000673_pt1 | contig 11726 bp, 14 predicted proteins | sample JacPinW_OM1H0_O2_FD_187961 | JGI IMG/M metagenome (GOLD analysis project Ga0209007, IMG submission 187961) | Forest soil microbial communities from Algoma, Ontario, Canada - Jack Pine, Ontario site 1_JW_OM1H0_O2 (SPAdes) (version 2) | ecosystem: Environmental > Terrestrial > Soil > Boreal...
CTTACGCGTTTGGCTTTGGACCGAGAGAACTCATCACTGACTTCCCGTACGAGCATTCCAGCATCCACGCCAAGCGCTGCGGCAATTTCGAGAATCCTGCGCAAACTCGGGCTAATTAGGCCACGTTCAAGTTGACTGATATAGGAAATATCGCAGCGCAGTTGGTCAGCCAGCGCTGCCTGCGAGAAATTCTTACCAATACGGTATTGAGCCACGACGGTTCCGACTAGTCCTTCAAAGGTGTTGGTTTTCTGTCGACTGGAGAGACCAATTGGGCGCGCCATATATTTTCATTATAGTAGAGTAGTGCTATATTGGGAAGCCACACATTTCCAAATGCTCGATCCGCGCAAAGTCCGTTCACTCGTGGAGACTGTCGGCTGGCCCAGAACCGCCTTCTTACTCTCTATGGCACTTCTCGCGGCGCGAATCGTCACCTTCGAGCAATGTGTAATTCTTCTTCTGATTGCTCTGGTGCCCGCATTCTCTAAACACCCAGACAAGCGAAGGGGAATGCGCGAACATCGGCAGAACGAGTCCGCTCAAAAGGAACAATCTAGTGATGGGACGGATGGCGTTTTAGAAACGTCGCCCCGCAGGGCACCCAAAGTGAGCTAGCGTCATAATGTCCGTGCTCATATCCCTTCCCCTTCCCATTCTTGAGGGCTCGAAAGAGAGTCAAAGGTAAAGAGATACGCAACACCATTACGGCCCTGTGAAGGTTGAGCATCACGGATGGTTAGGCTTGTCCCCCAAGAACGCGAACAACATGCGCCGACCTCCCGGTTCCTTTATTGCCTTCCGGGAAGGCTCTACCGTGACGAACACTGAATTGATCTGCGCTAGAACATTCGGATCATCGAACATCAAAACCCAACGGCCGTCCTTGGCGTCGTCACTGTGAAATACGCCCAAGCTGCTGATTGGCCTTTCTGCGCCTAGCCGTTCGCCCCAAACGCAAAACGAAACCTTCGCGTCCACTTTTCGCGGGTCGGCGAGGTCGTAGGCATAAAAAATCAGCGATTTTCCTTCGGTGTAGAAGATTCGCCCAAAAGCGCGCTGGTTCTCACCATTACCGTCCCGGTCGTGGACGTCGATGATATGGAGATTCCGCGCAACTACCAGATCCCGTACATCACTTCCTCTGGCCGCGAGTTCCTCCTGCTGACCGAGAGCAGCCTCCTGGGTGGCGAGCTTATTACGTAGATTGCGTAGCTCGTTCTCTTCTAATGCAACCAAGGCATCACTCGTGTTCTTGTCCGACTTCGACCTCTCCACATCAATTTCGAGACCGGCAATTCTGACTTCCAATTGCGCTTTCTCAGATCGAATGGCGGCATTCTCTTGTTGCTCGTTGGCAAGCCGCGAAGCGAGGGAATCCTTAGCCTCACCTAGCGATTCGAGTTCGCCATGCTGTTTCCGGATCGTGGCTGCCATGGAGGCGATCTCCGCCTCCGCCGAAGCAAGCTTTCGTTGTATTTCGACGTCTCGGTTCTGGCTTTGCCGAGACGCGTCGCGGCTGGGCACGCCTGCCGGTGGTGGAGTACTGTGCTGCGGACCAGCGGCGATAGGCGAGGACTTTTGTCTGGCGATCATCAGGAATGCACCGAGCACAATGACTGCTGCGACGGCGCAGACGCTCGCGAAAACTCTGATGCGCCTAGGTTTCGCTATTGGAGCAACATTTTCCCGGCTTATCGCAATGCCTTCGGACCGAGCACGGGCGACGAATCTCTGGGTCATTCCGGAGGGGATCTCGCAGCGCAACCGCTTGGCGGCCAACTGTGACAACCCTTGAGCGCTGATCTGCGTGAAATCGTAGGCGGCGCTGCGGCAGCTAGGACAGTCTTCGAGATGAGATCTGAGATCGGCTAGCTCATCCGTTGATGCCTGCCCGCTGGCGGCCAGAGCGCACAGTTCCTCGTATTGTTCATGGGTATTCAACGAGGATTCCCTTCGGGTTCACTTTACGCGCCGCGACCTTCTCTCGGGAAGCGCCGGTCTCCCCCAGCACCTTCCGCAGTTTAGCCAAGCCCCGATACAGATTGTGGCGAACCGAAGATGCCGTGTCGCCTGTTTTCTTGGCAATTTCTTCCGCCGTCAGGCCCTCGAAATACGTGAGCTCAATCACCCGGCGTTGGCGCGACTCGAGGGTTGCGAGCACCTGTTCCACCAAGCAAACGACTTCCTGAGGAGGCAAGCACAGCAAATGGCCAGGGCTGTAAAACAATTCGGCCGGAGCGAGTTCGTTCAGCTCATCCCGGCTGTAAAAGCGGTTGGATTCCAGATGCTGCCGGCGGTTAATGCTGCGGTGGTAGGCATACTGAAGCAGCCAGGTTTTGAAGGTTCCACGGTCAGAATTGAACTGGTTTACCGCTTTGAAGACATCCAAGAAGACTCTCTGGACTGTCTCTTCTGCTTCCCCATCATCGCGCAGAATGGCGCGGGCAATCCGGAAGACCAGGGGACTGTGCCGTTCAAACAGGACTGCCAGCGCGTCGTTGCACCCGATGCGCAGGGCGGCCACTAGGTCTTCATCCGTAAGGGTTCGAAGGCGAGAGGGGGAGAGGAATCCGGCTGCCAGTTCTTCATCGGATAAAGGCATAGGCTCTCCCTCACAGTGTGCGCGAAACAACTACCCGGCATCTGTTTGAAATGATGGGTTTTCCCCGTTGGTTTTTATCCATCACTCCACCACACTTAAATCCTCAATGCCGCGCTACCGGCAAATTCAACCCAAATCAGGGCCGGAAAAGGCCTTTGGAATTGTGCTTCGTGAAATCCGACGGGCGGCGGGACTTTCCCAGTTGGATGTTTACGTCAAGTTCGGCATCGATAGAACCCAATTGAGCGCCATTGAACGCGGTGTTCAAAGTCCAACCCTCAGAACAATCGACCGACTAGCACGGGCTTTCCGTGTAAGTCCGACCGAGATGATGCGCCGGATGGAAAACTCTCGTTTCTACCCCCGCCGCGGTTCCGTGTAGGCCGACGCACTCCTGCTTACGGGATTCCGGCGTTTATATATGTATTACGTATATTTATGCCTGTCAAGCATATCTCCTATGACGTTTTATCGGTCGACCTACGCTAGTAGTTTGACTGTGTAATGAGCCGAGATTTGAGTGCACTGTTTCGCAAGCGACTCGCGAGCCTCCGGGAGGCTGAGGGACTCACTCAAGCGAAACTATCGGAAATGATCGGCGCCGGTCCCCAATACGTGGGACATGTAGAAACTGGGCGTATCAAGACTCCGGCATGGGAAAGAATGAAGAGGCTGGCCAGAGCCTTGAATGTGTCCATGAGCGACCTCTTGTACTTCGAAGGCATCGACGATAACGCAGAAACTCTTCGGTCGAAGATCCAACAGCTCGCACAAACGAACGACGTCGAGCAACTACGCCGATACTATCGGCTCATGCTTGTTTCCCGTGAAAAGTAACTCACACTTGGCACACAAGCTTGCGGGTTTCCCCCGGTAATATGGTGGTGACGCAGGTCCGACAGTCAGTCATTCGTTCTATCCCGGTCGTCTAGGGCAAACTGCTGGCACACTGAGTTCTCGCACACAATCCCTTCCGGTTCGGACTGGGCATGCTCGGTTGCAATTCCCACAGGGGCGTCTGTCGATCCGATCTTGGGGTTCCTACGCTAATATTGCATGACCCAGTGAATTCGGATCTCATTCTCGCTGCATCTCATCTGTTGGTCCACCCAACGGATTACCCACAGACGCCTCCGACCGTAACCCGAATTCAGTCACTCCCATTCTTGGAACTAAGATGGGAAACTTTGAACACCTCTGTTGACGGCTCGAATGGCTCAACGCTTGAATGCTGCCGACTGTACGGAACTCCCGAAGCGGATTGGACGATACGAACGCTATCATCCAAACTACGGTATGCTTTTTGCGGCAACTACTTTCCAAACACAGCGCCTCACCAGGCCCACGAGAGCATCGTCCGCGGGAGATGCACCGACCGTCTACGCTATTTCGCCCTCGATTCGGTGAAGCACCTGAGCTGTAACCGGGCCGTCTCCGGAACACATTATCTGTCAGCGGACGAGGCGCGATCATAGCAACTTGGAGCGAATATCCTCTGTATGGAGGTCCCTGACAAGATGAGTAGAGCGAAACAAATGGCGCACGAATCAGACTCACCTGGCAATCCAGTCTCCCTTCTGCTAGAAAGCAGCCCGGAGCAGGCTTATGCGTTTCAAGTTCATCAAATTGTATCCATTTGTGCCGATGGGCGATTAACGGATTCGAGTGAGTGTTCAAGACAATTCCGTGGCTTCCTCAGAATCGCTCCGAGCCATAAGCTTGTGGACTATGTTAGCCAATGTTTGGAGGGATTCGAGCGAAGTGGATTTGTCCTTCAAGACGTGGTCAATGAATTGGGGCGAAGATTGGACTACCGAGTGGTCGATGGATTTTATCAAGGCCGAGCAAAAGGAATTGGCCACGATGGAATTTGGTACGGTAAGGACGAATACTCATTAATCGTCGAAGTAAAAACTTCTGATGCATATCGCATCAATCTCGACAGAATTGCCAAATACCGCGAAGACCTGATCAAGGCTGGCACTGTTGGCGACAATTCGTCAGTGTTGCTGGTTGTCGGAAGAGACGACACAGGCGATCTTGAGGCACAAGTTCGGGGTTCACGTCATGCTTGGCGTGTTCGAATCATAAGTATCGAAGCTCTGACTAGGCTAGTCCTACTCAAGGAACGGACTGATCAGAGCACAGTTAAGAAGATCCATGAGTTATTCGTACCTTTTGAGTACACCAGACTTGATCGTATTATTGATATTGCTTTTGCGGTTGCCGAGGATACAACAAGCTTATTGGAAGAAGAAGACCCCGAGCAGGCTAGTGAAGAAGATGCGCGAGAAATCCGCAAGCAAATTCACACTCCACGAAAGATCCTCGCGGAGCTACGTGAACGCATAGCAATGCGGCTCGGAACCCGAGAAGGTATTCCCTTGGTCAACAAGGGCAGCGTTCTGTACTGGAATCCAGACGCAAATTTGCGGGCCGCTATTTCAGTGTCCAAGCGTTACGCGCATGGAGGATATTGGTATGCATATCACCCGAGATGGCATGCGTTTCTCAAGGATGGCCGCAAAGCTTTTTATGTCCTAGGGTGTCTAGATCGCTCCGAGGCGTATGTCATACCGTTCAATTGGGTAAATGATCTTTTGCCCAGCCTGCATAAAACTGAAAATGAATCCCGGATGTACTGGCACATTCTCCTAGAAGAGCTTCCTTCTGGAAAACTCGCGCTTCAAGACCTCAAGCACGGTCGTAAAGAAGAGGTTTCGCAGTTTAAAATGTCAATATAAGACTATGGCCGATGTGTTTTCCCGAACCAAGCGAAGTTGGGTGATGAGCAGGATTCGCTCCAAGAATACGAGTCCCGAATTGGCTGTGCGTTCTTTCTTGCACCGGAGAGGATTTCGCTTTCGGCTCCATGTCAATGAACTTCCTGGGAAGCCAGACATAGTGCTCCCAAAGTACAGGACGGCAGTCTTTGTCCATGGATGTTTTTGGCATCATCATGCAAGATGCAAGAATGCCTCGTTTCCCAGTTCACGACCAGCGTTTTGGCGGACGAAAATCCTCGGGAACAAACGACGTGATGCCAATGCCACACGCCGGTTGCAATCTTTGGGGTGGTGGGTGGTGACGGTTTGGGAATGTGAAACGAGGTCGGGCATTACCTCTGCGGGCCAATTAATGCAGCTGTTGCGAAGAAGGAAATAGGGTATACTGTCATCTTTTCTATAACTTGGCAGGGCACCTCCTTTCCGCCTAACATTGCACAGCTGCATAAATGACCAAGAATCAACCATTTGCATTCAGAAATGGGACGAGTGATGCAGAAACCCGTCCTGCAGTTTTGGATCTCTTCTGCGGCGTGGGGGGACTCTCCCTCGGTTTCTTAATGGGTGGTTTTCGAGTTCAACTTGCAATCGACAATGACCCCAATGCCGTTGGGTGCTACAACAAAAACTTGAAGGGAAAGTGTGACGCGGGTGCCGTGCTCTTTGATTTATCAAAAATCAAGTCTCACGAGCAGATCCAAGACTTTCTCAAATCAAACGGCAAGTCTGCAACAGACTTCGCGGCAGTTGTAGGCGGCCCTCCCTGTCAGGGATTTACAACCATAGGGCGTACCAAATTGAATGCGTTGATCAAGTCCGCCGATAGTCAGGCGAAGCGCAAGGTACTGGAAAAAAGGGACAGGCAGCGATGTGCCTTATTCGAAACATTTGCTCTGTTTGTTGAAGTCATAAAACCCAAGTGGTTTTTTTTTGAGAATGTCCCGACAATCCGCAATCACAAAATGTATAAACGCCTGATTCTAAGATTTGACAATCTTAAGTCAGAGGACGGAACAAAGCTCGAATACACACTCACACCTAACATTTATACTGCTTCAGGTTACGGCGTTCCGCAAACACGTCAACGATTCATTCTTGTTGGCCGATTGCCGGCGGCGAAACGATTTATCCCACCACGAAAGCGGCGTCTTCCAAACACCGTATCGGATGCTTTAAGCGATCTCCCCAGAATTACAGCCGGTGCTCGAAAAGGAGAATTGAAGGCTTCTGCGCCAGCGAAAGGAGCCTATCAGAAGTTGATGCGGTCAGGGTATCTGCCTGACGAGCCGCAGGCCGTTCATGATCATATTTGTAGATCGCATGTTGAGGACGACATCCGCCTTTTCCGACAAATGAAACAAGGCGAAAGATTTGCTGACGAACGTGTTCGCCAGCTCGTCAAAGCGATCAATCCTAAGCATCACCTATGCTCTTATTCTGTAGACAATTTCACCGATAAATTGCACCGCCTGGAGGGAGCAGAACCTGCTTGGACAATTACGGCTCACCTACAGAAAGATGGCTATAAGTTCATTCATCACAGACAAGGGCGAACCATTTCTGTGCGGGAAGCGGCGCGACTACAGTCCTTTCCTGACTGGTTCCGTTTTAGTGATCTCGGGATGGGGAGCGCATTTAGACTAATAGGTAACGCCGTGCCCCCGCTAATGGCCAGAGCATTTGCGCGCCAAATTCTCGCGCTCGATTGCGGCGGCCCAGACCAAACAAAACTGTCACCAATCCCGAGAATGCCGAAACTTAAAAACAGGAAATCACTATGAATGCATTTCGCGAGGAGCGGCTGCCATTTAAACCTCGCGCGCGAATGCTACTTCTTTTGGGTGATCAGCTCATTCGGGATCCAAAAATTGCGGCCTTTGAACTCGTGAAAAATGCCTACGATGCAGATTCACCAGGGGCCCTGGTTACAATGCATCAAGTCGAAGACCGAACTGCAGGCTTAATCGTGGTCGAAGACTCCGGCACGGGAATGGATTACAAAACTGTCACTGAAGTCTGGTTGGAGCCCGGTACGGATTATCGTGTTCGGCAGAGGGAAACCGGCGAGCGAACGCCAAAATTCGGCCGAATGCCTCTGGGGGAGAAAGGTGTAGGACGGTTCGCCGCTCACAAACTTGGCAAGAAGATCACACTCACAACCAGAAAAGCACGTGAACCGGAAATTGTTGTACAGGTGAACTGGGGAAACTTTGAAAGTCACAAATACTTAGATGAAGTGAAAGTATCAGTTTCCCGGCGAGACCCGCAAATATATACGGGGAAAAAGAGTGGTACGAGAATTGAGATAACTGATCTGCGAGAACCGTGGAATCGAGGGATGGTTAGGGATTTGGCTCGATCTGTAGGGTCAATTTGCTCACCCTTCGATAAAACAGGAGAATTCAGATCTGCCGTACAGATTCCCGACCACGAAGACTGGCTTCAAGGTCTGCTGCCGATAGCTCGCGTATTGGAATACGCACTGTTTAAAGCGCATTGTGAACTTAGGGGAGCGAAGCTGAATTATTCCTATTCATTCACTCCCTACGCCATCATGAAAGACAAGGTGAAGCCGCGGCACATCCGTAGATTTGGAGACAAGGCTCTAAACATTGGTGGCGATTCGGGAGTTGTTGACCTAAACCAGAACAGTGTAGGGCCGGTCGATATTGATTTGTATATTTTTGATCGGGATCCGCAAATGCTGGAACTTGGTCAGATTTCTGACAAAAAGGGTTTAAAAGAATTCCTCAATGAATCTGGAGGAATTCGTGTCTATCGGGATGGCATTCGTGTGTACGACTACGGCGAACCTGGCAATGACTGGCTCAAGCTCGGAGAGCGCCGAGTGAACTTTCCCACTCAGCGTATAAGTAACAATCTAGTGCTAGGAGCTGTATCACTAAACCTGGAGAAGTCCTTGGATCTGAAGCGCAACCTCGGCTTGATTGAAAAAACAAACCGGGAGGGCTTCGTGGATAATATTGCATATCGTGATTTTAGGGATGCTGTGGCTTTTGCTGTGAGCCAGGTTGAAGTTGAGCGTAACGAGGACAAATCTCACATCCGGAATGTTTACAGCAACAGGCCCACCAAGCAGCCGGTCGTCGAAGATATTGCGGCATTGCGGGAGGTCATAGAACATAAGAAACTAACTGCAGAATTGGGCGCATATATTGACCGCATTGAATCAGATTTTACTTTGATTCGCGACCGTTTTTTGACGAGTGCGAGTGCGGGATTAAGCTTGTCGGTAGTCATTCACGAAGTGGAAAAGGGTGTCGCCGAACTTGTTAGAGCCGTCGAAAAAGAGAAGGCTAGTCCCCGTGTGAAGCGCCTGGCAAAGCACATTGCCGATCTTGTGGAGGGTTTCGGTTCCCTAATTCGGCGTTCCGGAACTAGCAAAGAGACGGCAAGTTCAATGATCTCTCAAGCTTTGTTCAACATCGAATTCCGGCTCGAGGTTCATGGTATCGAAGTCATCACTGATACGACGAATGATTTTGAGGTGCGGTGTAGCAAACGGCTAATCATTGCAACACTCATGAACCTTGTGGACAATGCGATATGGTGGCTTGACAACAAATGGGCAAATGCCAAGGGCAAAAAACGCATCTACGTTGCTACCAGTAAAGAACTGTTCGGTGGCCCAGCGATCGTCATTGCGGACAACGGTCCTGGCTTTTTGGATCCTCCTGAATACCTCATCGAGCCATTCATAAGCCGTAAGCCTGACGGAATGGGCCTAGGCCTTCATATTGCTGACCAAGTAATGAAAGTGCAAGGGGGGAGGCTTGAGTTTCCCTCTCACGACGACGTCGGGCTTCCTTCTGGAATATCGGGAGCTGTCGTGGCACTGGTTTTTGGGAGTGGCAAGAAATGATTGGGTTAACTGGAACACGAGTTATCATCGTTGACGACGAAGAAGAAGAAGCGCTTCCGATGATGAAGGCTTTTGCGAAGGAAGGTATTCCAACTGCTTTTTTCGATGGGCGTATTCATGGTCTTCCTCCAAAAAGAAAACGGTTTTCAGGGATTCGGCTTGCGATCTTGGACATGGATCTAATCGGCGGCGGTGTTCCTGATGCTACAAAGTCGCAGGCGCTCGTGAAGGTCCTCAGTAGCATTTTGAGTCCTGAGAATGGGCCATATGCAGTGCTTGCATGGACCAAGCACCCAGAGATTCGAGAACTGTTTGAACAGCATGTGTTCGCCAGGCCAGATGTACCTAAGCCGATTGTGACAGTTACGATTGAGAAAGCTGCTTTCAAGAAGCCTAAAGGAGCTTTTGATTTGGTAGCCCTCAGCAAGGAGATCAAAAGTGCTGTGTCTCAAACGACGCCATTGCTGTTGCTTCAAACATGGGAAGGAAACAGCTTTGAGGCGGCCACGGCAGTAACGAATGCCCTATCCGCAATGGCCAGCGAAGCTGCTGGCGATCTTCAGACGTGGCGTGATTCTTGGAGGCAGACTCTGATGCGCCTCATATTTGCATTGGCTAAATCGGTGGGCGAAAAGGGTCTCGATGCTGACTCAAGTGTACGGTCCTTTTACACAGCGTTGAATCCGCTTCATTCAGATCGGATTGAGAGTAACACGGCACAAGCTTCGAAATTCTTGAAGACTCAAGGTGCTGAGATTCTTGCCGCCGCACAAGATTGTGGTGCGGAGCGGAAGGCCAGGGTTAATGCGATGTTGCACTTGGCAACTGAAAATCTCGATCAATTCGCGCCTGGAAATATTTATAAATATTCGGAAAATCGGAATCCACGAGGAATACCAAAATCTGGAGATTTGCTAGATGAAATAATTCAACCGAATCAACCTGACGCTGCGAGGGCAAGGATATTGGGAGCTTCTGTAAGACTTCTAACAGAGGCAAGCGCTCCTTGCGATCATGCTCAGCAGAATATTCGTTTATCGCGGTTGATAGCGGGCCTGGCTGTGCCTATTGCGGAAATAGGGAGAATCAAGAAAGGTGCTGGATTCATATGGAGCTTCGGCCCAGTTTTTCTAGACGTGCAAGGACACACTACAGGCCAATATCAACTCTTTTTTAGCGCTCGCCATGTGATTTCTCCAGACGTCAAGCATATTCGCAAGAAAAGAGCAGTAATCCGTCTTCGAGGCCAGGCACTTGCGGACCTTCAGTCGTGGTTTGGTCATCATGTGAGCAGGCCAGGAGTCATGTTGCTGAATTAACTCAAGAAACACTTTTTCTTCTGCCTGCCCCCAGCGAAGATCACGAATTCATGCGCACCAGCGCAGCAACGGGCGCTGTGGGCGCGCCCTGAGTTCATTTGGGGCAACGGCATCGCTGGTTGGTCTAGATAGACCCTCTTATCAAAAATAACCGCTCGCCTCGTTATACTGCTCTCCAATCCGACACACAACCGGCACACCGGGAACCAGGAGCGGTCGATTCTATGCGGGTTTGTCTGCGAGGCGACTGATGGGCCGTTAGTCGATTCTGGTTGACCCTTTTTCTTCGTTACACCACCAGTGTGTTGCTTGGATATTGTCCGGATGGTCGTCTCTCCACGCCCCTCCCATGCCTTTGGGATCTCTGTGGTCGGGCACGATGTCGTTGTAATCGGTGAATTCCTCGCGGCAGATCGCGCATATACCAGCTTGTTGTCGGATCTTGCGATTCAGTAGCTTTCGCATTTCCGCCGGTGACCGAAGTTCCCGGTATCCTCTTGGGTGATGCGGATCTTCGACCCGCTGAACTCCCATTCTTATGAGTCTGGGCTTGAGAATGAGTTCACGGCCACAACAAGAAATCGATTTATGGATTGGGCACAATTCGTTAGCTCGGAGTCTCATGGCATTCCTCTTGATAAACACATGAAATCGGGAGCCCAAGGCAATAGATTCGATACGCGCTCTCTAACTCGAAGTGGTCCTGAATTATCATTACCACTTGCAACTGAGTCCATTGATGCCAACATCGTTTATAGATTGATGAAGAAATCGGAGCGATCTCTTCTGCGCGATCGAAGCAGAAGCATCCTGGACTCGGTTGAGATCATCGGTCCAGAGCTGGGCTATTATTCGGTATCGGAGAACCGTGAACTGGCTACGCCGAAGTCGTCGGGCTTTGCCGCTTGGGTTAGCGGTCGCTCTTTTTGTCGCCTTTTCGATCGTCTACGCCCAGACGCCCTCCAACAGTCGCGCGCCCAAGCCTCGGACGCGTCGACAGCCTGCGGGGATGTTCGATCTTCAGGTGGCGAGGCTTTACGAGAGCCTCAATCGCTGGAACGAAGCCGAGCAGGAATACATTCAAGCGGGGAGAATCGGTGCGCCCTGTGTGAAGAAAGAAGCCTTGGCGGCGA
>Ga0209007_1000674_pt1 | contig 11720 bp, 10 predicted proteins | sample JacPinW_OM1H0_O2_FD_187961 | JGI IMG/M metagenome (GOLD analysis project Ga0209007, IMG submission 187961) | Forest soil microbial communities from Algoma, Ontario, Canada - Jack Pine, Ontario site 1_JW_OM1H0_O2 (SPAdes) (version 2) | ecosystem: Environmental > Terrestrial > Soil > Boreal...
GACATCGACATCGATGCGGCGGTCGAGGCACACGTCGAACTGAGGGCGGGATCGGTGCCCGACGAGGCGGTATACCTAGATAGCCTGCGACGGCGACGTGACTTGTCTGTTCTGCTGCTGCTGGACATTTCGGGTTCGACCGCGGAAGCCGGCACGCTGGGCCGAACCGTGCACGAGCAACAGCGCACCGCGGTCGCCAACCTCACCGTCGCGTTGCACGATCTCGGCGACCGTGTAGCGCTCTACGCGTACTACTCGCAGGGCCGGAGCGCGGTGAACATGGTTCCGGTCAAGCGATTCGACCACCACCTCGACAGCCAGGTGATCAGGCGGTTGAACAGCCTGGAACCTGGCGCATACTCGCGACTCGGCGCCGCGATTCGGCACGGTGCGGCCGTGTTGGAAGCGCGCGGCGGTACATCGCGACGGCTACTGGTGGTGCTGTCCGACGGGCTGGCCTACGACCACGGTTACGAACGGGCCTACGGCGCGGCCGATGCGCGTTGTGCGTTGAGCGAAGCGCGCCGCCGCGGCACCGGCTGCGTCTGCCTGACGGTGGGGGCGGGCACCGACGTCGAATCGCTGCGCAGAGTATTCGGAAGCACCGCGCACGCCAGCATCGCTCGTCCCGATCAACTCACGAGTGTTATTGGGCCACTGTTCCGTTCGGCGATTCGCTCGGCCGAGGTACGGAGGCGAGTCTCATGACGGACAGCGCCCGAGAGAAGTCCTTGAAACTAACATCTGTTCCACTTACGCTCCATTCACCGCAACGCTGCGGCCGGGGGAAGGGTTGTAATGGCCAACGAGCCCACGGTCGCTCACCAAAACGGTGTCGCCCCGACAGCAGGCCCCGCCCGGCCCTATTACACGGCAATCGGCAACGAAGAAGCCGTTTTCAAGGCCGCCTACCGTCAGGGACTGTCGATCGTCCTGAAGGGTCCGACCGGATGCGGTAAGACCCGCTTCGTCGAGGCGATGGCCCACGATCTGGGCCGACCGTTGATCACCGTGGCCTGTCACGACGACCTCACCACGGCCGACCTGGTCGGCCGGTATCTGCTGAAGGGCGGCGAGACGGTATGGGTCGACGGCCCGTTGACTCGCGCGGTGCGAGACGGCGCCATCTGCTACCTCGACGAGGTGGTGGAAGCCCGCCAGGACACCACCGTCGTGTTGCACCCGCTCGCGGATTACCGACGTCAGCTGCCGATCGAACGACTCGGCGTGACGCTGGACGCGGCACCCGGGTTCGGCCTGGTGGTGTCCTACAACCCCGGCTACCAAAGCGTGCTGAAGGATCTCAAGGACTCCGCTGAGGTTTTGAAGAAATTGGGGATCGCTCTGGATGCGCCCTTAAGCCAGATCCAATTCGCACAACGCGGTGAAGAGCGGATTCCCATTTCCGGCGGTCCCAGTGGCGGCGTGCTCAACGTGATGATTACGCGACCGGTACCCGGCGGCTTTGAGCCCTTCCATGGCTCGAGTTACATACAAGTGGTGAGCTTCGATGAGAAGGGACCTGTCGTGAACGCGGTGCTTAGCTATTCACAGTCGACGGACCCTGCGTCGGCTTACTACGCCGACCAAACCCGGGAATTTTCGAACAGAAAGCTGCATCGCTATCCATTCAGTGCCGACGAGATCGTTGCCGATGCCGTTGGAAAGCCGCTGAGCATCCATGAGTGAACAACTCATTATTATTGGCAGGCCCCCGCTGCAAAATACAGGCCGCTTCGCGACGGCTAAGGTGCGCTTTGATCGACCGCGACGATGACTTTGCCCTTGGCGTGTCCCTGCTCGAGATAGGCGATGGCTTGCGCCGTTTCAGCCAGCGGATAACGTCGATCGATGACGGGAGTTAATTTCCCGGCCTGCATCAGATCGCGCAACACTTCGAGATCAGCGTGGTTCGCGTCCGCCAGCATGAAAACCAACTTCTGACTGACGAACGGTGAAACGATATAGGCCTTGAGCGACGTCGTTAAAGGGCCGAGCCAGGAATTGTCGCTGGGGCCGCCGACCATGACCAACGCGCCGTTCGGCGTCAGCACATGCCGGTACTCGGACAGGGTGTGGTTGCCGACGTTGTCGATGATCAAGTCGTAACGCGCCGATCCTTGGGTGAAGTCCTCCTTGGTGTAGTCAATGACGTGATCGGCGCCGATGGACTTGACCATCTCCACGTTTCGCGTGCTGCATACCCCGGTCACATCGGCGCCGTACGTCTTGGCAATTTGCACCGCGAAGGTGCCCACGCCTCCGGATGCGCCGTTGACCAGCACCCTCTGTCCGGCTTGAACTTTTCCCTTGTCGCGCAGCGCCTGCAAGGCCGTGATTCCCGCGACGGGCACAGCCGCGGCTTGCTCCATGGTCATGTTTCCTGGCTTTGAGGCGATCGCGCCATTCTCACGGACACTCACGTATTCTCCGAATGCGCCGTCCCGGTCACCGAACACTTCATCGCCGGGCTTGAAGCGCGTAACATTTTTCCCAACCGTCTCGACCGTGCCCGCAAAGTCAGCGCCCATGAGGACGCTGTCGGGCTTACCCATCCCCGACGCCACGCGCATGACGTACGGCTTGCCGGTCATGTAGTGCCAGTCCAACGGATTGACGGATGCCGCGTGAACCTTGACCAGGACGCGGTCATCCGCGGGAATCGGCTTGGCAATTTCTTCTAACTTCAGCACGTCGGGGGTGCCATAGCACCGGTACACGATGGCCTTCATCGACGGCGTGTTGGCCGCCAGCGGCGGCGCCGCTGGGCACGTCGAATCGTGGCTCACCGCCAGGCCGAGCGCGGCGATCGCGCCCACCAAAAGGATCGCGATGCCGCCCAGCACCTTGTATCGAAGTTTCATGATTCAGCTCCTTCGAATCGCAGCCCCGGCGCCGGCACTCAGTGGGCTAGCAGGCTACTTACCGCGTTCGTACTTGAAGGACACCTTGATTTTTGCGCGGTACGCCTCGACCTTGCCGTCCTTGAGCTGGATATCCAACTCGACCACCTCGGCGACCCGTAAGTCCCGAAGCGTCTTGCCGGCGCGGGCAATCGCCGCCGCCGCCGCCTTCTCCCAGGACACCGTGCTGGTGCCGATCAGTTCAATGACCTTATAGACGTTTTCAGCCATGTTCATCTCCGTCTGTTATGGGCGTTTTGGAGAGAGACCTTCGGCCATTGTCGCGCAATTGGATTGGATTTGTGCGGCTTTTCTATACCATGCGCGCATGCCCGAATCATGAGAACTGCCAAGCGGAAGAGGTATCTGTATGGAGCGAACAAAGATTGCCCTGGTGACCGGTGCGGGAAGCGGTATTGGTCAAGCCTGCGCACTCGCCCTGTTGAACGCCGGCTATGCGGTGGTGCTCGCGGGGCGTCGCCAAGAGGCGCTCGAGCGCACGGTCTCTCTGGCGCCGAAGGATTCCGCCTGTCTGGCCGTGCCGACGGATGTGCGCGACGAATCCTCCGTGGAGGCGTTGTTTCGCGCGTCACGGGAGAGGTTCGGCCGCTTGGATCTGCTGTTCAACAATGCCGGGACAGGGGCCCCGCAGATTCCGGTCGAGGACTTGAGCCTCGCTCAGTGGAGTGATGTCATTTCAGTGAATTTGACCGGCGCTTTTCTGTGCGCGCGCGCCGCCTTTCGCCTGATGAAGGAGCAGCGGCCCCAAGGCGGCCGGATCATCAACAATGGATCGATATCCGCACACACGCCGCGGCCGATGTCCGCACCCTACACCGCGTCCAAGCACGCCATCGCCGGTCTCACCAAGTCGCTGTCGCTCGACGGCCGCGCCTACGATATCGCCTGCGGACAAATCGACATCGGTAATGCCGCCAGCGCCATGACCGCACACATGTCGCAAGGCGCGCTGCAGGCGGACGGCACCTGGCGCGAAGAGCCGACCATGGACGTACGGCATGTCGCCGATGCCGTTGTTCATATGGCGAGTCTTCCGCTGAGCTCAAATGTGCAGTTTCTGACCCTCATGGCGACGAAAATGCCCTACATTGGCCGCGGCTGAATTCGGCCAAATACCAGTCGATGGAATGCGGATTCGCCATTACTTCGCGATTGATGACTTTCTCGGGCGGGTGTCCGAGGAAGAGTTTCTTCAAGGGCACCTCCTGCTTCTTACCCGACAAGGTTCGGGGTATTTCCGGCGCCTGAATGATTTCGTCCGGCACAAACCGAGGTGATAAGTTGCTTCGAATGGCGGTGGCGATTTTTGACTTCAAGACCTCATCGAGAATCATTCCAGGACGCAACACCACAAACAGCAGCAGCCGGCTCTCTCGTCCCAGGTATTCAAGATCGAGCACCAGCGAATCGGTGACTTCCGCGAGTGCCTCCACCGCGGCATAGATTTCGCTGGTTCCCATGCGCACGCCGTGGCGATTGATCGTGGCATCGCTGCGGCCGTAGATTGTGCAGCTGCCGCTCGGTGTGATCTTGATCCAATCGCCGTGGCGCCAGATCCCCGGGAACATGTCGAAGTAGCTGGATTGGTAGCGCCGGCCATCCGGGTCACCCCAAAAATACAGCGGCATTCCCGGTATCGGGCGCACGCAGACCAGCTCACCGACCTCGTCGACCACCGATAAGCCCTGTTCATTCCAGGCCTCGACGGCCGCCCCCAACTGGCGGCATTGCATTTCCCCCGGCGTTTGCGCGAGTTCACGATTACCGGTGCAAAAGGTGCCCGCCAGGTCCGTGCCGCCCGAAATGTTGCACCACCAAATCTGCGGCGTGCCGATGGCTTCAAATTGCCGCGTACCCCAGTTTTGCACCTCTTCGGGCAGCGGCGAACCGGTGGTCCCGAGCGCGCGAATGGCGGAGAGATCGCCGCAACTGGAAAGACGCAACGAGGCCTTCATGCAGTTACCGTAAAAAGCGGCCCCGGCGCCGAAGAAAGTGACCTTGTGCCGGGCGGCGAAACGCCAAAGCACGCTCCAATCCGGACGCTCCTTCGATCCGAAGGGACTGCCGTCGTAGAGACAAATCGTCGTGCCGCCCAGCAGGCCGCTAATTTGCCCGTTCCACATGACCCAGCCGGTGGAGGTAAACCAATGGTAGCGCTCGCCGAGCGTTTCCTCTGCGTAGCTGGCGGCGATATCCGTGTGCTTACCCGACGCCAGGGTCGTGAGCAGCACGCCACCATGGCCTTGGACTATGGGTTTCGGCAGCCCGGTGGTACCGCTCGAGTACAACACCCAGAGAGGATGATCGAACGGCACCCACGCCGGCTCGAACTCATTGACATCGTGTCCGGTTCGCGAGATCGCGTCGCTAAACTTAAGTGCGCCCGGTACCCGCCGCGAGGCGTATGGGCTTTCGAGCACAAGGCTGGCACGCAGCGTTGGCAGCGCGGCCAGTAGCTGCATGACCATGGCGCTGCGATCCGAGGGCTTGCCGGCGTAGTGGACACCATCCACGGCGATGAGTACTTTGGGCTGGATTTGACTGAATCGATCGGTAATCGCCTGCGCGCCCATATCCGGTGCACACAGACTCCAGATTGCGCCGACGCTCGCGCAGGCCAGAAATGCGACCACGGCCTCCGGACCGTTTGGCAGGTAGGCTGCGACTCGGTCGCCGCGCTCTACTCCTAGGCCGCGCAAGGTCACTGCAACCGCGGACACCTGGCGCTTGAGCTCAGGCCAACTCATTTCTCCGATCTCGCCCAGCTCATTCTCACTGACGATGGCAAGTTGCGCGGCCGCATGGGCGGCTTCGGCGTGGCGGAAAACATGACGGGCGTAATTGACCTGCGCCCCTTTGAACCAAACCGCACCCGGCATGCGATCGACACACAGCGCCGCCTCGAACGGGGTCGGTGATTCGATCGCATCGTAAGCCCAGATGCTGCGCCAAAAGGCCTCGAGATCCGTTACCGACCAACGCCATAGGTCGTTGTAATTTTCGAAGGTCAGTCCCTGATGCGTCGCCAGCCATTCTTGATAGAGCCGCAGTTGCGGTTTGGGGAGTGCCGGAGGCATGCGTCATGTCCCTAATAGTGAATGGTGAAAGGGCGTGCTAGATTAGCGCATGGGCTGAAGGAGCATGAACCATGTCAACTGATAAAATAGACGTGCGGCACCCCGAAGCGATTACCAATTCCCTGCGCGCACATTGGAAATTCTTTCTGATCGAAGGAATCGTGCTGGTCATTTTAGGCATGATCGCGATCTGCGTGCCGCCCTTGGCAACCGTGACGGTGGAGATTTTCATCGGTTGGTTGATCTTGCTCAGCGGCGTGCTGGGGTTGGTCATGACATTTCAAACACGGGGAGCGCCGGGATTCGGCTGGTCGTTATTATCCGCCGTGGTGGGTATCGTGGCGGGAATCGTTTTGTTGATTTGGCCGCTGTCGGGGGTGCTGACGCTGACGCTGCTGCTGACCGCGTTTCTCACCGTCGAAGGCGTCGTTTCCATCATGTATGCTCTGGCTCACCGACGCGAAACCACTTCCCGATGGCAAATGATGCTGCTAAGCGGCATCGTCGACTTGATCCTCGCCGGTCTCATCCTTGCCGGTCTTCCCGGCACGGCGGCCTGGGCGATCGGTTTGATCGTGGGCATCAACTTGTTGTTCGGCGGCGTGGCGTTGACCGCCATCGCCTTGCAGGCGCGAAGCAGCACCGCGAGCGCGGCAAGCAGCACTTAACAGCGCTCGGCTCCCCGCACTGTGAGTTTGTGCGCCCCGCTCAAACTCACAGTGCCGCGGTACTACGGCTTGTCCTTGATTTGGTCGGTGACCCAGTTCAATTCCCAGCTCTTGCCGCCGTCGCTCGAGACTGACTGCTCGAAGTGCGGCGAACTCGTGGTGGTCGCGGTCCAGACGAAGCGCGTGAAGACGGCCCTGCCGTTTAGAATGTCCTGGTCATAGAATTCGCCGCGCCCATTCTTGAATTCACCGATCACGGGAGGCGGATACATGGCGCCATCCTTGGCGTTAGCCCACCAAATGCTCCATTGATGCGAAGTCGGATTGTAAAAGCGCGTCGCCAGTCCTTGGATGTGCATTTTCTTGTCGGCGCTTTCGACATTGAATTCTTCGACTTCCGCGCGGCCGTCAAAGACTTGACGGCAAACCACCGTGCCGTTCAAGTCGACCCATTGCTTGGCGCCATGTTCCGGTTGTACCAACCGCTTCAAATGAATCTTCCAAGAGCCGACGAGAAAATCAAAGTCGCGCTGTCCATCGTGCGGGGAAGCTTCCTGCGCCGACGTCAGGCGGGGTGAGCCGAGTAAAAATGCCGCGGCCGCGAGTGCCCAGCCTGCCCGCGCCGCTTGCAGCGCCGGCTTCGTCCAAGTGTCCATGCTGTTCTCCGTCGAGTGAAAATGCATGCGGTCAGCATACGCGGCATACCTGACAGAGCGTGTCAGGATTTAGCGCGCCGCACTTCCCACGCCAGGAGCAGGGCACAAATGCTTCCGGCCACAACCACCGGCAGCAAATCCATGAGCAACTGCGACGGCGAATGGCCCGCCGCCTTCAGCATGCCGCCCAGCTTGGGTCCGACGATCGATCCGATTCTTCCCACGGCGACCGCGGCACCCACGCCCACACCTCGAATGCTGGTGGGGTAAACGGCGGGGGCCATCGCATACAGAAATGCCTGGGCGGCAATCACCGCACAGCCCAGGAGGAACACCGTGATGCAAATGATCACGAGCTGCGCGGGTGATTTTGCCAAGGTGACGAGCAACACCGGCAGTGCCAGGAAGGTGATCACAACCGCCCAATTCTTGAGGCGCCCATTGAGAAGATAGCCAATCAATATCGCGGCAAGCGCGCCCCCGATATTGAAGCCGATCTGAGCTCCCGCCGCCTCGGTGCGAGTCAGTCCATCGCTGGTCAGGAGCGTCGGCAGCCAATTCAAGAGCAGGTAAAGCAGCAGCAAGCCGAGGAAAAAACTCGTCCATAAAAATGTCGTTCGCAACGCGCGGCCGCCGGAAAATATGGCCAGAAAGCTGCCGGATTTGGGCATCTCGACACGGCCGGGGAGGGCGCCGCTTTTTGGCGCGGCGTGGACGCGCTGAAAAGCGCTCGATTCAGGCAGCGCAAATGCCATGATGGGCGCCAATACGAGCGGCACGACGCCCCCGACCAGAAATATCGTGCGCCACTGAGTCGCGGCAATCAGCAGACTGAGCAGACTGATCACCGCGCCGCCGAATGGCGTCGTTGCATATACCGCGGCGACCCGGCCCGCCTGCTGTTCAACCGTGCCGGTCTCGGCGACGAGGGCCAGCACCATCGGCAGAGCGCCGCCCAAACCTAGGCCGGTGAGCGCGCGGGCGATGACGAGCGACGATACGTCCCAGGCAAATGAGGTGAGCAGGGAAAAAATCCCGAACAACGCCACCGAGGCCACCAACACTTTTTTCCGCCCGATGCTATCGGCGAGACGGCCACCGATCAGCGCGCCAAAAAATAGACCCAGCGTGCTGGCACTGAAAAAAGTGCCGAATTGGTCGCTCGTAGGCTTAAATTCCGCAGCGATCCCCGCGGCCGCGACTCCCGCCGCTTGCAGGTCCATCCCTTCGCAGAATGCCGTGAGCACGCAAAACACGATGGTGGAGCGCAACGCTGCAGAATCCGTGCGGGTTTTGTTCAACTGGCGCTCCCGTTGTACTATAAAGCTATTAGTCATAGCATTTTGGTTGGTTATTCTTCGCTGCGCAACGGGGGTATTGGGGTTGCGATCCGTCCGGCAAAACGTCCCGAGCTTTTCGCTATACGGTGAGCAAGGCGCGGCAACTCGCCTCGCGGCGCCGGTGCATGTCGAAGATATCCAATCCCGCAGCCGCAAATATCTTTGGCAGATCGGTGCACATCGGCACGCCGAGTCATGTCAGTGCATCTTGATCACCGCGGGACCTGCCAGTGTCGTCATCGAGGAATTGCGCACGAAGCTCGATGGGCCGGCCCTGATCGTCATACCGGCAGGGGCCATTCACAGTTTTCGGTTTCGCGCCGACACCCAAGGCTATGTGCTGACGATCAACTTCCAACACTTGACCGAACTGGCCTCAGCCGCGCATCAGGCACCGATCGAGGAGCTGTTTTTGGTGCCGCGTGCGCTCGATCTCAGTTTCAATTCCGCGCTGGCGGATCGCGCAGCGCAGATGTTGGAATGTTTGTGTCAGGAGCAGCGCCGACCCGAGAGCGCGACAAACCCAGTGGGCGGCTGGCTGGCGTGCTGTGTGTTATACACGGTCGCCGAAGCGGTCAAGCATTCGAGCACAGCAGAATCCTATAGCGGCACGGATCTTGCGCGATTGAGGCGCTTTCGGCAGTTGATCGAGAATCGCTACGCGCAACATTGGCCGGTCCAACGCTTCGCCAAGGAATTGGGTCTGTCCGAGACCAGCCTCAATCGGCTCTGCCGTCGCCTGACCGGCAACACCGGATTTGACCTGCTGCAGCAAAGGCTGGCTCTGGAAGCACGGCGGCGGCTCATCTATGCGGCGGACTCGGTCAGCGGCATCGCCAGCGCGTTGGGATTTAGAGACTCAGCCTATTTTTCGCGCTTTTTCCGGCGCCACAGCGGCCTATCGCCGCACGAATTTCGTCGCCAGCACCGTGGCGGATAAGTACCGGTAGACATCGGAATCGTCCGTTTCCTGGAAATGGCCGCTGCTAGGCTTGGGCCCAGCCCTCGTCTGGAAGCGCGCGCATGCCTCGTACTCAGGTGGCCATTATCGGTGCCGGTCCCTCCGGTCTGCTGCTCTCGCGGCTGTTGTCGCTCAAGGGCATCGATAACGTCGTTCTGGAGCGCCAGAGTGCTGAGCACGTGACCGCGCGCATCCGCGCCGGCGTGTTGGAGCAGGGAACGGTTGACCTGCTCGTGCAGGCCCAGGTCGGCGAGCGGATGCTCAAAGATCGCCTGGTGCACGAGGGCGTCAGTCTCGCCTTTTCCGGCCGTAGCATCCGGGTCGACCTCAAAGCGCTGACCGGCAGCAGCGTTTCGGTGTATGGGCAAACTGAAGTCACCAAGGACTTGATCGATGCCCTTCATGTCGCGGGCGCGCAATTGATTTTCGAGGCGGCCGACGTGTCGATCGAAGGCTTCGATAGCGCGAGTCCCACTGTGCGTTACCGACACGGCGGCAGGAACCACGAATTGAGCTGCGATTTTATCGCCGGATGCGACGGATACCATGGTGTCTGCCGCCGCAGTCTTCCGCCCGCAGCGGTGCAGTCATTCGAGCGCGTCTATCCTTTCGGCTGGTTGGGTATTTTGGCCGACGTGCCGCCCGTCGATCACGAATTGATTTATTCGAATCACGAACGGGGCTTCGCCTTGTGCAGCATGCGCTCGCCCACGCGCAGCCGTTACTACGTGCAATGCACCGTCGAGGATAAGTTGGAGGCGTGGCCGGACAGCCGCTTCTGGGACGAACTGCGCCGGCGGCTGCCCGAGCGTATTGCCCAGAGCCTGGTGACGGGCCCTTCGATCGAAAAGAGCATTGCACCCTTGCGAAGTTTTGTGGTTGAGCCCATGCGCTTCGGCCAGCTTTTTCTGGTGGGCGACGCGGCTCACATCGTGCCGCCGACCGGCGCCAAGGGGCTGAATTTGGCGGCTGCCGATGTTCGCGTGCTGCACCAGGGACTGGTGGAACACTACGCCGGGACTGGCTCCGGCACCCGAGAGCTCCTGGATCAATATTCGGAGTTGTGCCTACGGCGAATCTGGAAGGCGGTGCGCTTCTCCTGGTGGTTCACCTCCATCATGCACAAGTTCTCCGACGATGCCTTCAATCACCGGGTGCAATTGGCGGAACTGGATTACCTGAGCGGGTCCAGTGCGGCGCTCACCAGTCTTGCGGAGAACTACGTCGGGCTACCCTTCGAAAAGGCGCGATAAGCGAGCGGGTGCGGGAACAGGCTCCTAGACGGCCGCCGCCGTCAGCTGCTGTTCCAGTCGGTCCAACGTCTGCATGGCGGGCAGACATTGCGCCAGGCTGGCATTGGGTTCGCGCTTCTCGCGGATGGCGGCGAAGAACTCGCGATCTTGCAGTTCGATGCCGTTCATCGAGACATCGACCTTCGAGACATCAATGGTTTCATTCTTGCCGTTGAGCAGTTCGTCGTAGCGCGCAATGTAGGTGCCGTTATCGCAGATGTAGCGAAAGAAGGTTCCGAGCGGTCCCTCGTTATTGAAGGACAACGACAGCGTGCAAATGGCGCCGCCTGCAGTCTTCAATCCGATGCACATGTCCATGGCGATGCCGAGCGTCGGGTGCTTGGGTCCCTGCAGCGCAAATGCGGCGGCCGCCGGCTGCCCGGTTTGATAGGCAAAAAGATCCACGGTGTGGCAGGCGTGATGCCACAACAGGTGATCGGTCCAACTGCGCGGCTTGCCGAGCGCGTTGGTATTGGTGCGCCGGAAGAAATAGGTTTGCACATCCATTTGCAGCACTTTCAATTCGCCGGCAAGGATGCGCTTGTGAATCCATTGATGACTGGGATTGAAGCGGCGCGTATGGCCGGCCATGGCGATCACGCCGGTCTCGCGCTGCACGCGCACCAAACGCTCTGAGTCGGCGAGCGAATCCGCCATCGGTATTTCGATCATCACGTGCTTGCCCGCGAGCATGCATTGCTCGCCCTGTGCAGCATGCATTTGCGTCGGCGTGCTCAAAACCACGGCATCGAGACCGGGCAACGCCAAGCTCTCCGCCAAATTGCCGGTCCAGTGCGGGATC
>Ga0209007_1000675_pt1 | contig 11716 bp, 12 predicted proteins | sample JacPinW_OM1H0_O2_FD_187961 | JGI IMG/M metagenome (GOLD analysis project Ga0209007, IMG submission 187961) | Forest soil microbial communities from Algoma, Ontario, Canada - Jack Pine, Ontario site 1_JW_OM1H0_O2 (SPAdes) (version 2) | ecosystem: Environmental > Terrestrial > Soil > Boreal...
CGAGCGCAACGTTCAGAAAATGTATTTGATCGCATTCGCGCAGCCGCGACCGACAAGAATCTCAATGTCCACGACATCAGCGTCCAGGACCTTTCTGGCCGGCTGCACGTCGAACAGCACATTGAGCTCGACGAACGCATGACCCTCAAGGAAGCTCACGATCAGGTCACCGAGCTCGAATCTGACATGCGTCGCGACGTCCCCGAAATCGCCGACATCCTGACGCACATCGAGAGCGAGCCGGCCACCATTGAGCGGCCCGACGAGGTAGTCAGCGATGTCGAACTCGAACATCGCCTGAAGGCGGTAGCGTCGCAATTTCCGGAAGTATTGGATGTTCACGATTTCATTTTCAAACGAGTGCGCGGGCGCCTATATATCTCGTGCCATTGCACGCTGTCAGACGATCTCTCGCTTGCACGCGTGCACGACATTCAGACAGAGCTGGAAATCCGCTTCAAGCAAGATGCGCCAGAGCTGTTTCGAGTTCTCATCCATCCAGAGCCCAGTACAGATAATCGGAGATAGCTTGTGATATCTGCGAAAGCAATTTGGACTGATAACGAACGCTACCTGGCCGAAGCCACTTCACGTCACGCGATCGTGATGGATACCGCCAAGGAGAAAACGGCGAATAGTCCGATGGAGCTTGTCTTAATCGCACTATGTGGCTGCACTGCTTCCGACGTGGTGGGGATTCTTCGGAAGAAGCGCGAGCCGTTCACCGGCCTGGAAGTGAGCGCGGAAGGAGATCGCGCTTCGGAGTATCCTCAGGTGTACACAGAAATCAAGTTGAAATATCGAGTGACCGGCAAGGTTTCGCATAAGGCCATGGAAGATGCAGTTCGGCTGTCGAAGGAGAAATATTGCTCCGTATCGGCGATGCTGGCGAAGAGCGCCAAGATTTTGCTGGAAATTGAGTATGTGGAAGGATAGCTAAAGAGTTGCAGGAGAAACCTGCGGGACGGACAAACTAGTGAACACGCATATCTTGTTCTTCACCCAACCCGGCTGCCTCTCCTGCGAACTGATGCGCGTCTATCTGCAGGCTCGCGAGATCGTCTTCGAAGAGGTCGATATCAGCAACGATGTTGAGGCTCGCCGAACCATGTCCGAAAAATATCGCAGCAACGAAACTCCGACGATCGTCATCGACGCCGAAGTCATTACCGGATTTGATCCCGCACGCCTTGACGAGCTACTCGATCCGGCCCCATCATCGGATTCGGTAACCGAACGCTGAACTCCCCGAATCCCAATCATGGTCATCCGCTGCGCGGATATTTCTTCATTGCCTGCGCAGCCTTTTTGTGGGGAGTGTCTGCAGCCCTCGGTCGCGCTGTTTTCACCGGCAAACTTCAACTCGCCGGGCAGGCCGTTCATCCAATTGACCCTCTGATCCTGTCGCAGACCAGAACGTCGTTCTCTCTTCTCGTCTTGTTGCCGTTGCTGGTGGGCCGCCGCGGATGGCAGCGCGTTCACCTTCCCGCGTCTGACTTGATCCAATGCCTCGTGCTCGGCATGCTGGGTGTCGCCGCGTCGAATTATTTCTATTACGTTGCGATTCAGAGAACGAGCGTGGCGATCGCCATCATCCTGCAATACACGGCGCCTGTTTGGGTCTTGTTGTATGTGGTTGCGCGCCGCCAGCAGAAGCTTTCGATCCAGAAAGTTGCCGCCGTCGCGGTGGCGATCGCGGGCATCGCACTAACCATCGGAATTGTTGGAGGGAAGTCGGCATCCCCGCTTCGGCTCGACTCCTATGGACTTATCGCGGCGCTGCTCGCATCATTCTCTTTCGCCTTCTACAACGTTGGCGGACATCGCATTCTCGCCCGCTATGACCGTTGGCGCGTCCTGACGTGGACGCTTATTTCTGCCTCCGCCTTCTGGCTCGTCGTCAATCCGCCGTGGAAGGTCGTTGCAGCCGACTACGCGCCAGCACAATGGGCATTCTTGTTCGTGTTCTCGATGATCTCGGTTCTGGGGTCGTTCTCGCTCTACTTCCTCGGACTCCAGAACCTCGAACCTACTCGCGCCATCATTGCCAGCTGCCTGGAGCCGGTGTTCTCGATCTTGCTCGCGGCCGCGCTGTTGGGCGAAGCTGTGCTGCCAGTTCAGACGGTTGGGATTGTTCTCGTACTTTTCGCGATTGTGATCGTGCAATTGCCCGGACGGGGCGCGGTGGACCAGGAATCAGTGGTCGTCGATCCTATCGAATAGGGACTGAACCGTGAAAATTTGCTCGCTAGTTGACGGCGACCACGAGCAGTGTTGCGTCGTCCTGAAAGCGGCTGGAACAGAAATCCGTTACCCGCGCGAGCAGGCTGCTATTCAAAGCCGATGCTGAATTGGAACGGCTGGCCGTGGCCGTGGCGGCCAGTTGTTCTTCACCGAACTCCTCTCCGCCACCGTCGGTTGCCTCCGTGATCCCGTCGGTAAATAAGAGCAGCCGGTCTCCCGATTTTAGGTCGATTCGCGCATCCTCGTACTTCCATTCAGGAAAAACTCCAAGCACGGCGCCATCCGCACGCAAGTGCTGGATCGAGTCTCTGGAGATCACGATCGGTCCGGGATGCCCTGCATCGCAATATTCAAAGCGCCGGTGCGCAGTATCGAGAATGCCATAAAAGAAACTGACGAATTTTCCGCTTGCGATGTTTCCGCAGAGCACGCTGTTGACTCGGCTGCAAACTCGCGCCGGACTCTCGGTCTCTCGCGCGAAGGCCCGGACGGTGGCCTGCACGTTCGCCATGAGCAGGGCAGCGGATACTCCTTTTCCCGAGACATCGGCGATACAGAGCGCGAGTCGGTTGTCGCTAAGGCGTAACACGTCGAAGTAATCGCCTCCAACCATGCGCGCGGGCTGCCATGCGGCGGCGACATCGAAGCCAGCAATTTGCGGGATATCCTTTGGCAGCAAAGACTGCTGGATCTCGCGCGCCCGCTCCATTTCCTGCTCTTGTAACTCGAGTTGAGCAGCACTGATCGCGACGGATTTTTGCAGTTCGGCGTTTCGCCGCTCCAAGCTCTCCTTGGTATCTGCATGCAGACGCGAAATCACGGCATAAACAACGACAGTCAGCATCGGAAACTTCCAGCCCGTCCTGACCAGGTGCCAGAAAGTTTGCGGGCTGGGCGGAGCGATCCAGACCACCAGCGCACTGGAAACGATATAGGCGAAGGGCGTCACAATGAGCAGGCCTAAGAGAAAAATCAACCAATTGTAGGGAAACGACGCTCGGGAAAACTTACACCGCACTCTGCTCATCAACGGCATGATCAGGTTGCCGAGGCCCAGCGAATACAAAATGATCGTACCCGGATTGATCGATTGTCCGATCGCCCAGAAGACGCCGGCCATCACCGCTGCGACGGCGAGATAGAAGAATTGTTGTTTGAGGAAAGCCATAAGTGGAACGCGTCTTCGAGCCAACAGAATAACGTTCCATCAACAATGACACCAAGTCAGTGATCTGTATCACGCTGGTTTGGGCATAGAAGGCTCGGGGTTGGGTGCGAACGCAAATGCCGTAGCATGTAATTACTCCAAATGTTTCCCCATAGTCTCGGGTAGTTGCGCCGTCATGAGCGCGGCCAGCAGATATCCTGCTGCACAAAGGTAAAAAGCCCAACTCAGCCCCTTCGCTTGCCCGACGCGCCCAATCACCAAAGGAGCCAGCGAACTCATGGTGCGTGCGCCGTTATAGGTGAAGCCGAGCGCTCGCGCCCGCACGGCGGTAGGGAAGATCTCGCTGCCCATGATTCCGGAGCCGGAAAATATGCCGGTCCCAAAGAATGCAACCATGGTACACAGCACCAGCAGGACTCCCTGCGATCGCGCGGCCGCATAAAGTGGAATCAGAAGAGCTGCGGCCAAACAATAGAAGAGAAATGCCTTGCGGCGTCCGATGTGATCCGCGACCCAGCCGAAGCTGGCATAGCCGGGAAACATTCCGCACACGTTCAGAATGACCATAAGGGTGGTCATTCTCAGTACACCGAATCCGCGGCCGCCTTGCTCGACCGGAAGCGATAAATATGGCGGAAGCCAAGTAAACAGTCCCCACCAGGCGAACATCGCGAAGAAATTGAAAAACAGAAGTGCGAAAGTATGAAGAACGTAAGGCGGCCGAAAGATCGTCATCGTAGAAACGTGATCGGTTACGATGTTCTCGTTGCTGGGACGATTCGTGGATTCCGCAATCGCTGGCGAAGATGACATACGGTCCCGCCACATTTCGGATTCCGGCACCCTCCGCTGGATCCACAACGTGATCACCGCCGGAAGTATCCCAACGAAAAACACGGCCCTCCACCCGTAATACCGCGCTACCGGACCTGCGACCAGAGCAGCCGCGGCAAATCCAAGCGCCCAAGAACTCTGGACGATTGAAATTGCCTTGGCGCGAAATTCCGTCGGCCAACTTTCTGCTACCAGGGTCGCGCCCGTATTCCACTCTCCGCCCATTCCGAGCCCAAGTACGAATCGAGCGACTGCCAGCATAGCGATGCTGGTCGCAAGTCCTGAAGCAAACGAGCACACCGAATAAGTGAGGATGCTCGCCATGAGCGCCTGCTTGCGCCCGATCCGATCTGCCAGGAAGCCGAATAGAAGACCTCCAATGCCTGAGGCCAGCAGGGTCAGCGTGCCCAGAGATCCCGCTGTCGTCTTGCTCATGCCGAGATCGCGCATCAGCATTGCGAGCACGAGCGAATAGAGCATCGCGTCGAATGCATCCAGCGCCCATCCCATCGACGCGGCAAGCAGCGTTCGCCGTTGGCCAGGTGTCGCTTGGCGGATGAGTTGTAGAGGGCCGATTGCCATGGAGAACGGGAAAGGAACGCGCGGATTGTAAAGCCTTAGGCGCGATTATGAAACTCGAAGAAAGGCGCTCTGGCTGTCTTTGCAGGAAACCACGGCTTATTGCATGATTACTTCTCAGTTACTTCCGTGCGTCGCTTGACATCTTTTTGACAACACACCGGGGGTCTATTCGCTACGCTTGGACTGTCTCCCCGACATGTAATTTGAGGTGCCAGCGATGAAAATCCGCTCCGCTATTTATGTGCTTGCGTTCCTTTGTGCCTGCCTTACGCCTTGCTTTGCGCATCACACCGCCGTGATCGTCGATAAGGACAACGCCGTTGGGAATCTTACGTCCGCACATCTAGCCAAGATCGTTCGCGGCGAAGTCAAGAAGTGGTCGGACGGCAAGAACATCGTGCTGGTGCTTCATAAGGAGTCGGCCGGCGAGACCGAGACGCTGGAACATCTCAACAAGATGTCATCGGTGGAATGGAAGTCATTACTCGCCGCGCACAAGGATTCGATTGTCTTCGTCGACACCGATGCTGACGTGCTCAAAGCCGTTCAGTCAGAGCCCGGGGCGATCGGCTTCATTGAGGCTCACTCGATCGACAATACCGTCAACGTTGTGCATGTCGACGGCAAACTTCCGATGGAACTCGGCTACCTGCCTCACTGACGGTGGTCCCCGCGTTTGGCGATACGACAGTCGGCCTGCTACGATCGCTGTCGTTTTGCGCGAGCAATGCACCCACTCCACATTGCACCCGGATTGTCGGATGATCCCGAATGGTGCGCGCGCCTTATGGCCTCCAACGAGCCGTGGATTACTCTGAAACGTAATTTGGAAGGCTGTCGCGCAACGCTTGCGCGCGCGGGGACCGAGCTCTTCGTGGCTCGAGATTCGGACGCGAGCCCTGCTCTCGGCTTCATCCTCCTTGCGCAATACGGCTTCGCGGGTTCTCCATACGTTGCGTCGATCGGTGTTGCGAGTGATGGCCGAAGTCGTGGCGTCGGAGCACAACTCCTGGCATTCGCAGAACAACGATACCGAGATCGAGGCCACCTCTTCCTGCTCGTGTCATCCTTCAACCAGCGCGCCCAACAGTTCTACCGTCGCCATGGCTTCGAGTTCCTGGGCGAACTCAAGGACTACCTCGTGTCGGGACACTCCGAACTCATATTTCACAAACGACTCTCATGACCGTCCCTAAATTAGCGTCAACAGGAAAGCAACTGGTCCTTTTGCTGGCCGCGGCGGCTTCTGCCGGATACGTCTGCCGCGTCGCAATCACAGTCGTTGCTCCCGGGATCATGCATGACTTCGGCCTAACCCAGGTGCAGATGGGAACCGTGTTCAGCGCGTTCCTGTTCGGCTATACCCTATTTCAAATTCCTTCAGGTTCACTCGCGGACAGGGTCAGTGCCCGGCACATCTTCTTGGCCCTCTGCGGAGGATTCTCCGCGCTCACAGTTCTGACGGCCCTGGTCGGGTGGCACGGATTTGGTCTCGCGCTGGTGATTCCGCAACTCTGGTTCATCCGCGCAGCATTCGGAGTGATCGCTGCGCCTACCTATCCGACCTCCGGCAGAACGATCGCCATCACCATGCCTGCGCGCCTCCAGGGTCGCGCAAACAGCGTAGTGCTGGCCAGCGTTGGCGTTGGATCGGCCCTGACTCCGTTGCTGCTGGTTCCAATCTCCACACGCTACGGGTGGCGGATGGCTCTCCTGGTGGCGGCTGCGCTCAGCGCGGTTGTCGGCTTGCTCTGGCTGAAATTCGCGCCTGATGAACATCACAAAGTCGATAAGACGAGTTCAGACGTCGATTCGCGTTCGGCTGATTCGCCAGCGCCGCGTGTTTCTCGACCGTTGCGCTCTTCGAGTTTCTGGTTTCTGGTTGCCAGCTACCTCTTGCAGGGATATCTCGGTTACATCTTCATCTTCTGGTTCTATCTCTACCTGGTTCAAGTTCGCCATATCGAAGTGCTCAAAGCGGCAAGTTTCACGGCCCTTCCGTGGCTGGCGACTATCGTCGCGATTCCGCTCGGCGGAGCTTTCTCTGATCTGGCCGTGGTTCGTTGGGGCGCGACCTGGGGGCGTCGAAGCCTTCCTATTTTTGCTCTATGCGTCTCGGCCATTTTCCTCGTGATAGGCGCGCGCACTCCAAACGCAACCTTAGCGGTCGCCGCTTTGACCGCTTGCACCGTTTTGGTGATCTGCACCGAAGGGCCGTTCTGGGCGACGATGACGCAACTCTCCGGCGAGCACAGCGGGATTGCCGGCGGTACCATGAACTTCGGCGGCAACATTGGGGGCATGATCTCCCCCGCGCTTACACCGTGGCTTGCTGAACGCATCGGATGGGAGACGGCCTTGTCGCTGACCGCGGGCTTGGCGTTGGTAGCAGGGTTGCTGTGGTTGGGAGTGCGAGTCGACTCTGGCGAGAGGGCTTGAGCCCTGGGGAGTAGAAAACTACCCGTGTTGCGCCCGGAAGACCGGCCAAAGGGCCGTGCGACCGAAGAAAAGGCGAGCTTCAGCCTCTGAGGTTCGCTCTCCCGAGTAGATGGAAATATCGCCGTGCTTTTGTCACATCTCGGGCAATCTGCTCGCGCAACGCTTCCACGGAAGGGAACTTGATTTCGTCCCGCAGCCTTTCTAAGAAACAGATTTCGACCTCGGTCTCCGGAGTCAGCTCAAGTGGATGAAAGTTCAACAGATGGGTTTCAATGGCAAATAGTTCCGCTCCAAACGTTGGACGATTTCCGACATTCGTGACTGAATCAAATCGCTCCGTGCCCACGCGAGTCCAGGTGATGTAGACGCCATCCTTGGGCACGATCTCTTCATAACGTGCCAGGTTGATCGTCGGCACCGTGTACTTCGATCCGTATCCGCGCCCGCGCCCCGGCGTCCCAAGAATGCAGAATGGTCGCGCCAGTAAATGCCGGGCACGGCTCACGCGTCCCGCTGTAAGAAGTTTGCGGATCTGCGTGCTCGAAACACTCTCGCCGCGCAGAGTCATCTCGGGATAGACGTTGACCTCGAATCCCATCTCGCGGCCAAGCTCGGCCAGCATGGTGACGTCACCCGCTGCTTTGTGTCCGAAGCGGAAGTTGAATCCTTCGTGTATTTCGCGCGCATGCAGTTTCTTTCGGAGAATGCGCTCCACGAACTGCCGCGGCGTCATCAAGGAAAGGTCGCGCCCAAAGGGAAGCAGCAATACGGCGTCGATTCCTGTGCCTTCCAACCAACGCAGTTTTTCCGGCGTCGGCGTGAGCAGTTTCAATCCTGCTTCCGGTTTCAAGATTCTTGTCGGATGGGGCTCAAACGTCACCGCGACGGCCTTGCCTCCGGTTTCCCGAGCCCGTGAAACAATCTCGCGTAACACGTGCGCGTGCGCTCGATGAACCCCGTCAAAGTTGCCCACGCTGACAAACGCAGGGCCGTACCCGGCAGGAACGTCCTCGATTGTATGAAAAACGTCCATAGATGAATTCAACCGGCGAGAGCGTCAATCTCAGATCTCAAATTCCAACTTCATTCCGTCATACGACAGTCGCACTTGCCGCGGCAATGTAGCGTTCGTAACCTCGTGACCCAAGTCGTGACAAATGTGGGTAAAGAATGCGCGTTTGGGTTTCAACTTTTCCACGATCGCGAGGGAATTCTTCACCGTTGAGTGCGTCGGATGGGGTTTGTGGCGCAACGCATCGAGAAACAGAATGTCCAATCCTTCCAACTGCCGCATCGACGAGTCTGGGATTTCGCTGTGATCGGTCAGGTAGGCCGCCGACCCGAATCTGTATCCGTAAATCTGAGTTTCCCCATGAATCACGACAACCGGTTCGAAGCGGACACCAAACACGTCCACCGGACCATCGATCGGCTTGAGTTCGACTTGAGGCAGCCCGCCGAATTTGTAGTCTGCGTCAAAGATGTAGCTGAACATTTTTCGCAGAAACGCCGCTGCCTCGGGTCGGGCGTAGAGCGGAAGTCTATTCGGCTTGTGCCGGTAGCTCAGCGGCCGCAGGTCGTCGATGCCCAAGATATGGTCGGCGTGCGTGTGCGTATAAAACACCGCGTCGACCTGCGTGATCTTTTCGCGCACGGCTTGGGCATAAAAGTCAGGAGTCGTGTCGATCAGAACGACCTTGCCACCGAACTCCAGCATGATCGAGGGCCGCGTCCGCCGGTCGTGCGGATCAGTCGAGTGGCACACGGAGCAGTCGCAGCCCAGCGTGGGCACGCCCATCGACGTCCCACTGCCCAGCACGGTCAAGGTCGCTTTCATCTTCCGGTTGTTCCCGTTGCGGGGCCCGGCTGCGGAGGCCGAGCCAGAGCGTTGGTGACCTCAACATAGGCCATGCGCAGCTCATACAGGCTGTTCTGCAGGAAGTTTGCTTCCGCTGCCGTCAGGTTACCCTTCGTCTTTTCGGAAATCAGGCTCAGCGTATCGATCGTCTGCCGAGCCCCTATGATGTCGACTTGGGGCTGTCCGCCCTGCTGCCGCATCAACCCGAGTTGCAGCATTGCCGTCATATAAAGCGAGGCCATGAATCGTTCAAATGTAATCTCGAAGTCTTTCGCAGAATGCCCGCTCATTTCGACTTGCGTATCGAGATCCTTGGATGACTGTTTGTAAGCAGCCGCCTGCGCTTCCTGTTCCGCATGAGTCGGCGGGACGGGCATTTCCCGATCTTCTGGCGTGGCGGAGTCGGTTGCCACAAGTGGAGGACCTATCGGTTCGGCCGGGGCCGCTGGGGTTGGGCTCGACGGTGCCGGCGTTCGCACTTCAACTTCTTGTTCCGGTGCATCGGACCGCAATTCTCCATCCGACGTGAACAGCCGCCGGTCCGTTACCGTAAAACTCGATTGTTCATGCTTCTTCTCTGCCATAGTCTTCCTCAAAAGGCCGCGATGCTCGCGGTCAGAAATTTGTTCTCATGCTGGATGTTGCTGCAAGGCGGCTTCTGTTTGTGAGCCCACCTTTTCTGATGATGGCACTTGAATCACGATCGCTTTTTCTGTGCCGATCATAACCTCGCGGCCCGGTGTGCCGAGCTCACGACGAATGTAACCCAGTGCGATGGTCTTAGCCTGATTGGCGAGGCGCACCGAGGCGACGCTGGTGATTTCTCCGACTTCTTTCTCCGCCACGACAATCTTTGTGCCGGATGCGATTTGCGCGTTGCCCTCGACCAGAAATCCGGAAAATTTCCGGTGAACCGCGCCTCGCGAACGAATGCGTTCGACGATCTCCTGCCCGACGTAGCATCCCTTGTTGAAGTTCAATGCCCGAGCCTGTTCAGTTTCCTGAGGCAGATCGCGCTCGCGGATATCGACCCCATATCGCGGAATCCCCGAAACAATTCGATGCATTTCGAGCGCTTCCGATCCCGCAGGGGTCGCTCCAGCTTCCAGTAAAGCGTTCCACAGTGGCCGGACGCCGTCCGGAGCCAACCAAATCTCGTACGCTGGGCGTGACTCATCCTCACCACCCACGAGCGTGCACTCAAACCGGTGCCAGTCCGCGGTCTGCACTTGCAAAGCTTGCACCGGGCCAACCGCAAATCCCGCAGACTTCAGAACTTCATGCGATCTGGGCCCGCTAATCCCCAGAGCACTAATCTCCGCGCTGAGATCCTTCACCTCTACATCATCCATGATGATGTAGTGATCGAACGTCGCCAGAATCTTCTCCAGTTGCCCGCAATCGGTATCCACGACGATGGATTCGCCGCGATGGTAGGCATAGAGATCGCCAAGAATGCGCCCCTGCGGATTGAGCAGAAACGCGTAAACGCCGTGCCCTTCGGCCAGATCGCGAATATTGTTCGTGACCATGCCATTCAGCCAGCGCACGCGATCGCCGCCGGTCAACGAAATCTTCGCCCGGAATCCAAGGTCATAAACCCCGCACCCATCGCGCAAGGCCACGAACTCTGCCTGCGGATCGCCGAAGCGAACGGCCGTGGTTGCGCCGCGATACTCGCCAACTCCCGCCGCGCCCAAGCCTTCACCGTGAGCCTGTAAAGCCGTGAGACCCATATCTGTATTCGATTATAGCGACTGTGTTAACGTTCCTGCCGTGCACTCAAAAAACCAAACGAGAAAACGCATCGCCGTTATACCCGGCGATGGCATTGGCAAAGAAGTTATCCCGCAAGCTGTGAACGTGATCCAGGCCTCGGGTGCGGCCGTCGATTTGACCGAATTCGACTGGGGTGCCGACCGCTACCTGCGCGACCAGACGACGGTTCCTCCGGATGGATTCGGCATGCTGGCCCGCGACTTCGACGCCATTCTGGTCGGAGCCTTCGGCGACCCGCGTGTGAAGACCAATATTCATGCCAAGGAGATTTTGCTCGGCATGCGCTTCAAAATGGACCTCTACGCTAACGTGCGCCCGGTCCGCCTTCTCGACGCGGCGTTATGTCCGCTAAAGGGCGTCGAGCCGAGAGATGTCGATTTTGTTGTCCTCCGCGAAAACACAGAGGGCGTTTACACCGATGCCGGGGGAGTGTTTAAGCAGGGAACTCCGGACGAAATCGCTACCCAGGAGGACATCAACACCCGCAAAGGTGTCGAGCGCATCATTCGCTACGCATTTGAATATTGCGACGAACATCCCCGGCTCGACGGCTCGCCGCGTGGCCGCGTACTCATGGTCGACAAGTCAAATGCCATGACCCACGCCGGAGGCCTGTGGCAGCGTGTCTTCGAGGAAGTAAGCGGCGAGCATCCCCGAATCACGGCGCAGCACATGTATGTAGACGCGGTTTGCATGCAGATGGTGCGCGATCCGCGCCCCTTCGACGTGATCGTGACCAATAACATGTTTGGCGACATCATCACCGATATCGCCGCCGGGCTGCAGGGCGGTCTTGGCATGGCCGCCAGCGG
>Ga0209007_1000676_pt1 | contig 11710 bp, 12 predicted proteins | sample JacPinW_OM1H0_O2_FD_187961 | JGI IMG/M metagenome (GOLD analysis project Ga0209007, IMG submission 187961) | Forest soil microbial communities from Algoma, Ontario, Canada - Jack Pine, Ontario site 1_JW_OM1H0_O2 (SPAdes) (version 2) | ecosystem: Environmental > Terrestrial > Soil > Boreal...
CCCCAGCCGTTCAAATCGCGGCAAGCTAGATACAGCCTCAACTCGTTACCGGTCCATCACTTGCCGGCCGCACATAGCGCGTTAGCCGGACAGTAGTGAAGCTGCATAATGGGTGGTTAGACGCGCAGTAATGTGTATGGTCAGACTTCTTTCATGACTTCCTCCATCAATTCTTTTGTCGTGTTGTGGTAAGTCGAGTTCACTGGCTCCGTCATATTCCGGACTGACGAAGTGTCCGTCACTTTCAAGTCAGGGCGAGTGTCATCCCCGACCTGCGCGACTCCGCTTCAGAGGGATGACAGCACCCGGCTACCCAGGAACGGGCGAAGAATTATGGCAATCGCTGTGTCTGCCGAAACATGCTTAGCTTATAGTGAACATTGAATGGTGAATGCTCTACGCCTCGTCCGAGCGGGTGCACCCCGGCCAAGGCACGTGGAGACGGACTTAGCGCAATTGCAGCCGCAACCTCCTCGCGGCTGGCGGGGATGAGCAAGACAGCGTGTTTGTCGCCGTTTGGCAATTGTCCGATAGCTGCAACCTCGCCTTGGTCATTCATGTCCCACGCCTCAAAGACTTGAAGATCCGATCCGGGGAGAATAAGAGCGGTCAAGTCATAGATGGAACCGTTCTCCCACAAAAACATGTGCTTGACATTACCCATGCAGTCTGTCGACGTGCCGATTACCTGGCCTCTGGAATTGCTGGCGCGCCCGTTACTGCACAAATCACCGGGCACGACGCCCACATCGGTCATCACGCCGTCCTGCCACACAAACCCATGATGGGTCCCATCTGCACGATCCGCAGTTCCAACAGACAGGCCGGAATCGCTGATATCTAATGCCTCCCCCGTCGGCCCTCCCAGGGTGCCCATGTCGACCAGCCCTCGCCTGCGATCCCAGTAAAAAGGATGCGTAATTTGATTGCCTGCCAATTGGGACACTCCAACGGCTTGGCCTCGGTTATTGAGCCGCTCAGGCACGCCGCAGGTGCCGCCCAGGCTTCCGATGTCGGTCATCCTCCCGTTTTCCCAGAAGAAAGGATCTTGAGTTGGGACATTCGGTGGACAGTTAGGGCCGTTGTCATCGTTGGGAGTCGAGTTGGTGTAAGACTGTCCGAAGATCTGGCCTTGCTCATTGATGGTGAGTGCCACAGTATCTGGCCCGCCCAATGTTCCGATATCCTCCTTCCTGCGGCCTCTTTCCCAGAGGAAAGTCCTGGTCTGAGTTTCCCAACCAAACATCGAATAAGGGTCATCCACGGTATTGTTCGACCCTGCGATGACTTGGCCGGAACTGTTGACGGCGAACCCAAAGCTCTCGGTTCCTCCAGGTAGTGTTCCGAGATCGTGAATGCGCCCATCGCGGGTCCAAATGACGGCACGCGTCTCCGTTTCTGCGCCAGTCAGCGGATCGAATACTCCGTTATCCGAAACGCCGCTGATGAATTCACTGTTAGCACTGACCCAGGTGGCTCCGCCGCTGATATTGACGCCGGGGAGTTCTTCCAACCCTATTATGGCTCCATTGCGCCAAATCTGCGTGTACTGCACGAGGCAGTCTGGATCTGAGCAAGCAGGGGCGTAGGGATCGGGAATGTCTGTCTCTGCTTCGCCGACGTAAGTGCCGTCGCGGCTCAAGTCTTGGGTACCCGGTCCGTTGACGAACGAATTGGGACCGCCGAACGTACCTAAGTCAATCAGTTTGTATCGCTGCGGCGTCTGAGCGGCGAGCTGAACTGGCACCGCGAGCGCAGCAAGCAAGGTCAGCATGGTGATGTACATTGCCGGATTCTTTTTCATGACTTCCTCCTTATGTCTGTCGTTCGCGTTCGTGACTGTAGAAGAGACGCGCGTCAATTACCGGCGTCTGAGGTGCCCTGGGCGCTCACTCAGCGCCGTCTCTACTTCCCTACTTACTCGTGCGGAAAACAGAGCGGAAATCGAGCATGACAAGTGTTTTCCCCGATCGCGAATCGGTAGCCGGGTGAGGGGGTACAGGGCAAGGTGGCGGGTAGCCACATCGGTTTTCGGGATTTCATATTCGCTACTTCTCAGCGCTGTCCCAGCAGCTCGTGTACCGTCGAATCGAACTAGTTCGTTGGCCCGGTTCCGGGGCCGGGTATCTGATACCGGCGACGCCCTCCCGGTTCACGCGATAAGGGGGCCGTTCCCGTGGAGGGTGAGCTATCTTGAGTCGCGCCAGTTGTTGTCTGGGTGTTCTCTCCGCTCTCCGGGATCAGGAGGAAAGCATGCTGAACGCCGGTGATAGCGCCGCTATCGGCGCCACTTGGCCCGGTGATCCTTCCTTCGCAGGCAATCTCCCCACGGTCGTTAATGCCTATTGCTTCAACCAACTCTACGCCGGGAGGAATCAACTTCGTCAGATCCATCATCTTGCCTTTCTCCCACAGGAACGCATGCACACCGATGCCGCAATCGCCCGACGCGCCCACGACTTGATCCTTAGAATTGATTCCGTATGCGGTACTACACTTGTCCAGCGTTCCGAGATCACGCAGCACGCCATCCTTCCAGAGGAAGGCGTGGTGTATTACGTCCCCTGGATAATTGGCTTGACCTACAACCTCGCCCGCGTCGTTCATATAGTTTGGGTTACCCATAGTCCCGCCAAATGTTCCTAGGTCCGTCAACGTTCCGTTGGACCAAAGGAATGGATGAAACGCCAGGTCTCCCACGAGGTTCGAAATGCCAGCGGCCTGGCCGCTGTTGTTGAGGGCAATAGTGTATCCGTATGTGCCCCCGAGACCGCCAAGGCTCTTCATTTCGCCACGCTCCCAGAGAAACGGCTCCGCGGTTGGGACCCCGGTTGAAGAATTTGGCGTCGAGTTCGTGTAAGAATATCCCGATATCTGCCCGCGCTCGTTCAGATTAAGAGCTGCGGCATCGGGACCGCCCAACGTGCCCAAATCCTGCATCGTTCCGTTCCGCCACAAAACCGCTCGGGTTTCTGTTCCCCAGCCGTATAAAGAAAAGGGATCGGGTATGTCGTTGGAGGAGGCTCCGATTAGCTGACCTGCGCTATTAACCGCGTTCGTGTAGCTCTCGTTTCCACCCGGCAGGGCGCCGAGGTTGATGATGGTGCCATTGCTCCAGAGAACCGCTCTACCCTCCGCAGTCCCGGTCAGTGGGTCGGTTACACCGTTTTCCGATAGTCCAGCAATCAAGCCATTGTCACTGATCCAGCTAACCAGGCTAGTACCGCCACCCGGAAGCGCGCCGAGGTCGGTGAGAACGCCGTGTTGCCATTGGAACGCGTGAGAAAAGAAGCAGTCTGGGTTGAAGCAGTTGGAGAAATTTGGAAAGTTTGGATCTGTAGTAGAAGTATCCAAGAACCCTGCGACGGTGCCCTGGTTGTTAAGGATCTGGCTTTCTTCGGAAAGGTATCCTTGGGGACCGCCGAAGGTACCCATGTCCACCAGTTTGTAACGAGGCTGCTGCGCTAACAGTTGTGAAGGGATTGCCGGCGCGACGAACAGAGTGATCGCCGTGATGTATGCAGATAGATTGTTTTTCACGACTTCCTCCTGATGCTTTGTAGTTTGTGTCCGAGCCCGGCGAAAAACGGATACGTCAGCACGAATGGCCGAACTGCCCCTCTGTACTGAACCACCGAACCAGCCTAAGTCAAATAACTTGCAGTGGTGGTGCTTGGGTTGCCCCACTGAGGCGGCCAGTGGACGTGGGATTCCTGCGCGGCAAGACCAATTGGCATAGCCAGCGCGGCGAACAGCGCGATTGCGGTAATGCTCGTCAATGTTCTGGATTTCATGTGGCTCCGTGGCTCTAGCAGTTCCCCATTACCCGCGATGCCCTGCAGGCAGGTTTTTCCCTCTGATTTCTCCCCAAGCCGTGATAGAGTTGCCGCCCAGTACACTGCACCCGCGGCGGGCAAAGCGGCATCTTGCACGGGTTCGCGTCAAATGTCTTGAAACGCGGAATAAAATTTTATAAAAAGTTCTAAAAGGTCTGTATGCCGCTGGCAGCCAACCAGTTATACGAATTTGGTCCTTACCGAATTGACCCCGCCAGAAACCTGCTCTTACGCAATGCGCAGCCTGTTCCGCTCACGTCGAAAGCATTTGAAACTCTGCTCGTACTGGTCGAACTCCGCGACCAGGTGGTTTCCAAAGATGAGCTCATGAAAAGGGTCTGGCCCGATACTTTCGTCGAAGAATCAAATCTCACACAACACATTTCGATGGTGCGCAAAGCTCTGGGTGAAACCTCACAGGATCGCCATTACATTTTGACTCTGCCAGGCAGAGGGTATCGCTTCACCGAGAAGATTCGCGTGATTTCGGAGGATGGAACTTCTTTGGCCCTTGACCCTCACCCGGCTCCAGCGCCGGCGGCTGGAAATGGATCCTCTCGAACCGTGATTTTTCCTTTGCCCGCGGAAGATCCTCCCGCTGCGCTGGACGCGGCACCACGAATATCAAAGCCCTCACGTTTTCTGCTTGGGATGGTTGGAATCCTGCTGCTCGTGCTTGCGATTATTTGGCTCCGGCCCGCAGTCCCGGCGCCGAGCGTGGTACGTATTCGGCAATTGACTCATGTAGGTGACGTGCGGGCAAATCAGGTCCTGGTGACGGACGGACCAAGAATTTACTTCCTGCTCGAAGAAACGGGCGGACCCGTACTACGGTACGTTTCCGCGGAAGGCGGTGGGATTTTTCCCTTGCGGACGCCTTTCCCGCTGGTCGAATTGAAGGATGTCTCCCCGAATGGTACTGAGCTTTACATGCAAGAGTACGAGGCGGGCGCGCCAGCGCGCCGCGTGTGGCGCATGCCCTTGCCGGAAGGGTCGCCGCAGCAAATCGGAGACCTGAAAGCCGACGATTCCTCATGGTCCAGGGACGGAAAAGCCATTGCTTACGTTCTGGAGTTGGATAACTCGCTGAATGTAGCCGAAATCGATGGCTCGAACCCGAGAAAACTCATGACCTTTTCGGGCACTCCGTCGCGCCCGCGCTGGTCGCCCGATGGTAGGCGCATTCGCTTGTCAGTGTACGACTCGAACACTAATGGAGACACTCTTTGGGAAGCCGATGTCGCCAAGTCCGCTTCTCATCCGCTGCTTCCCCATTGGAGCGGATCAGCGCGCGTGCGGGCTGGTCGATGGACGGAAGATGGGCGATATTTTCTCTTCAGCGCGGTGAGCGACGGAGTCAGGAACATTTGGGCAATGCGCGATCAGCAAGACCTGCTGTACAGGTCCAGCAATCGACCAGTGCAGCTAACCGTCGGCCCGCTCAGTTTCTTCCAGCCCACTCCGAGCAAGGACGGGAAGACAATCTTCGCTATCGGAGAGCAGGCTCGCGGGCAGTTGATGCGCTACAACCGGCGCTCGCAACAATTCGAACCTTTTGCCGGAGATTTGTCGGCCGACCAGGTTGTTTTCTCTCGGGATGGCCAGTCAATCGCTTATGTTGAGTACCCGACCGGAAACCTGTTTCGCAGCCGGTCCGATGGCACCAATCGCCAGCAACTCACCTTCAGCCCGCTGCGCGCGCTTTCTCCCCACTGGTCGCCTGATGGCACTCAGTTGGCGTTTAACGCCTCCGTTGCAGGAGGAGCCCGAAAGATTTACGTGATTTCTGCAACCGGCGGAACGCCTCATCAAGTTTTGGCGGATGTGCCAGGCGCGTGGCTACTCGATTGGTCGGCGGATGGAACTGCGCTATTGATTTCTTCAATCAACGACTCTCGGCCAAGCGGGGCATTCTACTGGGCAGATCTGCGCACGAGCCAGAGGCGGCTCTTGGACGGCTCCGAGGGGATGACTACAGGTCTTTTGTCGCCTGACGGACGCTACATTGCAACGCAGCCTTTGGGCGACGACCCTCGTCTGCTTTTGTACGACACCGACCGGCATAGTACGCGACTTCTTACCAGATGCACCTGTTTCCCATCCTGGTCTGAGAACGGCATCCTGTCCTTTGGCCGCATAACCGGGGGAGAGCACGAACAAGGCCTGTATCGCGTCAATGTGGCTGACGGAAGTATCACACGCGTAGCCGCGGCCCCTGGCTTTCGCTTAGTTGGCGTTTGGGGCGTTTGGAGCGGCACCACACCCGATGGGTCTCTCCTGCTTTTTCGCGACGCGAGCACGCGAGACATTTACGGACTTGACACACAGATACCTTAAGCTTTGCGCGGCGCGAAAAAACTCGACTGAGCAGGCGGTGTAACCAGTGTCAAGTTCCGGTTTCCGGCTTCTGTATCAATTCACCACGCCTCCGATGACAATTTCGAGATTTCAAGAAGATGGAGTTAAGGGATGGTCTTAGTCGGGGACCGCACCCCGCCATTGTCTTGCCTGGGGCGTCCGACCGTACCAAAAGCGTACCAAATACCGGCAAATATACCGGTATTTCCGCTTACTAACCTTATCTAACCTCTTTATAGTCAACAGCCGGCCATCGAAAAACCCGACCGTACCAAACCGTAACAAATTTTTAAAAGCTTCACAACTCCGCCCTCATTTCCGGCGTCGTCAACTCCGAGTAGATCGCATCGAGTGTCTGTTTCACACTCGCTTCGATCGACTGCATGTAGACGTTCACCGTAGTGTCGGCCTTGCTGTGACCCACGACTCCTTGCACGTCTTTGACACCACCCTTGGTTTGAGCGAGCGTCGCCATCGTGCGTCGCAGCACCTGGAAATTCAACTTCGGAAGCCCAAGCTCCGTAGCCAGCTTTTTCAGCACCCGGGCGCGATAGTTGTCCGTGCGGATGAATCCGTTCGTCTTCGACCCGTTGCGCTTGCGCGCATTGGGAAAGATGAACGCCCCGGGCGAGTGATCCGGACGTTCCTGCTTCCATAGCCACAGTTGACCAGACCTTCGGGAAGATGCACTGTCCGCAGGCAATGGGAGGTCGTCGAAGAGGCGGCCGAGTTACTCAAACCGGCGCGCGACGTCATACGCCAAACAATTCGTTTGGGTTTCCATTGCGCACATCTTCGGGATTCCCGGCATTCCGGAATGGGCGGAGTGGTTGCCGACGAACTGAAAACGCCATCACGCGTTCGACTCATGTCCTCGGCATTGGTTGTGATCCGGTAGCAATCAAGGTAATCAATGGAACCAAAGAACAGTTTCTCGACTTGGCTTAGCTGGGGAGTCGAGAGCAGCGCTGTCCCATTCCCCACAGAAACAGGTTCAATCCGCTGGCCAGGGATAAGCCTCAAAGATAGCCAACCATGCGTTAGCCCTGCTCGCACGCCTGTTTCGCTACGGGATGCTGTCTTATCACGGAGCATTCGTGAATCTCTCGTCCATCGGCGGAGTACAGGCGCTGCGTGTAGATCCGAGGTGCTGGCTGCGAGTGCGACAGGGGCGAGGCAAGAGGCCCACTAGTTTGAAAGCACTGCAAGGCTGGTTACATGGATGACGACGCGTCGACTCACGACCAGAGCGCTGTAACCAGAATCGCGATCAACACAGCTAATGTCCCGCACGCTCCTGCAACGCTTGCCGAAGGGCTGAATCGAAGCAGGGTCCTTAGAGTCAGCCCGCTCAAGGCTGAGGTCGGCAGTGAAGTCATAACGTATAACAGCGTGACCATGCCTGACTTTGCATATTCATCTATTGGAGGCACCACGACCTTACTTGGATCGAATGGGTCGTCTTCGTCCTCGAGTGCCGCATTCTCAGTTTCCGCATCGCTAATCTGTCGCCTTAGGCGACTTAACATCAACCGCAGCACTATGATCGTCATGAGCAGCAGCCCATCCGCGGTCAAGAACACTGTGACTGGTGGAGTGTGTTTCAGGAAGACTTCCCAGAGAGTAAGGACACCAAGGCCAAAAACGAGGACACCGGCGGCCACCCTGTTCCACAGGCTGCCTACAAAGAAAGCTGCCCCAACAACAATCGAGAGCACGTATTCAATTATTGTATGGGCGATAGCCTCTGAATATGGGGGCGGAACTAATTTCTCAAGTTTTTGTAAATTTCCCTGGAATAAGTAGAATGAGATGATTGCTGTGACGCCAGGCAAAAGGGCTTTGTCCACAATTGAGCGGCTTGTTTCAGAGTTGAACCTCATCGCCTGGCACTTTCTAAGACCAATTCGCGTTCAGAACACCGCAATGATTGTCTCCAAGAAGAAGACACTCACAATGAGCTCACAGCTGTACCCGCCTGAAGAAAATACCACCACTTGATAGGAAAAGAAATATGACTGCGAATGTTCATAGACAAGATGCTGGAGCGCCTGAATCGATAACGCCCGTAATGCTTGTGTCGGGAACTGAAGCGGAACGCAAATTGACGCTCCGCCTTCGTTGTCTCGGAGGCCCGTGGCCACCATCAACCATTAGCTGCCAAATTCCGCTGTCACCAGAGTTGACCCGCCGTTGGTGCCAGTCAGACGGTCCCAGCAGTCGGGTCGATAAGGCAATCGCCAGCACTCGCTTGCGTATGCTGCGCATACGATCTCGCACCTTGCCTTTCAGGTCTCCCTGCCGGTCGCAAATAATCCTCAACCACCATCGACCCGATGCGCGGCTTCCTGCTTCTGTTTGCGGTCTCAGCGGCACGAATCTTGGCGGGGTGACCCACCCGACACTCAATGCCTAACTCTTCCAGCAACTCCAAGAACAATTGCATCGCGCCGATGGCCTCAATGCCCACCACCACCGGCCTTTCCAGTGCGGCGTAAAACTCCCGTACTGCATTCCCTTCATGCTTCAATACTTTCTCAGTCAACACGCCCGTTTCGGTGTCGAGCATGGCTATGCTTTGTTGCCGTGCATGGAGATCGCAGCCTACAATTTTCTTCTCGGCCTCCTTTCTCCCGAGCCTTTGCGTTGGATACCGAAAAGTCTACTCGGGTCTGTTGTGAGGCCGACGTCGCTATGACATCAGTCACGCTGCCAGGACTCGTTTTTTGGGGTGAAGCAGTGTGAACATTCAGGCAATGAAGAACTCGGCAAGCAAGCATCCCGGCCCATGGTGGTTTACCTCGGTGGACTCTGGCGTCCATGGGGCCGAAGTCTTACCCATTAATACTACGTTGAGCGGGTAAGAAAGGTGTATAGTCGGTGCCGTCTTTCAAGCCAAAAAGGAGATTCCCAGGTTAGAAACCTGTCAACGCCGTCTTCTCCGTAGCCAGGTGCTTTGAGCGCGAAGCGGCGCGAGGGGCACACCTGGTGAGGAAAAGCCAAGCAGGGTCCGGCATCGTGGGTGGCTTGTGCTGGCCCCAAAGGGGTGGGTGGCGAAACAGCACTGTTGTAGCGCGTTTGCCAAAACTGTACTGGCAAAAGGCACCATGGTAGAGCCAGCGAAAGCGTTTGTCAGCTACTCGCGCGCGGATACGGACTTCGTATTGCGGCTGTGCCAAGACTTGCGCGCCGCTGGGGCGTCGATTTGGCTGGACCAACTTGATATTCACCCCGGTGAGGAGTGGGACCAGGCGATCGAGCGCGGACTCTCCGAGTGCGGACGGATGCTGGTCGTGCTCTCGCCCAAATCGGTCTCTTCACAGAACGTGCTCGACGAGATTGGGTATGCTCTCTCGAAGAAAAAAACGATTATTCCAGTCCTGTATCAGGATTGTGAGGTACCGTACCGGTTGAATCGGCTCGAGTATGTCGATTTCCGGACCGCCTACGACGAACGGTTAAAGTATCTTTTGTTGGCGATCGGAGACGCGAAAGAGAACCCTAAGACCATCCCGGTGCCTGTGGCCCATGACAGATCCCGCCGTTTGTACCTTTTGGCCGGGGCCGGGGCCGCCGCCATCGTCGGCCTCCTCACCTGGACCACGTTCGGCCATCGGCCCGTTCCGGTGGATCTCAAGCGCGGTGTCGAAACGCAAAAACCGGAACGGGTCACGACAGACCCATCTGCTCAATCGACCATGAGCCCTGCAGCGGGGAATTCCCAGCCGGCGCCAAAGAGCTCGTTCCGGGACTCGTTTCGCACTACACTACTCCGGTACATTTCCGAAGGTCCGTCCGGATTCCAAACGCTGGGCGCAAAAGAGTTGGTGGACTGGACCCCGTCCGTAAGCCTCCCGGGCGCAGCAAGCTGCCGCGGTTCAGGCTACCCCCGGGAACCAGTGATTGAGTGCGTCCTCTATCGCACCGACTCGGAGGTTGAGGCCGCGAACAAATTCGAGGATCTGATTGAGTTGACGCGGGCTACTTTGCCCGAGTGGGAAGGAAGCCGCATGAATATGTTCGTTGCATATTTCTCGAGCAAGAAGGTAACCTCGGTCGTGGGTCTCGATGTCACGAAGAGGGGTGACCATTTTGACCTCGTACTTTCGGTGCGTCCGAAATGATGGAACTGGAATCGGCAAGCCCGGGCTCGAGCCGTGAGATTGGAGGATGCGAAATTCCGCCTCCGTTTTTGAAAGCAGCCCGCCGCCACTCCTTCCAAGGCTTCCCGTCCCAGCCGGTGTGCCGTCTCTGCCTAGCTTTTTCGGCATCGGATAACAGCAACTTGCCTTGGATTTGGGCTCTTAAGATGCGGTTCTCGGCGCTGGTTCGGCGTCGCCATACGTCTATTGTCGTCCCTATTTCGGGATCCTGCCACGTGTGTGGCCGGCGATTGTTGTTTCGCCCAAAATTCCTTTATTCCTCCTTGCGGTGCAAAGAAACTCGATTGAGCAGGTGGTGTAACATCAGTGTCAAATTCTTGTTTCCGGCCACTCTACTAATTCACCACACACGCCTCGGATGACATTTTAGAGATTTCAAGAAGATGGAGTTAAGGGATGGTTTTAGGTGGGGACCGCACCCCGCCATTGTCTTGCCTGCGGCCCCCGACCGTACCAAAAGCGTACCAAATACCGGCAAATATACCGGTAGGGTTTTCTAACACCTCGTGTTCGAGAATCCTGAAGAGATCAGCCGGCGCGACTCGCCCTCACGGCGGCGGAAGCAGCAGAGTGCCAATTCCTCAGTGGTCGGCAATCCAGAAGGAGTCTACTTAAATTAGCGCTTGTGACGTGTCACCACCCGTATTGTTCTCAGGGGAAAAAAGTTGCGGAGCTTTCCCTTGTGACTGTCAAAACCACGTGCAGAGCGATCGCAAGTGCCGTTGCCCTTAATTTCAAATCGTTTACAAGGTGCTCTCATGCGCACCTCGATAACGACTCCTTCCATAGAGTCCCTCTAATCTTCGTAGACGTTCTTCCCGAGCACAACTGATCGCAGCAATACCGTTGGACTTGTTGATTGGGTGAGGTTAGTTTTGCGCGAAAGGCAGCCGCATTAAAGGCGCTGCGGAAGTGGATATGTCACGTTTAGTGAGATTCCGTTTCGGTCACTCAATCAAACCCCTTCGACGGTCGCAACCCACCCGCGGGGCCACTTCAACGAAAGAGGCACAACATGACGGCGAAGATTCTCAGCAAGAGCGACCTCGCGCAGTTCACCGGCAGCGAAAACTGGTATCGGCGCGCGATCAATCGTAACGTACTCTACACCGACGGCGCGCACCACGTTGCCGAACACGGTAGGGCGTATTGGCTTCTGGACGAAATCGCGATCATTCAGCCCTACAACAAGGCTGTTGCCGCCGAGGAATTTCAGGTCTGGAAACTCGCCGTACGCCCCGACCGAACCGCGATGCTCACTTGCGATGATGGCAACGGCAAGATCGTGTTCAGCAAGGAGATCGAGCACACTGATTTTCCGCTGGATGAGATCACGCTTTACTTCGCCAACAA
>Ga0209007_1000678_pt1 | contig 11702 bp, 13 predicted proteins | sample JacPinW_OM1H0_O2_FD_187961 | JGI IMG/M metagenome (GOLD analysis project Ga0209007, IMG submission 187961) | Forest soil microbial communities from Algoma, Ontario, Canada - Jack Pine, Ontario site 1_JW_OM1H0_O2 (SPAdes) (version 2) | ecosystem: Environmental > Terrestrial > Soil > Boreal...
CGACCCCGACAGTCACCGGGTGACGCACGTTCGCGTACTGCTCAAGGAAGGCTTGTGGCATCACAAGGAAGTGGCCATCCCGGCCGGCGACGTCGCCGGATTCGGCGACGGCATAAATCTCAACCTCACCAAGCAGCAGGTTGAGGACTTGGCGCACCAGGGCGCTGAGGATCGGAGCCAGTAACGCGACGCGGAGTCGTGATACGGCTCCGGTCATGACTCGGCCGGCCGCGGTGCCCGGTACGGCTGAACTGGGTTCAAGGGTCGCAGTATGGCGAAAACGTCATAACTGGGCCGGTTACGGTGCAGAATCGTCGCTGTAGAACGATTGCATCTTGTGGGCTTACGGGGGACATCCCATGCCACAAGGCACAAGGCACCACGCTGCATCACACCCCCTGAGAGGTCGCGATGGCAGAGTCCATCCGCTGGGGCACGGGTCCTGGAACGCGGGGCGCGCTCACAATTCTGCCGGTCACCGTCGGCTTAGCCACGCCTTCGCTTGACAACGGGCCGTCCGGCGCCGGGGAGGTGCGGCGGTGAGCCACGTAAACACGGTCGCGTTCACGGTCCTCATCGTGGCGTTCGCGGCGGTGACCCTGATCGGCTTCGGCGCCGCCAGGTGGCGGCCGGCCGAGGACCCGATGCACCTGAACGAGTGGGGACTCGGCGGACGCGGGTTCGGCACGTTCATCAGCTGGTTCCTGCTCGGCGGCGACATCTACACCGCGTACACGCTGATCGCGGTCCCCGCGCTCGTCTATGCGGTCGGCGCGGCGGGGTTCTACGCGCTGGCCTACCAGATCGTGGTTTATCCGATCGTCTTCATCTTCGCCCCGCGGCTCTGGTCGGTTGCCCGCGCGCGCGGCTACGTCACGCCCGGCGAGTTCGTGCGGGGCCGTTACGGCTCGCAGGGCCTCGGGCTCGCGGTCACGTTCACCGGCATCCTGGCCACGATGCCGTACATCGCGCTGCAGCTCGTCGGCATCGAGTCGGTGCTGATCGTGCTTGGAGTCGGCGGCTCGAGCACCGGGCTCCTGAAAGATCTGCCACTTATCGTCGCGTTCATAGTCCTCGCCGCGTATACGTATCTGGCCGGGCTGCGGGCGCCGGCGCTGATCGCGTTCGTGAAAGACACGCTGATCTGGGTGACGGTCATCGTCGCGATCCTGTATATCCCGGCGAAGCTCGGCGGCTGGGGGCACATCTTCGGCGTTGCGTCGGCGCAGCTGAAGACGATCAACCCGGCGACCGGCAAGCCGCGCGGCGGCGTCAACCTGCCGCCGGCCGGGGAATGGTCGTTCGCGACTCTCGCGCTCGGCTCCGCGCTCGCCCTTTTCATGTACCCGCACGTGGTGACCGGGATGTACGCCGCCAAGCGGCGCGACGTCGTCCGGCGCAACCTGGCTGCGCTGCCCGCGTTCACGCTGGTGCTCGGCATGATCGCGCTGTTCGGCTACATGGCGCGGGCGGTTCCGGGCGTAAATGCCGGCGTCAAGGCCAGCGGCGACAACACCCAGCTCTCGGTGCCGCTGATGTTCGAGCACATGTTCCCGGCCTGGTTCGCCGGCATCGGCTACGCCGCAATCGTCATCGGCGCGCTGGTGCCCGCGGCCATCATGTCGATCGCGACAGCGAACCTGTTTACCCGCAACGTGTACAAAGAACTCTTCCGGCCGAACGCGTCGCCCGCGGAGGAGACCCGCGTGGCGCGGCTGGCCTCGCTGGTCATGAAAGTTGGCGCGCTGGCCTTCGTGCTGGCGCTGAACAAGACGTTCTCGATCAACCTGCAGCTGCTCGGCGGGATCTGGATCGCGCAGATCTTCCCGGCGATCGTGGTCGGCCTCTACACCCGCTGGTTCCACCGGTTCGCCCTGGTCATCGGGTGGGCGGTGGGGATGGCGTACGGCACGGCCGAGGCGTGGCGGACGCCCGGCAACGGCCAGGCGCACTTCGGCGCGTCAACGGCCCCCATACTGGGCCACGTTGTCTACATCGCGATCGCCGCTCTCGTCATCAACTTCGCCGTCACGACCGTCCTCACGCTCGTCTTCCGCGCGATCCGGCTGCCGGCCGGTTACGACGAGACGCGGCGTGCCGACTACACCGTCGACCCGGATGAACCCGCGAACGGGCCCATCGACCTGCCCGCCGACGGCCCTGCCGTGCGCCTCAAGAAACTCGGCCCTCGCCACGCGGCGCACGCATCGAACGGGGCCAGCCGGGCCGAAAAGGAACGTTCACCGGCCACGGTCCGGAGTTCGCAACGACCAAGGCAGCCGCGGCCAAAGCGGCCAGACCCGAGATGGGGTGGGTCCGGACTGGCCGGCCCGCCCCGGCCCGCGGGACCACCGCAGAGCTGACCGGGCAGTTACCGTCCTGTCATGACTACACCGCCTGACTGCTACACGTGCGCGGGCAACGCGGACACCAGCCGGCTGCCGCCACGCGAGCTGATCGCCGCCGACGATCTCTGGCGGGTCGCGCATGCGTTTGGCTCCGCCCTGCCCGGCTGGCTGGTGCTTATCCCGCGTCGGCACGTCACCTCGATCGCCGCCCTGACCGACGCCGAAGCCGCTGCGCTCGGGACCTGGCAGGTCCGGCTCTCGCGGGCACTGCAGCAGGTCACAGGCTGCGAGAAGACCTACGTCGCGCAGTTCGCCGAGGCGGCGGGCTTTGCGCACGTCCACTTCCACATCGTGCCGCGCCCGGCTGATCTGACCCGTGACCTCCGAGGCCCGAGGGTCTTCGGCCTGCTGGGTGTGCCGGACGGCCAGCAGATCGCCGACGACAGGATGGACGAGATCGCCCGGGAACTCACCGCGGTGCTGGGAACGCCCTGAGATGGCGCCTTAACATTTTGGACGCCGCCCGGCCGTCTGGTCATACGATGACCCACGGAGGCGGGCATGGGGCGGATCTGGCGCAGTGAGGCGGGCACGGCCCTCATCGAGGACCGGGCCCCGTGGTCGCTGGGCGTCTGATGGCCGATCCGCTTCCCATTCGCCGGGCCGCCCGGGTCCTGCTGCTCGATCCCGAAGACCGCGTGCTGCTGATGCGCTACGACGACGGGCCGCCGAACGGCCATCACTGGACCACGCCCGGCGGGGGGCTCAACGACGGCGAGGACTACCGCTCGGCCGCACTGCGCGAGCTCGAGGAAGAGACCGGCTGGGACGACGTGACTCTGCTCGACGAGGTGGGCCGGCGCAGCTTCGACATGGACTACGGCGGGCGGATGGTGCACCAGTACGAGCGCCTCTACCTGGCGCGCACCGACCGGTCCCGGCGCGAGATCCACGGCGTCGAGGCGATGCACGCGGCCGACGGCATCGCCGCCTGGCGCTGGTGGACGCTGGCCGAACTGGACGCGACGGACGAGGCCGTCTGGCCGTCGCACCTTGGCGACCTGATCAGGAGCGCGGTTCACCGCTGACGTCCGAGGCGGCGCTGACCGGCCGCAAACCACTTGCCGATGCGGCCCGAGGCCGGCACGCTGAGGGTCATGACCGTCCCGTCCGCCGCAGGAGTCCGCGTTGGCTTCCAGGCCCTTCCGGCCCGCGTGCGGTCGGCCGTCGAGCAGGTCTGCGGCTCCCCGGTGGTCGAGGCCAGGACGCAGGCCGGCGGCTTCAGCCCTGGGGTCGCCGCCCGGGTCAGCTGCGCCGACGGGAGCAGGCACTTCGTCAAGGCGGTTTCCGGCGAGGTAAATCGGCGCAGCGTGGAGATATACCGCCAGGAGCGGGACGTGCTCACAGCGCTCGAGCCGGTCATTCTCGCCAGCGGTCTTCCCATCCCGCGGCTGCGCGGATCGGTGGATCTCGACTCGTGGGTGGCGCTGATCCTCGACGATATCGACGGGCGGCATCCGGCGGAGCCGTGGAAGCCCGGCGAGCTCGGCCGGGTCACGGCGGCGCTCGACCGGCTCGCGGCGGCGCTGACGCCCGCGCCGATCGCGGTGCCCGCGGTCGGTGAGAAGTACGCCCGGCCGTTTACCGGCTGGAGGCGGCTGGCGCAGTCCGGCCGGACGGACGGCCTCGATCCCTGGACGCGGGCCCGTCTGGACGACCTGGCCGCGCTGGAGTCGACCTGGGAGGCGCACGCGGTCGGCGACACGCTCCTGCATACGGACGTCCGCGCGGACAACATCCTGCTCACCCGCGACGGCGTCGTCATCGTGGACTGGCCCCACGCGTGCCGCGGGGCGGCCTTCGTTGACCTCGTGTTCTTTGCCCCGAGCGTGGCCATGCAGGGCGGCCCGGAGCTGCCGGACCTGCTGGCCCTGTCCGTGGCGGGCCGGAGCGCGGACCCGCGGCAGGTGGCCGCGATGTTGTGCGCGCTCGGCGGGTATTTCACCTACCAGTCGCTGCAGCCGGCACCGGCCGGGCTGCCGACGGTCCGCGCGTTCCAGGCGGCCCAGGGCGAGGTGACCAGGCGCTGGCTGGCGCAGCTTCTCTGAGCGGTGGTCAGGAAACGAGCACGCTGACCGTGAACAGCACCGCGTCGTAGAGGAAGTGCGCCACGATGGGCCGCATGACGCTCCGGTGCTTCTGGAAGGACCTGGTGTTGAAGTAGCCGAGCGGGATCGTGAACAGGAAGCCGAGCCCGTAGTACACGTGATAGCTGGTGCGCAGGGTCAGGCTGAAGACCAGCGCCCAGCGCGGGTTCCAGCCGAGCTGCTCCAGCCTGGTCAGCAGGTACGCGTTGACCAGTGTCTCCTCGGTGATCGCCGTGACCGCTGCGATCGTGACCCCGTAGAGGATGTAATAGGCGGGCACGTGCCCGATCGTGACCTGGTTGAACAGCCGAAGCGCGGTCTGCCGGCCGATCGCCGTCGCGAGCACGGCCACTATCACGATGCCGGATACGTAGGACGCGGCATACCCGCTGGCCGCCAGCCCGATGCCGGGCCATACGTCCCTGCGGAACTGGGGCCTGGTGAAGCCGATCGAGGCCGGGTCCTGGCCGGTGCGGCTGAGCAGCAGCAGGGCAAGCGGCACAACGGCGCCTACCTGGAAGTAGGTCAGCATCCCGAAGATGACGTTCGCCAGCGGATGGCCGGGAATGATGCTGGAGAAGGGGTTGACCCCCGGAGCCCCGCCGAAGTGCGCGGCGAGAAGGTCGACCGCGGACAGGACGCCCGGCGCGAGGAACGCTATCTGGACGAAACAGGTCTCGAGCACTATGCCGCGCCTGGACCGCCCGTCGATTCGCGGCAGGGGTGGTGGCCGCCCCTGACGGGGCGGCGGCTGCAGCTGCTGTGGCGGGTGGGGAGGTAGCTGCTGCGGCGCCGGGAATTGCTGCGTCTGCGACCCGGTCTGCTGCGGCGGCTGGAGTTCCTGGGCCTGGACTGCTGGCTCCTGCGCGTCGGCGGGTGCCCAGAACACCCAGTCGGCCGGGGGCCGCGGCCAGTCCGCCGGGGCTTGCCAGCCAGGCGGCGGTGTCCAGCCCGGTGGCGGCTCTGGCCACCCGGGCGGTGCCCGCCACACCCAGCCCTGCACGCTCATCAGCTGAGCATGCCGCATATCGGGGCAAGACGCCGTCTGACGCCGCAAACGGATCGATTGCCGCGCTGCGTCCCGCCAAAGGCCGCCCGGGCGGCCAGACCAGGGTCGCCGGTGATCTGGCCGCGGCAGCCAGTGATCTGGGAGACTTGCGGGCGAGGAGGCCCGCTATGGGATCTTACGAGGCCATCACCGGCATCCTTGCGGAGGAACTCGCACGGGTCGAGGAGGTGTTCCGAGGCCTGTCGCCGGACGAATGGCAGTTTCCTACGAAGCTCGTTCCGGTCGACCCCACCCTGCCGCACTGGACGGTGTTTGAGCTCGCCGGGCACTTCGACATCTCGATCGGGCTGACCCGGATGCTGATCGACGGCAGGGATGATCTTCAGCCAGCGCGCGACCGGACCAGCTTCTTCATCAACCCGCGCTCGGAGACCGCGCCGGTCGTGTACGACTACGCGTTCACGATGGTGCGCGGCAAGACTGCCGCGGACATGCCGCATACGCTGCACGACACGTTCTCGGGAGTCCTTTCCCAGGCGCGCTCGTTTCCTGCGGACACGGTCGGCCCCGGGTACTTCGCCCCGATGCGCGCGGACGAGTTCGTCGCGAGCCGCATCGTCGAGGCCGTCGTGCATGGCTTCGACCTTACCCAGGCACTTGGCCGCGACTACATCGCGACCGCTGAAGGGATCAGGGAAACCGCGTTGATCCTTGACGACCTGCTGGCGCGGCGCACCGTAGGGCGCCGCCCTCCCGAGTTGTCGGACGACCTGGACTGGATCCTGGCAGCGTCGGGCAGGTCGGTGTTCGAGGACAACCGGCTGCCGCTCATCGGGTGACAGCTCAGGACTGCGGGCGCTCCAGGGTCCCGTAGTTGCGGATGTAGTTGGAGTACGCGGCACCCGAGTCCTCCGCGGCCAGTGCGTCGGCCGCGGGGTGCTGCCCCGCCGGGAACTGCCGGGAGATCAGGTCTGCCTGCACCTCCTGCAGGTGTGACGGCAGGGCTGCGCTCGGGCTGGTACCGGACGCGACCGGTACGGTGACGCCGGCCAGCGCGTCGTCGGTGCGCGCCGTGGCGAGGGTCAGCACGCCGCCGAGGCCTGGCGCGGCCGCATCCCGCGCCGTCAGCGACGGCAGGTTCCAGCGTTGCTGCACGGTCTTGAGGATAGACGTGTGGTCGATCGGCGTGGTCCCGGCCGGCACCCGGAACACCGTCCCCGCCTGGATCAGCGGCGAGACCAGCACCGCGGGCACGCGGACACCGAACCGCGTGAAGTCGAAGCTGAACTCGCCGGCGTCGGAGTCGGGCGGGGTGGCTCCCGATGGCGGCGGCACGTGGTCGTAGCAGCCGCCGTGCTCGTCATAGGTGATGACCAGCAGTGTCTGCGGCCAGCCGGGCCCGCCGCGGAGAGCCTCATAGACGTCGTGGATGAGCTGCTCGCCGAGCGCGACGTTGTAGTTCGGGTGCTGGCTGTTGCCGGTCGAGCCCCAGCTCGGCTCGAGGAACGTGAACGCCGGCAGCGTGCCGCCCGACGCGGCGGCCTGGAAGTCGGAGAACTTGCCGATGGTGCCGTTCGTGGCGGTCGCGACGTCGGTGAACGTCGACTTCGTGAGCGGCTCTGCGTCATAGCCGTAGATCGCCCACGCGATGTTGTTGCGCCCGAGCAGCCCGAAGATCGACGGCGACGTGAACGTGCGCGTCTTGTCGTCCATGTGCCCCTGACTGGTCGCCGAGCAGGCGAACGCGCGGTTCGGGAGCGTCTCGGTGGGCACCGACGCGAACCACTGGTCACACACCGCGTAGGACGTGGCCAGCGCCGACAGCACCGGGAGAGTCTGGGGCGTGAAGCAGCCCATGATGTTGCTGGCGACCGTGCCCGGCACGATGGACCACGTGGTCGACTTCGACTGCCAGCCGAGGGTGTAAGCGAAGTCCGTGACGAAGCCTTGCATCCCCGGCACGTCCGACGAGCTGGCCGGCGCCGTCTCGGTGCCGAACAGCTGGTCGTTGGTGGCCATGTAGCCCTCGCCCGGATCGGCGCCCGGCATGAAATAGGCGTTCGGGGTGGTGGGGCCGATCTGCGAAACGGTCACCGCCGCCCCGGTGGAATCGGGGTTGGACTCCGTTCCGGTGAGCCCGTCAAATGGCTGGCCAGCCGGTGAAGTGTTCCCCTGCGCCGCGTACAGGTATCCCAGCATGTGGTCGAAGGACCTGTTTTCCAGCATCAGCACCACGATGTGGTTGACCGAAGACAGGCCAGTACCGTTGCTCATCCCCGCCCCATTCAGAATGGCTTCCCACAACGGCAATCTGGCATTCCCGCCGTTGCGCACCTATCGTGTCACCGCGGGCATGGCTCGGGGTGGCGATTCCGATGGCCGGCCACCAGGAGCAGATCCGGCACGAGGCAACGTGAAGACGGGTGATTTCCGGCGCTTCGGTCGCAGGGGCCACGCGAATCAGCTGTTCTGGCACGTATCCGACCTGCCGGCTGGCTAACCGTGCCATCCTCGGTAGGGACGATCATCCGAGGCGTACGTGGTCCGTTGGGAGCGGAGGTGCCATGGACTCTCGGAGTGAAGCCGAGTTCGCCGAGTTCATGCACGGTCGCTGGCCAGCGCTCGTGCGGCTCGGCTATGGGCTGACCGGCGATGAGCGGCTCGCTGAGGATCTCGCGCGTGCGGCGCTGGCAAAGGCGTACGCGTCTTGGCCCCGGGTACTCCGCGCGGGCGACCCGGACGTCTATCTAAGACGAATCATTCTCAACGCGAGCCTTGGCAAGGTCCGCAGGCGCCGGGTGCGCGAGCGCAGGCCGGGTGACGAGCCTGAGCCGGAAACGGCTCAGCTGGCCCGGGTCGATGATGACAGGCCGGCGCTGGTGACGGCCCTGATGCGGCTGCCGGTCGGCCAGCGCTCCGTGGTGCTGCTGCGGTATTGGATGGACATGACGGAAGCCCAGGTCGCCGCCGTTCTTGGCTGCTCAGTTGGCAGCGTCAGGAGCCAGGCATCCCGGGCGCTGGCCAGCCTCCGGGTCGGCGAGGACGTGGCCGAGGAAGTGCTGTTATGAGCATCGTCGACGAGCGAGATCTGCGCCAGCAGCTCGACGGAGTCCTCGATGCGATCATGCCGCCGGATGCCCCGGTCAGAGCGGCCGCCAGGAAGGGAAAGCTCATTCAGGCCGGGCGCAGCCTGGGGGTCGTGGCCGGGCTGGCTGTCGTCGCTGGCATCGGCGTTGGCATACCCGGCCTGCTCAATCAGCCCGCCCGCGAAGTGTCGCATGCCAGGCCGATGGTGATGGTGGAACAGAGCTGTGGGACCGGCGTCCGGGAGATCATAGGCAGTCCGGCGCCGGTTGCAGGGCGCACCGGGCCGTCGTCGGCAGCGCAGGCCGCGAGAGGGCGACCCGCCAGCGAACTCGCGGCGGGAGGCTGTGCTTGGCTTAAGCCATGACGACCCCCTCCCTTCGCGACCGCCTCAGCGGCGGCGAGGCCGTGTATGGCGGCTGGACGACGATCCCCGACGTTGTGGCCGCGAGGTGCCTTGCGGTGGCCGGACTCGACTACGTCGTCGTGGACCTGCAGCACGGCAGCGCCACCGAGCGCGACCTTCCCGCGATGACCACGGCCATCAAGCAGGCGGGAGCTACCCCGCTCGCCCGGGTCAGGTACGCCCACCCCGCCGACATCGGCCGCCCTCTGGATCTTGGCTGTGAAGGGGTCATCGTCCCCAACGTCGAGTCGGCCGAGCAGGCCGCAGCGGTCGCCGGCGCGTGCCGGTACCCCCCCGTTGGTTACCGGTCCGCCGGGGGGAACCTCGCGTTCGCCGAGCCGCTGTGCTTCGTCATGGTGGAGTCGCCCAATGCGATCGCGGAGCTCCCCGCGACCCTGGCCATCGAGGGAGTCGACGGTATCTATGTGGGACCCCGGGACCTCTCCTACGCGCTCGGCTGTGAGCTTGATCCCCGCGAGCCGGTGCTCAGAAAGGAACTGGAGCGGGTGTGGGCGGCCTGCGCCGCCGCATCCAAGCCGGTCGGAGTCCACGCCTCCGACGGAGCAACCGCCCGGCTGTACCGGGAGAACGGCTGCCAGCTGATCACGGTCGCCGTGGATGCAGTCGCCGTGACCCGCACCGCCGCAAGCGAACTCGCCGTGGCCCGCGGGGCGTGACCGTGCCCCAGCAGCAATGGACCGCCGTCGACGACTACGTCGACTCCGTCCTGGTTCCGGCCGACCCGACGCTGGACGCGGCGCTGCAGGCCAGTACGGACGCCGGGCTTCCCGATATCAGCGTCTCGCCGGCCCAGGGGAAGCTGCTGCACTTGCTGGCGCTGGGCCAGGGGGCCCGCCGCATCCTCGAGATCGGAACCCTCGGCGGGTACAGCGCCATCTGGCTGGCCCGGGCCCTGCCGTCGGATGGACGCCTGATCACCCTCGAAGCGGACCCCGGGCACGCCGATGTGGCGCGGGCCAACCTCGCGAACGCCGGGCTGGCCGGCGTTTCCGAGGTCAGGACCGGCCCGGCGCTGGACACCCTGCCGCTGCTGCACGCGGCCGGCGACGGGCCGTTCGACCTGATCTTCATCGACGCTGACAAACCCAGCTATCCCGACTACCTGGCCTGGTCGGTGCGGCTGTCCCGGCCCGGAACCATGATCATCGCCGACAACGTTGTGCGCGACGGAGGTGTGATCGACGCGGCGAGCAAGCTCCCTGGCGTCCAGGGGGTGCGCCGCTTCATGGAGGCAATGGCCGCCGAGCCCCGGGTGAGCGCGACAGCGGTCCAGACCGTGGGCCGCAAGGGCTACGACGGCTTCGCCCTCGCCGTGGTGCTGGCGGGCTGACCCACTCGCGACCCACCCTGGCCGTGGTGCTGACGGGCTGACCCGCTCGCGATACCAAAGCCGCATGCCCCCGGCCGGGGTGGATCCCGGCGGGGGCACGCGGCTTGGGGTGAGGCAGGGCCTCAGTACATGTTGCGGACGACGCTGGCCACGATCTGGGCAGCCTGGACTTCCCACTTCGCGTAGGCGGTGGGGAAGCCCGACTTCTGGACACCCTGCGCAGCCTGCCACAGCGGCTGCGTGGCCCAGCCCGGGTTGTTGCCCTGGTACTGGCGCAGCGCGCTCAGGAACGCGTCGGACGCGTAGGCCGGGTCGGTGACCTGGGCGGCGGTGCCCCAGCCCATGTCCGGCTGCTGCTGGAACAGGCCCAGCGAGTCATAGGTGCCGTAGTCGATGTTCACCAGCTGCGACTCCTGCATGGCGGTGGCCACCGCGATGACCGCGGAACGCAGCCCCATGTGCATGTGCAGCGCCTGCCGCACGATCGTGGTTGCGTTGGCGTACTGGGCCGGGGTCAGCTGCATATTCGACTGGGCCCCGCTGACGGCGGCCGGCAGCAGCCGGTCGTTCGCCGGCAGCGGCCCGCTCGCCTGCCCGGCCACGGCGTGGGCTATGGCCCGCCAGGTCGTGGGCTCCTTGTGCCTGGCTGGCTTTGCGGCGGCGGCGTGCCGATGCGCGGCTGCACGCCGGGCCTCGGCGGCCTTCCGGGCTTCCGCGGCCTTCCGGGCCTCGGCAGCGCGCCGGGCAGCCGCGGCGTGCTTGGCGGCCGTGTGCCGCGGTGCGGGCGCCCGGAGGCCGGCGATCTGCTCGGAACTGAGGGGTTGGGTGGTGCTGTGGGGGGTAGCCGGATGATGAGTGACCGTCGCAGCCCGCGTGGTGACCGGGCTCGACGTCACAGCGCTGGCGGTGGTACCGCCGGCGACTGCAAGCGCGGCGCCCGCAAGTACTGCCAGGGCGACTGCGCGGCCAGGCCTCGGGGGGCTGGGGAGACGGGTAATGCTCCGCAAGGGTGTTCCTTTCCTCGGTTCCCCGTCGCCCGGCTAGGCGCTGAGCCCTGCCGAAGGGTGAGCCTCGGATGGCGCTGCCATGCCCGGCACGCACGCGCATGACTGCATCGCGTGCGTCCAAGTGAGTTCGGCGAGGCCGGCGCTTACGTCGCGGGGGTGCGACGGGCCGGGGGCCGGGCAGGCACGGGAGTACGTGTCTGGTGAGGACCGCGCTCCCGGACGGGGATCGCACGTATAACGCCCGGTCAGGGCGACAACCATCCCCTTTAGGGCCGCGTATGAATCTTGTCACTCTGAGTGAGGAAGGGAATATTTAACGCTGTGACCTGCCGGTTCATCATCCAGGTCGA
>Ga0209007_1000680_pt1 | contig 11690 bp, 11 predicted proteins | sample JacPinW_OM1H0_O2_FD_187961 | JGI IMG/M metagenome (GOLD analysis project Ga0209007, IMG submission 187961) | Forest soil microbial communities from Algoma, Ontario, Canada - Jack Pine, Ontario site 1_JW_OM1H0_O2 (SPAdes) (version 2) | ecosystem: Environmental > Terrestrial > Soil > Boreal...
GCTGGGAATTGGCCTGGCAAGTCAAAACGCACGTCATCGGGGGTGACACCTGGGCGGCGTCCGCCTGGATCGTTATTCCGGCTTTCTTCCTGTGGCGCTTGCCAAAACTGGTGACGCGTGTCGAATGGCCTTTTGCAAGAAATCGCGAAGCCTACTTATTCGTCGCCGGCGTCGGCGTCGCGCTCTATCTTGCCGCATGGAGCGTGTTGACCAACGCCGTCTCGGCGGGCGATTCGGCGCCCTTGCCCTACGTTCCGCTGCTCAACCCCTTAGACCTCGGGCAAGCACTGATACTACTCGTGCTGCTTCGATATTGGCGCTTCCTAAGAGCCGTTGACACACCCGACACAGCGCGTATCGATAAACGCGTGCCGCTGCCCGGACTGGCCGCACTCACTTTCATTTGGCTGAACGCTTTGCTGCTGCGGACTTTACATCAATGGTTCGGAGTCGCATTCAATTTTGATGCTCTGATGGCTTCAACGTTGGTGCAAACCTGCCTCTCGCTATTCTGGACAGTACTGGCGCTGACCGCCATGCTCATTGCAGCCCGCAAGCGCGAGCGCATTGTTTGGCTGGTGGGGGCGTCTCTGTTGGTCGTGGTCATCGCCAAGTTATTCTTGATCGACTTATCGCGCATTGGATCGGTGGAGCGAATCATCTCGTTTGTGGGGGTCGGGTTGCTGATGCTCATCGTGGGCTACTTCTCGCCGTTGCCGCCCGCTCGGGAGTCGCGATCATGAGTCGAGTCGCTTACGGGCTACTCGCACTCCTGACCTACTCGAGTCTGATTCAGGCGCAAGCGGTCTTGCCGGAAGATTTCGCCTTTGCACAATTGGCAATTCCAGCGCGAGATGCTGCAGCCTACCGCTTCCCACTACCGCTTGCCGTCTACCAAAATACCTTCCGCGACGATCTCGGCGATCTACGTGTCTTCAACGCCGAAGGCATGGTAGTACCGTTTTCATTGTCCCGGCCGGCGGCGCAGTCGTCGAGCCATAAAACGCCCGTCGCGGTACCCCTGTTTCCATTGCACGAAGGCGCCCGAATCCTCATCGACGGAGTTCACCTTACGATCAATTCGGCTGGTTCCGCCGTCAATCTTCAGACCCAAAATGGCACCCCCCTAAATACTATCGTTCGACAATATCTTCTCGATGCACGCAGTCTCGACGCAGCGCTTTCGGCTATGCAACTGGGCTGGCTTGAAGGAGCCCCCGAATACACGGGTCGCGTAAATGTTGAGGTGAGCGATGATCTGACCGCATGGCATTCTCTCACCGTTGCCCCGATCGCCAATCTTCGCGCCAATAGCCAAACGCTCATCGAGAATCGCGTCGAATTCGCGCCCACGAAAGCGAAATTCTGGCGCCTCTCATGGCTCGGAATGGCGCCGAATTTTGAATTGACTGATGTTCTCGCTGAACCGGCGGCTAGTCTCACAGAACCCGACCGAGCTTCTTTGGACGTCGGCGGTGTCGCGGACCCGAAGAATCCGCGCGAGTACACCTTTGACCTGGGCGGCCATCCTCCCGTATCGCGCGTGAATATATTGCTGCCCGAGGCTAACAGCGTTATCGATGTGGAGCTATCCTCTCGTCTTGCCGCAAACGCACCGTGGCGCGTGATTATCCACTCGGGTTTTTACCGGCTTAAGATGCCCGACGCCGCCGAGCAGCAAAACGCCTCTCTTGAGGTGAGTCCGGATACCGATCGCTACTGGCGCGCGCGCATTCTGGGGGCCGGCAATTCGCCGCAGTCGCCGCCAGGATTGCACGTCGAATGGGTTCCCAATGAAGTGACTTTTCTCGCCCAAGGACACGCCCCTTTTCTAATGGCCTATGGCAACGCCTCTGCCAATCGCGCTGAAGCCGACTTGAGCCGCTTACCCAACTCTTTGGCGATTGCGCCTGCCACACTGGGCCCCGCCCAAGTATCGGGCGGAATGGCTCGGCTTATCGCGAAAGCTGCCCCATTTCCGCGCAGGCGTGTTGTGCTGTGGAGCGTATTGCTCCTCGCGGTCGCAGTCTTGGCGTGGATGGCTTACAGAATTGCGAAAGACCCTGAGAAGAATCCGCAGGGCTAGCCGGCGGCGTATGGATCCGCTCTACAAGAAGGCCATCGCGCAGGGAATCGCTGGAATGGCCGTTTTCCTCGCCTTGATTTTCGTGCCGGCGGGCACGTGGCATTACTGGCAAGGTTGGCTCTTTATCGCAGTCTTTTCCGCCTCCACCGTCGCCTTCACCGTTTATCTCGCTCTGTACGACAGGCCGCTTCTCGAGCGCCGCATGAGTGCCGGACCGCAGCACGAGAAAGAAGGCTCGCAGAAGATCATCGTGTCGCTCATCATTTTCGCTTTCTTTGTTTTCGTCGTCCTGCCTCCATTCGATTACCGGATTGGCCTCTCACCGGTACCCGCTTATCTGTCCTTCGTTGGGGACACCCTGATCCTCCTGTCGTTTCTCTTCATCTTCTGGGTGCTGAGGGTGAATAGCTTCGCCGCGGCAAACATTTCTGTCGCGGATGATCACAAGGTGATCGACACCGGGCCCTATGCGTATGTGCGTCACCCTATGTATGCAGGCACGCTCTGGCTTTTCATCGGCATGCCGCTCGCCCTCGGCTCATGGCTCACCATCTGTCTCCTCCCACTCATCCTGCCGGTACTCGTCTGGCGGCTTCTCGATGAGGAACGGATCTTGCGCCGCGACCTTCCTGGCTACAACGAGTACGCAAGCCGCGTTCGCCATCGTCTCATTCCCTACATCTGGTAGTATCAAGCACAACTCAGCCATCAATCGCGGGCGCACGGAGCATAATATCCGTGGCATTTGCCGGGAGTGAAATCTCATGATCCGCAGAGTCTCCCTGGCGATCGTCGCCCTTGCGCTCATCGCGCTCACCTCCGTCTGCTCGATTCAGTCCGCCTGCGCTGCGGACACGCCGTCGAGCGCGGCCGCTTCGGCGCATTTCGACGCGGATGCCGCAACCGCCGCGTATCTTGCGACCATGACGCCGGCCGCGCGGGCTCGGTCGGATGCCTACTTCGAGGGCGGGTATTGGCTGGTGCTCTGGGACTTCCTTTTTGGACTCTTGCTCGCATGGGCGCTGCTGGGTTGGCGATTCTCGGCGCGGATGCGGGACCTCGCCGCACGCCTGACACGTTTTCGTTGGGCGCAAAACGCGCTCTATGCCATTCAGTATTTCATACTCACTACGGTAGTAGCTTTGCCTTGGGCAGCCTATGAAGGCTACGTCCGCGAGCACCAGTACGGCATGTCCAACCAGGGGCTCGCAGCTTGGCTGGGCGAGCAGGCCAAGGGCCTGGTTATCACCCTGATCTTCGGTACGCTCGCGGCAGTCGCGATCTACGCGGTCATTCGCAAGCTGCCGAAAACATGGTGGTTGTGGGGCTCCGCGGTCGCGATTCTGTTCCTGATTTTTCAAATAGCCATTGGCCCAACCTACTTGGAGCCTGTATTCAACAAGTTCTACCCCTTGGCCGAGAGCCCGCTCAAGCAGCGCATTTTGTCGTTGGCGCGCGCCAACGGCATTCCGGTCGAGCAAGTGTATGAATTCGATGCCTCCAAGCAGACCACCAAGATGAGCGCGCACGTCAGCGGTATCGCGGGTTCGGCGCAGATCAGCCTAAACGACAACCTGATAAATCGAGCTTCTCCTGAGGAGGTCGAAGCCGTGATAGGTCATGAGATGGGGCACTACGTGCTGAACCACGTGTACAAGGGTGTGCTGGCATTCGGAGTCCTCGTCGTCATCGGCTTCGCTTTCATGTCATGGGCGTTCGGGCGGGTGACGCTCAAGTTCGGCGAGCGCTGGGGATTTCGCGACGTCGCCGACATCGCCGGCTTGCCCTTACTCGTCGCGCTGTTCTCGGTTTATGGTTTCGCGCTGACGCCCCTGTTCAATACGATCACGCGATCAATGGAGGCCGAGGCGGACGCGTTCGGTCTCAACGCGGCGCGACAACCAGACGGCGCCGCGCAGGCGGCGCTGCACCTGGCCGAGTACCGCAAGATGCAGCCGGGACCGCTCGAAGAAGTGATCTTCTTCGACCACCCCAGCGGCTGGAATCGCATTCATCGGGCGATGGTTTGGAAGGCTGAGAATCTTTCATCAGCGGATATTGCTGCCTACGACTCGCTGCATCATCCGCCCGGCGTCGATCGTTGAGCTCAACCAGACAAAGAATGCCCGATCGGCTTGAAACACCTAGGCGCGGCTCACGAGCGGTATGCCGACATTGAGCACGAAGTCCACAAAACAATGTGCTGCCATGTTGGCGACCAGATCTCGAAATTTGAGATAAAAGATCGTCAACAGCCCACCCAATATCGCTGCTGAGACGATGCCGCCAAGTCCTTGTCTATAGTGCGCAGCGGCGAAGGCGACTAATGGCACTAGAGATGCCACCCACGAGTTCCTTGAAAGGCTCTTTAGACGCTCGATTGCAAAGCCCCGATAAAACAATTCCTCGACGACGCCGGCACGCAAAACCGCGAGTGCGACAACCCACAGTGCGGGCTGGAATGCATTGCGTGCACTGTCGCCGATATGAAGCCCCACTTTCGGTAGAAGCAAATACAATCCAACAGTCACAACGAGAAGGACCATTCCAAGAACGAAGCCCCTTAGAAGAGATCTCGCTAACCGATCGGCATGAGCACCGATCGACGTAAGTGGCAATTGTTCTTGGGTCTTGACGATCCACAAAAGTAGTGCGGCCAAGGAGAAAAGACCGACATCCCGTCCGACTACTTGCAAGTCTGAGTGGCTCTCACCCGTGAGGAGGCGAAAGATTGCGACGAATGCGGGTGCCCCCAAAAGTGAAATTGCCAGGCCGCAGTAAGTGGCCATTGGCTGCGTCAGCGGGATTGGATCACGCGCGGCCATTGCCTCGCCTAATGAGTTCATTCTGATTGCGGTCCTTTAAGGTTCCATAAGCGCCCCACCAGAATGGATCGGATGATGCGCTGCTTTGTTGAAATATCTACTCGATGTGCGATTCCGTCCAGCGGGAGCGTTCGAATTCGTCCTCGAAAAAAACGGGTCCGTCCCAATTACTCGTTCTCCGGTCCCCAACTCCTCGTATCGTCGCTCAGCAAGATATATGTATCGTTATTTTGTAGATCGGCCGATTAGTATGCAAAATTAAGGATCGACAAATAATCGGAGCGTAGACTTGACCGGCGCAGACATAAGAAATGCTCAATTACCTGAGATCGGACTGTTGGCAAAGCTCTGGTTCGAGGGCTGGCAAGACGCACATGCTCGAGTCGTCCCGGCGGAACTCGCCCGCGTGCGTACGCTAGAGAGCTTTGAAGATAGACTTCATCGGACTTCGAGCGGTTTGCGCGTAGCAGCAGTAGCCGGTCAACCCGTCGGCTTTTACGTACTCAAGGGCGCCGAGCTGTATCAATTTTATGTGTCTTCCGGTGTCCGAGGCTCTGGCGTCGCCGCAGTCCTGATCGCCGACGCGGAAGCACATCTGCGCGAAGCGGGTGTCGATACTGCTTGGCTTGCCTGTGCTGTTGGCAACGAACGTGCCGCAAGATTCTATGAAAAGTGTGGCTGGTTAAGAACCGGAACTGTGACCGACGATGTTGTGGTGCCGGGCGGAACATTTCCGCTCGAAGTGTGGCGCTACGAGAAGTCACTCCGGTAACCAGCGCTCTCCCGTGAGCAGGCGATCGATGCTCACGACCTCGCCGGCAGAGTTCGACAAGCCCCTAAGCAACTGCCTGGCGCTTGCGTCGGCCTGTTGAAATTTTGACCAACCATCATAGCGGGCGCAAAATCGAGCAGGACATTGAAGTCGGTCCACGCCGCCGGCGTGACGAGAACGTAGGGAAAGACCGCAAAGGACATGGGAGGCCGGTGCAACACACCGACAAACCGCGAGCATCTGAACAATGACTATTTTAATCCGTGCGGCCGAGCCGAATGACTACGAAGCGATTCAGCACATATTTACAGGGCCCAAGGTCATTTGGGGAACGCTTCAATTGCCCTTCCCCTCGGCCGAGATGTGGCGCAAGCGAATGGCAGAACCATCCGAGGGAACTGTCAGACTGGTGGCATGCCTCGAACGAGAGCTGGTCGGGCAACTGGATATTCATACTTTTCCGAGTCGCCCGCGCCGTCGTCATGCGGGTCAGATAGGTATGTCGGTCCGTGATGAGTTTCAACGTCAGGGCGTCGGCACGGCACTCCTGCAGGCGGCCGTCGATTTAGCGGATAAGTGGTTGAACCTTTTGCGGCTTGAGCTGGAGGTTTATTCCGATCACGAAGCAGCCGTTCAACTGTACAAGAGGTTTGGCTTTGCCATTGAGGGCACACTGGTTCGCTATGCCTATCGCGCTGGACAGTACGTCGATGTGTTCACGATGGCTCGCTTCAAGCAAGAATGAGTGCACGCACTCCGCTCGACACCACGGGAATCGAGATGAAGCGATCCAAAGTCGTGGACGCCTCTGTTCCGGCATTGGCGCTCTTAACTACCGCGATTGCTCTAACGATGTTGATCCTCTGGTTAGCGACGGGCGCCGCGACGCAACGTCAATGGCCTTATCTTTTTTTGATGAAGAGCGGCACCGCTCTGTGCCTCCTCATTCTGGCGATGAGCCTATTTGGCCTTTGGGCCAAGGGCCGCGCGTTCAATCTCATGGCTGCCGCGTGCGCATGTTTGGTAATCGCATTCGCTGCCGCCGTGCTGACGCAATACTCCCTTTCAATCGATCTCCGAATCGATCAATGGCTGGTGGTAGATCATTCCACTGATCGATGGCCGGGACGCACATCGGTGGGTATGGCCATCAGTCTTCTGATGATTGGCACGGCTTATCTCATTCTCGCATCCTCTCGCGAAGCGCTCACTGCCCAGGCCATCTTGCTTGCGGCTGTCGTCATACCGATAACCAGCATCGGCGGCTACCTTTATCAAGCGCCTGATTTGTTGCCCTTTTTCCGCACGTCCGTGGTGTCGCTGCATTCGGCGATTTGCACGCTATTTCTGTGCGCGGGAGGCCTATTCCTGCAACCCGCCGCGGGATTGACGCGATTACTGTTGTCCGACTCGATTGCCGGTAACGTGGCAAGGCGACTACTGCCGGCGGCGATACTGTTACCCGCTGCTGTCGGGGCCGCCATACTCTATGGCGAGCGCATGAGCGTTCTCAGCAATGCGCTAGGTTTTGCAATGTTGGTAACCTCTTCCGCGCTCGTTTTTGCAGCCGCGGTGTGGATTGTCACCGCAGTCATGTTGCGAACGGAGAATGCCAAGGCGCAAGCCGAATCCACACGCGACGCCGCCGAACGGCGGCTCCAAGTAGGCGAACAGCGCCTGCGCATTGCGCTTGAGGCGGCCCGATTGGGAACGTGGGAATATCTTGTGGAATCAGAGACGCTAGTCACCTCAGCTCAATGCAAGGCGATATACGGGCTGCTGCCTGAGGAGCCTTTTCCTTATTCTGACTTTCTTGCAGCGATCGTTCCCGATCAGCGTGAGCGAGTGCAAACCAGCGCGGAACAAGCACTTCGTGCATCGACCGATTACAAAGAACAGTACGAGGTGAGGTGGCCCGACGGAAGCTTTCATTGGGTGTTAGCGTACGGTCGTCCACTGGTCGACGAAAGGGGCATAACGGCACGCATGGTTGGCGTCAGTCTGGATGTGACCGAGAGTGTCCGTTCCCGAGAAGCACTCGAGCTTGCGGATAAGCGCAAGGACGAATTCCTTGCAACATTGGCCCATGAGCTGCGAAATCCGTTGGCTCCTATACGACAGGCTGTGAAAGTGGCGCGCTCTGACGCCGCGTCCGGTGCTCAACGTAGTTGGGGGTTGAATGTCATTGACCGGCAGGCATCGCACATGGCTGTGCTCCTCGACGACCTGCTCGATATATCGCGTATTACCCGTGGTCAATTGACACTGCAAAAAGATTGGATCCAAATCGGCGCGGTAGTGGAGGCTGCCTTGGAAACTGCTCAGCCAATGATCAACTCCAAAGGGCAACACGTTCGATTGGATACCCCGGCGGGATCGGCCTCGGTTTTTGTCGATCCGGTGCGAACGGCCCAAATGCTCAGTAACCTTCTTATCAACGCCGCAAAATACTCAAGCGTGGGTTCCGAAATTGTACTTAAAGTCGAACTGGATACCGATCTTCTGACGATTCGCGTGCAAGACAAGGGAATCGGAATCGCCGCTGACATGCTCGAAAGGATCTTTGAGATGTTCACGCAAGTCGAAAACAATCGCGCTCGATCAGAAGGCGGCCTAGGCATCGGGCTGGCGCTTGTCCGAGGACTGGCGGAATTGCACGGCGGGGGCGTTAGTGCCAATAGCGATGGCTTAGGCAAGGGCAGCGAATTCCGCATTTCGCTGCCTCGCAGCGTCAGTCCGGAAATTTCGCCAGTTTCATCGGCTCAAATAACCCCCACATTCAGCCGCCGCATTTTGATTGCCGACGACAATCACGATGCGATGGAGACATTGAAGTTATTGCTTGAAATGGAAGGCCATGAGATCCAAACCGCACTGGATGGGGTAGCCGCACTTGCCTTGGCCGACCAGATGGTCCCTGAGGTTATGCTGCTTGATCTAGGAATGCCTCGGCTCAGCGGATTTGAACTCGCTGCGCGCGTTCGCGAGCGACCCTGGGGAAGTAAAGTCACGCTAATCGCTATTACGGGATGGGGGCAAGCGGAGGATCGGCGCCGTTCCCTTGAAGCAGGATTCGACCACCATTTGACGAAACCAATCGAATTCGAAGCCCTGCGCGAGTTATTGAGCCGAAATCCCATGTCCGGTGCTTAGTGTGCCGGCGCGCTTCAGGGTAGGTGGTACTCATAAACGTAGAAGTCATTATCGCGGACCCAGCCCTCGCGCGCATAACAGCACGAACGTGCGAGCCAGGGACACTGAAGCGAAGCACGGGTAGAGTTGGGTGAAACCGATCGCGGAGCCCTGTAATCGTGCGACAAACACCACCGACTCGTGGCGTGCAATCCGCTCCTCCAGAAATAAGCGTGCCCGCGGATCATCGACGCAGCCGTAGAAGCGCCGATAGGCGTCGAATAGCGGCGCGATCTCGTCTACGTGGCGAAGCTCGGAAGCTCGGCCCGTTCAATGCTGACCTGAACACTCATGCGGATTTTCCGATCGCGGGCTTCAATAACCCGTTTTTTGTCGGCGAGCCATTTTCAGAGTGTGATTTCCTCGACGTCCTGTAACACCTTATGCGCCGCGATCATGTCGAGACGGGCATCTTGGACCTCGCGGCTCGGTATCTGGGCAAGGTAGTCCGCACATTTCGCCACACGAGCAGCTACGTTCCAGTGTTTCTCGCTTGTGTCGTCTGCGAGGATTCCCACAAGCTTATCGAGTTCCCTGCGTATAACGGAAGCTGTATCGGCGTAGCCTCTTGTTTCAGGCGCCGCGCGTATAGACGCGTGTTGGCTGGTTAGTTTCCTGGACGCTTGCGCTAGCGCCAGCTCGGCCTTAATCCGCAGGACAGCGCTCATTTTGGTCATAACGCGAGTTAATCCTAATCGGGCTCAATAGGTCTTTGATGTAGTTCGCAGGATGCGACTCCTACATCTACAGGGCAATACCGACGGGCGAATTTGTCTACGCTCGAAGCCCAGCAGCTGCCTGTTGAGTCAAGCGTCGTTTTAACGCCTCCGATACCGAGACTCGAGGATCCCCCGCAAAGCGAGTGCCGAAGTCCGACAGCAGGGTTCGCGAGATGCGCGGCGCGCCGCCCCGAGCAGCGATCTGCGCCAAACTCAACGTATCTGCGGCTGATGACGGACGAAAATGCGGGTCCACACTCAAGCGTTGGGCCACCACACTGAGCACCTCGGTTGAACGCCGTAGGACCAAAAGCCGTGCAACGCGGGCCTCCGTGAGCCGCGAAATTACCCGTCCGTCCTCCCAATTGAGCATGCGTGCGGAAAGCCACCCGTAGTCCTCCGGCTGATCGCCTCGGGAAATGAGCCATTCAGACAACACTCTCCAGCTGCGGGCGGGATTGCCACATCGCATGGAGCCGTGGGCATCCCATAACACGGCGCTGTCGTCGCGCGGCTCACGCTTCGTGGTGGGCGGCCTTCTGAGCCACAGTGTCCGAAAAAACGTTCCGGTCATCGCGATCGGTGCGCGGTGGAACGGATGCTTTACTGTCCTCGAGGGAAGGGATAGTGCCTGCATTGGGATTCCGTGCTATCGCCCATCATCCCGGGCAGCCGCCTATGAATCTTGAATCCAACTCACACTTTTCGAGCAGTCGTTGTGGCAAGCCTCATTTTTCTAACGCCTGAGCGATCGCTCTATAGTTATATGTTACATTATCAATAATCTGTATATATATGATATTACACAATATACGTACCGGATGTCTGACGGAAGACCCTCTCGGCAAAGACTCGACTCGGGACCCGCCGCCCTGCACCGACGCGCGTAAAATGAGGATCGAAGAATTGGCAGAGCTTGCCCACATGGATCGCGAGTCGAAACGCCTAACCGAGACACGCACGGTGGCCCTGCTCGGAACTGTGTCGTGGTGGGATTGCTGATCGATGAGCGTGGCCATGTTGGCAAGGTGCAAGTCGTGCGGAGCAGCGGGTTCCGTCGACTCGACCAGTCCGTCGTGGACGCGCTCCATCAATGGACCTTCACGCGAACCGACGGTGCGCCCCCAAGTCGTAGCTGGACCACGTTTTCCTACACCTTCCATCTCGCCACGACTAACGCGCCGGACCTATCTTCGGTAAGCCTGGCGCTTCTCCCGTACGACCCGGCATTGGTCGAACAAATCCGCAATGCGGCGGTCCCGATCGTTTCCGCGCAAACACAAAAGCCCCACGGTGCGGCGGCGTTGCGCCGTCTGATCGCAGCTGTCCAGGCGGCCGCGCCAATGGTCGGCCGTGAATTTCAGGCTCCACTGCGGCCGATCCAATCGTTGACTAAATTCGGTGCGGTGAAGTCCATTCAGTTCCTCGGCATCGAGAGCCACGGGTTGGACGTCAACTCAGTCAATCAGATCACCGCCGCGAATTCTCGGCACTCGGAGGAGTCTCAGTGGGAACTGTATAAAGTCACCCAGAAAGGCGGTACAGCTGATTGGCTGATCGACGTTACTCGGAGCGGACTGATCAGTACTGCGCAAGCGATGCTCTGCGCGCCTGACCCGGATGAAATCGTCGGCTGTCCGTAATCACATTGGCAACCGATGGGTCATGAATCTCCGGGAGAGTTGCCCAATTAGTGAGCGGCGTACATCTTCATGACGTCGCTCTTTAGCAGCGCCTGGCTCTACTGACTCAAGCTACAATATTGCGGACGTTCGATGGCGGCCTGTATATCAGAAACTCCGCAAATAACTAGAGACACTGGCCCAATGAAAATGCTCTTGTTGATGATCTGTCTCGCAGCGACGACGGTCTTCGCTGCTGAGCCGCCACCCGTGATCGCGTCGATGGAGCGCTCGGTCAGCCCTCTCGTCGTCATACACGGCGAGCATCGCCCTCCGGTCTCTCTCACAGAACGCATGGCGCAACTGAACATCAACGCCGTCAGCATCGCCGTGGTTCGCGACCGCAAGCTCGACTGGGCCCGCGCCTATGGCTTCGCAGATAAAGAACGCAAGATTGCAGCGACGCCAGACACG
>Ga0209007_1000682_pt1 | contig 11661 bp, 8 predicted proteins | sample JacPinW_OM1H0_O2_FD_187961 | JGI IMG/M metagenome (GOLD analysis project Ga0209007, IMG submission 187961) | Forest soil microbial communities from Algoma, Ontario, Canada - Jack Pine, Ontario site 1_JW_OM1H0_O2 (SPAdes) (version 2) | ecosystem: Environmental > Terrestrial > Soil > Boreal...
CGATACCCTCCGCCGAAATGCCCATGCCGGTATCGCGGACTTCGCAGCGGATGACTGATCCAAGTGTATCTGTGAAAACGAGCTGCACGTTGATTGACACCTCACCAGCTCGCGTGAATTTGAGAGCGTTGCTGCCAAGATTGAGCAGCACCTGACGGACGCGGCCGGGATCGCCGACCAGCCGGTCGGGAATCTCGGGGTCAACGCTGGTGATTAGTTCGAGCCCCTTGGCGTGGGCTTGAATCGCCAGCAGGCGCGAGACGTCGTCCACGGTATTGCGCAAATCCATGTCGATCCGCTCGAGATCCAGCTTGCCCGCTTCGATCTTCGAGAAGTCGAGGATGTCATTGATAATCGCGAGCAGACTCACGGCACTGGCGTGAATCGTCTCCGTTTGATCGCGCTGCACTCTATCCTGATCCGTGTCCAGCAGCAGTTCCGTCATGCCGATGATTCCGTTCATCGGTGTGCGAATTTCATGGCTCATGTTGGCGAGGAACTGCGATTTCGCCAGAACTGCGGACTCGGCTCGCACTTTCGCACTCAAGAGCTCAGCGTTGGTCAATTCGAGATCCCGCGTGCGCAGTGCCACTTGCTCGCTGAGAGCATCGGCCAGACGTCTCAGGCGTCCGACCCGCCAGCGATAACACGCAGCGGCCGCGACCAACAAGGCGAGAATGCACAGAAGGGCGAACCAAACGGTCTGATAGATGTGCGGCTTGAGAGTAAAGCTAAAGCGCGCGCCGGTGTCGTTCCAGACTCCGTCATCATTGCTCGCTATCACGCGAAAGGTATACGAGCCTGGTGGAAGGCGGGTGTAGTAGGCGGTCCTGCGGCTGCCTGCGTCGATCCAGTCCTTGTCGAATCCATCGAGCCGATACTTAAAGAGCGAGCGCTGCGGCACCCGCAAACTCAGGCCCGTGTAATGAAATTCCCACCGCTCGGCCCCCGGCGCAACTTCGACACCGTCGGTAAGCGATAGCGGCTCTCCATCAACCGCAAGCTGCTCGATAAGCACCGGCGGCGGCAATGCGTTCATACGGATCTGGCTGGGGTCCATTTCGACAATGCCGCGAATGCTCGGAAACCAAAGCAATCCGTCCGGCGTACGAGTTCCGGCGCTGGTGTTTCCTCCATTAAACTCGGCGCTGCGCAAACCATCTTGTGTTCCATAGGCATGAAAATCCGCCGCACGGCTGCCGCCTGCCGCCAGGTCTTCCAGGGCGCTACGCGCGACCGAGAACAGACCCTTGTTGGTGGAGAACCAGAACCGGTGCGCGTCGTCCTCTAACAACTGATAGATGTTCTCCCGCAGCGGGTCGCCATAGCGCGTTAGTGAAAGCAGCTTGCCGTCGCGAAATAGCGCAAGTCCCCGACTCGTGCCGAGCCACATGTCGCCTGTCTCGCTCTCATAGATGGCGAAGACATATTCGCTGGGAAGCCCGTCGGCCACACCCAAGTGACGGGTGCCGTTCTCCCCGATGATGAATAGCCCATGTGTCCACGTAGCCACCCACACATTTCCGGCGTGATCTTGATGAATCAGATGAATCTCTGTTGAACCAGATGCGTGCAACAGCGACTGCATGGAGGTAATCTTGTCGTGTTCAATAACGTCGAGGCCCTCTTCGGTGCCAACCCAAATGCGGCCCAGACGATCCTCGATCAGCGCCTGCACCGTGTTTCCCGACAATCCGGTCCGACGATCGAATAATTTCATTCCGCGCTGATCGAGTCGATAGACACCTGCTCCGACCGTGCCGACCCATAGGACGCCCTGTCGGTCTTCGACCACAGAACGCACTTTAATATTCTCGTGCCCGGGTGGTCCGGGAATGTGCTGATAGTGGCCGCCGACGTAACTGCCCAATCCGAGATTTGATCCAACCCACAAGCCGCCGCCTTTACGCGGAACTATGGTCCACGTCATGTCGCTCTTCAGACCCTCCGGCTCGCCCGTGGCTATGAATTTCCCATCGCGCAACCGCAATAGACCTGCGGCCGAACTGCCAACCCAAAGGCTTCCTTCGTTGTCTTCGAGAATCGCAAGCAGCTCGCTCACAGTGAATACGCCGCCGGTTAACGCGCGCAATTCTCCGTTCGTCCACCTAACTAGTCCGCGGTCCGTGCAGATCCACAAATTGCCATCGTGATCTCGAATCAGCGCGTTGACGGAGGCAAGTCGCTTGGTGCGGTCCGGTCGAATGATGGCATCGAAGCGCTTTCCGGTTTGGCGATAAAGAGCGCCGCCTCCCGTTCCTACCCACAGGGTCCCGTCGATGTCCTCGTGAAAGGCCGTGACGGGCGCGCCTGCACTTTCGGCGGTTAACGATATCGTCTCGAAGTGCTCACCATCGAAGCGCACCAGACCCTTGCTCGTACCCACCCACAGCACGCCTTCGCGGTCTTCGTGTAGCGCGCGGATACGACTGTCCGGCAGTCCGTTCGCCACGTTAAATGAGCGTGCGCGATCACCGCCGATCTCGAATAAGCCGTTCTCAGTTCCCACCCAGACACGACCGTCTTTGCCTTCGCTGATCGAGCGAACATAGGCGTGCTCGAGCTGCGCGACCCTGGTGAACGCCGTGAAGCGCCCATTCTCAAACATGACGATTCCAGACGCTGTTCCAATCCACAATCTTGCAGCGCGGTCGACCAATAGGGCAGAGATGTAGTTGTCTGAGAGGGCAGCTTCATTATTGGTATTGAATACGGTGAACCGGACGCCATCGAAGCGAGCTAGTCCTTCCTGGGTTCCGACCCACAGGTAGCCGTCCGGTGTGCGGGCAATCGCGAGGGCAGATGCCTGCGGTAGTCCCTCGGGAATCTGCCAATTGTCGAGCACGTACTGGCTCGGCTGTCGTGAGGGATCGAGTGCCAGCGCGTGGCCGCAACTGAGCAAGAGCAGGAACGCTAGGAAACCGCGAAACGGAAACCCAATTGGGGGTCCGACATCTGGCGCCGGCGGCAAATGTGTGTTCGCCATTTTTCTCCGCAACCGGTCCGCAGAAGCGACCAAAGTGTGACCTAATCGGCAAAAGCAGAGCGCGGACACGTTCGTTCGAGTGCCGCTCCGTGCGCATGTTATCGACCACAAACTGGCTTTCTGGAGCAACGCATGAGAGGTCATTGAGGCCGACCGACCCTGAGATTCGCATCGGCGAAGCTGACACTCGTGAAGGCATTCCACTATGCAGCCAGGTTATCCGCCATGAGCCGACCTTCCAGTTTTCTGGCGTCGCGCTGCGTCGTCTCGGGCGTCCAACGGCGACTCACTTCGTCAATTTTCGCTAGGACGCTCATCTGGCGGCAAAAAGGCGGCAACTGGCGTCACCGACAGAGCTCGATTTGGGTTATTTTCGCACCTTAGCGGTGTTGATCGTATTTTTTGGACTCGTGTTTTGGCTGGCTCACTGACCGGATAGCTGCTGCTTACGAGCGTCTCGGAAGGGTCGAGGCTGTGTGACCATTGGTCACCTGACTCATCGCATGCGTTCCAAGGATCGTACTACCTGCAGTTACAGCAAGAAGACACCTTAGGTCATTTCGCATGCGCTCGCCGTCGACTCCAAACTTTGTATAGCGCCGCCATCATCACAAAATTGATCAGGACTCGCATCACCGTCGACCTCTGACACGACTCAAAGTCGCGTGAGACCTCCTGAATGACGGAACATCGAAGGGTTAGCCATGGATGGCGTGGCGATGCCCGAACAGCTCGGCCAAGAACATCCGCCTACTGCACGGTAATCGTGAGCATTCCGGACTGATTCTGTGCAGAGGCGCCGCTTAGTGAGATCACGTTGCTCGAAGTCATCGTGTAATTAGTCACATCGGTTTCGATGAGCGTGTTCTGTGTGTCGTAGATCTTGGTGGTCACCGCGATGCCGATGGGGCTCCCGGGATCCACTGGCGCCAGTGTCGAGTAACTCACCTGCGCCGTTCCAAGCGAAACGCTCATTGTGCTATCGGTGTAGCGGCTCAGCGTGCCCAAGGTCCCGGATGATCCGCCCATTATCATGGTTGGGAATAGGATCGGCGCTTGTGCGACGTCGTACTCGCTGGCGGAGACCTCGCCAAGAAAGGCGCTGTCACTGCTGGCGTAGTAGTCCGTAACGCTGGTGGAATACGGCGTAGTCTGGCCGGCGGCGGAAATGGAACCGGAGACGGTGGTGGTTTGCGACAAGGCGGCGGTGCCGTTGAAGGTGGCACTAACTGCCGGCGGGCGCGTGAAAGTTCCGGAGCCGGTGAATGCCGTCGAGACGCCGTTGACGGTCACCGTTCCACTTAGGGCCACATTTGAGCTCAAGCCATCGGTCACCATTTCTGCCATGCCGGCCTGCAAATCATAATTTGCGTTCGGCTGCATCGAAGTGGAAGGGCTATTACCGCCCCCGCACGCGGAGATGAGAATGGCGAAGCTCATCGCGAGCCAGGTTCTGGATGCTCCTTGCATGGTCTATTCCTTTCGTTGACGAAGACCGTTCGCCGCGGCTCATTGTAGGGCGATCGACTCAGGATGACAAAGAGATCGAAATCGCCCGCGCGAGCCGAGAAGCGGTTTGCAGGTATGTGTGTTGACGAATCTTACATAATCACATTGCGTAAGCATCGGCTGTGCCGTGCACACAATGAGGGCGAAGTGACGGTGCCGCAGGCCATCGACAGCGGCAACAACCGTACTTCAAGTATCTCGAACTCTGCGGCCAGAGTTCTTAGTGCGTCGGGTGGCGGTGGTTTTCGGCGCAATCGCCGGGGCGTTTGATCGCTTAGATGTTGAGAGAGAACCGGCAATCAAGATGTCAACGATACGGCAGGCGCTTTGTTCCCAGCCGGGTAGGGCAGTGGTGTGGAAGACCCCAACGAGCGCGCGGACGAAGTCGTCGGGATTCGTGTCGGCGCGGAGATCGCCGCTGACCATGGCGCGCTTGACGGCGGTAACGAAGGCGGCATGGATGAGCGAGCGGGAGCCTTCGATGAGTCGCGTGGCGCCGCCGGTGACGGTGTCCATCGCGGGCATGATTAACCTCTTGCTGGAAACGTGGTCGATGAAAAGCAGCATCCAAGCGCGCAGCGTTTCGAGCGGCCGCATGGTGGCGGCAAAACGCTGCTCAGCAGCAGCAAGTTTTTCCACTTCGCTGCGGTAGACAGCTTCGATGAGGGAATCCCGGGTGGGGAAGTGGCGGTAAAGCGTGCCGGGTCCGATGACTGCCTGGCGGGCAATGTCGTCCAGGCTGGCGGCGGCTCCGTCGCGCGTGAACACCTCCTTGGCGACATCGAGGATGCGCTCGCGGTTGCGCAGTGCATCAGCGCGCGGTTTGCGCGCGAGCGATGGTGGCGGGAGCTTCGTTTTCGGCATATGCAATTTTCGGAAAAATATATGGAAACGGAGAGTGTCTCCGGTTATCCTTCTAATCGGAGCGTGTCTCCGTTTTATCGGGCAGCGGCACGAATGTCAATTCTGGCGCGACCGGGCACCGGTGGCGTCCTAATAGTAGGAGGACGACGATGCGTGTATTTGTGACGGGAGCCACGGGCTTCATTGGCACGGAACTGGTGAAAGAACTGATTGCATCAGGGCATCAGGTACGCGGCCTGACGCGCAGCGATGCAGGCGTTGAGCAGCTGCAGGCTGTTGGCGCCGAAGCTCTTCGTGGCGATCTGACGGATCTCGACAGTCTGCGCCGCGGTGCGACGGGGATGGACGCTGTGGTGAACTTGGCGTTCAACCATGATTGGTCAAAGTGGATGCAGAACGCGGCGGACGAGATCAAAGCGATTGAAGCGCTGGGATCGGTGCTGGCACCGGGCAAGCTGCTGGTAGTCACGTCGGGGATTGGACTCACGAGCGGCGCGCCGGGCTCCGCGCGCAAGGAAAGTGATCCACCCATGGACTCACCTACCATTCCGCGGCGGCCCGAACAGACGGCGCGGGCTGTCGGGGCAAAAGGCGTTCACGTGGCAATTGTGCGCCTGCCGCAGGTGCACGACACACGCAAACAGGGCCTGGTGACGATGCTAGTTCAAATTGCGCGCGACAAGGGGGTTTCCGCCTATGTCGGGAATGGCGCGGCCCGCTGGGCCGCAGCACCCTTAAAAGATGTTGCACGACTGTATCGCCTGGCAGTCGAGAAGACCGGTCAGGGCGTGACGACCTATCACGCGGTGGACGAAGCCGGCGTCTCGCTTCGCGATATTGCAGAGACGCTCGGAAAGGGACTCAAGCTGCCGGTGGTTTCAATCCCAATCGAAAAGGCTGCCGAGCACTTCGGGATGTTCGGTCATTTCGCAACTTTGGATATGCCGGCTTCGAGCGAGTGGACGCGCAAGACGCTGCAGTGGGAGCCGAACGGGCCGGGGTTGATCGAAGATTTGGAGGATATGAAGTACTGATAGCTCTGCCGCCCCGGGAATCCAAGGGTATCCTGGTTCAGGTCGATCTTGGTTATGCCAGAGTGGAAATGCCGGCATTGTGGCAATCTGAGTCGATCTAGAACCGGGACGGCGGCTTAGGGAGGAGACATGGGGATTCGAGTCTTAAATGTGAAGGTTTTTTTGATTGCGTTTGTTGGACTTATCCTGTCGGGCGCAACGAGGGCGGCAGATCTGTCTGCGGTGGCCGGACACTATCGGTACGAGCAGTATGCTGTGACGTTGCCGAACGGACGGGTGCTGCAACTGAAGGATTTGGGCGCGAGCGAGGCCTTTCTGGATATTTCGCAGACCGAGATTACTTTGCGGATGACGTTGGCTCGGGGAGACACCATCACGCAGTCCGCGAAGATATTGGAGGCGCATTTTGACAAAGGTACGGGCTACTGGAAGGCGCAGTGGCCGGATATGAAGGGTCCCGTGCGGGCTAACATCACATTGGTCGGAGATGTATTGACCAGTGACACGCGGTTCGACAACCAGGCGGATCCTCAATACGGATCCACCGAGCATGCGGTGCTGAAACGAGTGAGTGGGAAATGACCGCGGAAGTAGGTACTGCTGAACGCATTCAAGCTTTACGAGTGAAATCGGGTCGAACCGAGCAGGAGTTGGCGAGCGAACTGGGACTGACCAGTCATTCCTATTCCGATCTGGAGCGGCATGATGAAGAGCTTGAATCTGCGGTCAGTATTGCTCAAGCGTTAAAGTTGGCGAACCTGCTTGATGCCGATCTTCTTGCGCTACTTGGGGAGACTGAGATTCCCGTGAAAATGCCGATCGACCGCGTGCGAGCGGCACTGAGTGCGCAATTGGGAAATTCGGGTGAAGCGAAGGAATTGCTGGAAGACACCCTAAACTGGGATTTGGGGCCGTTTCTTGAGGGATCGGAGGAATGGACCACCGTCTATACGATCGAGTTCGTACGGCAGCTCGCCACGGCGATCGAGGTTGACTGGCAGGTGCTGCTGGCGGGGATTGCGGCGGGCTAGTGTTTTTGGCGGGTAATTCGGAAATACTAGACGTGATGTTGCGGAAGACGGAATTATCAGTAGGTGATACCCATTCGCACCGTTACCGAGTGGCGAATATCGACAACGGACGCGACTCGCGCTCGAAAAAGCAGAAATGACGCATACGGCACCCATCGCAATCAACGTTGACCGACTGATAGCTCGAATCGACAGCCTCGCGGAAATGGAGCGCATGCATGACGGTTCGTGCAGCCGACTGGCGTTGACCGATGCGGACCGGCGGGGCCGCGACCAAGTGATCCAATGGATGCATGAGGCTGGGCTGACGATACGAATCGATCAGATCGGCAACATTACGGGTTTGCGCCCTGGCCGGTCGGGCGTTCGTCCGGTGATGACCGGTTCGCACATTGACACGGTGGGCAACGGCGGCCGTTATGACGGCATCTACGGTGTGATCGCAGGACTTGAAGTGCTACAGAGTCTTCGGGATGCCGATCAGGTCACTGAGCGGCCGCTCGCCGTAACCGTGTTCACCAACGAGGAGGGAGTACGCTTCCAGCCCGACATGATGGGCTCGCTGGTGTATTCAGGCGGTCTGACCGTAGAGGACGCGCTGAATGCGCAGGCGACCGACGGTGCGCGGGTTGGCGATGAGCTTAAGCGGATCGGATACGCGGGGACGGAACGATGCGGCGCACCGGTTCCGCACGCATTTATAGAGTTGCACATAGAACAGGGACCGATCCTCGACATGGAGTGCGGCGCGCTTGGCGCCGTTGAAAATCTTCAGGGTATCTCCTGGCAAGAAGTGACGATCCGTGGTGTTTCAAACCATGCCGGGACAACCCCGATGCAGCTGCGCCACGACGCCGGCTATGGCGCTGCGAGAATCGGCGTGTTCGTGCGTGAACTGGCCAAACGCATGGGTGGCTCGCAGGTCGGCACCGTAGGAAGCGTTCGTCTGACACCCAACCTCATCAATGTCATTCCCAATCAGGCGGTGGTCTCGGTCGATCTGCGCAACACCGACGATGCTCTACTGACCGCGGCCGAGCGGGAGTTCGCTCAATACGTCGAGACGCTCGCAAAAGAAGAGGGCGTGACCATTGAAAGTCGTGGCTTAGTAAGAACTCAGCCTGTCGTGTTTGATTCGAAGGTTCTGCAGGCAATTGATGCAGTGGCGGCGGAGCTTAAGCTGCCGATCCGGCGCATGACTTCGGGCGCCGGGCATGATGCCCAGATGATGGCGCGAATCTGCCCGACCGCGATGATCTTCGTGCCAAGCGTTGGGGGTATCAGCCACAATCCGCGCGAATATACCGAGCGCCGACACCTTCAGATGGGTGCCGATGCGCTCCTGCATACCATGCTGCGGCTGGCCGCGCGTTAAGGGCTTAAGGCGTGACCCGGCTGTCGATCGCTGGAGATCAGTGGGAAAGGGATGAAAGGCTGACTACAGATTTGCGGCTCTATCGCCTAAGCCAGGTAACGACAAGCGCATGATGCGTCTGCGGACACTTTCGCCCTCGAGTTCGATTCTGCCTACCGGGAGGAATCCTGCCTTCTCAAATGCACGGCATGATCGACCGTTTCGTTCTTCAGGATCGGTCACGACCGCAGTGACGCCGGGCTGTGCAGAGACAACGTGACGGACAAACTCGCGAATGGCGCTTGATCCGATCCCTTTCCCAATTAGCGAAACGTCTCCTATGGAGAGGTCAATGCCTGCCGCGTTCGATTCGGCCTCAATTTTAGCTGCATGCTTGGGATAGTCCGACCATCGGTACCATTGAATCCACCCTATAGGCTGTGTCTCGTGCTCGATGATGAAGACATGAGTCGGCTCGGTGCCGTCGATGCGCGGCCCATATTTTTGCTCGAGACCGGCGAGATCGAGTGGTTCGTGCCACCACGCATCGACATGTGGTTCGGAAAGCCATCGCTCCAGCAGCGGAAAATCGGACCTTTCAAGGGCGCGGAATGAAACCACGTTTTATCGTTAACCCGTGCGATGATAAAACAACATAGCACGACCCGTTTGACTTGGACCCGATCGGAACAAATACTAGTGGTTTCCGAAAAGATCCCGCTGCTTTGTGATTGGAGCAAGCATCAAGGATAGACCGTTGGATGCGGTGTTTCTTATCAAGGTCTACCAGATGGCCTGTGTGAACAGGCCGACCTGGCGAAGGAGCCTTACAGGGCCTGCTTGGCGCGGCGTCCACCTATGACAGCCAATCCGCCTAATAACAGTGTCAACCCGCTCGCAATTGACGCCGGGTCGATCTCTGGCGCCTGCAAGGGGGGAGAGACAACCAGGAATTCTTGGCTCGCATTGAGCGGCGTTGGCGTGTATACGCTCACATTGGTTGCGACGTAGCCCTTGCTGACAGCAGAAAACGCGGCGCTTTCAAGCGCCAACGCACCACCGCTGGGATCGGTCTGCTGACCATCAAAGATATTCCAGATGGCAAAGGAGTAATTGGTTTGGCTATTTGGATTATTGAGATTACTCAACAAGCCGTTTGCAAGCCAACCTACTGCGTTATAGGCCTGCTGCGCGGAATAGGTATTTCCGTCAAAGGTTTCAGTCCCCGGAAATTTCTCGGTGCCGTCCAGGGCGCCAGCGCTTGTCATTGAGGCCGACCACGGGGCATTCAAATATGAGTCGGTATAAAAATCGTCACAAATCACGTAGCCCGAATAGCTCATGCCGTTGCCGGTGATGGTCCCTACGTAAGGGCTGACGTAAACGCCATTCGCCACCGTGCCGTTGCCCACACCGGTCAGATCCATCGTGTACTGGGCGAACGCCGCTGGGGCAACCGCGATCAGACTACAACCAAGTAATACTTTGAGTGTCCCGTACATACGTCAATTTCCCCTGCAAGCGCAATGAAGTGAACCGTGCGAGTAGCTTCGCACTCGACTTACACGCAACGCAAAGGGCAAATGTGAGACACATGACAACCGCCGCAACTCGCGATGCGATATGTAAGGACGCCACGCGGCTCACGCATTGCCTTGAGGCTCGAGCAACACTTTCGGCAAATGCCACGGTAGTGCGCAAATTGCGATTGACATAACATGTTTTCAAATCATCAGTTCCACGGTTCACGCTCCTAGCGCGTGTTGGAGGGGCGCCCGGGGCTGGAGCGCCCCAAGATTACGAGGACCACTAGGGGGTGATGTGGTTCATGCTGCGAGATTCGAGCGCCATTTGCGACACGGAAGTCGCAACAGACGGAGTCCGGAAGGCGAGGCAGATGAAGAATTCAGTTTGTGGTCTGCTCGCTCTGGGCCCGCCGAAGTCGCCGCTGTAGCTTCCTTTCCTGCTCGAACGCTGCGTAAGCCTTTTGTTGATCCCCGGTAAGCAGGGCGTTGATTCTCCTATCGCTGTCCTCGTTGATGCCGCGCACTTGTACTTGTTTTTGGCGTACGAACAGTGTCGAGGAGGTCCACACTTCTTGAATCTTTCGCTGTCGTTCAATGATGACCGGCAATATTTTGGCCTTCTGGTCTTCGGTCAGGGAGAGGTGCTTGGCGAGAGTCTTTACAACGTCGTTGGGGCTACGCCCGACAGTCGCCGTTTCGGAGGAGGGGGTGGCAGGCTCTTGCAATCCCGTTTCGCCGGCGAAAGCTGCGGAGCTTGCCATCTAGATACGATTAAGGCGCTTTCTACAACCAGCCAGATAAATGTTATCTGCGCGGGTACTCCAGCGGTCGAGCGTGAGTTCCGCGCCGATCCCCAAATTGAGTCTGGGCGTAAAACAGGCGCAGAGCTGAATGGCTGGGCACCCGTCTGGCAGTCGCTTCCTGCTTGGGCTGCCGCCGCATGCCTGCGACACGATCCAGCTGTACGAGAATTCACCAGGGGCTTCGAAGCCAACATGGCTCATCCACCCATTTGTGGATGGCACGAGCTCAGTTCAGAAATCCAGGAGCTCGTCCGTGAAAAGTCTTCGGTTATGGCCCTGGTCACAAAACCCGACTGTGCAGGTATTCGTGCCGAGGTATGGAAAGCCATTGAGGTCTCAAACAGTCGCCGATTTACAGATCTTGATATGCGTGGCTATCGTGGGGATAAACCGGGTTGGATCGCAGAACGTATTTGTTGCGTGGCGCTTGCTGTCGAGATCCGCAGGATGATTCAGAATCAAGCACCGGCGTTCGAAGGCGTGCGAGATTTGCTCGCAGCTCGACCGGACACCAGTGAGCTCTTGATCGAGAGTAGGAGAACTTCGGGACAAAG
>Ga0209007_1000683_pt1 | contig 11646 bp, 14 predicted proteins | sample JacPinW_OM1H0_O2_FD_187961 | JGI IMG/M metagenome (GOLD analysis project Ga0209007, IMG submission 187961) | Forest soil microbial communities from Algoma, Ontario, Canada - Jack Pine, Ontario site 1_JW_OM1H0_O2 (SPAdes) (version 2) | ecosystem: Environmental > Terrestrial > Soil > Boreal...
ATAACGGACCCATCAGAAGCACACGGACTCTCAAACACGTTATTCCCCAAAGAAACCACGCTGGATACAACCCTCTCTTGTTGCGACCCGGTCCCTCTCCCAAGGTCCCAGTAAGCGCTCAAGTCGACACGAACACCGACCCAAACCCGATCTTATGTACAGACCCCCACACCCCAAACCAGGGCACAGGAACAATGGGCAAGATACACGACGCCTAACACTTTGTCAACCCCACCCACGCAAGGTTCTCAGAAAAGCTTCGGAATCGATTTTTGAATGGGGCGACCGAGTTCCTTGGCGACCACCAGCAGCGCCGGGCGTGCGGCGCCGCTTGCGCTGACGAGCCCCGCGTCCCAGGTGGCCTTGCGTGCACTCTTCGGGGTTCCCGGCGAGCGCCAGTGGTAGTAGTAGACCCTGGTAATCCTGGGGCTCAGCCGCGCGAGGCTGAAGATGTTCCTGGCGACCCTCGCCGCATACTCGACCCCGTGGTCGATCAGGGTGCCTTTGAAGCGCCACCACACAACTCCGCCGACCTCGCTGAACCACACCTGCCCGCGAACCGCCGCCAGGAAGTTCTCGACCTCCACGGGATTGTCGGTGGCGGCGCTGTTGTAGGGGTTGAACGGCCAGATCTTCGGATAGGGGTGCGCCTTTTCCAGGAAGGCGGCGGCCCATGCCTCGACGTTGCCGTCGGAATCGAGGATGTCGGGCGCGGTGATCTCGCAGCCGGGACAGTGGGCGGCGAGCACGTTGTAGTACTCGGCTGCCAGCCACGGATGGTGCTCTGTCGGTTGGGTGGCGTGGGTCGCCTCGTCCCAGGGCGAGAACTCCGTCACCCACGGGAACAGCTTACGGAACTTCAGGAACGCCTTCAGGAATTGGGCCGGGCTCGGGCCGATGTCGTTGTTGTCTGCGTGCTGGAAGGTTATAAACGGCGTGATGTGGTAGGCGTGCTTGACCGCGTCCAGCCACGCCGTGACCTGCGCGAGGTCGCGCTTGTTGAGCGCCGCGTTCCATGGCACGACGTCGCGCGCGAGGTTGATGCCCAGCTCTCTTACGCGCGGGTCGGCGAACGTGTTCGGTTCGTAGTCGGCAAGCCCAAAGCGAAACGACGGGGCGACGGCACGGTGGGCGCTGGACACACGGGTGGACTTCGCGGGTGTGGACGATGCGTTGCCCGCCGCGAGGAGGCCGGCCAAACCCGTACAGATCAGAGCCAAGGATGCAAACAGTGCGGCGGACCGGCGACGGACATGCACCCACCCGTCCCCGTCGGCCCGCGCGTGCGCGGTCGTTTCGATACTCACGATCGCTGCCCAGCTTAGCCAAGCACGGAGACGATCGCGCCGGTTGCAAGGCGCCGGGCGCAGGGGGTCCGCATATCATGGCGACGATGCGACAGCGATGCCTGGTTCTATGCGCATGCCTGGTGACACTCGGACTTCAGGCCGCAACCACGGCGGCGAGCCCGGGCAACGCCACTGAGCCACCAGTCGTGCGCTCGGCCGCAATCGAACGCTCGCCGATCGGCCTGTCGATCGAGTATCCCGTGCTCGAGCGTGCGCTTGGCAGCGGGCCGTGCCCGAGCCCGTCGATGATCGCGCTGCTGCGCGAACTCGGCGCACCCTCGCTGCGCGTCGGCGGTGACTCGCAGGATCTGGCGGGGGTTGACGGGACGAGCGGCACAGACGGCCCCTTCCGCTACACGATCCCGCCGTCGTTCTGGACGACACTCGGATGCCTGGCCCGCGAAACCGGCATACAGATCACCGTCGGGCTGAACTTCGCGGCAGCCACCGCGGCCGACGATCAGGCGACGATCGCGGCGGCCGAGCAGGCGATCCCCGCCTCGCAGCTGAGCTTCTCACTCGGCAACGAGCCAGACCTCTACACGATCGCGCACGTGCTCCCCAACGAACCGGAATTCACCGTGCCCGCGTTCCGAGCACCGTCGTGGTCGGCAAGCGAATACTCAAGCGAATGGAAGACGCGCCGCTCCGAACTCGGCCCGATCCGCCTCGAAGGCCCCGATCTCGCCGGCAGCGGCTGGAAGCAGCAGATCGGAGCACTGCTGCGCGAAGACCCGCCCGATCAGCTCGACGCACACGTCTACCCGGCGACCGCCTGCGGTCCGGCACCCACGGCGACCGCTGAGCGCCTGCTCTCCGAGCACTCAAGCGTCGGCCTCGTCGAAAAGCTCGCCTGGCTCGTGCAGGCCGCACACGCCGCACAAAGACCGGCGATCATCTCGGAGAGCAACAGCGCCTCCTGCGCCGGCAAGCCGGGGCTGTCCAACACGCCGGTGGCGGGCGTGTGGGCGGCTCGCTTCGTATTGGGCACGCTGCTGTCGGGCTTTCAACAGGTGCGCTTTCACTCGGCCGGCACCAGCTATGACCCGTTCGTTTTCAACCCCGATGGCACGATCGTGCGCGAGCCGCTCGGCAACGCGCTGCTGTTCCTGCATCACTGGCTGCCCCTCGGCAGCCACATCGCCTCGGCGAGCACCAACCACTCGCCCGTGTTCAGCGTGAACGTGCTCAGCTCCTCATCGAGGAGCACGATCGTGACCTCGTTCTCTGCTCACGCTGTGACGCTCCAGATCGCGGTCGAGGGCTCGCGCACGCACGTGAGCACCGACGCGCTCAGCACGACCAGCGCGGTTGACGTGCACGGCTCGCTGCCCGTGCTCGCCCACAGTGTGCGGCTGAAGCTTGAGCCGAACACGATCGTGGCGCTGAGGACGAGCTGACACGGTGGGGCGTGTCAGCGACAACACACATGGCCCACAGGGGCGCCCCACCAAGCACAAGCGCGCGAACCATGGCTGAGCAGTCAAACGCGGCGATCGCCGGCGCGCTCGAGGAGTTGGGCGACCTGTATGAGCTGGACGGCGCGATCGTGCACCGCGTGCTCGCCTACCGCACGGCCGCCCGCGCGGTGCGCGAGGCGCCGGTGTCGGTCGCGGAACTTGCCCGCGCGGGACGCGCGACCGAGCTGGCTGGTGTCGGCGACACCTTGCAGGAGAAGATTCTGGCGCTGATCGAAACGGGCACGATCCCGGCGGCGGAGAAGTTGCGCGCGAAGATCCCGGCGGGGCTGATCGCGATCGTGAAGCTGCCGGGACTGGGGCCCAAGCGGGCGCGGCTGTTGCACTCCGAGCTGGGTGTCGACTCGCTCGATGCGCTGCGCGAGGCGGCCTTGGCGCAGCGCTTGCGCACTGTGCGCGGGCTCGGAGCGAAGTTTGAGACGGGGGTGCTCGAAGCGCTCGAGAAGCTCGACGCGGACCCCGATGCCGGCGCGAGCCGGCGGCTTTTGCTGCCGAAGGCGCTCGCGCTCGGCGAGACGCTCGCCGCGGGCCTGCGCGAGCGTGCTGGGGAGGGAGGGGAGGTGCTGATCGCCGGCTCGGCGCGGCGCATGACCGACAGCGTGAAGGACATCGACCTGATCGCGCTGACGCGCAAGCCGGTGACGCTCGCCAAGAGCCTCGCGACGCTGCCGGAGATCGAGAGCGTCGCCTCGGCCGGCAAGGCGGGCGCCAAGGCTCACACCCACTCGGGCATGAGCGTCGATTTGCGCATCGCCAAGCCGAGCCAGCGCGGCAACCTGTTGCAGCACTTCACCGGCTCGGGTAAGCACAACGCAGCGCTGCGAGAAATGGCCGTGCGCAAGGGGCTGCACGTGTCCGAGTACGGCATCTACAACGACAGCACAAGCAGTACCGCGACCTGCGCGAGCGAGCAGGAGGTATATGCGCTGCTCGGCCTCGCCTACATCGTGCCGGAGCTGCGCGAGGACCGCGGCGAGCTGGCGGCAGCACTCGACGGGGACGCAGCCCTCCCGAGGTTGATCGAAATCGGTGACATAAGAGGCGACTTGCACTGTCACACCGTGGCCTCCGACGGACACAACACGATCGAGGAGATGGCACTCGCGGCACGCGATCGCGGCTATGAATATGTGGCAATCACCGATCACTCCGCCACGCACGGGTTTGGCGACGATGTGAGCCCAGAGGAACTGCGCCACCAAATCGAGCGCGTGCGCGAAGCCGACGCGAACATCGAGGGAATCCGGGTGCTGGCGGGCAGCGAGGTCAACATCCTGCCCGACGGCTCGCTCGACTACGAGGATGAGCTGCTCGCCCAGCTCGACTGGGTGATCGCCAGCGTGCATACCTCCTTTGGCATGAGCGAGCAGGCAATGACCGCGCGCATGATCGCCGCCGCCGAGCACCCCCTGGTGGACGCGATCGGCCACCCCACGGGACGGCTGATCGAGCGACGCGAACCCTACGCGCTGGACGTGCACGCGCTGATCGACGCGGCGGTGCGCACCGGCACGATGCTCGAGATCAACGCCAATCCCGACCGGCGCGATCTCAACGACGTGCACGCCCGGGCGGCGACACAAGCCGGGGCGCGCATTTTGATCGACTCCGACGCCCACAGCGTGGAGCGCTTCGATGTGATGCGCTGGGGCATCGCAACCGCGCGGCGCGCGTGGCTACAGAACGGGGATGTCGCCAACACGCTCCCGTGGGGGGAGTTTGCCAAGCTACGCAAGCAGGCGAGGCAGTAGCTGCTCGGCGACGACCCGGTCGACCGCCGCGCGCCGGAAGGGCGCGAGCGCAAGCTCAGCACGAGCGGCGTAGTCGGGCGCGGGATCGTCGAGCGCGACGCGCAGGCGCGAAGCGAGATCCTCGCCGACGAGTCGCGCATCAAGCTCGCGTGCGATCGGCAGCGCCACGTAGGGGCCGGGCGAGGGCGTGGTCACGAGCACACAACCCTCGGCGAGTGCCTCCAGCTGAGCGATGCCGTAATCCTCGCGGTCGGCGGCGCACACATACACGCGCGCACGGCGCAGCAGCGCACGGTAGCGCTCGGGGTCGAGCAGGCCGGCGACACGCACCCCTGGCGCGGGAAGCGCATAGCCGAGCGCGCGGAGCCTGCGCTCCGACACGCCGGCCAGCACCAGCTCCTCCCCCGGCTTGGCCGCCCGCCGCCAGGCGTCGAGCATCGTGCCGAGCCCCTTCTTGGCGGGGTTGGCGGCGTACGCGATCGCGGCTATGTCACGCATGCGGGATGGCTCATGCGCTTCGTGTGAATCACGTGCTTGCTGTGCTTCACTCATTTTATGTGCATCACGTGTTTGGTGTGAAGCAGACGCCAAGCCTGAAGCCCTCGGCTCGACCGGCACCGCCAGCACCAGTGTGCTGTCGGACGGGCGCGAGTCGAGCACGCCGGCCGGGACCTCGCGCAGGGCGCCATTGCTCTGGGGGAGAAGCAGCGGTGCTTCGCGCAAGCGACGGCGCTCAACGACGCGCTGCCACAGGCCGTGACGTCCGGGTCGGTTGGCCGCCGCGGGCGCGTCGAAGCGAATCGCACCGGGCGCCGGCCACAACAGCGCAGCGGTGGTCGTGGAGTAGATCAGCGCCCGCGGCCGCGTGCGAGCAAGCTCCGCACAGGCCGCGCGCCGGGCAGCGCGCGCCCAGCGAAGATCGGTGAGCATCAACGTACGCACCGGCGAGGGAGGCGCGGCGCGCACGATCCGCGCGCTCGCGCCGGCACGGTGCAGCGAGGCGAGCAGCTCCTCGTCGGCGGCACGCAACCCCGCGGTGGAGCCGAGCGAGACGATCAGGACATCGAGCGCGTCAGGTCGTGGCGCCATCGATGCGTTCCGGGCGCAGTGCCTTGAAGCCGGGGGTGCGTCCCAGCGCGATCGCGCTTAGCGGGGAGGTGCGCAGTACGTGAAAGCGCGCCCCGTCGCGCTCCTCGATTGCCGCCACGGCTGCGTCCTGGCGGCGCCACCACAGGGCGAGCACGATCGCGAAGCCGGCGCCGATGCCGGGGATTTGGGGGGCGAAGAACGCGAGCCCGCCCGCGAGCACGGTGAACAGCAACAGGGGCCAGAGCCGGTTCAACAGCGTGGCGCCCGGACGATATTCCGGCAGCGCGGTGCTGGAGCGTGCCTCGCGCAACAGGCGCGCGATCGGCGGGTGAACCTCGGCGCGACGTCCGAGCCACAGCCCGACCGCGGTCGCGAGCACCCACCAGCCGATGGAGATCGGCACCACGTTCGACCCCGAGGACGGTGCGGCGGACAGCACGGTGACGATCGCAAGCGCCGTGGCGGCGGCGGCGCTGAGCAGGACGGTTGCCCTGAGAAAGTCGACGAAGTGCACGCCTCGTGGCGCGTCAGCGCTGGGCGCGACGCGGTGGACGGCGGGATGCGGCGCGTGCGCTCACAGCAGTGCCTCGAGCAGGCCGCGCACTCCGCTCTGCCCGTCGATCGTCATGTCCGCCTGCTCGAGCAGCTCCGGCGGTGTCTCCTCCGAGCCAACCGCGACACACACGGCGAGCGCGAGCGTGCCGGCGTCGACGAGCGCGCGCAGGGCGAGGAACGCATCGATGTCGGTCGTGTCGTCGCCGACATATACGGCGCGTGCGATCGGGGAGCCGTTGTTGCGCGCCTCTCCGCCCGTGAGCAAAGCGCTCACGCCGATGCCCTTGTCGAGCCTGATCGGGGGGCGCACCTCGAGCACCTTGCGACCCCAGTGCGCCGCGAAGCCCTCGCGCTCGGCGTGCTCGGCGATGTCGCGTACGAGCGCCGCGGCGGCGTGCTCGTCCGGAGCACCCCGCCAGTGGAAAGCGGCGATTGCTTCCTTGTCCTCGCTGCGCACACGCGCGCGCTGAAGCTCTGGCGTGTACGCGCGCCGGGCGAACTCGCGCACCCGCTCCGACCAGGCGGTCAGGTCGGGGTCTAGCTCGGGACGGGTGGCGCCGGGGCGCAGCAGCTCGCCGCCGTGGTTGCCGATGTAGGCGATGCTGCCGATCGCGACGATCTGGCGCGCGATCGCGGCGCGCCGTCCGCTGACACACCCCACCAGGCGATAGCGCTTGGATATCTCGATCAACAGCGTGCGCGTGGCCTCGGGCACGTGCGCGTCGGCGGCGTGACGCACGATCGGGGCGAGCGTGCCGTCGATATCGAGCAGCACGGCTGCATGGGCTGGATCGGAGCGGAGCGGCTCAAGCGCCTCCACGAGAGTGGCAGCGGGTGACACGACCTCTAGTATGGCGCCCTGTGACGGCGGACCGGTCACATCCTGCGCATGACGACTGACACGAAGCTCGATCCGAGCGGCCAAAGAACGCTGAAGCTGGCCGCGATCGGCACCGCCGCCGGTGTGTTCAGCGGTCTGTTCGGCGTCGGCGGCGGCACGGTGATGGTGCCCTTGCTCGTGTTGTGGCTCGGCTACGGGCCGCGCGAGGCGACCGGCACCTCGCTCGCGGCAATCGTGTTCATCGCGGGTTTCGCGGCCGCCACGCAGAGTGCGTACGGCAACGTGCACGTGCTCGACGCGGTGCTGATCGGGATTCCCGCCGTGGGCGGCGTGCTGATCGGCACGTGGTTGCAGCAGCGCCTGGCGACCCGCTCTATCTCACTGCTGTTCGCGCTCGTGCTGGTGGCGAGTGCGGTGGAGCTGCTGACGCAATGATCGCCGCCGATGCACCAAGTGCCCACATGAACGAGCTGGCCCATGCGAACGGGCGGCGCGCGAAATGATCGGCGCTGTCGCCATCGGGCTGTGCGCTGGCATCGTCGCCGGACTGCTCGGAGTCGGCGGCGGCGTGCTGTTCGTGCCCGGGCTCGTGATCTTGCTCGGGCTCGGCCAGCACCAGGCCGAGGCCACCTCGTTGCTGGCGATCATCCCCGTGGCGATGGTGGGCACGATCAAGCAGGACGGATATGGCAACGTGCGGCGCAGGGACGCGCTGACTATGGGCCTGCTCTCGCTGGTGGGCGCGGGAGCTGGTGTGGCGCTCGCCAACGCGCTGTCCGGGGAAGTGTTGCGCATCGGCTTTTCACTGCTGATGGTGCTCGTCGCGATCCAGCTGGTGCGCAAGGCGATGAGCGAACCGAAGGACGCCGATCCTCCGCAAAGATCGAAGCTCGCGCGGAAATAACCCAACTTCGGCCAATAGTGCCTAGACTGAACCTATGGGACTCGACAATCCCGTCCATCTGGCCCTGCTGGTCGTGATACTGCTGCTGCTGTTCGGCGCCAAGCGCCTGCCCGAGATTGGGCGCTCGCTCGGCAGCGGTATGCGTGAGTTCAAGCAGTCGATCAGCGGCGTGCACCCTGGACAGAACCCCAATCAGCAGCCAAGCCAGCAGCCGACGTTGCCCGCCGCGGCACCGCAAACGGCGGCACAGACGGCGCCGCAGACCGCAGCCGCGGCACAAGCATCGACGGCGACATCAGCACAGGACGCCTTCGCACAGCGCGACACGGCGTCTGGCGAGTAGCACCCGAAGGCTTCGGCGGCCTCGCCGCGCTGGATGACGGCAACCAACACCGCCGGCTGGCGACGGCACACATGGTGCGAGCGGCGTGCGAGCGGCAAGGACACGCCCGGCGTACGGACCCGTGCCTACCCCCGGTGCAAGATCGGGCCGCTGCTGACCGCTTCGAACGCCGAGCCGGGGACACGCCCCAGCTGGTCGAGGTTTTCTTCGTTCCAACCCGGGTTGGGCGCGCCGGTGATGTACCAGGGCGAGCCGTTGTCGGCGACGATCAGACCGTAGCGCTTGAGCGCGCGCATCACCACGAGCGCCTGCCCACGGAACCCGGCGAGGCTGTAGCTCGCCTTCAGGCGCAGGCGCAACCCCATCGGCGGAAGGCTCGGGTCCGAGCTATCAGAAGCAAAGTGGGTGGCGGGGTGGATGTAGCCGCGCTGGGTGGCGGGCACGGTGACACGCAGTGCATGATCGATCTGCCCGGCGCGCACCTCCGGGTAGCGCGCAAGCAACGGGAAGATCGGCAGGCCGGCGGCATCGGCGGAGGTCCAGCCTTCGGGGCGCAGCCTGTTGCTGTGCAGGTCGAACACGGCGCCCGAGCCCGCTTCCCAGCCTGAACCGACACGCCTGGCCGCATACATCTCATACAACCTGCACGTTCCCTGCTGCAACACGAGCACATGGCGGTCGCCTTCTTCGCCTGCCCCCTCCACGGACGCGTTCGGCGGAATCGGGTAGGGGCCCGGGTTCGATTCTTCGCTGTATTCGAAGTGCACGGGAACCCTGGGCTGGTGCGGCCCGACGATCGTGTAGGGGATGCCGTAGCTCGGGTCCGAGCCGAAGTCGGCGTGCAGGTGCGCCGTGAGACCGATGCTTGCTATGTACTTCGCGGAGTTCGGGTTGACGGGGGCGTGGGCGATTTCCTGGTTGAGGGGGTTGCTGGCGGGGAAGATCTGGCAGCCGGCTTCGTGGGGGGCGGAGCTGGACGCTCGCGCGTCGGCGGAAACCCGGGCGGGCGCCTTGGCTAGCGCTTGAACGCTTGCCGACGCGACGGCTGCCACGATGAGTAGCGCCGACATCATGCGGTGTTGGCACATCGGCCAATGCCGCACCCAGCGAAACTTCGAACGGGGTCGCGCTCGTGCCGTCATTCTCCTTTCCAGACTCTCACGCAAAGGCTTCTTGCAGGGTGACACCTAGTTTTGGCACGATCAAGTCGCCGTCCGCCGAGAGGAGCCGACGTCCCATCCGCCTTGCTACCGCAGCATACGAGGCGTCGTAAAACGTGAGCTTGTGCTCCAGAGCGAGCGCGGCAGCGGACTGACGGTCGGCGGAGGTGAGCTCGATGGGATGGCCGCAGATGTCTTCGAGAAGGCCGAGCGCCGCGCCGATCTGGACGGCTTCCAAGCCGGAGTGCCGCGTGAGTATGTTGCCCACCTCATAAAAGGCCAGACTGGTGGTGCGCATAGAGAGGCTTCCGATTGCCGACCGTGCAAGATCGCCGTCGGGCTCACGATCTAGCGGAAGAAACCACTTCAAGGCAATACTCGCGTCGATGAGCCAGCCATCGACGGCGAGAGACGGGACGCTCACCCGTCGCGAAGCCGCTCGGCCCGAATGAGACGAGCAGCGTCGGTGGGGCCGCGCCACTCTCGGGCAAGCCCGTCGAGCTCGCTGAGCACAACCTCGCGATCACGGCGTAGCAACCCCAGCTCGCGGCGGGCACCAGTCTGCAAAATCGCACTGCGGCTCGTGTGACGACGCTTGGCCTCGGCGTCGAGCGCACCGAGCAGATCGTCGGGGAGCGAAACCATAACCTTGGCCATCACAGTGGAGTATAGCCAGCAGGCAATACCATTTCCAGCGACGAGAGGGGCACTTCGGGGACGTCTCCGCTTCAGCCAGCGCATACCGACGAGGCAAGCGGCAGGCACATCGTCCAACGGAAGCTCGGCAGTCGCCTAACCCGACGGCGTACCCGAAGCCGCCTCCTGCGCCACCACGCTGGGACGCGCCTCCTGCAGCAAACCTGCGCCGCAGTGCCAGCAGTAGGCGGCGCCGCGACTGTGGACGGCGCCGCAGGAGCGGCATTGGCCGTGCACGCCCGCCTCGGCGGCGCCGAGTAGGCGTTCCACCTCGCCCAGCTCCGCGTCGGCCTTTTGCAGCTCGGCGGCCCGGCGGGTGAGCACGTCCAGGCGGTAGTAGTCGCGCACCGCCATCTCATACGTGAGCCCGCCCAGGTCCCAGGTGAGCCCTGCGACCTGTTCGGCGAGTTGCAGACGACGGGCACGAAGCTCGGCGAGCGAGCCGCTTGTCGCTGGCACGGCGTTCGCCATCAGCCGCCCGTTTCGATCGGTTTGTCGCCCGATGTCAGCTTTTCGATTTCCTTCTGGTGCTGTTTGCCGTTGGAGCCCTTCAGTTTCTGAAGCGTTGCGGTGCTTGGTTTGCTCGCCGGCTTTGGCTTCGCCTTGGCGGTTTCCGCTTCCTTCACTTCTTTGACTTCCTGCGCTTCGGTGGCGGGCGCGCTCTTGCTGGTGGCCGTTTTGGATGGGCTCGCGGGCGTTGTGGAAGTGGGAGTGCTCGTAGTTGGAGCGGAACTCGCCGCGGCGGGCAGGCTGCCCTCAACCTTGACGACCGATACGCCCGGGGCTTTGGAGGGGGCCAGCCAGTGCCCGACGAGCAGCCCGATCAGGCCCGCAATCAGAAGCACCGCGATCAGCCCGATGAGGCCCGAGTAGCGGCGCAACCAGCCGATCGCACCATCGTCCTGGGGAAGCGGCGGCAGGTATCCGGCGGCGGGCGGCGAGATCGCGATCGGCGCGACGCGCAGCTCGTTTTCGGCCTGCAGCACGTCGAGAAACGCGAGGCGCACGGGTGCGCAGGGCTGGCCGCACGCCAGGCAGTAGCGCTGGTCGGCCGCGACGGGGGCGCCGCAATTGGGACACTTGGCGCCCTCGCCCTCGGGTTGGCTCTGGATCGGATAGACGTTCACGGGGGAGCCCGCTATCCGAAGGCGCCGCGCACGTAGTCGCGCGTGCGCACCGCGCGCGGCTCCTCGAACACCTGAGCCGCGGTTCCATACTCGACCAGGTCGCCGAGATACATGAACGCGACCTTATCGGCCACGCGCTGGGCCTGGCCGAGACCAGGGTGCTCGCGCTGGTGCTCGAGGCGATCAGGGACGCGCCGGCGCTGCGGGCGGTGCTGGCCCGCGCGCAGGCCGCGGACGTCCCGGTTCGGCGGCCCGAGATTGTCCTCGATGAAGGCGAGCGCCCGCCGGTTGGACTCTTGGGCTTCGGCGACGGTGTTGAAGAGGCTGATCGCAGTCACCGTGTCGTCCGGCGC
>Ga0209007_1000686_pt1 | contig 11637 bp, 8 predicted proteins | sample JacPinW_OM1H0_O2_FD_187961 | JGI IMG/M metagenome (GOLD analysis project Ga0209007, IMG submission 187961) | Forest soil microbial communities from Algoma, Ontario, Canada - Jack Pine, Ontario site 1_JW_OM1H0_O2 (SPAdes) (version 2) | ecosystem: Environmental > Terrestrial > Soil > Boreal...
CGAGCCACCGATTGGATCGGGACCCTGCGAAAGCGTGCCTCGATCCCGCCGGTCACGGCCGCTTACTGAGTTCGACCGTGCCTCGCTTGAGTTTGTGCTTCGAAAACTGGCGCACTGAAGTAGCGCCCCACATCGGCGGAAGCATTCTTTCATTGACGCATGCGCGTCGCACCGTGTTGCGTCCAACGCCGGAGGAAGCGGTCGAGGCGGGCACCGTGCGCCGCACGGCTTGCTTCCCGCTGGTTCCCTATGCCAATCGCATCGCTGAGGGCCGATTTCTTTGGGATGGCCGCGCGCATCGTCTGGCCGAAAACTTCCCCGCGAGCCCGCATCCACTGCATGGCGTCGGCTGGCGGCGCCCGTGGCACGTCGTTGCCGTCGACGAGCGCTCGTGCGTGTTGCGCCTCGAGCATCGACTGCAGGCCGGCGAACAACAAGATTGGCCGTTTGCGTTCGACGCCGAGCAGAAAATTTCCTTAAGTTCAGGCGGCTTTCGGGTGGACTTGTCCGTGACCAACGCCGAGCAGTGCGCGGCACCGTTAGGGCTCGGTTTGCATCCTCTGTTTCCGCGTCGCGGCAGTGAGCGGCTGATCTTCAACGCAGCGGGCGCGTGGCGCAACGGCTCCGACATGCTGCCATCGTCGCAGGTGAGAGGCGGTCTGTGGGAACACGCCGCGGGTCAATCCATCGACGCGCAAGTGTTGGACAACGATTTCTTCGGCTGGAATGGAACGGCGCGGATCGAGGCCGACTGTTTGAGTCCTATCACAATCAATGCGAGTCCCATTTTTTCCTCGCTGCGGGTATTTACGCCCGCGGATAAGGATTTTTTTGCGGTTGAACCGGTGAGTCATTCCACGGATGCCATCAATCGCGGCGGCGCAGCCGAGCTATTGCGCGTGCAACCTGGTGCGCGTCTGTCAGGCAGCATGACCATCAATGTGGACGCATCGTGAGCGGCAAGCTCGAATTGATTCTCGATGCCGGCTGCCAGTTGGGGGAATCTCCGGTTTGGTGTCCGCAACGCGAGTTGCTGCTATTCGTCGATATTAGCGGCAGGCGTCTGCTGAAATTCAATCCCGACTCCAGAGCGCTCGAATCCTGTGCGATCGAAGAGGACATCGGATGTGTCGCGCCGAGCAAGGGCGGCGGATTCGTGGCCGGCTTGCGCTCGGGAATTTGGCTCCTCAACGAGAAGGGCGAAAAGCAGCGCATGCTCGCGGCCAACCCAGAGGATTCCCAGGTGAGCCGCTTCAACGATGGCAGGGTCGATGGCGCCGGAAGATTCCTGGCGGGCACCCTCGATGAGCGAAAGGCAAGTCGTGCCGCGCTGTATCGCTACGATCGGCGCGGTCTCATCCGCTTGACGGACGGGTTGATCACGTCGAACGGCTTGGCGTTCTCGCCTGATGGGCGCACGCTTTATCATTCCGATACGCCGCGATTCACCGTCTATCGATACGATTACGATGCGTCCTCGGGCACCGCCGAAAATCGGCGCGTGTTTGTCGAGCTCAAGCCCACTGCAAGCGATCGCGGCCGGCCCGACGGCGCCGCGGTCGACGCGCAGGGGTGCTACTGGACGGCGTTGTACGAGGGCGGCCGCGTGCAGCGCTATGATCCAGAAGGGCGCCTGATGTCCGAGCACACGGTGCCAGTGCGAAACCCGACCATGCCGGCATTCGGCGGCCTAGGTTTAAAAACTCTGTTCGTCACCACCGCTCGCGATGCCACAGGCTCGGGCGGCGGTTTGTACGCGGCTGAAGTCGATGTTCCTGGACTGGCGACTTTTGTATTCGACCCCACAGTGTAACGATCGCTATGAACACACCCTACGATTCGGTGAAGTATCGCTCGCTTGAAAATCGCTCCGTGCTCATCACGGGCGGTGCCTCCGGTATCGGCGCGTCGCTGGTCGAGGCCTTCGTGGCGCAAGGATCACGCGTGAGTTTTTTGGACGTGGACGTCCCAGCGGCCACGGCGTTGAGCGATCGCACCGGGGCGACATTCATACACTGCGATCTGCTGGATATCGCCGCATTGCGCGCAGCGATTCGCGCGGTCGAAGCCGCGCAACAGGGCATTGCAGTGTTGGTCAACAATGCCGGCAAGGATGATCGGCAGGAGTTCAAATCGATCGAACCGGAGGCGTGGCGGCGGCTGCTGGCGCTGAATCTCGATCATCAATTTTTCGCCAGCCAGGCGGTTTCGGCGGGCATGGCGGCGCAGGCCGGCGGGTCGATCATCATGATGGGGTCGGTGTCTTGGATGCGTGGCAGGCCCGGGATGGCCGGCTATACCACGGCAAAGTCCGCCATCAACGGCTTAACCCGCACGCTGGCGCGCGAACTCGGCCCCTCGGGAGTTCGTGTGAACTGCATCGTGCCGGGCGCGATTTTGACCGAGCGGCAACGCAAATTGTGGCTGACGCCTGAGCTCGACGCGCAGTTCCTGGAGTTGCAGTCTCTGAAATTTCGCCTAACGGCGCAGCACGTCGCCAAGTTGGCGTTGTTCTTAGGCTCCGATGAAAGTGCCGGATGCACCGGCGCGAACTTTATGGTGGATGCCGGCCTGACGCAGAACTGAATTCAGGTCAGACTGACCGCGTACACCAGGTCCTGCGACTTGACCCGGCTCAGGCGCCACTCGACTTTGCGCCCCTGCAGCGACAGAGCGACTCTATCGATCACGAGAATCGGCGCGCCAATGTCGATCTGCAGCCGACGATGATCCTCCGCGGTCGCGAGCTCGGCATGGACTTCCTCTTGAGCGCTCACGATGTTGATGCCGAAGTCGGTCTGATACAGGGAATAAAGCGTATTGGGGAGCGAGCCTCTTTTTTCGATGCCGGGAAAAAATTTGACTGGCAACACGATGATTTCGTAAATCGCGGGACTGGCATCGATGAGCCGTGTTCGCGAGATTTCGACGACGCGCTCCGTGCGATCGAGATCGAGCTTGCTGCGCTCGATAGTGCGGGCCGATCTCAGCTTCACCGACTCGGCGACCCGCTCCGGGGTCAGGCGTTTGCCGCCCGGGCGAGATAAGCGAAAAAATCGAAACAGCGAGCGCTCTTGGGTGTTTTCGGCAATATAGGTGCCCTTTCCCTGGCGCCGCTCCAGCAATTTCTCAGCGGTGAGCGCATCGAGTACCTTGCGCACCGTGCCTTGACTGACCCCCAATTCCTTGGCCAGATTGAGCTCGCTGGGCAAGGATTCCCCAGGCCGCCAAGTGCCCTTTGCGACCTTGCTGACGACGATGTCATAGACCTGCCGGTAGAGCGGGCGATAGCCGGGGGTTTCTGTCACAAGCGATGACCTCCTTGTAGCGACTAGCCAACCGCTATTCGTAGATTATTGTAACTGAGTTATAAGGCTAGGGGTAAATCACAGTCGCACCTCGCGCACTCAGGGCCGCCCTGAGGGCTTTTCGCAGGCGATTCCCTATATCGACAACCGCGTGCGGCCTCTCCAAATGGACTTTATTGTCGACTACCACACGGTGGGCCGAACCGACAGCCTGTTTTAATGGAAGAGCGGCGCGATTCGTTCGCACCGGCCCGTGATTCTGACGGGTCTTGCGTTTGGTCGAACGCCGCTTTTGGTCACGGAATGAGATGAAAAAACGATTGTCAGTTGTTCTAACGGTGCAGGCCGCGTTCGGCGCGGTCCTGGCCGTACTCCTTGTCGTCGGCATCGTCGCTTACCGCAGCGTTCTCGCCTCCTTTGACAGCGCTCAATGGGCCCAACATACGGAAGAAGTTCTCGAACATCTTGCGAACCTGCGCTTGCGGACAGAAAACATTGAGAATGGATACCGCGATTTCTTTTTGAGCGGCACTGATGCATTTCTTCAGCGCTCGCGCGCCAATGCGTCGTTGGCCGACAACGAACAAAAAGCCCTGCGAGCGCTGACGGCGGACAACCCAGCCCAGCAACGCCGCCTGAATATTGTCGCGGACTTGCTGCAACGTATGGTGCAGCGTGATGAGAGCATCGAAGGACTGCAGAGGACGCCGGCCACAGAGGATAAGGCGGCCCTGGTCCGCGGCGGCCAGGACGATTCGCTTCTGGACGGGTTTCGCGTCGCGGCTCGTGACATGGAAGCGGAAGAGCAACAGTTGCTGCGCGAACGCAAGTCGGCGGCCGCAAACCGCTATCGTGAGGCGCAAGTCGCCTTGATCGTGGGAAGCAGCCTGGCATTATTGCTCGCCGTCGTCTCGGGTTGGCAGGTGGCACGGGATCGAAGCCAACGAAAGGGAGCGGAAGACAGGCTCAAGAGCCTGAATCGCCTGTATGCAATGGTCACCGGCATCAGCACCTCGATGGTGCGAGTGCGTGATCGCGCGGACCTCTTCAACCGCGCTTGCCAAACTGCGGTCGAGCACGGCGAATTCGAAATGGCGTGGATAGCCATGATAGATGCCCACGAGAACAGGATAGTTCCGGTGGCCTGGGCGGGCCACGACGAGTCTTCCATGTCCGCCATCAAGGCCCATTTTGCCTCGAGCGAGGGTACGCTGGACGGAAACACGTTGGCCGCGAAAGCGATCAGAGAGAAAGCGGCGGTTGTCGCCAACGACGTGCAGCACGACCAAAGTCTCATATTCGGCAAAATGCACGCCCAATCGGGTATTCGCTCGTTGGCCGTATTTCCGCTGATTGTCGCGGACAATCCAATCGGCGTGTTGACGCTGTACACGAGCAGACCGGAATTCTTTGACGCGGCGGGCTTGCAGTTGTTGACCGAACTGGCCGGCAATGTCGCGTTCGCGGTCGATCATCTTGAAAGACAGGAGCGGCTCGATCGCCTGGTCAATTACGATACGCTCACGGGACTCGCGAACCGACGCTCGTTTCTCGAGCGCGTCGCGCAGTACATGCTGAGTGCCGCCGACGCCGGTCACAAGATGGCCGTGTTTTTGATCGACTTGGAGCGCTTCAAGAAACTCAACGACAGCCTGGGTCGGTCAGCCGGCGACGCGCTTCTGAAGCAAGTTGGCGAGTGGTTGGCGCAAAACGCCGAAAACGCCAATCTCGTCGCGCGCCTCGACGCAGATCATTTTGCCGTTGTGCTGCCCAAAGTCACGTACGAGTCGAACGTCGCGCGGGTGCTGGAGAAAACGATCGCGGCTTTTATGAAGCATGAGTTTAGCTTGAATGATGCCGTGTACCGTATGGCGGCCAAGATTGGCGTCGCCGTATTCCCGGATGATGGCACTGACGCCGATACGTTGATCAACAATGCCGAGGCGGCGCTGAAGAAAGCCAAGGCGAGCCGGGATCGATACCTGTTTTACGCACAGAAAATGACTGAAACCGTGGCTCTGAGTCTAGGCATCGAAAATCGTCTGCGAAGAGCGCTGGAAAGAGAAGAATTCGTGCTGCACTACCAACCCAAGGTAAGCATCGTAAGCGGCCAGTTGACCGGGGCCGAGGCATTGATCAGATGGAATGACCCCGTGTCCGGCCTGACTCTGCCCGGTCGCTTTATTCCGATCCTGGAAGAAACCGGACTAATTCATGAGGTCGGGCGCTGGGCGCTGGGCAAAGCGATCGAAGACTACCAGCGTTGGCGCAAAGACGGGCTGCCGGCCGTGCGCATTGCGGTGAATGTGTCGCCGCTGCAAATGCGCAATCCAAATTTCGTTGCCGATATCCAGCGATCCATCAGCGTGGGCGCGGATGCGGCAGCGGGACTCCAGTTGGAGATCACGGAGAGCGTGATTATGCAGGACGTCAATCACAGCATCGGCAGCCTGCTCGCGATTCGCGCATTGGGCGTCACGATTGCCATTGACGACTTCGGCACCGGCTTCTCATCACTCAATTACCTGGCAAAACTGCCCGTGGACACCCTCAAGATCGATCGCTCTTTCGTGGAGGAGATGGTTTCGGCAACAGGCGGACTGACACTGGTCTCCGTCATCATCAATCTGGCGCGCGCGTTGAGGCTCAATACAGTTGCGGAAGGTGTCGAGACAGATGAGCAGCTGCGTCAGCTCCGATTTCTGGGCTGCGACGAAATGCAAGGTTATCTCTTTGGCAGGCCCGTGCCGGTGGAGAGCTTTGAGCAGAAGTACATGTCGGTGTCCCAAAGCGCCTAGTGGAAGGATGGATGCGATGCCGGTCCATCACTACAGGCGGTGGGGATCACTTTTCGGGCGCCCTTGTAGAGGCCTGCCGCCGCTGCGGCGATTCGCGAATCTTCGTCACGTCAGCGGACGAGGCGGGCGAAGCGCTGTTGCCCCAACTGGTGCGAATAAAATTCACGACATCGGCCACGTCCTTATCGGAGAGCCGCCAGGCAAAGCGCGGCATGGTGAACTGCGCAGGCGTGCCTGCCGTGCGCGGGGTCTGCGACCCGTCCAGCACGATGGAGATGAGCGAGCGGGGGTTCGCTGCCTGTACGACCGGGTTGCCGGCCAGGCGCGGGAATACCTGTTCGTATCCAATGCCGTCCGGACGGTGGCACGCGGCACAGTTGTTGAGATAAATCATGGCCCCCGGTTTGCTCGCATCGCCGTTCTTGAGGAGGGTGTGTTCGAGCGTGTCATAGGTGAAGCGTGCCGCGGCTTCTTCGCCTGGGCTTCTCAGAGACTTGAGGTACTTCGCCGTCGCGAGCGCGTCCGCAGGGGTCATGTATTGGGTGCTGTGGATGATCACGTCGCTCATTGACCCGAAGGCGATGCCTTGCGCGTTCGCGCCTGTCTCAAGAAACTGCGCCAACTCGTCCTCGCTCCAAGCACCGAGAGTTCCGGGGCCGCCGTTGCGCAGACTGGGCGCGAAGTAATTCTCGATAACGGCTCCCGATAGATAGGCCGCTCCCCCGGCGGGCGTCGTCGCTTTCACCTGCATCGCGATCGCGCGGGGCGTGTGACATTCCCCGCAGTGCCCCAACCCCTCGACAAAATAGGCGCCTTGCGCCAGTTGCGAGTCCATCCCGGGCGAGGGCGCAAACGGCTTAGGATTAGGCGCGAAAAACCAGCGCCAGTACGTCAGCGGCCAACGCATCGACAAAGGAAACACGATGTCGTTCTGCCGATTCGGCACCGCCGCCGGGGCGACCCCGTACTTGAAGTACGTATACAGTGCGGCAACATCCTCCGGACGCGAGTTGTAGTAAGAGGTGAACGGCATGGCCGGATATAGACTGTGGCCCTCCGCAACACCGAAGCGCAGGGCGCGGTCGAAATCATCCAGCGACATGCGCCCAATACCGTTCTTCGAATCGGGTGTGATGTTGCTCGTATAGATCGCGCCGATCGGAGTCCCCATGCGCAAGCCGCCCGCGTAGGCAGGCTTGCCGGGAATACTATGGCATGCCGCGCAATCGCCGAGCCTGGCAAGATAAGCGCCCCGAGCGATGAGATCGGGAGTCGCAGCCGGTGCGACGAGATTCTTCTCGCCCGCGCGGCTATCGGATATGTGGGCGACGCCCATCGCAAGCAGCAGCCCCGCCAGGCCAATCGCAACCACCGTCAGAACGGCCTTCCATTTCATGCCTGTACCAAGGGACCCGGCGACTTAAGATAAGTGTCGCGCAGCTTGGCGGCCGAAAAATAGGCGAGCCCCGCCAGAAGACCGGTGGGGTTGTAGCCGATATTCTGTGGGAAGGCTGAGGCGCCGTACACGAACAGATTGGAGACGTCCCAGCTCTGGGAATAGCGGTTGATCACGCTGTTGGACGGATTCGATCCCATGATCGCGCCGCCGGTCGTATGGGTACTTTGATAGATGCGCACGTCGTAGGGATTGCCTGGGCGCATGAGAATCGTCGCCTGCTTCTCCGGCTTCATAGCACGCACGACTTCCTCCATTTTGGCGGCGCTGTAGGCAGCCATCTTGTATTCGTTGTCATGCCAGTCGAAAGTCATGCGCAACAGCGGCAGGCCATGAGAATCCGTGTAAGTCGGATCGAGCGACAGGTACCGATCCCGATACGACATCACACTTCCCTGCGTCGCAACTGGCGCCGAATGGCGGTAGTGCTTGCGTATCGCGGCCTTCCAACCGCCGCCCCAGGCGGGAGTTCCAGGCGGAACCATCATCTGATCGATGGGCCGTCCGCCGGTCGCGCCGGCATAGATGAGCGATCCGCCGATGAATCCGACCCGTGAGTGATCGAAATGATCTGAATTGAACTCATCAATCACTCGCTGACCAGCCGCGCCCGCTCCGATGAACGGGTTGATTTCGACATCCTCGCTGAAGTAGGCAGCGGTCTCCGCACACATCTGGTAGGCGTAGTTCTTGCCCACGACGCCTTTTCCTGCGGCCGGATCGTAGGGGATACCGATCTTCGAGAGCAGCAGCAGACGCACGTTATGCATCTGGAACGCAGAAAGAACGACCAGCGAGGCTGGCTGTTCAACTTCACGTCCGCTTTCATCGATGTAGAGAACACCACTTGCGATCTTGCCCGTGTTATCGAGCAAGATTTTGGTGACGTAGGAGTTCGTGCGGACTTCCAGATTGGAGCGGCCTTCCAGGATCGGCAGAATCGTTGTCTGCGGCGATGCCTTGGAGTAGAGGAAGCAGCCAAAGCGCTCGCAGAAACCGCAGAGGTTGCACGGCCCCAGCCGCACACCGTAAGGATTCGTGTAGGCAATGGAGCTGTTCGCCGCCGGAACGGGAAAGGATTTGTATCCCAGTTCCGCCGCTGCTTTTTCGAAAAGCTGCGCTGCATAGATAGCCGGTAGCGGCGGCGTCGGATAGTCGTCGCTGCGAGGTCCCTCGAACGGATTCCCGCCATGCTTGATTTGGCCCCGTAGGTTGGCGGCGGTACCGGAGACGCCGCAGACTTTCTCAAAGTGATCGAAGTGCGGCTCCAATTCGGCAAACGTAACCGGATAGTCCTGGATGGTCATATCCGGTGGAATAAACTTCTTTCCGTAGCGGGCTTCGATATGGCTGCGCAGATTCAGGTCCTCAGGCGATGCACGCCAGAGCTGCCCATTCCAATGCACGCCGGCGCCGCCCACGCCATTGCCGAGGACGAAGGAACCGTACTTCCGATAAGGGGCGGCGACGTCGTTCGTGTTGTGGCGGACCGTCACCGTCTCGTTGGCCAGGGGTTGCCAAAGATCACCTCGGACGCCGTACTTGAGTTCGTCCGCGATCCTCGGAAACTCAAAATCGGGGGACGTGTCGCGGGCGGGACCGCGCTCGAGCGCGACGACGGACAGGCCGGCATCGGTGAGAGTCTTCGCGAGAATCGCTCCCGTCCATCCATAACCGATGATTACCGCATCCACGTTCTTTTTGCGCTCAGCCATCAGTTGCACCACTGATTGAGACCGCTCCGTAGGGATAGCGGCGGCCTGCCTGATCGATCCAGTCGGTAAAATCGGCCCGGGCACCGGGAAAGCCGATCCATTTCCACGCGACCATGCCGCGATTACCGCCGTAGAGCGGGTCCGAGAAATAACCTTCTTTGGTATTCGTCAGAAGCTGCGCGAAGAAGACCGCTGCAGGAACTGTCGCGAAAGTGGCTTCGCCTTTCTCCATTGCGGCGAGAAAGTGATCTTGGTCGGCTGCGACAAGCTGAGTGAAGACTTTGCCTTGCGATTTCTGTGTCGCCGAATTTGCCGCGGCTATCCCGAGTCGGTAGATCTCGCGCGGGGTGTAGCGCAGCTGGTAACCCAGTGTCGGGGGAGAATTATCCAGAAACGGACCTTTCAAATAAAAATAAGCACCGTGACCGTATGGCAGCTCCATTTGGCGGTCGATGAATTCCGGCACACCGGCCTCCAGGCCACCCGGACCCGCCCCTTCCGACGGAATCAGGCGCCCGACAGCCGCATTGATGAACGCCCATTCAGCGCTGTTAAAGTACGTCGGTGCGTAGTTGGATGAGGATGAGGTTGAGGTAGGTCCGTTGTTCGAGCATGCGGCAACGCCCAGCGTGCCAAGCGTTGCCGCCGGCACAACCCCCAGAAGGAATTGGCGTCTGTCGAGTCGCGATGAGTTGCCCATTGAATCGCACCTGCCTCTCTGCCATCAGTCCTCCGCGAATGCTGCTGCTCACGGGTCGGCGACCGTATCCCCCCTATGGGGGACGTTACGGCCGCCCGTTTCAACCCAAAAGTTAACTGGGTACCAATCGTCTGAACTTCGATCTAGAGCGCCGTGGGTCGTGGGCGCAGGCTTGCTGCACGGAGGAAATATGGCCGATTCCCGTTCTTCAAGCGGACGCCTATTCGTGCTCGACCTGAGCGGCGGTCGGGTCTATACGCTCAATCCCGATGGCTCGGACCCAAAGACACTCGTCACCGGCTGCCGCCTTCCCGATGGCCTCGCGGTCGATTCGGCGGCGGGCTACGTCTACTGGACCAACATGGGCGTTCCGCATCGGAATGACGGCTCGATCGAACGCGTGGATCTCGACGGCGGCAATCGTCGATTCATTATTCCAGAGGGGGGCACGTTCACGCCAAAGCAACTCCATCTCGAGAAAAAAAGCGGCAAGCTCTATTGGTCGGACCGCGAGGGCATGCGCGTGATGCGCGCCAACCTCGACGGCTCGCAGGTCGAGACACTCATCCAGACGGGCGAGGGCGAAAGCGATCGGCGCGATCCATCGAATTGGTGTGTCGGGATCACCGTCGATCCGATTCGCGGCCAGATGTACTGGACGCAGAAGGGTGCGGATGATTCCGGGCACGGGCGCATCTTTCGCTCGAGTATCGAGTTACCCCGCGGCCAGACCGCGACGAACCGGCGCGACGTCGAGGTCCTGTTCGAGGGGTTACCGGAGCCGATCGATCTGGAGCTCGATCTCGAACAGCGCGTCCTGTACTGGACGGATCGGGGCGATCCTCCGCGCGGCAACACCGTGAGTCGCACGCCGATCGAAGGCCATCTCAACCAGGAAATCGTGCTCGGCCACTTGATGGAAGGCATCGGCATCGCACTGGACGCGCGAGGCGATCGAATGTTCGTCACGGATCTCGCCGGCTCGATCTACTGCGCACACTTGAATGGCTCGGAAAAGCGCCCAATCGCACTGGCTCAGGGAAATCTCTCGGGCATTGCCTACACCGAGAAACTTTGAGTGGCCCGGTAACACTCGATCGTCGCAAGTCAAAGAATGCCGAGCTCCCGCGCTCGAGCCATTGCACGGGTACGGTTCTTGACGTTGAGCTTGCCGTAGACATTGTGGAGGTGCCACTTGAGCGTGCCTTCAGAGACGAAAATCGATTCCGCGATCTCCTTGTTGCTCAGGCCGGTCTCCAGGCGCTTCAAGATCGACAGTTCCCGCTTCGTCAGTTCTTCGCCCATGCCGATTGGGGCGCTGCCCTGAATGTCAGGCGTGCACAGCGCGCGTTGCAGTCGACGCGCCAGAGGCGCAGCCTCAGTGCCGCGGAGTTGCTCCATGTCGAGGCGATCGATCAGCGCGGCCAATTCGCGACCTTCATCAAGGAACACGCGCATATAACTTCTTGGTGCGGCGATGGTTAGTGCGCGGCGCAGGTCCGCCAAGGCGCTCGCCCAGTGGCCGTCCTCCTTTTCGGCCAGGGCGCGCAGGATCAGCAATTCCACCGTGCGGTGAGCGAGTCCGCGCTTCTGGTTAACATCGATCGCAGCATTCAGTGCCTCGATAACGACCCGCGGCGATTGCTTGAGCAGGTACCGC
>Ga0209007_1000687_pt1 | contig 11623 bp, 5 predicted proteins | sample JacPinW_OM1H0_O2_FD_187961 | JGI IMG/M metagenome (GOLD analysis project Ga0209007, IMG submission 187961) | Forest soil microbial communities from Algoma, Ontario, Canada - Jack Pine, Ontario site 1_JW_OM1H0_O2 (SPAdes) (version 2) | ecosystem: Environmental > Terrestrial > Soil > Boreal...
GAGCCGCTTCCGAGGAAAAGCGCAACGAGGTCGCCTGCAGCGCTACTACGGCAGTCCGGTCCGGCGTCGTCAGCCACAGCCGCGCCTCCGGATGCTGCTGGGCGTTCGAAGACAAGGAAGAAAACAGCAGGCAGCAAGACGAAAACAGGATCAATCTCAGCTTCATGAGACCTCCGATTGACTCCGGGCCCCGGCCTTTTCGGAAAGACAAACGATTGCAGTGCAGGCGAGAATCCTGATCAGAAATAACTCTGCCCCCATCGCCAAGTGAGGCATCACCAAGTGTAGACTTCGTCGATTCGAGGTGGGCCGGAGCGTCCGTCAATCACCTGGGTTTCCAAAACAATTTCAACGTTCTTGCGACTCCAGTCCTTGGGAGCCTGGCGCGCAAGTTCATCCAGGCGATGAGCATCGACCAAAAATTCTCCGGCAGCCACGGTGCCGCCTCGGGCAATGCCGGCCGCCACCACTACAAAACGATCGGTATTCGGATCGAGAAGCCGCGCGACAAGCGCATAGTCCTTGTAGGTGCCGGTGTCCTGGCCAGAGCGTTCCAGCAACCGATCCTGCCGGCCAGGATTGTTCCGGTCTTCAATCCAGAAGCGAGTCATCTCCGCATTGTTCGCGAAATGAAATCTTAACGGCGCGGTGAGGCGCAGAGTCCAGCTATTGTCGAAAGCGCCAATAAACACCGAGGGACTGCGTCGCAGGTCGGTGAGCGTCGTTGCCGTCTCGCCTTGCACCCGGTAAGTTCTTCCATAAGTCTGCAGCAGGCCGGCGATGTTGACCAGGGGGCTTACGTCGTCAATGATCACCGTAATCATGTGATCGTTGAGCGTGGTCTGGTGAAGCGGATTGGCAGCGTCTCGCAAGTTGATCGTGGAATACTGGCTCTGGTCGGCAATGCAAAACAGAACCGGGTCTGGGGATTTCACAAACGGCGCCCAAAACTCCTCCATAGCCGAGGGACGCAGAGCCCGCCAGGCAAAGAGGGTCCCAATCGCAACCGCCAGCACGACAACCGCCGTTACGAGCTGTCGCCAGGAAACTGCACGCTTCGGAACTGGCGAAACCACCGAATTTGGGCGCAATGATTCCACCGCTGGAAGCACTTGCGCAAGTTGTATCGCCGCCGATTTGACTTCTTCGGGAAAGCGAAAGTGAGGCGCGTAGGAACCAGCCGGCAACAGAACCATGATCTCGTGCTCGTGGCCGGGTTCCTGGTAATACTGAGCGATTCGCTTGCGAATTTCTCCCGCAGTCACCCGAACGATGGGATCGTCGGTGGTGTCGTAATTGGGATCTTTTCCAAAGACCTCGACCCCCAAGGTGCGCTCTTTGAGGTTGTCCGCCCGCCCGGCCAGGGCCTCGGTCACAACGAATTTCAGGAAGACTGGGAAACGCTTGCTTTTATGGAAGTGAGGATTCCGCAAAAGGCGTTCGAGTTGGTGCACAACAGCGGCTTTGTCTTCTTCACTCGACGGCATCCAGCTTTTCACCTGCTCAGACAACATCGTTCCTGCTCCCTGACAACAAAACCGAAAACGGAGGGAATGACTTGCGCCAACCCATACTCTGCATGAGACCCGTGGTACCCCCTCCATCCCAGCCGGCAGGGTCTTTACCTGTAAAGAATTCCGCAGATACGCATCTTTGCCAGTGATTTGTATCCGAATGATATCAGCCTTTTCAAGCACTATTTCGGTACGCCCCGGCCTTTTACGGTAAGGAGCTTTTTCGGCAATGCCGATCCCGTCTATAAACCTCCCGGGTTCAAACAACTAGGGCCAGGTGTCACGAGCCCTCCCCCAGTTTTGACACGAGAGCAGGGCCTTAGTCGCCCGTACGCTGGCAGAGTTTCAGTACAGGGCTTGAACGTGTAAGACAAAATTTTGGAGGCTGAATCTTATGGCGCACAAATCAGTGTCCCTGTTGACTCTGGTTGTGGTTACCGCGATGTTTCTGCTGTTCTGTAGCAAACCATTCTACGGTCAGGGTCAGCAAACCGTAACCGCTACGCTGAGCGGCACTGTTACCGATCCGTCAGCAGGAACCATCAAGGGCGCTAAGGTGACTCTAACCAGCGCCTCCGTAGGAATCCACAGGACGTATATCACAGAATCCAACGGTATTTACGCGTTTACATTACTACCGGAGGACGCCTACACGCTAGAAGTCGATGTGTCGGGTTTCAAGCATTACCGGCAAGAGGGTATCACTTTGGTAGGCGGTCAGACAGCCGGACAGGATGTTCGCTTGGCTGTCGGATCGACGACCGAAACCGTCGAAGTCATCGAGCAAGCATCCCTCCTCAACACCGACAATGCCAATATTTCGTCGGATATTTCGGCCAAGCAGTTGGTCGACCTTCCTTTAAACTTTCGAAGCGTAATCAGTCTGGCGGTGTTGAATTCCTCGGTCAGCAACACGGCTGAATTCCAGGCCGTGGGGAGCAACGGTATGTCCGGAACCGCGGATCAGGATGTCTCCTTCCTCAATTTCGGGGGCACTTTCTTTGATACTGCGGAATACCTGTTGGACGGAACTTGGGACACGCGAGCCGATTGGGGAGGCGTCATCTACGTGCCCTCAGTGGATGATGTGCAGGAATTCAGGATTCAGACCAATGCATTCACGGCCCAGTACGGTTGGAGCAGCGGCAACGTCATCAACATTGAGACCAAGTCGGGCACCAATAAAATCCACGGCGACGCTTACGAGTTTTACGGCAACAGCGCCCTGTGGGCGCGAAATTACTTCAACACAGGACCTGAGCCGGCATTTAATCGCCATCAGTTCGGGGCTACCTTGGGGGGGCCAATCCAGAAGGACAAGACCTTTTTCTTTGTTTCCTACGAAGGCTTGAGACAGTCAACGCCGGCAACCTCGCCGGTGGAAACGGTGCCGACCAGTGGGGAAAGGACGGGAAACTTTTCGGCTTCGCTGGGCGCTCAAGTAGGGACCGATTATCTAGGACGGCCCATCTACAGCGGTGAGATCTATAGTCCGTTTGGCACGCGCCAAGTCACCTGTGGTGGGGTCGATACCGTGACGGGGGACTCGGTCAGCAATTGCCCCGCCGGCGCGACCACTGAAGAGATTCGAGACCCTGTGTCCGGAAACATCGCGACTGGAACTGGTGTGACCAACATTATTCCAGCAGCGCTAATGGACTCAATTGCCCGCGGCATTGCGAGCGCCAACTATTGGCCAAACCCAACGACGGCCGGTCTGGTGAACAATTTTACGGCAAGCGGAAGCGCCCCGGAGCATTCCAATGAGTATTCGATCCGCGTGGACCATAATTTCAACGACAATAACCGGATTTTCGCGCGATGGTCACAAAAATATCAGACGAAGACCAACACGCCTACCTTCTTCGGAGCGTCCGACGTGGCCGGGCCTGGGCTGACCAATCCAAACAATCGATATAGCTTCGACCTTGGCTACAGTCGCGTTCTCAACCCAACGTTTACCATGAGTGCCAATTTGGGAGTAAATCGTCACGTGGAGGGTGGGTTAACCCAAGGCTTCAATTTCAAGAGTTCAACTCTGGGGCTGCCTTCTTTTGTTGATTCGATTGCCCCGGCCTTTCCCGAGATTACGGCGGGAAATTACGCCAACCTGGGTGCGACAGGCGGAAACAACAACTACGCCGTGCCGCAAACCCTGTGGACGGGATCGCTGGATTTCACCAAGCAAACGGGAAAACATCAATTGCAGTTCGGTTTTATGGATGTGTGGCTGCGGCTCGATGGTGGACACAACGGCGTAACGAATCTTAATTTCTCCAACTCACCCACGGCGGGGCCGGATCCACTCAACAACGTCGTGACTGGAGACGGGTTTGCCAGTTTCCTGCTCGGCGTCGGGATGTCGGGGGCGTGTGGCGGATGTGAGGCGAACATTGCCAGCTTTTCGGCCTTCCCGGCTACCGATAAGCAATTCCTGGGCTGGTATTTGCAGGATAACTGGAAGATTACGCCCAAGCTCACTTTGAGCCCGGGCCTGCGCTACGAGATCCAAACCGCGCCGACGGAAAGACACAACGACCAAGAGTATTTCAACTACACGAGCGCGAACCCAATCAGCGTCCCTGGATTCTCGGTTCCGGGCGAGGTTGTATTCAACACGTCCGGTGATCGAGGGCTATACCACACCGCGTACAAGAACTTTGCTCCGCGGATCGGGGCTAGTTATCGACTGCGTGACAAGTTAGTGCTCCGCGGCGGGTATGGGATCTTCTTCGCACCAAACTACTACGGCCAAGGGCCGAACGACGGTTTCTCGCAATCGACACTGTGGGATACGAGCAACAACAACAATCTCAATCCCGCCTTCACTCTGAGCGGAAATGCGAATGCCAACTGTGGTACAGCTACGGCGTTTGCGCCCTGCGGCCCCGGATTCACGACGGAACGGGCGCCCTCGGGGAATTCTGCGGGAGGGCTGCAGGATGTCGGGTTTTCGGTGAATGCCTTAAACCCCGACAGGCCATCCCCTTATATAGAGCAATGGATGGGGGGAGCTCAATACGGCTTCGACGCCAACAGCCTGCTGGATATCAGCTACGTTGGCAATCACGGCGTTCACCAGCTTTTCTCGGGGTTGCCCTTAGATACGCTTCCGGCGAGCGACTTGGCGATGGGGGCCGCGCTGAATCAACCGGCGCCAAACCCCTTCTTTGGTCAAATAACCAGTAGCGGCTGCGGCCTCAACAACCCGACGGTTTCCGAGGAACAATTATTGTTGCCGTTCCCTGAATTCTGCGGCGTAAACGGAAACGAGTCTGCGTTCGGCACGTCAAGCTACAACGCACTGCAGGTTACCTACAAGTACCGCTGGCACTCCGGCCTGGACCTTAACGTGTCCTACGCGTACTCCAAATTCATCGATGATGTTCAAGGTCAATCCGGGTGGGCGTTCCCAGGCGCTGCGAACAACTATGAGAATGCGTATAACCTCGCTGCTGAGCGCTCCGTCGACGTCACGAACACCCCGCATAGCTTGGTCGTCAATTACGACTACGAGTTGCCTTTTGGCCGACGGAAACAAGTCGGCAAGGATTGGAATCGAGGAATCGACTCCATCCTCGGCGGCTGGCAGTGGACCGGAATCCTCACCGCGAAGTCGGGGTTACCCATTGCCTTTGGCGATGATAACAACAATGCTAACACTGGCGGCAGCCAGCGCCCCAACTTGGTGCCAGGAGTGAACCTGGTGCCACAGAATCAATCGATTAACAACTGGATCAATCCGGCCGCCTTAGCCCAACCTGCGGCCTTCACTTTCGGTGATGCCCCAAGGGTTTTGTCAAGCTTTCACGGGCCTCGTTACGTCAATTGGGACATGGGTATAGAAAAGTCGTGGCATTTTGCTGAGTCCAAGCAGCTCCAATTCCGTTTCGAGATGTTTAACGCCTTCAACCATCCGGACTTTTTCCAGCCAGACGCTAATCTGGGGGATGGAAATTTCGGAAAAATAAGCGCGTCCTATCCCTCCCGAAGCGCGCAATTCGCTGGAAAGTTCTACTTCTAGGCGAGGCGTGACGGGACGCTCTCCTGGACCTCGCATAACGGAATGCCTGGCAGGCTTCGAAAGCTGCCAGGTATCTCTGGTCCGCAGTCGCCAGCAAGAGATTTCTAAAGCGAAAAACGAAGGTCCTCATGGGTTGCAATCATGATCGAGCGTAGCCGGTGGGTTCCCGTCCTGCTCATCGTCCTGTTCCTGAACCTGTGGATCGCCCAACCCCGAGGTTCCGCTTCCGAGGCTCCGGCGAAAACTCAGGTGCCAGCGTGGTTGCTGCTGGACACGTTTTCCGGCGACAAGGTGCTGCCCAACGGCATCCAGGTCTACAGCGGACACGCCATCATTCAGGTGGAGGCCTTGCGAGACGACGTCGTGCGCATTCGGGTGGCTCGCGATGGAGTGCTGCCCGAAGATGCATCCTGGGCAGTCTTGCCGTCGGCTCGCAAGCAACGTATTAGCGTAATTCCCGAGAACGGTGCCGCTGCCGTGGGCTTCCGGACCAAGAGCGTGCGGGTGCGAATTGAACGAACCACGCTTCGTCTCTCCGTCATGGATTTGGCCGGCAACGTTCTGCAAGAGGACGCCTTAGGATGGCCGCTGGAGTTTCACGACAATGTGTTCCGCGTGTATAAACAAATGCCCGCGGACGAGCACTATGTTGGACTGGGAGACAAGGTCGGTCCGCTCGACCGACGCAACCAAGCATTCACCCTGTGGAACACCGATGCCTACAACTTTCAGGAATCCACCGATCCCATCTACAAGAGTATTCCGTTTTTCCTGACCATGCGCGCCGGACGGACCCTGGGAGTGCTCCTGGACAACACTTGGTGCAGCACGTTTGATTTTGGCAAACAAGTGGACGGCGTCTATTCATTTGGGGCGGAAGGCGGCTCCATCGACTATTACATGCTTTACGGTCCCGATCCCAAGCGCGTCTTGGAAAGCTATGCTTGGCTGACTGGTCTTCCGCCGCTGCCGCCTTTATGGTCCCTCGGCTATCAGCAGTCGCGCTACAGTTATGAAACGGAAGCTCAAGTCCGCCAAGTGGCGGACAGACTACGGGCAGACCGGATCCCCGCGGACGCCTTGTACCTGGATATCGATTACCAGCAAGCCAACCGGCCATTCACTGTCAATTCTGCGAGATTTCCAACCTTTGTGTCGATGTTGGCGGATCTGAGTAAGGAAGGTTTCCACGTGGTTGGCATTACCGACCTGCATATCGCCGACCTGCCCGATCACGGCTATGCTCCGTATGATACTGGCACCGCCGGGGGACACTTCGTAAAAAATCCCGACGGCTCGATTTTTGTGGGCAACGTGTGGCCCGGGCCGTCTGTGTTTCCCGATTTTACTCAGCAAAACACGCGCGAATGGTGGGGAACGCTTTATTCCAAGTTAGTTTCCGATGGCCTCGCGGGGTTCTGGAACGATATGAACGAGCCATCGGTGTTCAACACGCCCGATAAGACGATTCCCGACGACGTTCAGCATCGCATCGAGGAGCCCGGTTTCCGACCGCGCGTGGCCAGCCATCGTGAGATCCACAACGTCTATGGCATGGAAAATTCCCGGGCCACGTATGAGGGGTTGCTGAAGATTTCTCCCGACCAGCGTCCATTTGTGCTTACCCGCGCTACCTACGCTGGCGGGCAGCGCTATGCCGCTACCTGGACAGGCGACAACAGCGCCACCTGGAATCATTTGCGGCTGACGACGCCTATGCTGGAGAACCTGGGCCTCAGCGGCTTTGGAATGAGCGGTGCTGACGTCGGAGGCTTCATCGGTACGCCGTCACCCGAACTGCTCACCAAGTGGACTGAGCTGGCGGCGTTTCAGCCCCTTGATCGCAATCACGGCGAAAAAGGCACAGCTCAGCGCGAACCCTGGGTGCACGGAGCCGAGCAGGAAGATATCCGCCGCCATTACATTGAGGAACGCTACAAGTTGTTGCCTTATCTCTATACAGCCGTGGAAGAGATGTCGCGTACAGGCGTCCCCGTTCTCCGCCCGCTGTTCCTCGAATTCCCTGAGGCGATGGCTGACGAGCATCCGCTCGACCTCGATGCGGCCAATGAATTTCTGTTGGGCGCCGACTTGTTGGTTGCCCCATCGCCATTTCCCGAAAAGCTGGATACGTACCCGGTACACTTCCCTCCTCTGGATTGGTACGATTATTGGACTGGCGAGCGCCTGAAAAGCGCCGGGAAGCCAGGTTTCACGCCGGTTCTAGTGCATCCGACACTCGAGGCACTGCCCGTCTACGTGCGTGAAGGCGCGATCGTTCCGATGCAACCGCTCATCCAGAGCACCGGCGAGATTCCCCAGGGGCCGCTTCTGCTGCGCGTATATCCCGGCCAGGATTGCAAGGGTTCGCTCTACCAGGACGACGGAAAGACCATGGGATACAAACGCGGCGAGTTTTTGCGAATGCAGTTTACCTGCACAGTTGCGGGCGACTCGGTCAAGGTACATATCGGCACGCACCAAGGCAGCTATCAACCCTGGTGGAGTAATCTGCAGGTAGAGGTTTACGGTTTGGACTCTACCGTGTCTTACACGGTGGTAAGCGGCAAGGCAGATGCCAGCCCGGTAGTGATGGATCCCGCGCATCATAAGGTGAGCGTTACAATCCCTGACGATGGCCGCGGAGGTGATTTGGAAATCAGCCCCCGGCGCTAACGGAACGGAGCGCCGCGCGCCAATCATGAGGACGGCACACCGCCAACCTGCTCGCAACGCGATTCGATTGGCAGCCTTGTGCCTGTCCCTAGCCACCGTGTGCCTGTCGGCTCCATCCTCCGCACCCATCTTTCACGTAACTGTTCCTCGGGGCATGGATTTCACTCTGGAAAACTCACCCACCTCGCTCAAGTACCTGCTTGAAACGATGCCGGGAGGCGTGGCGCTTCTCGACTATAACAAGGATGGCCTCCTCGACATCTTTCTTGTGAATGGTGGCCGAATTGCCGGCCCCATGCAGCAACGGGATAATTTCGATCGTCACGACCCACGCTACTGGAACCGGCTCTACCGGCAGAATCGCGATGGCAGCTTCACCGATGTGACCAAGGAAGCTGGGTTGGAAAATGCAGGCGACGGAAATTATGGCATGGGCGTCGCCGTGGGCGATTACGACAATGATGGCTATCCGGATATTTACGTCACGAACTATGGGAAGAACATTCTTTATCACAACAACGGCGACGGAACCTTTACCGATGTCACCGCAAAGGCTGGCGTTGCTGGCGGCGGCTGGTCGGTCTCGGCGGGATTTTTTGACTATGACAACGATGGCAAACTGGACCTGTTCGTGACCCGCTATCTGGACTGGGACATGAGACACAGCAAGCCTTGTGGGGTGGTTGTACGCCAGTACTGTCCTCCAGGAGAATTTCCGCCAGTCAGCAGTATCCTCTACCACAACCGCGGCGACGGCACGTTTGAAGATGTGAGTCTGAAATCCGGCATCGCCGGAAAAAAGGGAAATAGCCTCGGTGTGGCATTTGCCGACTATGATGGCGACGGATTTACCGACATCTTTGTTGCCAATGATGTGGTGGAGCAGTTTCTGTTTCACAACAACGGCGATGGCACATTTACCGAGCAAGGGTTGGACGCCGGTGTGGCACTTACGGCAGACGGCAAGAAACTGTCAGGCATGGGAGTGGTCTTTCAGGACTATGACAATGACGGCCGCCCTGACATCGTGGTCACAGAACTCCCACACCAATTACAAACCGTCTTTCATAATGAAGGACACGGAGTTTTCACCGATCAAAGCTTACAGACAGGCTTGGGTGTTCTCTCCGGCTCGACTTCTGGCTGGGGTGTGGGACTGGAGGATTTCGATAACGACGGCTGGAAAGACCTGTTTATTGTGCAAAGCCACGTCATGGACAATGTCGAACAATTGGATCCTTCTTTACATTACCTGGAACCGCCGCTGCTCGCGCTCAATCGCAACGGCCGGTTCGAGCAGGCGGACGCGGGCAGCACAATTCCGATTGCAGGACGTGGTACGGCGTTCGGCGACCTCAACAATGACGGATGGATGGACGCGATCGCAACCAAACTGGGCGGCCGTCCGCAAGTATTCGTAAATAATGGAGGAAAACTGCATTGGCTCACCATCACTTTGCGCGGGACGCGCAGCAACCGTGACGGCTTCGGGGCGCGAGTGCAGGTAAACGGACAAACCCGGTTCGCCACAGCTGCAGGAAGTTATCTCTCGTCGAACGACAAACGGCTGCATTTTGGATTAGGCTTGGCCGAAACTGCTGAGATCGAGGTGCTCTGGCCCTCCGGTATTCGCCAGACGGTCAGCAATATTCACAGTGACCAGTTCATAGAGATTCGGGAACCCGCTGAACCGTGATTAATATGAGCATGATTACCAGCAGCATGATCCACGCGCTATTGGCCCTATCCCTATTTGCCCCGATGAGTGCCGCGGCTCAACAGCTTTCGGTTGAAGCCATGCAGCACCTCGAGGCCGGCGCCGACGCTGAGCGGCGGCAGGATTTCGAAACTGCGATTGCTGAATTCCGCAAAGTTAGCGAACTTGAACCCGCAGACCCAACCGGATTTGTAAGGCTGGGCAATGCTTACATGGAGAATCGCCAGTATGGTGAAGCAGTTCCGGCGCTAAAGAAGGCGTTGGAGCTGAACCCGTCTCTGCGGAAGGCAGATCAATTGCTTGGATATGCGCTGCTGGCGCAAGGATACGCCGCGGAAGCGATTTCGCATCTCGAGAAAGTGGAAGAGGTGGGCGCACTCGGGATCGCGCAGATTCAAACCGGTCAGGCCTCCGACGCAGTTTCCAATCTTCAGACCGCATTGGCGAAAAGGCCAAATGATCCGGACCTGCTTTTCTATTTGAGCCAGGCAAGTGCGATGCTGGCGCAACAATCGCTTGAGCAACTGACCGCTGCCGATCCCAATTCCAGCCGAAGTCACCAGGTGCGAGCTCACAGCTACTACCTCTCGCATCAATTTCCCGAGGCCGAGAAAGAATACGAGCAGGCTCTAGCGTTGCGGCCGGACGTTCCCGGACTTCACCTGGAACTGGGCGAAGTGTATGCCGCGAGTTCGCAATGGGCGAAAGCCGACGAGCAATTTCTTGCGGAAACCAGGCTCCAGCCCGGCAACGCCGAAGCCGCTTTCCGCCTGGGTGACGCACGACTGCAGGAAGGCAAAATTGAAGAGGCGCTGAAAGAGCTTGAACGCGCCGACCTGCTTCGTCCCGATATGTCCGACACGCTGTACTCTCTCGGGAAAGCGGCTGCGCTGGCCGGCGACGTAGGGAGCGCTCAGCGCGCCTTGATCCGAGTGATCGCTCTCGAGAAGCAAAGCCCGCTGGCGGCTCAAGCCCATTACGCGCTCGCGGGCCTTTATCGTAAACAGGGCAAGGGCCAAGAGGCGGAGCGTGAGATTCAACAATTCCGCCGCCTGCAGGGCGCCCAACAACAAACCTTGCCACGTTGACCATGAGGCTAGGTTCCGATCGAGACCTGCGCAGGATCCAAATCCTACCGAAGGCAAGCCATAGCCTGGAGACTCAGGGGCGCTGCCATGGGCGAACGACAAGGCCTAGCTGGCACGCGGCATGCGGTCGAGTTCCTGCCATTGATTTGCGTCAATCTTGAACCCCGCTGCAGCCACGTTTTCCTCGAGATGTTTGACCCTGGAAGTTCCTGGGATCGGCAGCATCACTGGAGATCGCGCGAGCAACCATGCTAGAGCGAGCTGTGACGGGCTAGCTTTCGATCGCGCTGCGATTCGACTGATGGGGCTCTCCGAACCGGAAACACGACCGGCCGCCAGTGGAAACCACGGGATAAAACCCATTTTTTCTTTTTCGCAATATTCCAGAACATCTTCCGATCCCCGGTCGGCGATGCTGTAACGGTTCTGAATGCTCACAATCGCAACAATCGTTCGTGCCCGCTGAATCTGTTGCACGCTGACTTCCGATAAACCGATGTGTTTGATTTTTCCTTGCGCCTGCAACTCCTTCAGCGTGCCGAGCTGATCTTCAGCCGGCACTTTTGGATCGATTCGATGCAACTGATAAAGATCAATCCGCTCC
>Ga0209007_1000688_pt1 | contig 11602 bp, 13 predicted proteins | sample JacPinW_OM1H0_O2_FD_187961 | JGI IMG/M metagenome (GOLD analysis project Ga0209007, IMG submission 187961) | Forest soil microbial communities from Algoma, Ontario, Canada - Jack Pine, Ontario site 1_JW_OM1H0_O2 (SPAdes) (version 2) | ecosystem: Environmental > Terrestrial > Soil > Boreal...
CGATCAGTAGACCAAGCGCGGAGCCGAGCACACTTACCGCGATCCCTTCGCCAAAGATCAGAGACGCGACACGCGTAGGGGACCATCCGACCGTGCTCAGCAGCGCAAGCTCGCCCTGGCGCTCCATGATCGACATCGCCATCGTATTCGCGACGCTGATCGCCCCCACGATCAGCGCGATCACCACGATCACGAGAATTGCGTTTGAGATAAGCGTGCCGTCAGCTCCGGCCCGCAGGGCCTGCTCGGGATCGCTGATGATTTGGGTGCCCGGAAAGCTCTTTTCGATGGATATGCCGGCGGTCGAGGCGCGTGCTCCTGGCGCCAACTGCACGACAACATCTGTCTCCTCCCCGGAGCGCCCCGTCAGCTGCCGCGCCTGTTCGATCGCCAGCACGGCGCCTGAGTCCTCGAACAGCACGCCGGAGTGGTAGACACCGGCGACCCGAAATGTGCGTCCTTTTACGGTAAGCGTGCCTCCGGGAGCGAGGTGCATATGTTCGGCGAGGCGGTCCCCCATGAGGATTTCGTGTGCGGCCGAGCGTGGCTTGTCGCCCTTGACGAGAACGAGATTGTGTGTGAAAAAGCCGTTGGGATCGGCCCCAAACACGACTGCGGCAGGATCGGTCTTGACGGCTTCCACCATCAGCAGTAGTGGAGTCGCGCGAGCCACATCGGGGCGCGCGGAAATCTGCCCCAAGATCGAGGCGGGCAGGATCGAGGCTGTGGGATCGGACACGTTGGCCTGAAAGATGCCCAGCTCCGAGCCGCCAAGGTGGATGAATTCGTCTGCCGTGTTCCGCAGCCCCTGGGTGAAGGACAGCAGTGCGACGATCGTGGCGACGCCTACGGCGATGCCACCGGCAGTGAAGATCGTGCGCGCCCGGCTGCGCAAGAGGTTGGTGGCAATGATTGCGAGCACTGGCCGGGTCGTCTCCTACTGGGTGCAGAGCGCTGGCTCGCCCGAGGCCTGGATGCGCCCGTCGGTCAGGCTAACGGTGCGGTCCGCGCGCGTTCCCACGGCGCTGTCGTAGCTGACCACGATCATCGTCATCCCGAGCGCGTCGCGCAGGCGAAACAGTAGATCGAGCACGCGCTCCGACGTCTGCGAGTCGAGCGCGCCCGTAGGCTCGTCGGCGAGCAGCAAGTGGGGTCGGTTGGCAAGTGCCCGCGCCACGGCCACGCGCTGGCGCTCGCCGCCGGAGAGCTCGTGGGGCAGGTGCTCGGCACGGTCGGCGAGTCCAACTTCCTGTAGTAGCTCCAGCGCTCGATCGCGGCGCTCGGAGCGGTGCACGCGTGCCCCGATCAGGGGTACTTCCACATTCGCGCGTGCCGAGAGCGTGCTCAGCAGCAGGTGGCGCTGGAAGATGAAGCCGACGACCTCCCGGCGCGCGCGCGCCGGATGTGTCTCCCTCCAGATCGCCCGCCCGTCGATCAGCACCTGCCCGGAGTCCGGTTGCTCAAGACCGCCGATCAGGCTCAGCAGCGTGCTCTTGCCCGAGCCTGAGCGACCGGCTATCGCGACTGCCTCGCCCGGCTTCACCTTCAGCGACACGTCGCGCAGCGCGGTCACGCTCCCGAAGCTCTTGCCAGCGCCTTCGACGAGTACCGCCGCGCCCGCCGCTTGACTCATCCAATTGCCCGCCCGATACGGCCACAACAGCGTCTCATTGCTTGACCTGCACGGGGTAGTCGAGGTTGACCGTGGCGCTGTCGGAGACGATCACGGCGCGGAACGTCAGCGGGTAGCCTACCGCCGAGGACGGCCACTGAAACACGTCTGAGAAATGACCGGTGAATGTGTAGTGAGAGCGATGCGCCACGACCTGACCGCCAAATAGGTACTCATATGCCACGGATGCTCGAGTGGGGGCGCTCCCGCGAGTAACGGTGAGGTGGAGCGGCCAAGCGTGACCGACTGTGGGAGTGTGAGTGCCCGCGTGGAGCGTCGCTGTGACACCGCCGGTCGTGCCTGCTACGAGCAGTGCGGTGGCCGTTGCCGGCGCGACTGTGACGGTTGACGAACTCGAGGTCGAGGAGGTGGGTGTGGACGCCGTTGTGGACGGTGCGGTAGAAGCGGTCGATGTCGCCTGTGTGCTCCCGCTGGTCGAGGAGCTGGTGGACGTGTCGCTCGAGGATTTACCACAGCCCGCGAGCAGTAGCGCGACGATGGTCAGTGCGCCTAGGAGAACAAGGGTCTGTCGATTGTTCATGGTGTTAGTCTCACCCGAGTCAACCTTTCGATCATCGTTGCAAGCTGCTGCACGAACTCCGTAGTCTCTACTGAAGGTCACTATAGGAGCGACTGGCATGATCAGGGGGATGCGCGCGATACAGATCGAGCGTCCCGGCCTACTGTGTCTTTCAGGGCTCCAGCGCCCGTCCCCGGGTCCCGGTGAGATCCTTGTGCGGGTGCACGCGTGCGGTGTGTGTCGCACCGACCTGCACCTGCTCGACGGGGAGGTCGAAATACCCCATCCACCGATTGTGCCGGGCCATCAGATCGTGGGCACCGTGGTGGCGTGCGGCGAGCCGGACGCAGGGAGCGAGTCGCGCCGCGCCGCGCATGAGGGGGGCGGCAAGAAAGGGGATTACGACGTTGAGGGCGAGACCCTTCAGCCAGGCACCCGCGTTGGCATCCCCTGGCTGGGGTGGACATGCGGTCGCTGCCGCTACTGCCTCAGCGGTCGGGAGAACCTGTGCGACCTGGCGCGCTTCACTGGACGCGACATCGACGGTGGCTTTGCCGAGTTCACCGTCGCGAGCGAGCGCTTCTGCTTTGCCCTGCCCGACGGTTTCCCTGACCTCCAGGCTGCGCCGCTGCTGTGTGCCGGGTTGATTGGCTACCGGGCATTGGGGATGACAGGCGATGCCGAGCGACTCGGCCTTTACGGGTTTGGGTCCTCGGCGCACATCGTCGCTCAGGTCGCACGCTTTCAGGGCCGGCGCGTGTTCGCCTTTACGCACCCCGGGGATGAGGCTACGCAAGCGTTTGCGCGTGGGCTTGGCGCGGAGTGGGCCGGCGACTCGCTCGCGACGCCACCCGAGGAGCTGGACGCGGCGATCGTGTTCGCCTCCGCCGGCGAGCTCGTGCCGCAAGCTCTGCGCGTGCTGGCAAAGGGCGGCGTGGTCGTGTGCGCCGGTATTCACATGTCCGATATTCCGAGCTTCCCCTACGACATCCTGTGGGGCGAGCGCGCTGTACGCTCGGTCGCCAATCTCACGCGCCGCGACGCCAGGGAGTTCCTCGCGCTCGCGCCGAGGGTGCCAGTCCACACCGACGTTCGTCCCTACGCCCTGGAGGACGTGGGGCAAGCGCTTGAGGACCTGCGCGCGGGGCGCTTTATGGGCAGTGCGGCGGTCGAACTCTGAGCTGCGACTGCACCGGGAGCGGGCATCTCGCGGCATCGTGGGCCGCGCGCGGTGGCCCAGGTTTCGGCGGGTTGTGATCTAACCTTGCGCGCATGGCGGAGCAGGTTCCCGCGGTATGCGATGTGCTCGATGCAATCGAGCGTCGCAACTGGACGCGCCTGCGGAGACTGCTGCATCCCGACGTTCACTGGAGCACCGCGGCCGAAGAGCAGCTGCACGGTACTGACGAGGTGATCGCGCGGCTCTCCGGTGATCCACCGCCGGCACCTCCCTCCTATCATGAGCTTCACGATGGGCTGATGTACCGCTGGATCGATTGCCCGGGTTGAGCGCACGTGGCCGGAGACCGCGCCAGGCCTCAGTGCGAGCGGTGGCGGACTCCCTTATCTTTCCGGGACCATGAGCCACGATCTCTGGACCGCCATCGACGGCTATATCTCCGATCAGCTGCTCCCGCCGGATGCGGCGCTCGATGCGGCTCTTGCCGCGGGCGACGCCGCCGGCCTGCCGCCGATCGCGATCACTCCCAATCAGGGCAAGATGCTGGAATTGCTCGCGCGCATACACGGCGCACATAGCATCCTCGAGCTGGGTACCCTCGGCGGCTACAGCACGATCTGGCTCGCCCGCTCGCTGCCGGCAGGCGGACGTTTGATCACGCTCGAGCGTGACCCAGGCTATGCCGAGATCGCCCACGCGAACGTCTCGCGCGCCGGACTCTCGGACCTGGTGCAGATTCGCGTGGGTCCAGCCCTGGAGACCCTGCCCGAGCTGTACGAGGAGGGCGTGGGTCCGTTCGACTTGATCTTCATCGACGCCGATAAGCAGAACTACCCGGGCTACCTGGAGTGGTCTCTGAAGTTCTCGCGCATAGGCACGCTGATCATCGGCGACAATGTCGTGCGCGCCGGTGCGATCCTCGACCCTGATGCGGAGACCCCGGGCTTCGGTGACGGCGGGGTGGCGGCCGGCGTGCGGCGCTTCTACGAGATGCTCGCGGCTGAGCCGCGCGTGAGCGCGACGGCGATCCAGACGGTCGGCGCCAAGGGTCACGACGGCTTTGCCTTGGCGCTTGTTACCGCGCTTTGAGTGCCGCCTGAGCTTGCCGGCGTGAGCAGGCGTGACTACAGATTGCGAACGCGCCGACCGATCTCACGGTCCTGCGGGTAGCCGGCGGACTCCCAGAACGCCGCGGCCACCTCGTCGTCGTATCCGACGAGGGCGGTGATCCGGCGAGCCCCTTGCTGGCGCAAATGGTCCTCGCCGGCCCGCACGAGCGCCAAGCCGATGCCCCGACGGCGGTGCTCGAAGCGAACGGCCAGTCGATACATGTTGCCCCGCCAGCCGTCCCAGGCGGCGATCAATGCACCAAGGATCGCGCCGTCGCAGTCGGCGACGAGCAGGCTCCCAGGTGTCTCGGCAAGCAGTCGTTGCGCGTCCCCGAGCCGGTCGGGAGTCGTAGCGTGCTTGCTGCGAGCCTGTTGCCATAGCTCGAGAATGGCCGGTGCCTCCCGTGGGCTGCCCGCTCGCACAATGAAACCCCGGGTGGTCAAGCGGCGACCATAACCCATTGCGGGAAGGAGCAGCTGCAAGCCGTACGCTCCACAGGTGCTGGTTGAAACCGAACGGCTGGTGTTGCGTCAGCTTGCGATGGCCGACCTTGACGAGTTCGTCGAGCTGCATCGCGATCCCGAGGTCATTCGCTTCGTGCGGGCGCTTGATCGCGTGCAGACAGAGAAGCGGCTTCAGGCCAATGAGCAAGAATGGGGAGAGCGCGGTCACGGACTGCTGACGATTCTCGACCGGTCAAGCGGCCGGCTGCTCGGGCGTGTCGGGCTGAAGTACTGGCCACAGTTTCAGGAGACCGAGGCGGGATGGTTGCTGGGACGTGACGCGTGGGGGCACGGATATGCGACAGAGGCCGGCCGAGCATGTCTGAAGTGGGGCTTTGAGACACTGCCTATTCCTTACATCACCGCGATGATTCACCCGGAGAACACGCGCTCGATACGGGTCGCGCAGCGGCTCGGCTTCGAGCCCGTCCGCGAGGATGTGCTGCTCGGCGATCCCGTCATCGTCTACGCCGTCGAGCGCGAGAGCTGGTCCAGCTTGGATCCCATGGCAGGAAATCGAACATGCAGTTTGCGAGTCCAGCTGCCTGGGGGGCGGTGGCTGCGTCTGCTCGATGACTCGGATGCGCAGGAATTGCACTCGATCATTGAGGTCAACCGCGATCGTCTGGCGCGATGGATGCCATGGGCGGCGGGTCAGACGCTCGGTGACACTCTGACATTCATCCGGGACACGCGCGAGCAACTGGCGAGGAATGACGGCTTTCAAACCGCGGTGATCGATGACGGCCGGATCGTGGGGATGGTTGGCTTCCACGGTATCTCCTGGCGGCACCGTTCGACCAGCATCGGCTACTGGCTGGCCGAATCGGCACAAGGCCACGGCACCATGACCTACGCCGTTCGAGCGCTTGTCGATCACGCGTTTGGGACGTGGCGACTTCACCGGGTCGAGATTCGCGCGAGCGTCGAAAACTCGCGGAGCCGAGCGATTCCCGAGCGCCTCGGGTTCACCCAAGAGGGTGTTGCGCGCGAGGCCGAGTGGGCGGGCGGCAGCTACACAGACCAAGTTGTTTACGCGACTCTCGCCACCGACTGGCTTGTCCGCGATCGAGGCGGCCGTATTCCCGCGCGGCCGCGAGATCCTTGACGAACCCCAGACGAGGGCGATGTCTGCCAGCAAAACACCGTTCGGCTCGACCTGGCGGTGGCGCGCATCTCGCTCGGTTACGACCAGCGTCTTAGAAATGGGCTATAGCGGCAGCGGCAGGAGCGGCAGCGAAGTAGGCCCAAATCACCCAGTCACGGCATACACGTACAGCAACCGCTCACAAGCAATGGCTCTGGCTCCCGCTCCCTGGTGTACACAATCGCCCGTCGCGCCCCTACTTAGGACTTACATCTAAGGCGCGACAAGGCTGCTCTTAGGGTCGACCAGGATCTTCGCGTGTTCCTCGGGATCGCCGAGCGACTCAAAGGCGCTGTCAACGCCCTCGAGCCCCACCACGCCCGTGACCAGTGGGCCGGCATTGACCTTTCCCTCGGCGAGCATGTGCAGCGTGTCGCGGAACTCGATCGGCGTGTAACCGAGGACGAAGCGTAGGTCGATCTCCTTATTGATCGCCATCGCCGGCCTGACCAGGTCTGCACCCATACACACGCCGACCACGACGATGCGCGAGAACAGCGGAGCATTCGCGATGATCTGGTCGATCACCCCGGGCACGCCGACGCACTCGAAGATCACCGGACTCTTGGGGGTGGCCAGGCCGAGCGCTTCGGCCGCGCGCCAGAGGTGGTGCCATGGGACCGGCACGCGTTGCATTTTGTCCATCGCGCCGACAGCAAGGTCGAGCGCAGCCGGCACCGTGACCAGGTGCCCATGCTGCTCAGCCGAGGCATGTGGCGATTCGTGAGCGGGGTCCACAACGATGTCGGCGCCGCACGCCTTGGCCAGCGCACGGCGTCCCGCCGAGAAGTCGCTCCCGATGACGGTGTGCACGCCCCTGGCCTTCAGCATGCAGATCACCGACAGCCCGATCGGCCCGCAGCCGATGACGATCGCGACGGTGCGCTTCTTGAGCTCAGCTCGCCGCACGGCGTGCCAGGCGACAGCCATTGGCTCCGTGAGCACGGCGACTTCAGGTGAGAGGCCATTGGGCACGGGAACCGTCAGAGACTCCTGCACAAGCATCTGCTCGGCATAGGCGCCGGGGGCCGCCGTCGACAGGCCGATGGCGTGAATGGCTCCACGGGTGCGAAGCAGCGGAACGGCGACGACCGTTGTCCCCGTGGGGACCGTCTTGCGGCAGCCGAGGCCATGCTCGACTATCTCACCGCAGAACTCGTGGCCCATCACCACTTCTTGGTCGGAGCGCATGAAGTCCTCATAGCCCGTCTCGCGAGCCACGGCTGCCATCTCATCGCAGTGGTGACGAGCGTGAAGATCAGATCCGCAGATGCCACAGCGCAGTACGTCGATCAGCACCTGCCCTTTCTCGGGTGAAGGTGTCGGTCGCTCGACGACCTCCAGCTGTCCGTCCCTGCAACTGACGGCCTTCATGCGGCACTCTTGACAGTCGATCTGTCGAGCGCACGCAGCAGTTCCACCCAACCTGATCCTGGTAGGTCCGGATCGACGGCGCGCTGAACACCGGTCCCGAGTCCGAGTGCGAGGATGATCGTGCTCAGCGCCTGAGCGTCGATCGGGAAGTCCTCGCCGAGCCGGGAGGTGATCAGCGCGGCCCAACCCTCGCGAATTCGCGCGTAGCGGGCGGCAATAGAGGCCCGGTAGTTCTCGTCGTGGGCGCTGAAGGCGGCGAGCTCTATCTCCAAGCGCGTCCACTCCGGCTGGCCTATCGTCCCCTCGGCCCACGCGGCGAGCGCGTCAAACCACTCATCGAGGTCGAGGGTCCCGTCCAGCGCGTCCTGGAGGTCCCGCGCCGTACGCTCGTAGAGCTGATCGATCACGGCGATCCCCATAGCGGTCTTGCTGGGGAAGTTGGAATAGACCGCACCGCGGGTGAAGCCAGCCTCCTCGCCGATCTGCTCGAGTGAGGTGATCTGGAAGCCGTTGCGCAGAAACAGGTTGGTGGCCGAGTCGACGATCAACGCACGCGTCCGTGCCTGCGATTGTGCACGCGTGAGGCGGGTCACGGGGCGAACGCGTAGTCGTCGAGGTCGAAGCGGGCGCTGCGCCAAGCCGCCTCGAGCGTGAGACTGGGTCGAAACGGTGCGTCGCCGTGCTTGTCGAAGTAGTAGCTGTTGGCGTTGCCACACGAACCCCGGAAGAAGACCTGGTTGTGCCGGCGCCCGAGCATCGACTCGAAGTAACGGCGGTTGGCCTCGGGCGTGATCTCCACCCGCGTCGCGCCATCGCGTCGTGCGCGCTTTAGGCAACGCACGATGTGGCGCATCTGGGTCTCGATCAGTCCGAAGTAGGACTGGCCATTGAAGCCGTAGGGACCGAGGATCGAAAAGGAGTTCGGAAAGCCGGGCACGCTCACGCCCTCATAAGCCTGCAGTCGGTTGGCATTCCACCACTCCTCCAGATGAACGCCACCTGTCCCGAGCATCTCGAACGCCGGTAGGTTCCCCGACTCGAACACCTTGAATCCTGTAGCGAGGACCAGCACCTCAACGGGATGCTCGACCCCCTCGGCTGTGCGAACACCCGTCGGAGTGATCGCCTCGATGGCGGCAGTCTCGAGCAGCACGTTGTCCCGGTTGAAGGTGGGGATGTACTCGTTGGAGAAGCTCGGGCGCTTGCACCCGAGTGAGTATTGCGGCGTGAGCTTCTCGCGCACGACGGGATCTCTGACCTCGCGCAGCATCCTGCGCGCAGAGCCTTCGCCGCGCGCGGTCAGGCCAGGGAAGATGCCGGCGAAGTGTGCGGCGAGCACGAAGGTGAGCTCGACGAAGGCCTGGCTGGCCCAGCGAGCGGCGAGCTCGGCGCCGGGTACCGAGCGGAGCACCCGGCGGGCGAGCGGGCTCATCGGCGCGTCAAGCTTGGGCAGGCACCAGATCGGAGTGCGTTGAAAGACCGTGACACGTGCGACCTCCGGGGCGATCGCGGGGATGATCTGGATCGCCGAGGCGCCGGTGCCGATCACGCCGACATGCTTACCGCGCAGGTCGACCGAGTGATCCCAGCGCGCTGTGTGCATGGTCGTGCCAGCGAAGGTCTCGATGCCGGGAATCTCAGGCGGTTTGGGCTGAGTGAACACCCCCGTCGCGCCGATCACGAATCGCGCCGTGATCTGCTCGCCGTTTGCCGTCTCAATGTGCCACGCGTGCGCGTCCTCGTCGAACCTTGCCCCGACCACCTTGGTGTTTAGTCGGATGCGGTTGCGCACGCCGTACTTATCGACGCAATGCTCAGCGTAGCCCTTGAGCTCCTTGCCTGGCGCATATACGCGCGACCAGTCGCTCCGCTTCTCAAAGGAGAACTGGTAGCTGAACGACGGGATGTCCACTGCGATCCCTGGATAGGTGTTCCAGTGCCAGGCGCCCCCGACACCGTCCCCAGCCTCAAGTACTACGAAGTCGTGGAAGCCCGCCTGGTCGAGCTTGATCGCCGCCCCTATGCCCGAGAAGCCGGCGCCGATCACAAGGACCTCGTGATCCACTGCGATATCCGGAGTATCCATATGCTCAAGATATCGAGAATGCTCGCCGAGCGCCGCGGCGGGCTGGCCACCAGCGCCCATCTGGAACGGCCGCGGTAGTTTCCGCTCACACCTTTGCGCACAGACAAGTTCAGTGGAGCCAGCCGAAGTCAACGCGAACCGCTCCGCGCGACTGTTGGGTGGACGGGTGTCGCTTGACGAAGTGGATTGGAGTAGGGGCAGAGCCCCGACATCCGATACGCGACGCTAACCCTCGAGGTGGCGGCAGTCGATACTGGCGCATATGACCGCAGCCTGGTTCGTCTTGCTCGCGGGGCTCGCGATGATCGTCTGGAACCGCCGAATCGCCAAGGCTCTTGACGTCAGCAATCGCGCGATCGCCGACTTCCTTCGGCTGCCTTTCCTTCGACGCTGGGCCTATAAGCCTTGGTGGTACGCCTACAACCGTGTCGCCCTCGTACTGGCCGGCCTTATGTGGGCTGCGGGTGGCGCCGCCATCCTGATCCTTGGTTTGTTTTTCCGCGTCTACTCGTAGCTATTCGCCAGCGAACGTCTCGGCATGCACGGATAGCGGGCGCGGCATTAGCCTCGAAGCCGTAGCCGGTCTCCGCGAATGAACTCCTCGTAGGCATCAACGGTAATCCAGCCGGCACCTGAGACATAGGCGCGGTCTCGCGGGTTGATCGTCTTCCACGTCAACACGCAGTGATCGTGGTCCTTGCCGTCGTAAGGCTTCGCGGTCCAAGCCAGGCTGGTGTCCTCCACCGCCGCAAGCTGTTCGGGGGTCCACCAGGAGATGAGGCCATACGGCCCCGGCCGAGTCAGCTCCACGTTGGGAGCTTCGTAGCTCTCAAACTCGGCAAACTCGTCGCCTGCCGAGACCAGATGGTGGAGCTCCATCAGGGACGAGCTTGCGTCGCCCTCTTCGTCCCACAAGGTCGCGGGAGCGACGGGGCTCGGCCAACGGCCCTCAGCCAACCACAGCTCGGTGGTCACAACATCACCGAGCCGGTGCATGCGCACGACATTGACCTGAGTCGGGCGGTAGGTCACTCACGAAGCTCCGCGAGCAGCTTAACGGGCAGGCTTCTTGATGCCTCGAATAGCTCGAAGCCGCGAATGCGCCCGTCACGGTCTATGTCGATCACGACTTGGCCGGGTAGGTCGACGTCGTCGTCGACGACCTGCTTGACGGACGACCCGGCCTCCGGCTCCACGACCCTGACGTAAGCCATATCTGCCTCGGGGTCATATGTCACCCAGGTTCTATGGCGAGGCATACGTCGAGCCTACCGCGCGGGAGCGGTGTCGATCGAACCGTGATGCGCACAGAATCGCAGACAGTTGTGGTATCAATATACTTGACTCACCCGCCCTGACGTAGTATACTCACCCCATGAACACTAAAGGGCACCCCACAAGCCTCATTGAGGCGATCCGCTACTTCTCGGACCCCGATGTATGCACGCAGTACGTAGCCAAACTCCGCTGGCCAGATGGTCCCGTATGTCCGGCCTGTGGTTGCGTCGAATACAGCTATCTAACGACCCGCCGCGTCTGGAAGTGCAAGGCCTGCAAGAAGCAGTACAGCGTGAAGGTCGGAACGGTCTTCGAGGAATCCCGGCTCAGCCTCGATAAGTGGCTCCCCGCTATCTGGCTGGCTGCCAACAGCAAGAACGGGATCAGCAGCCACGAGCTAGCCCGCGCCCTTGATATCACCCAAAAGTCAGCCTGGTTCATGCTGCACCGTATCCGGCTCGCTATGAAGGCCGAGAGCATGATCCTCTCCGGCGAGGTCGAGGTTGACGAGACATTCATCGGAGGGAAGGCCAAGAACATGCACAAGAGCGTCCGTGAGCGCAAGGGCATGAGCAAAGGCGGTGGCTCGATCGACAAGACCGTTGTGCTCGGGATGCGCGAACGCACACAGACAGGTGGCAGGCCGGGGCGCGTAAAATTCGTTCACATCAAGGACGGTAAGAAAGAGACCATCCGCGAAGCAGTCCGCAAACATGTAGTGCCAAACCCTGA
>Ga0209007_1000690_pt1 | contig 11570 bp, 8 predicted proteins | sample JacPinW_OM1H0_O2_FD_187961 | JGI IMG/M metagenome (GOLD analysis project Ga0209007, IMG submission 187961) | Forest soil microbial communities from Algoma, Ontario, Canada - Jack Pine, Ontario site 1_JW_OM1H0_O2 (SPAdes) (version 2) | ecosystem: Environmental > Terrestrial > Soil > Boreal...
CAGGAGCGGTTTGCGGAGTTGCGACAGCCCCTGAGCCAGATGTACACCGAGGCGCGCGACACGCTTTCGGGAGTGCGAGCGGCGCTGGAACACGAGGTTGGGAGGGCGCGGTCGTCGCTGGCGGAAATCGAGCATGCGGCGGGCCGAATGAAGGAATATTCGGCGCAGCTCGAGGCTGCGAGCCACGACACGCTCAACGAGCTGCATCGGCGGCTAGAAAATATTCTGGAAGCGCAGACCGATGAGATGCAGCGGCGCGCACAGCATGCGGCGGAGGGGGTGCCGCAGCGTCTGGCGCCCACGCTCGATCATCTGGGGAACCAGCTGGTGGAACGGACGATGGCGGAAGTCGAAGCGAAGCTCGCGCCGCGTCTCGAGCGCGTGCCGGAATTGCTGCGCGAGCTGGCGAATCGCGACGTGGAACTGGAGAACAGCTTGCGATTGCATCGCGAGCGGCTGCGCCAGGTTTCCGAGAACAGCCAGCGGGAGGTGGCGGAACAGATTGCCGCGACCGTCGGCAACCTGCGGAACGAATTCGAAGGGGCGCGCAAGGAAGCGTTGACGAAATGGAGCGAGGAGATCGCTGCGAGCGGCGTGCGCGCGTCGCACGCCGCGGCGGAGTCGATCGGCAAATCGTCGGAGTGGTTCCAGCACGAGGCGCAGGCACGGCTGCAGGTGCTGGTGGAGCAGGCGCTGAATTCCGTCGGCAGCGGATTTGAAGAGAAGACTTCAGAGGCCGGACGGCAATTCGAGGCCCGGCTCGAGGATCAGTCAACGAAGCACGTCGCGGGAGTTCAGCAGCAGCTCGACGGACTGACCGAGGGAATTTCGAACCGCGCGCATTCGCAGCTCGACGCGGCGGCGGAGGCTGCTGCGGCTTCATTCGGCCAGATCTTGCGCAGCATTTCGGATGAGGAACTGGGGCAATTCACCAGCCGCAGCCACGAGGCGCTGGAAGCGCGCAAGCACGAGCTGGCTGGGTATTCCGATGAGCTTGTGCGAAATCTGGACGAAAGCGCGACGGAACTGATGGCGCGGTTTCAGGCGGAGATGGTGGCGCAGCGAGACGGGAATCTGGCCGAGGGGCGCACGGCGCTGGCGGCGGAGTTCGCGTCTGCGTTGGAAGGCTATCGGCTGGAGCGCGATGCGCATGACAAGGCGTGGGCTGATAATCTGGATCGCGTGGGGCGCGAGACGGCGGAAAAATATCAGGATCGTTTGGATGCGGCGGGCGATTCGTGGATCGTTTCGTCGGTGCGGCGGCTCAACGAGCATGGGCAGAACGTGATTGAATCGCTGATGCGTTCAGCGGATCAGGCGCTGCGGGATTCGTGCGCGAAGCTTTTCGAAGGGCTCTCGGAGATCATTCGCGACCGCGCGGGCAGCGGCACGAACACCGCGAGCGTCGCGGGTTTCACGCCGCCTTCGAACATGGAATCGGGCGAAGCTCCGTCGACCCACAATCAGGCTTCCTTTGAGGCAAACGCCTAGAAGCTGTTCAGGGGCTTCGCCGCATTAGCTGGCTGCTGCTTGCTGCTCGCCTGCCGCTTCTCTTACCGCTCTCGCCACGTAGGCTACCTGCTCGTCTGTCAGCTGTGGGTGCAGCGGCAGGCTGAGGACGCGGTCGCAGGCGCGCTCGACGCGAGGGAAAGTCCCCGGCGGACAACCCAACGAGGAATATGCCGGCTGGAGATGCACGGGCTTGGGGTAGTGAATCACGGTTTCGATCTCGCGGGCGGCGAGATGAGAGATCATCGAGCTACGGTTGTCCACGTAGATTACGAACTGGTGGTAGACGCACTCGTCGCGCGGATCGTCGTAGGGGAATTCGACGCGCGCGCCGGCGAGTGCGCGACGATATTCGCGCGCGATTTCCTGGCGACGTTTCGTCCAGGCATACAAGTGGCGGAGCTTGATTCGAAGTACGGCGCCCTGAAACCCCTGCATGCGGTAGTTGTAGCCTACGAACTCGTGCTCGTAGCGGGCGGTTTGGCCGTGATTTCGGGCGGCGCGGACGAATTTGGCGATCGGGTCGTCGTCGGTGGTTAGTGCGCCACCTTCGCCATACGCGCCCAGGTTCTTCGTGGGATAAAAGCTGAACGCGGCGGCGTGACCGAGGCCACCGACGCGGCGTCCGCGATAACGCGCTCCGTGGGCCTGGGCGGCGTCCTCGAGGATTCGGATGTTGTGCTGTGCGCCAATTTCGCGGATCGCGTCCATGTCCGCCGCGCGGCCGTAGAGATGGATCGGGAGGATCGCACGGGTGCGTGGGGTGATGGAGCGTTCGATGAGCTTCGGATCCAGATTGCCGGTTGCGGGGTCGATGTCGACAAACACCGGGACGGCGCCGCAATAGGTAATCGCCTCGGCCGTGGCGAGGAACGTGTTCGGGCTCGTGATGACTTCGTCGTCGGTTTGGACGCCGAGCGCGAGCAGACCCAGATGGAGCGCGGCGGTGCCGGTACTGAGCGCGACGCAGTGCTTGGTGCCGCAGAAATCGGCGAACTCGCGTTCGAAGGCTTCGACTTCAGGACCCAGTACGAAGGACGAATTCTGGCAGACACGTTCCAGAGCGGGCAGGATTTCGTCCCGCAGCCCGGCGTATTCCGCTTTGAGATCTAGAAGAGAAACCTTCATGGCCGAAAGTTCTGATGGCACCGCAATTGACTAGTGTACACGATGAGAGTGGCCTCGATCACTTGGGCTTCGGAGGTACGCCCCGCCCCTGGAAACCCAGGGAAGTTCTCAAATGGAGACCGCACGAGACGCCGCTGAGTCTGGAACGCGCAAAGCAAAAGTATCAGCCATTGCTCGGGCCGCGTTGGTATGATTGGTTCGTTCGGCCTGGATGAAAATTCCCAAGACGGAATGTAGCTGCGGCCCACGGCATTGTCGATCGCTGACGCTCGGGAGCTCCACGTACGATGAAGAAAGAAGGCACGGAGGCGGACCGCCGACATCAGCGCGTTGCTACGCCCAAGGGCGTCTGGGTGGCGTGGCAGAACGAAAAGCATCAGAACGTGTCGCGCGTTCGGGATCTGAATGTGGGTGGGATGTTCATCGCCACGCCGACGCCGCTGCCTGTCAGCACCGTTCTTCCCGTGCTGCTCTCCGTACCGGAGGGCGAGATTCGCGGACGGACTACGGTGCGGAACATCGTTCCGGCCGAAGGCATGGGCGTGCAATTCACCGAAATCACTGCAGAGAATCAAGCGCGCTTGGACAGGCTCGTGGCACGCCTGTTGATGGCCGAATCGAACACTCCCTCCGAGTCGCCTGCCCGCAAGTCGAAATAAATTTGCCCCCAGACGTTACCAACAGCTAAAATCCGCCCAACAGACGGTCCCAAAGGAGCGTTTCATGGGCGACGATTTTGTTCCAGGACAGCGCATAGGCGACTACGAAGTTCTCGGTGTGCTCGGCGCGGGCGGCATGGGCAAGGTATACAAGGTCCGCAACGTGATCTCGGATCGCGTTGAGGCGATGAAAGTCCTGCTCGCTAATCTCACTAGCCAGAAGGAGCTCGCCGATCGGTTTCTCCGCGAAATCAAGCTCCTGGCCAGCCTGAATCATCCGAACATCGCTGCGCTGAACACGGCGATGACGCTCGACAACCAATTGATCATGATGATGGAGTACGTTGACGGCACGACACTGGCCACGCGGCTGCAACAGGGGCCGATGGCTCCGGCCGAGGCGGTCAACTATTCGACGCAACTGCTGAGCGCGCTGAGCTACGCGCACAAGCTGAACGTGATCCATCGCGACGTGAAGCCCGCGAACATGATGCTGACCCGCGAAGGCGTCGTGAAGCTGATGGATTTCGGCATCGCGCGCCCGAATAACGAACAGGGAATGACGGTTACAGGCACGACGCTGGGATCGCTGAACTACATGTCGCCCGAGCAGGTGCGCGGTGAAGCCGTCGATCAGCGCTCGGATTTGTATTCGATGGGTGTCTCGATCTACGAGATGGTAACCGGGCAGCTGCCTTTCCGCGGGCACAGCAACTATTCGATTATGTCCGCGCATTTGCAGGAGACGCCGCAGCCGCCGGTGGTGTTGAGGCCCGATCTGCCGAAGGGATTGAGCGACATCATCCTGATGTCGATGGCGAAGGATCCGAAGGATCGCTTCCAGTCGGCGGATGCGTTTGCGAATGCGTTGAAGAGCGTGGTGGGCCCCGGCGCGATGGCAGCGGGGGCTGGGATCGTGAGCCCCGTGCCGGGAACCGTGCGCGTGCCGAGTTCTGTGGTTGTGCCGGCTGCTGCGGCGGTGCCGACGGTGCCCGTGGCCGTGGCCGCTGCTACGGCTCCTGCGGGGCGAAGCAGCAATCGCGGCGTGTATATGGCGCTGGGGGGATTTCTGGTAGTGCTACTGCTCTTCGCCGGCGGTTTCTATCTTCCGCGAATTATCAAGACTCATGCGAGTGCGGGTTCTGCTTCGCAGCCGGCCGCGCAACCGGGGACGAATGCTCCTGTCGATATTTCCGCTCCGCCCGCCGATGCCGTGACGGTGACGGCTCCGGCGCAGGATGCCACGCCGCCCGCTGCTGCTGCTCCGCAGGAAGATCCGAATGTGGCGAGGGCGCGGCAAGAAGCGGCGCAAAAAGAGGCCGAAAAGGCGCGTGCGGAGGCCGCGGAAGCTGCGCGCAAGGCTGCGCTCATGAAGGAAGCCGAGACGCAGGACGATCAGCTGGAGGCGCGGTCGGCCGCGATCGGTACGGGTTTGAACGCGCTGCGGCGCCAGCAGCAGGCAGCCGGATACGGTTTGCGCGGGGATATCGAGCAGACCGAGCAGATGATGCAGATCAATCTTTCACATGCGCAGACGGCTTTGCATGACGGCGATCCGGACAAGGCGAAAGAGTATCTCGACAAGGCCGAAGGCCAGGCGATGACCCTCGAGCGATTCCTGGGACGCTAGCCCTTTCGCTCGTTCCGCCGAGGGCCTGCTAGAACGGCGGCGGTTCGACGGGCGAACTGCCCTGCGGTTGAAGGATGTAGATCGCGTAGCGGTAAACCTCGAGCCGCATGGGCTCGCTGATGCTGTGAGGGCCTATTACCTCGCTGAATACGCGATGAACGTCGTGCATCTGATCTTCCGGCAGCGCCTCTAGAATCTTCCCGAATCGATTTTTCTCTTGCGTCACCGGGTCTGCGTCGCTGCGCGCCCGTTCTTCGGCGGTGGCTGGCTCGTGAGGCGCCGTGTTCGCACCGGCTGACGGCGCGCCTGGGGCCGTTGCCGCGCTCGCAGCGGATTTTGTGGCCGGCGCCAGGGGTTTTACGGCAGATGCAGCTGGCGGCTGGGCGCTCCTGGTCAGCCTCGATTCGTATTCTTCGTAGAACTCGTAGCGGAACTGTTTTTCGTACAGATCGGCATACGATTTTCGCTGGCTGTCGTTGGCTGCCTTCGTGTCGCTCAGTGCCTTCGATTCAAAATCCCTCAAGTCGGCTTCGAATGCAACGAATTCCGCGCGCGCGGCTTTTGTGGGGCCCTTTCCTGTGCGGGCCAGTGACGCCGCGAGCGCATCGGTTCGCGAGTCATAGCATTCACCGTACGCGGCGATCGCCCTTTGGCTCTCCAAATCCAGAGGGCCGCCTTGTGTCTTTTGTCGGTAATTCTCGATCCAGTCCATGGATGCCATTTTCAGAATCTGTACGCAGGTGAGGCCGAGCCGCTCGGCATTGGGTCTTGACGCGGAATGCGGCGGGGGCTGCACTTGTGCGCGGGCACTGAAACATCCGCCGACGGCAAGATTCAGGGTAAGGAAGACGATTGCGCGTCGCATCGCTTCGATCCTACCGGAGCGTGCTGGTCTGCTGCAACTTGCCGATCGATTTCCGGCGAAACCTGCGCGCCAGCCTTCGAACATAATCGGCGCATGGCGAAAGAACATCTTAAAATCAAATACATTGGCGGACCTACCGCGCTGCTGGAATTCGGGGGATTGCGGCTTTTGACCGATCCGACATTGGATCCGCCGAGCGGCGACCATGTGAACGGGCCGGTGACGCTGCGCAAAAACGCAGGCCCCGCGATTGCGCCCGAAGAGGTGGGCGATTTCGGTTATGTTTTACGGAGCCACGATCATCGTGGGGACAATTTCGATCGCGCTGGGCGTGAGATCGCGCCGAAGGCGGGTGAGGCGGCGCTGACGACCCGAGAGGGCGCGCCAGGCCTCGGCGGAAAGAGCCGCGGACTGAATCCCTGGCAGACGATCGAGATGTCCGCGCCGGCGGGCGTATGCTGCGCGCGACAGCGACGCCTGCACAGCAGGGCGACACCGTGTGGTTCCACGGCGTCGCCGGGGTGCTGAAGCGGTTTCCTGTGCGTGCTGCGATTCTGAATTTGGGAGCCGCGCGAGTTCCGGCGGTTGGTCTATTCCATCGGACGATGATGCGAGCGAGGCGGTAGAGACAGCGCGCGCGTGCCGGGGCGCGGCGATCGTGCCGCTGCATTTTGAGGGCTGGGCGCACTTGAGCAAAGGCCGCGAACAGATCGCACAGGCATTTGCGGACGCCGGGTTGCACGATCGGCTGAACTGGCTGCCGGCAGGCCGCGCGGTTTCAATCGAGCTTTAACGGGGCTTTGGCTTCATCATCACGCGTTCGATCAGATGATCGATCGCGCGGTCCAAATGTTTGCGGCGGGTTTCCGGATTTTTTGACGCTCCGAGCCACAGCAGGAATTGCCGGCGATGACCGGGCGGCATCTCTTCGAATCCCTGGCGCGCTTTCGGATGCTTCGCCAGCGCCGCGCGCAGATCGGCCGGAACGGGAACTACGCGAGACGTGGGATCGACGCACAGCTCGACCGTCACTGGATCGCCCCAGTCGACGGCTGCCGCTTTGCGCTGTGCAGTGTTGATCTGCATTCGATACGTGCCACCGCCCGCCGGAACGATCGTCGTTCGCGTGCTTTTTCCGCCCACGGCCGCGATCACGGGAATGTATTTTGATTTCTTCCCTTCGGTACGTTTGGCGGCCCCCACGGGCTCTCCCATTTGTTTCCGCAACGCGCGCACGATCTCGTCCGGCACGTTGATGTGGCGCATCCTCCAGATCTTGTAGATCGTGGCCATGAAACGCAGCGGCTTGGCTTTTGCGGGCATGGACTTGGGTCAGGCGCGGTCGGATGAGGCGCTTCCCGCTTCGACCAGATCGATTTCATATTCGAGCTTGCGCATCACGTCGTCGCTGATCTTCTGATGATTCCGCAGATTCAGGATCGCGGCGCGCTGAAGGGCGCGAACCTGGCGGGAGACCTCGCGCCAGCGCTCGTAGTCTTCGGGCCGAAAGCCTGCGTCGGCCTGCTCGTTTCTCTCGAGCATGTTGAGCTTGCGGCGCTGCAAGCGGATCATATCGTCGAAAACGGGCGCGGCATCTTCACCGCCATCCTCTTTCGCATGCTCGAGATAGGCCACGGCTGCCTCGACCATTTCCCGGCGTGCGTTTGCTTCCTCTGGATTCTTGGATTCCAGTCCCGCAAGCCCGAGCGCGCGAATCAGCGGCGGCAGGGTAAGACCCTGGAGAACGAGCGTGACGAAGATCACGCAAAACGTGAGGAAGATCATTTCGTTGCGCTGCGGGAAGTCGCTGCCGTTGGCGAGCATTTCGGGCAGGGAAATGGCCGCCGCGAGCGCCACCACCCCACGCATGCCGGTCCAGCCAACCACGAAGATTGCGCGGGCGGAAGGAGTCGGTTCCACCTGATGGAGAAAGTGTCGCCGGATGAAGTACGACGTCCACGCGCCGGGATATACCCAGATGATTCGCAGCATTATGACCACCCCGCTGAACACCAGGCCGAGAATCAACAGCTGACGCATGCTGTATTCGCGGATGCCGGAAAGAATGTAGGGCAGCTGAAATCCGATAAGAATGAACACGAACCCGTTGAGGACGAAGGTGAGCGTGTCCCACACGGCTCGCCCTGTGAGCCGAGCACCGCGGGAATAGTAGAGCGAACTTTTGTGGCCGAGATAGAGGCCGCAAGCGACGGTGGAGAGTACGCCCGAAGCGCGTGCGCTCTCCGCGGCGAGATAGGCGACATAGGGGGCGATCAGGCTGATAGTGATTTCGATCGGGGCGTCGTTGATTTTCAGCTCGAAGAAGCGGATTAATTTTCCGACGAGCAGTCCGATCGCGATGCTGCCGAAGACGAGGTAGAGCAGGCGGCCCACTCCTTCGGCGAGCGTCGGAGTCTGCCCCGTGACGAGCAACGCCGTGGCGAATTCCAGCGCTAATAGGCCGGTCGCATCGTTTACGAGGCTTTCGCCCTCCACTACCTGGACGATACGTCCGGGAAGGCCGAGGCGGGTTGAAATGGAAGTCGCGGCGATTGCGTCCGTAGTTGATACGACGGCGCCCAGCACCAGACCCATGCGCCAATCGAAGCCCGGCAAAATCCAGAGCGCCGCGGCCGCGACCCCGAATACCGTGAAGCCGACGAGACCGAAGGCGAGACCGACGATGCTGGCCAGGTTGTAGCGGAAATCACGCCAGGACGTGACGAACGCGGCCTGAAACAGCAAGGGCGGCAAAATCACAAGGAAAACGATATTGGGATTCAGCTCGATGTGCGGACCGCGGGGAAAAAGACTGAGTATCAGGCCGCCGATTACGAGCACGATCGGATACGGTGTGCCGAATTTCTTGGCGACGGCGGCCAGCGCGGCCACGAGCACCGACATCAGCAGAAAAACAAGTTCGACGCTGTGGATTCCAGCGGCTCCCATCGTTGCCTCGCGGAGTTAAAGATACCGCAGGCGGGGGAGTGGCGCGCAAACACAAAAAGCCGGCCCGATTTTCCGGACCGGCTTGAAAATTGCGATGTTGCGAACGAGAAATGCGTTCTGCGCCAGCTCTGTGAAGTTCTGACACTAGGGCTGGTTGGACGACGAGCGGTCATCCGACGGAGCGCGATCGTCTGACGATCTTTGACCGCTGTCGACGCTTCCCGAGGGCGGCGCTGGCGCCGGGTTCATCGAGACGACTTCGTAGCTGCGCGTTTTCCGGTCGCCGCCTTCGGGCATGGTTAGAAGGATGTCCTTGTCCTTGATCTTGAATTGGCCTTCCGTGCCGACCGGGAGCAACGTCGCGTGCTTCAGGTCGAGCGGCCGGATTTCGTAGTCCATTTTATCGGTGCGCAGTAGGTATTGCGGGCACATCTTTTCGTCCGTATTGACGTGCGTGATGCCTGCCGACGCCCATAGCGTGCCGAGGCCCGAGAGACCGCGCTGTTTCGCGCCGCAGGGCACCGCTTCCATCTTTTCCAGCATCCCGCGCTGAAAATCTTTGTGCTTCTTGTCATTGGCGCTGAGCGGAAGCGCGCAAGCAAATGCAAGCAGAACGATCAGTGCACTTTTGATCTTCATGACCTCTCCCTCCCAGGAGGAAAACGCGCGGAGGGGAAGGCCAGGCTGCTGGCCTCCCCGTCCGAGCGCGCGAACGCTTCGCTACTGCTTGGTCTTGGGAGCGGGGGCTGAACTGTCACTCCCTCCGCTCGGGTTCTTGGTTCCGGTTGTTCCGGTCGAGCCGGAGCCACTGCCGCTACCGGACACGCCGGAACCGCCGCTGCCGTTATTCGACATCTGCTGCGCGCCTTTGACGAAATCCTGCGGATTTGCCATCAGGTCGCTGCGAACGTCAGGATGCGCATTGAGGTAGGTGTCGAGATCGGGGCGATTCTCGACGAATTCACGGTTCTTCACCGCGGCCGGATCGCGATCGAGATCACGAGCGATGTCGCGGTGGTCGCCCAGGAAACCGCCGAAATCGGCCATATGGTCATGCCTCGCATCGCGGTAATCATGATTTTCCGCCGCATTGATGCGATCTTCCTGATGCATGAACGCATTGGGATCCTGTCTGAGGTCCTCGCGGACGCCCGGGTTGTCGCGCAGGAACGTGCCGAGCGCGGGGTGGTTCTGAACGAACTCCCGGTTATCCGCGAGCGAGGGATCCTTGCGGACCTGTTCGGCGATTTCGCGGTGGTCGTCGAGGAAGCGATTGAAGTCAGCCAGCTGCCTGCGATATTGGTCGCGATCGGGCTCGCCGCGATCCGGTCCGCCAGGATTGACGCCGGGTCCCGGGCCTGCCGCGCTGTATCCGCGTCCGCCGGAATTGCGGCTGAAGCCTTCTTCTTCCTTCATGAACGTCACGGCGTTCTCATGCAGAGCTTGCTCTACGGCCGTGTGTTCGCTGAGGTAAGCTTTCAGCTCGGGATGACTCTGGAGGAAGTCGGAATTGTCCGCGAGTGTGGGGTTGGCGCGAAGTTGTTCGGCAACTTCGCGGTGCGTATCGAGAAACCGCGAGAATTGCGCGAGCTCGCTGCGCTGGGCGTCTTCCTGCATGAACGCGACCGGGTTCTGGCTGATTTCATCCTTCAGTCCCGGATGATCGTTGAGGTACGAGCTCAGTTCCGGATGATTTTGCAGATAGTTGTGGTTGTCGATCAGCCAGGGCTTGCTGTGAAGTTCGACAGCTACCTCCTGGTGACCCTGCAGGAATCGATTGAATTCGACAATCTCTCGCGCCGATGCATCTTCCGACTGCGCCGGCTTGTTCGGGGCGGCCGTGGTGCGTGCGTGCAACGGTGCGCCCATGCACAACAATGACGTGACACCAAACGCTATGATCGGTGTTTTGCTGAATCGCAATGGTATCTTGCCCATGTTGCGAGCCTCCTGTGCGTAAGTTATGGGGGGGTACAACAGTAGATGCAGCCGGGCTGCCAAAAGGGATCGGCAAAATTAGGGCGCTGCGATTTCAAGAGATTGCGGGGAGCGGACTAGGAGTTCTAGGAAGACGTGGGGAAGAAATTTCACGGCAAATTCTATATCCGCCGGAAATTTCGTCATACGGGATTGACCTGAGCCGGAACGATCTGCGTAGTGCTTTGATTCTTCCAGGTTTTCAATCAACTCGATGAGCTCAGCGCGGCGTGAAAACGAAAAAGGCCGATCCGATTGCTCGGACCGGCCCTTGAAATCTAATCCTGGCGGTGACCTACGTTCCCGCGCCGTTTCCAGCGCAGTATCATCGGCCCGGCAAGGCTTAACTTCCGTGTTCGGGATGGGAACGGGTGTGACCCTTGCGGTAAGACCACCAGGAAACTCGGAATCGAAATTCTCCCTTTCAAAATCGAAGGGTGAATTTCGATGAGCAACTGAATGAAGTAGGTTTTAAACCGTCAATTCCGCTAGAGAGTAGCGCTCTGCAGAAAAGCGCTTTCCGATCGGTCGTGTTGCCTTCGTTGTTCCGGCAAGCCGGAACTCCTCTGGGTAACGCTACGCGTTAGGAAAGTTTTATGGTCAAGCCGAACGGCCGATTAGTACGGGTCAGCTACACGCATTGCTGCGCTTCCACCTCCCGCCTATCAAAGTCGTAGTCTACGACTGGCCTTCATAGGGGACCGCAGCCCCCTTGGGAAACCTTATCTCGAGGCGAGCTTCTCGCTTAGATGCATTCAGCGATTATCTCTTCCGGACTTCGCTACCGAGCTATGCCACTGGCGTGACAACTCGATCACAAGAGGTCCGTCCATCCCGGTCCTCTCGTACTAGG
>Ga0209007_1000691_pt1 | contig 11569 bp, 13 predicted proteins | sample JacPinW_OM1H0_O2_FD_187961 | JGI IMG/M metagenome (GOLD analysis project Ga0209007, IMG submission 187961) | Forest soil microbial communities from Algoma, Ontario, Canada - Jack Pine, Ontario site 1_JW_OM1H0_O2 (SPAdes) (version 2) | ecosystem: Environmental > Terrestrial > Soil > Boreal...
TGAACTTTGACTCGCTTGCTCATCACTCACCTCGTAGGCGGCGCACATCCGCCAGGAAATCCTCGAGCAGCTGCTCCGGCGTACTGAAGGTGTAGGGCTGCTGCTTGCCCTCGACGTGGCGATGATCGGCGCGACCGCGCTCATTGTCGTAACCGATGAGACGCTGCCCGGGCCGTCCGTAGAACAGGCTGTACTTCAAGCGATGCCTGCTCCCGGGCACGGATTCCGGTACTTCCCAGATCTTCATTTCCACGATCGAGCCATCAGGCAGCACCTGTTTGTCGTGAAACGCCAGGCGGGCCTTCATATGGCGTATAATGCCATATATGGTGATATGGCGTAAAGTGCCATAATCATGGACGGTGAGTGGACGGTGAGCTTAGCGAGGTAGGCCCAAAACAAGCCCCGCCGGCGCGGATCCACGCGAACCACTGTCCCAAATGCGAGCGAAATAGCCTCTGAGACGGTGTGAGAAGTCGCTCGTTCTCCCGTGAGCTACCCTCGACGTAGACTCGGCCGGCCTTCTATTGGCGTTCGAATACGAAGATGTTTGGCGCAGTGTGGCCCACAGTGCGCGCGGTGATCATCAGGGTCTTGAGATCCGGTGAAACCTTGTACTGTTTGGTCAGTATGGTCTTACCTTTGTACGTTTGAACCCTTTCCAGGGTCCTCGCATTTAGCCGCCGCGCTGACTTGCCGTCGAATTTCACGTTCGTCGTCCCCCCGGAGCCAGTGAAGGAAAGGCCGTCGCTTTCATAGAGGCTGATCTGGAGGGTGATAACCGAGTTCACTACTTCGCTTTTGCTGACCCAATCGCCCGCAAAGCCTGACCCTCCGCCTGCCGCTCGCGTATAGACATACTTTACGTTAGAAGGCGACCCGTCCTGACCGAAACTCGTGAAGTCGTCTGCAAGTGAGCTGCCGTCTTTGGAGAGAGCCCACGTCGCCGTAAGCAACATGCGACCGCCCTTCTTGCGGATGACCTTCCAGTTGGGCCCTTCGGAGGCGACGGACAGGGTGGAACCGTCAAAACCCGGCTGGTCGGTTCCATTAACCACCACCGTCTCGGGGTTGCCGCCGCCAAAATCAAATGCGTATTTGTTTTGGCCGACCTTTGTAACCTTCATCTCGTCGGTGAGCTTGCTTCGTGATGCGTTGAGCTTCCATTGACCAACGAAGGGATCATTCGCTGCCCATGCCGTACCGGTAAGCAGACCAGCAACCAGCAGTAACCGAAAAATGCGGCTCAACATTTTTAGGCTCCTATGCGACCAAGAGAAAATCCAGTTTGGCATTCGGATAGAGAAATGGCCGCAAATTGGCGACGACCCAGGCCGACCCATCGATCGCCACTAGCACATCGATCACCCTTGGAATGTATCCAGAGCGATATACCAGGTAACCCAGTAAAACGAGGTGAACTCCGAGCAACAGGAGGCCGACCGCCGTCTCGACTTGCGACTTAGCACCGTAAACCGTCCTGCGGGTCGAATAAAACGGTCCTGCGACGATCCGAGGATCGGTTGCGGCGGGAGCAGACGGCCAGTCTGAAGCTCCTCGTCAACAGCCGAGCGCCCGCGAGCAGCAGCAGCGGTCCCTGACCGTCCGGTTTCGGGAAGTTCACCCACCGGGAACGACCGACGGCTTTCGGCCTGTCAGCGACGGAGGAAGCATCAAGGCTTGCAGTTGGCTTCGAGGAAGCTGAGCACGTCGGCTGTCCGATCCTAGCCGATCGCCGCCGTCTGCGTGCAGGGGACGCTTAGCTCAAGAGAGGCCTAGCAACTGGCGCGCCGGCCTGAGGCCGTCCTCAAGGTATCGCCTTCGGTTGAATGCACGGGCGACCGCGTCTTCTCCACCCATTCAGACATCCATGCCTCAGCACCTGGACCTATAGGGATGAGCAGCCTGCGAAGTGAAGTCAGTGCGGCATGGCAACCGAACGCTTGAGTTTCTAGAGTGTGGAAACCATGCGTACGACCAGGATCGGCCTCGCACTTCAAATCAACTAGCCGGCGCTCGAACAGTCGCGACGAGGGATGCTCGGTCGAGTGCGTGTTGAGACAGATACGCAAATACATCTGTCGCTTTTTCGTCAGGAGCGAATGATACCGAGGCCGCCGGCAACGCCCAGATAGTGAACTCGTAATGATGTAGGCCGGTGCCTTTGGGTGGACAGGGCCCCGCATAGTAGGCATCACCAAAATTGCTGACCACCGCTTTGGCATCACCGGGCAGCGATTTTGTGCCCTGCGGCAGCGATGTCGCCGACGCGGGCAGATCGACCAAAATCCAATGCGACCACTGCCAGGGTTTCACATCGAGATCGATCATGGTCAAGACCAAGCTTTTGGCGGCGCTTGGGACGCCACTCCAGCTTAGTTCGGGGGAAACATTGCGACCGCCGCAGCGCGGATAGATGTGGGCTGCCGGGATCGGTTTACCTGGGACAATGTCGGTGCTTGTCAATGTCATCGCTGACAACGCCGGGCTGCACAACAGCAAGACTAGGGGGAATGACCAGAAAGGCGATCGTCTCATAACCGATTTGGTCGATTCCCGGAGTTGCAGTTGAGCGGCCCGTCGAAGTTTGCACCTGGGGATTGGAGCGGTCAAAAATCAGTCAGGTCGCGTAGAGGGATGAATTGACTGTCTAGGTAGGCTCAGCTTTGCAACTGCAAAGCGGTGACTACTGCTGCAAGTCGTTTATCCAGGGTCCAGAAAGGAAGCCTTCCCAACTTCGCGGAGGCGAGCAGGTGAACATCAACCCAGCCCAACCCTCGCCCCATCAGATGATGGGTTTCCAGAAGCGCGAGCACCTCGTCATGACTCGCTACCGGCGCGTGCGGTAGTGCGGTCAGAGCATTCAGCACCTTGTTTCGTTGCGCGAGGTTCCCGCACGCCAATTCTCCGACCACAAAGGCATGCGTCCAGACCTGCGCCTGTTCCAGCAGCCCCACTAACGTCGCGTTGCCTCGGCGCAGATGATCGACCCAGACCGACGTATCGACCAACATCTGACTAGCGGGATGTGCGCGTCCGCCGGCGGGCAATCGGTTTGAGACCCCGTTCGGTGCCGCCGAGCGCTGCTAATCTGCGTGCATTCTCGCGCGAGATCAGCGCTTGCAGCCCGGCGTGCAGCACGGCGGTTTTTTCCCGCAGACCGCTTAGCCGTTGCGCCTCGGCCAGGAGCTCGTCGTCGATGATTAGCGTTGTCCTCATATGCATCAATATGGTCTATTAATGCATATGAGTCAACCTCCTCCGGAGCCCCGAATGAGAAGGCTTGTGCAGTAGGTGTCCCAAATTCGAAGCGGGCAGTCTCAAGCAATCACGCAGTGTCACGAGCGCACTGTCCCAGAATTGTCCCAGACAGCTGCTCTGGAGCCCTGAGCGGACTGTTCGCTTTCCCAAGAGCGGAAGCTTAAGAGCCTGGCGGATTCGCCGATCGCAAGGTCTCGTCCCCATCCCTAACCTGACTAGCCCCGCCCGTTGCCATCCTGGGTCGGGTCGAAGATGAGCGACCGCTGTAGCGATACCGGCGCGAACGGCGACTGTTTGAGGAATGCTGGACCATATGCGCAGACTTGCACTACGCTCGATTGGCTCCTCAAGTGAATCCTATGCCGGCGGTTCAAGTTGACCTTCTGAGCGATACTGTCACTCGCCCCACCAGGGCGATGCGCGAGTTCATGTGCGAGGCGGAGGTCGGCGACGAGCAAACGTTTGAGGACCCAACGGTCAACACGTTGCAGGAGATGGTCGCCGAGCTGCTCGGCAAGGAAGCCGCACTGTTCCTTCCGTCCGGTACGATGTGTAACGAGATTGCACTGCGTGTGCACTGCCGACCAGGCGACGAGATGATCGCTCATCGCACGGCCCATCCAATCCACTTCGAGGCCGGCGGTCCCGCGGCGCTCGCAGGCGTAAATGTTCACGCGCTTGACGGCCCACGCGGCCAATATGACGAAGCGGCGGTAGCCGCGGCGATCCGGCCGGACAGCCGCTACATGCCTAAGAGCCGACTTCTTTGGGTCGAACAGACCAGCAATCTTGGCGGTGGCTCAATCTGGCCGCTCACGCGTATTGCCGCGGTCACGGACGTCGCGCGCCGGCGGGGTATGCGCACGCACCTCGATGGCGCGCGCCTTATGAACGCCGTAGTGGCGAGCGGCATCGCAGCTCGCGAGTACGCTAGCGCCTTTGACTCGGTATGGATCGACTTCACCAAGGGGCTCGGCGCCCCGGTCGGCGCCGCGATCGCCGGCTCCCGAGAGTTCATAGCGGAGGCGTGGCGCCTCAAACAACAGATGGGTGGGGCAATGCGACAAGCGGGGATCATTGCCGCCGGCGGAATATTCGCGCTGCGTCGGCATGTGAGCCGCCTCGCCGAGGATCATGTCAATGCGCGGCGCCTCGCCGAAGGTCTCTGCAGACTCCCGGGTGTGGTGCTCGATCCGGCGTCCGTCGAAACAAATATCGTGATCTTCGAGCTGAACGGCACCGTGGACGCGGCGCATCTGCTGGCGTCACTTCTTGCGCACGGCGTGCGGATGGGCGCGATGGGACCGAGAACCGTCCGCGCGGTGACCCATCTTGACGTCGGCACGCCGCAGATTGAGCGGGCGCTAGAGGCGGCAGCAAATGCTCTCAAGGAAGTGGCGATGAGCACTTCTGAGTCTGTGGGACGGCGCTAGAATCCTGCAGCGGCGGATATCTCGGCAGTTCATCTCTCTAGTGGCGGAAGCCGTGTTCATGCGCGAAGACGATCGCCTGCGCGCGTGAACGCACCCCCAGCTTGTCGAACAGGTTCGATGTGTGATTCCGCACCGTCTTCTCGCCGATCTGCAGGCGTTCAGCAATACGCGCATTGCTCAGGCCATCGGCGATCAGAGCGAGGACGTCGCGCTCGCGAGCGGACAGCGCCGCGAACAACTCTGCGTCTGTGCTCGTGTCCGCGTTTATGAACGAGAGCACCGCCTCGCAAAAGCGGTTCCAGGCAGGCTCGTGCTCGAGCAGAATGTGATTGCGCGAATCGAGCTCGATGAATTCAGCGCCGGCTATGCCACTGGCCAGCAGACGGCCTTCAGAGAGTTGCACCACCTGGTCGTCGCGAGCATGCAGGACCAGCGTAGGCACCCGGACCTGCGGCAGCAGTTCCGCGATGTCGAGGACCGCACGTGCTTCGAACAGCTTGGCGGCAACCTCTCCCACCGTGCTCTTGACGCAGAGATCGTTGAACCAATCTAACTGCTCGGGCGTGCCTCCGGGCAAGAAGCGCGATGTAAAGACCTGACGAAACGTCGGGTTATTCTCGGACCAAGCGACCCGCGCGAGCTCAGTCATCGCGTGGTACATCGCCGCCGCGTGCGGGATGCCGCGCTTGAGGGCGCCGTGCGCATAGCCTCCGTAAAGAATCATCCGCGCGATGCGCTCGGGGTGGAGAACCGCGTACTGAATGCAGGCGGCCGCGCCCTGTGAGATGCCCAATAGCGTCAGTGGATAGCCTGGCTGCGCGGCATCGATGACTGCCTCAAGGTCCGCAGTCCACTGTGCCAGTGATAGGGAACCCGCGTGCCAGTCGCTCATTCCACAGCCGCGCTCGTCGTAGCGGATGAAGCGGGAGTGTCGTGAGAAGAACTGGATCCAGTGCTTCCATACCGGACTGTCCCATTCGTATTCGAGGTGAGTGAGCCAATTGGCCCCTTTTACCAGCGGCGGCCCGGCGCCGGAGGCCGCCCACGCCAGGCGCGTACCGTCGGACGCTGTGACGTAGTGAACATGCTGGCGCAGATGCACGGCTGCCATTATCCCCGTGATCGGGACATTTGCCTCATGCTCGACGGGCCAGATTGTAGGCCGCCGGGACAATGATCCGATAGCAGCCCGGCTTAGGCCGCCCCATGCTCGAGCAACCTTAAGGGAGGGCCGAGTCATGTTGAAGCGCCTGCTTTTCTTTGCCTACGGCAGCTTTTCGTACCTCATATTCCTCGCGACCTTTCTGTATGCGATTGCCTTCGTTGGGGGCTTCGTCGTGCCTACCCAGCTCGACGGTCCCTCGCAGGGGCCCATCACGACTGCACTCGCGATCGATGCTGCGCTCCTCATGGTCTTTGCAGTGCAGCACAGCGTCATGGCGCGCAGGTGGTTCAAGGAGCGATGGACGCAGATCGTTCCCTGGGCCATCGAGCGCGCGACCTTCGTCCTCTGCGCGAGCGCAGCGCTTCTGCTGTTGTTCTGGCTATGGCGCCCGATCGGGATTCCGGTCTGGACGATCGAGAACGGCTACGCACGTCTGATCGTATGGACGCTGTTTGCGGCCGGGTGGGGGACCGTGCTGGTGATGACCTTCCTCATCAACCATTTTGACCTGTTCGGCCTGCGGCAGGTGTGGTTGCCACTGATTGGCAAGCCCTATACCCCCGTGCCGTTCCGCACACCGCTACCGTACCGGATCATTCGCCATCCCCTCTATTTCGGCTTCCTGCTCGCCTTCTGGATGACGCCTCACATGACGCTCGCGCATCTGGTCTTTGCCCTGGCGACCACCGCCTATATCGTGCTGGCGATCCAATTCGAGGAGAGGGATCTGCTATCCGAACACGGGGTGTCGTACGCGGAATATCGTCGGAAGGTTCCCATGTTGCTGCCGGGAATGCGCAGATCGGCATCCCCATTGCCGGTGGACTCGGGTTCGGCCGCGCCGTCGGCGTCGCGACGATAGTCGTCAAAATGCTGTGACGGAAATTCATCAGCGGCCTTGGGCCAGATCTGAGTACTGACTGGCGGGAGGCACGCAGACCAAACGGGGTCGAAGGCGGAGCTGAGCCGAGTAACTGCGACCGCTGACGCGAGGTTGTGGGCGTAGGTCGGACGTCCGGTGTTGGACCCGAACGCGACGCTCAGCACTGTCCGCTGAGATTCAACCGACGCGGGCTGTCCGCGAAAGCGGGTCAACTCCACTTGCGCCGTAGGGTGACGTACCTTTCGAGCAGAAAGATACGTCACCCCCAGAGGCGTGCAACGCAATCTGCAGCTACCCTACGGTATAGCCGCGCGCCTCGAGGCAGGCGCTCATCGCCCGCCGATACTGGTCGCCCTTGGTGGCGTTCTGCGCAGGCGGCACGCCGCCACCCGGCCGCGTCGGATCGAAGCCGGTCTGGCTCGTCGCCCAACTATGGCACTCGTAGCGGTCCTGCGCTTCCTGCGCCTGGCTCTGACCATTCTTCGGATAGATAAAGAAATTCTCCGCCGGCGACGCTGACGATGGCGACGGTGAAGGCGGCGGTGATCCGGGCTGATCGGCGCTGGCTGGCGGCGCGACGACTACATAGGCATTTAGATCGGGCCGCCACAGGTAGTAAACATCGTTCGCATAGTAGTACGGCACTCCGCCCAGCCAGACCGTGGTCGCGAAGGGCGGCAGAACTGACACGACCAGCCCCACCGGCGGTAAGGTGACGACGAAGCCTCCAGGGCCCGGCGCATACCACACACCGTCGACGAAGAAGAACGGTCGCCCGCCGTAGTAAAACGCCCGGTACCCCGGCGGCAGCGCGTGCACGACTGCACCGCGCGGGAGATAGTACCGTCCGTGGCTATAGCGATTGTCAAACACCTCGCGGGGGCCGCGATCGAAGTGCGCCTGGGCAGCGAAGTTCGCCGCCGGTCCGGCCAACCCCAAGATCAGCAGCCCGGATATCAACACCAATTTCAATTTCGATGCTGTGTTCATAACGGCACCTCCATTTGGCTTGGGAATTGAGGTTGTGTGCTCACCCAAGGGTATAACCGCGCAGTCAGGCAGGCGGAGATTGCGCGGCGGAAGTTCGAAGCGGCAGCTTGCATCTGTGCGTAGCTTTGCGCAAACCCCTGATTCAGGCGCTGCTGCTCGGCCTGCGCCTGGGCTTGCGCGTTGGCATCACTCGCGGCTCCGTGGAACGTATGGGGTTCCTCACGGGCGCCAGTTTAAAGCTTCCCGCGTCTGAAGCCGGGTGCTACGGTGGTCGCGATGCGATAACAATGCAATCTTCCAACCGGAGCGCGAAAGTGTTTCGGTAACTTTCGATCACTGCCCGAGCTCGCTTATGACCATCTCACACTCTTCCATTCTGGCAACGGCGACTAACCCGCTTTTCCTCGCAGCAGCTGTGACCGTTGTCGGCTTCGTCGGCGCCCGCTATTGGCAGCGACGCAGTGCGTTTGTGCATTTCTTTGTCCAGCTTTTCTTCTTTGCGATCCTCACCGCACTGTTGCTGGCTGGCGACGTCGTTCCCTATCGCCCCGGCGTGTCGAGCTGGCCCGAATCCACGCGTCTCTTCGTAGGCGTGCTCGAAGTGTTCTGGTGGCTGGGCGCGGCGTGGCTCGCGGTCGGCTTCTTGCGCGCGTTCGTCGTGCTGGGGCGACAGGCGCGCGACACGAAACTGTTTCAGGACCTGTTGGCCGCGCTGATCTACCTCGCGGCGACTTTCGCAATCGTCGCCTATGTTTTCGATCTGCCGGTGAAAGGGTTGCTGGCGACCTCCGGCGCGTTGGCGATTATTATCGGTCTGGCGCTACAAAGCTCCCTCGGAGACGTTTTCTCCGGAATCGCTCTTAATGTCGAGCGCCCTTACCGCGTGGGCGACTGGATCATTCTGGACGACGCGCTCCAGGGTAAGGTGATCGAAACCAATTGGCGCGCGACGCACATCCTGACAGGGAACCAAGATGTAGCGATCATCCCGAACAGCGTGATTGCGAAATCCAGGCTTGTGAATTGCAGCGCGCCAACCACGATCCACGGCGCCAGCATCCGGGTCAGATTGGAGCCTTCGCTGACGCCCGCGGCGGGCTGCAATTTATTGGAGGAAGTGCTCCTCGGCAGCACGCATATTCTGCGGACGCCTGAGCCGAAAGTCACCACCAAGGATCTCAGCGCAGAAATGATCGATTTCGAGCTCTCCTACTCGGTTGCAGATATCAGCGCCGTCGACCGGGCTCAAAATGAGCTTTTCAACCGAGTCTTTCAGGCAGCAGCGGCGGCCGGCGCCAAGTTTTCGCCACGCCTCGGCAGTTCGCCGAGCCAGGCCGCTCCAGCGGCCGAAGAGGAGTCGGGAATTCCCGAACGCCTGCTTGCCGGAATCTCGCTGTTCTCGACCTTGACCGTGGACGAAAAGGCTGCGCTCGCATCGCAGATGCAGCGAAAGGATTACAAGCGCGGGGAGGTCGTAGTGAAGGCAGGCACGATCTTGGAAGCGTTATGCATAGTCAGCTATGGCGTTCTAGTTGGCTCGGTGGAGGCAAATGGCCGCAAGATTGAGGTTATCCGACTGGCGCCGGGAGACTATTTCGGGGAGGTCGGACTGCTAACCGGTAAGCCACTAGATGGCGAACTCGCCGCGCTCACCCGGGTCGTGATTTATGAGATCTCGAAGGCGGCGCTTTCTCCGCTGATTAAGGCTCGCCCCGGTTTGGCCGAGGAGCTGAGCGAAATTGTCGCCAGCCGGCAGCTGGCGAATCGAACCGTACTTGATCACGTTGACGACAAAGAGGGGCCCGAAGAGGGACTGGCGGAGCGGGTTGCCGGCAATATCCGGCGCCTATTCTCACTTCACTGAGTGCGGCTCTTCGGTCGTCATTCGCACCGAGTATCGCGGCACGAAGCCAGCCGACGCGTCTCACACTGTTCTGTGCTCTGATTCCTGGGCCGATCGTTCTCTCCGATCCGTTGCATCGCAGCTGCGCCAACGGCTACAGCGCCTCTTTAGACATGAGATTCGTGAGCATGAGCGAGACCCAACTTGACCCAAACCAGCTGCTGCCCTATGTCCGCTTCCGGCCGACCAAGTTAGACACGTGACTGTCAGCTCGCAGCCGGGTCCTTCCGTCTATGAGCAGGGAACGTTGAGCAACCCCGCCGTGTGAAAAGAGGCTGGGGTGGAGAGCTACTCCCACTGGCGGCTCCCTCACCAGTCAGTCAGCAATGACCGCTTCCTGAAAGACCGTGTTTGACGTTCTTAACTGTTACCAATATAGTCACAGTATGGCGCCGACGAACATTCAGTTCTCCATTGCAGTACACATGATGACGGGTCTGGCTGCGAGTCCGGGCCATACGTGCACCTCAACAGAGCTGGCGGGAAGCGTGAATACGTCGGCAAGCTTTGTGCGCCGTGTACTCGCGAAGCTCTCCAGGTCCAACCTGGTACGGACTGCGAAGGGAAAGTCAGGTTTCTGTGCATTGGCGAAGAGCCCGGATTCGATTTCGCTGTTAGAGATTTTTCAGGCGGTCGAGGGTTCTGGGCCGTTTGCGATTCACGATTATCCGGTTCAGAGGTTATGTACGGTCAGTTGCGGGATTAAGTCTTCGCTCAGGAGGGTCTTGAGCAGGACGACCCTGGCGGTGCAGGAGTCTCTGAGTCAGATCACAGTGGCCGACCTCTTGAATGACATCAAGAAGAAGCGATAACCCCTTTTTTTGTTTTAACTGTTACTTTACTAGTAACATATACGAGGACTTACCATGGCGACGAAGAGACTCAACGGAAAGGTGGCGCTGATCACTGGTGGTACCAGCGGACTGGGATTCGCCACGGCGAAGCGTTTCGTGGAGGAAGGGGCGACCGTGTACATCACGGGGCGCCGCAAGGCGGAACTGGATACGGCCGTCAGCAAGATCGGCAGCAATGTCGTCGGCGTACAAGGTGACATTTCGAGCGTCGAGGACCTCGACGCCCTGTATGCGCAGATCAAGAGAGAGCGAGGAGCGCTGGACATTCTGTTCGCCAACGCCGGCATCGGCTCCTTTGCACCGCTCGGAGAGATTACACAAGAACAAATCAGCAAGACCTTTGACGTGAACGTAAAGGGCACCATTTTCACGGTCCAGAAGGCACTTCCCTTGTTGAAGGACGGGTCTTCGATCATTCTAGCCGCCTCAACGGCGGCCTCGGATGGGACGGCGGCCTTCAGTGTCTACGGAGCTTCGAAAGCAGCAATCAGATCATTCGCCCGAGGCTGGACCTCGGACTTGAAAAGTCGCCGTATTCGCGTGAACGTCATCAGCCCAGGCGTGGTTCCAACGGAAGGCTATAACACCAGCCTTGGCATGACGGCCGAGCAAGTGGGCCAGTTCGCCGATCAGATGGCGACTACCATTCCACTCGGTCGCGTCGGGAGGCCTGAAGAAATTGCGAATGCAGTTCTCTTCCTGGCCAGCGATGAAAGCAGCTACATCACGGGGGTGGAGTTGTTTGTCGACGGCGGTTTGAACCAGGTCAAGTAGATTCCATCGGCAACCGACCCGATGAATCCTGCGCATCATTGGCATCGGTCTTGTTGCTCTTCACGTAGGGCTTCACGAACTGTGGCGCCATCAGCTTCACCACGTAGCCCTTCGACTGCAGCAGCCGCGCCCAGTGATGCGCACCGCCACACGCCTCCATCCCAATCTCGCACCCCGGCTTATGGGCAGCTAGTCGCTCGACATCGACTTCCGGTCCTGGCCGATCGCTGCCGTCTGCGAGCAGGGAACCCTACAGGCGCATCTCAGCGGTAATGGCATCGTAAGGAGCCGACACACGGCCGTCTT
>Ga0209007_1000692_pt1 | contig 11563 bp, 10 predicted proteins | sample JacPinW_OM1H0_O2_FD_187961 | JGI IMG/M metagenome (GOLD analysis project Ga0209007, IMG submission 187961) | Forest soil microbial communities from Algoma, Ontario, Canada - Jack Pine, Ontario site 1_JW_OM1H0_O2 (SPAdes) (version 2) | ecosystem: Environmental > Terrestrial > Soil > Boreal...
TCAAGAATGTTCAGGCCGTGACCTATCAAGCCATGAAATTTCCCGGCGCCGCCTACGGCCTGAAGATGGCCTGCGGCGAGAATCCGAAGCGCGTCTACGGCAGCAAGAATCAGGCGCCTTCGACCCGCATGGGCAACGTTGCGGGATACCGCCAAGCCTTTGCCGATGCGCAGGATTATCAGCAGCAGTGGGACAAGTATCATCGCGAACTTGCGGAATACAACAAGAAAAAAGCGGAGCATGCGGATGGCGGCGCCAAGAAATCCAAGGACAAGGACGGCGCCGGGGACAAAGAGCCCATGCCGCCGAGTCCTCCCAAGCGCGATCTGAAGCTGGAGACTTTGGCTGAAGTGATGAAAGGCAACATTCGCGTGCACATGCACTGCTATCGTTCCGACGAAATGGCGACGATGCTCGATGTGGCCGACGAATTTGGCTTCAAGATCACTGCATTCCATCACGCCGTGGAGGCCTACAAGATCGCCGACCGCCTCGCCGACAAAAACGTGTGTGCGGCGATGTGGGCCGACTGGTGGGGCTTCAAAATGGAAGCCTATGACGGGATACAGGAAAATCTCGCCATCGTCGATTTCCCCGAACACAGTTGCGCCATCGTGCACTCCGATTCCGGCGACGGCATTCAGCGCTTGAACCAGGAGGCCGCCAAGGCGATGGCGCATGGTGCGCGCGTTGGATTGACGGTCCCGCCGGAACGCGCAATCCGCTGGCTGACCCTCAATCCCGCGAAGTCTCTGGGTCTCGACGATCGCATCGGCACGCTCGAGCCCGGCAAGGGAGCGGATGTCGTCATTTGGAACGGCAACCCCTTCAGCGTTTACGCGCTCGCCGAGCAAGTGTTCATCGACGGCGCGCTCAGCTTCGATCGCGCGCATCCCACACCTTCGCCGAGATCCGATTTCCTCTTGGGCCGGCATATTGCGGAGTCGCCCCTATGAAGTCTCTTCATCTTGTCGTTTTGGCCGCAAGCATCATCGGCGCGCAGTGCGCGACGGCTCAGGAATTCCTCATCCGCGGCGCGACTGTCCACACCGCGTCCGCAAAGGGCACCCTCAAGAACACCGATGTTTTGGTGCGCGGCGGCGTCATCGTCGCAATCGGCGCGGAGGCGGCAGCGCCGAACGCAACCGTCATCGATGCCAAGGGCAAGGAGCTGACGCCCGGTCTATTCGGCGGGGTGACTGATGTCGGCATCGAAGAAATCGAGGGAGAATCCCAAACCGTCGATTCGACCTTGAACCAAAAATCGCCGGCGTGGGAACAGCAGTGGCGCCCGGAACTCGACGTCACGGCAGCATTCAACCCGCGCTCGTTCGTCGTGCCCATCACACGCGTTGAAGGCGTGACGTGGACCGTCCTTGCACCCAGCGCCGAAGACAGCATCATTGGCGGCCAGGGTTCGGCAGTCACGCTCGATGGCCGATACGACGCCGCGCTGCCGGGCAGCCGTTCACTGTTCGTGCAAATGGGCAGTACCGGCGCGCGAGTGGCCGGGGGAACGCGCGCCGCGGAGTACATGCTGCTCGAGCAGGCCATTCACGAAGCCCGCAACCAGAACCCCATAACCCAAGGGGCCCTGCTGCACGCCGCCGGCCGAGAAGCGTTGAATCGTTATCTCATGGGCGGACGGGTCGTCTTTCAAGTCGACCGCGCCTCCGACATCCGTGAAGTCGTGTCATTCGCAGAGCGTGCGGGCATCAAGCCCGTCATTCTCGGCGGCGACGAAGCGTGGCTGGTCGCGAAGGATCTCGCGAAGGCCAACGTTCCTGTGATTCTCGATCCGCTCAACGACCTGCCGATGGACTTCGATCGTCTCGCTTCCACTCTTGAAAACGCGGCGCGGCTGCAGCGCGCAGGCGTGCGCATTGCCTTCTCCAGCGGCGACACGCCGCAAGCGCGGCTGGTGCGCCAGCTCGCCGGCAATGCCGTTGCGCATGGCTTGCCCTGGGAGGCGGCTCTCGCGGCGATCACCTCGACGCCCGCTGAGATTTTTGGTGTGGCTGCGACGCATGGACATATTGCCGTGGGACAGGTTGCGGATCTGGTGCTCTGGAACGGCGATCCGCTGGAGCTCTCGACTCTCGCCGAGCAGGTGTGGATTGCGGGCCGGCCGATGGAGATGAAATCCCGCCAGACTGAACTGCGGGATCGGTATGTCGAGAAAGTCAAAGCCCATCAGGCGCGCTAAGGCGCGCCAAAATTGGATTCCCCGGATCCCTCACGGAGCTCACATGAAGCGTTTTTTTGTCGCCACTGCCGCCCTCGCCGCCTTTTCAGCCTTTGCCGCACCTCCCCAGGATACGCCGGCCGGCGAGCAGCGCTTCCGTGAGCTCTATAAGGAACTGGTCGAGACCAACACCAGCTTGTCGGTGGGGAGCTGCACGGTCGCCGCGGATCGAATGGCGGCGCGCCTCAAGGCGGCCGGCTTCCCGGACAGCGACTTGCACCCGTTCGCGGCGCCCGACCATCCGAAGGAAGGCGGTTTGGTTGCGGTCTTCCCCGGTAAAGACCCGAAGCTGAAGGCGATTCTTTTGCTCGCGCACATCGACGTCGTGGAAGCGAAGCGCGAGGACTGGACGCGCGACCCGTTCAAACTCGTCGAGGAGAACGGTTATTTCTACGCGCGCGGCTCGGTCGATGACAAAGCCGAGGCGGCGATCTGGGTTGACACCTTTATTCGCTTCAAGGCCGAGAACTACAAGCCGAAGCGCACGCTGAAGCTGGCGCTCACCTGCGGTGAGGAAACGGCGGGAGCCTTTAACGGTGCGGATTGGTTGACTCGCAATCGCCGCGATCTCATCGATGCGGCATTTGCGCTCAATGAAGGCGCTGACGGCGAATTGGACGCCAGCGGCAACCGGGTCGCTCTCGAGGTCGAGGCGGGCGAGAAGTTTCCGCAGAACTATCGGCTGGAGGTGACCAACAAGGGTGGCCACAGCTCGCGGCCTGTCAAGGACAACGCGATCTATCATCTCGCCGCCGCGCTCACGCGGATCAGCGCCTACGAGTTCCCGGCGCAGTTCACCGACGGCAATCGGGCCTACTTCACCGGCATGGCCAAGATCCTCGCCGCCAAAGGTGATACCGAAACCGCCAATGCCATGAACGCGTTTTTAAAGAACCCCAACGACGCGCAAGCCCTGGCGCTCGTGTCAGCCAAGGATCCCAGCTGGAACGCAACCCTGCGCACCACCTGCGTCGCCACCATGCTCGACGCCGGGCATGCAACCAACGCGCTGCCGCAGCGTGCGCGGGCCAACGTCAATTGCCGCATTTTCCCGGGCGTCACCGCGGAGACGGTACGTGCGAAGCTCGAGGAATTGGTGGCGGATCCGGCGGTGAAGATATCCTCACCCGAGACGCGGGGACCGACGGCCTCACCCCCACCGCTGACTCCCGCAGTCATGGGCCCGATCGAGAAGCTGACCGCCGAATTCTGGCCGGGCGTGCCGGTGCTGCCCGTGCTGCAGGCCGGGGCGACGGACGGCGAGTTCACGAATGCCGTCGGCATCCCGACTTTCGGTGTCGAGCCCGTGTTCATGGGCCCTGATTTGGGAAATATTCACGGACTCAACGAGTACGTGAGCGTCAAGTCGCTGCTCGAGGGCCGCGAGTTCCTGTATCGGTTGGTCAAGATCTACGCAGAGCAGAAATAATATCGGCAGGGCGACCGTTCGGTCCCGGTCGCCCTCTCCGACTTCAGTCAATTGCTGGCAAAATGAATCACGCTGTTCGGACGCAGCGCGCTCAAGGCCGGCGAACCGACATCTTTCACGGCGTTGTCAATTGCGAAATCAACACAACGATTCGTCAACTGAAGCGCTCCCAATGACTCGTACCCGTTGGAGCGGCACACCTCCTTGGCGGCCCTCACGATGCGCCCGTACAGGACCTTGGCGCCCGCCGGCTTCGAAATGTCGAGATCGGCATAACTGACTCTTTTTGAGGGAAGCCCGTCGTCGGCCGCCTGCGCCGTCAGCTGCAGTGCGCACAAAGCGATCGCACCGCAAAGAAAGAAGGCCGCCGCACGAGCCGTGTTTTGGATGGTGGTATTCATGATCATCTCCTAAGTTTTAAAGCAATTTTGGAAACACTCACCACGAAGATCGGTCTCGCCGTGGCTTGGTGAGAGGTTTACGGCGTGGGGCGCCTGTGAGTCCTCAAGGCTTCCTAAAGGCTTGCTAAAGGATTTCTATCTGGGGGGTTGAGACTTGAATTGGGGCTATTGGAGGCTCGCGCACTCGATTTGCGCCGTTGTCAGGGAAAAGGTGACCTCTTAAGCGCGCTATGATTGCCGGGCGACCGAAGGCGCTGAGCGAGCTTGCAATCCTCTTGACTGCGCGAGAATGGACCCAAGATTACGAATGGTCCGTGCATTAAAGGAGCGGGACGGCCAATGAGATCTCTCGGGAAAAAAGCCACGGGCGAAAGGCTCGAGCGCATGAAAGCGTCGCCCCGATGGCTCGGCGATCGGTTTCGCAACGTCTACCCCATCCCGGCCGGACTACGCGATCCCAATTCGACCATGCCGTCATTGAGCGATTTTCTATGCGGCGGCGAACGGCGAGTGCCGCGCGGACCCCTGCCTACAATCAACCCGCTCGAAGCCTGGCGCAAGACGTCTTCCAGCGGGCTTCGAGCCACGTGGTTAGGCCATTCGACCGTGCTGATCGAGATTGACGGATTGCGCGTCCTGACCGATCCGGTATGGGGACCGCGCGCATCGCCCTCCAGTCTTGCAGGTCCCAAGCGATTCCAGCCCGTCCCCGTGAGCCTGAATGAAATGCCTCCGGTTGATCTCGTGATCGTTTCGCACGACCACTACGATCACCTGGACTACCCGACCATCCGCGAACTTGCCAAGCGCAATGTCCCCATCGTGACTTCGCTCGGGGTCGGCGCGCATCTGGAGGCGTGGGGTGTGGTTCCCGAACTCATCACCGAGTTGGATTGGTGGGAGTCTCACAGCCCGGCACGCGGCGGGCTCACCGTGACCGCCGCGCCATCGCAACATTTCTCGGGTCGGGGATTGCAGGACCGCAACGCAACTTTGTGGTCCTCCTTCGTCATCCGCTCCGAACGCCACTCCGTGTTTTTCAGCGGCGATACCGGCCTCACGAGCGAGTATCAACTCATTCGCGAGCGGCTTGGGCCATTCGACTTGGTCATGCTGGAGGTCGGCGCCTTTCATCCGGCTTGGGGCGATATTCATCTTGGACCGCAAAACGCACTCAAAGCGCTGGCGCTGCTCGGCGGCGGGACGTTCCTGCCGGTGCATTGGGGCACCTTCAACTTGGCCATGCATTCCTGGGATCAGCCCGCCGAGGAGCTCCTGAGCCTCGGCGAGAAAGCCAGCGTGCAACTCATCATGCCCCAACTCGGCGAGGCGATCGAACCTGAGCATGCGGCGCGCACGCACGCCTGGTGGCGCGGCGTGGATACGGTCGCGCCGCCGCAGCAGCCTGAAGCGCCCACAACGCTGCCAAAAGCGATGTCCTGGCCAATCGATTGACACCTCGCAGCAGTACAATGGAGACGATATGACGGCATTTAACCTGACCCCGCCCACTGAATCTCAGCGGCGCGACATCACCGCGGGTCTCGATGCGGATGAGCGGCGCGTCCTTCTGCAGCACGGCACCGAGGCAGCATTTTGCGGTGTCTTTCTCGACAACAAGAAAGACGGCACTTACTGCTGCCGCTTCTGCGGCCTGCCGCTTTTCCGCTCGAACGCGAAGTTCGACTCAGGCACGGGCTGGCCCAGCTTCTTCAGGCCCTACGATGAGGCGCACATCAAACGCATCCGCGACACCAGCTATGGAATGGTCCGGGTGGAGGAAGTCTGCGCGCGCTGCGGCAGCCACCTCGGCCACGTGTTTCCCGATGGGCCGCCTCCGACCGGCGAGCGGCATTGCCTCAACTCGGTATCGCTGTCCTTCACCGAAAGCGGCAAGCCCTTGCCGGACGTTTTGAAGCGCGGCGCTCCGGAGGGAGCGGTTGACTCCGCGGCTTGATCGGACCGCTGCTATTGCCGGTCGAACACGATCGTCACATCGCCACCGCCTTGCGACGAGGTAATTTGCACCTTGCTGGTCAGGGTTTTGCCGTCGGGAGATAGGGACATTCTGTCCGTGAATTTCACACCCGCGCTTTCCATGTTCGTCGTGGCAACGATGTCCTTGCCATCCCAAACCGCCGAGCACACGGCGGGATAGCCGTTGAGTTCAAGCGCAGCCGGCTTACCGTCGGTGGTCATTTTACGTGCGGTCGTGGACTCCGCTCCGCCCGCAGCCTGATCTTCGACGATGTTCAGCGCCGGGTCCGCATGCTGAATTTTTCGGACAAATGAATTCGGCGGCGGGAACTGGCCGAAGTTGCTGGCAGTGGGATTCATCTTCCACTCGCCGGAATAGTTTGGCTTGTCCGACGCTTTTGGCTTATCCGCGGCGGCGGCGCCTGCTGCGATAGTCAGGATTGCAAGCGCGGCGATTAAAACTCGTTTCATCAAAGCTCCCCCGTGAATATGTAAATGCATGCATGCGGGACATGAGATAGGACAGGAAATTCGGGGGTTTTGTCAATTGCATGGAACGGATCGGCCGGCGCATGTAGGACCGACCGAAGGGAAGGATCGCGCAGCTTAACTCAGGTTTAGACGGGCTCTCAGGTATGGACCGGGCTCTCGTAGCGCATGGCGCCGATGTCGTTCCCTTCGGGATCGAGGAAGCGCACCAATTCGCCGACCGTGGGAATCACTGCTTTCGGCATGATGACTTTTCCGCCATTTGCCGTGACACGTGCGGCAATCTCATCGACATTCTCGACCGAAAATGTCGCCTCGATGCCGTTGAGTCCGGTTCCGGAGCGCGGCACCAAGCGTTTGTGCATGAGACCGCGAACCCCGGGCGATTTCTCGTCGCCGGTATGTATCAAATAAAAGCCCGGCGGTCCCCAGGGCTCGAACTCCCATTCGAATACCGCTTCATAGAAAGTGCGGGCGCGGTTTACATCATCGACATGGATGGAGAACGCGGCGAGATTGTTTGGCATGGGATGACGATACTGCGGTTTGCATGTTGCCGCAATCCCGCTATTCTGACATTTTATGTCGCAAAAACGTCGATCAGTCGCGGACGAGGCTTACTGGGTGGTGCGCACTTCGGCCGCTAATCTTAAGGCTGCCGCGGTTCTGCCAAATCACGCGCATGAATGGCATCAACTGATCTACGTATCCGCCGGGCTCATGAGCGTCGCCACGGAGGCAGGATCCTGGGTGGCGCCCGCAACCTGGGCGATCTGGGTACCCGCAGGCATTCGTCATGGAATACGCTTTGTCGTCGATAGCGCGTTTCGCACCGCTTATTTTCGGCCCGACTGGACCGACAACTATCCGACCGGCTGCACGGTGGTTTCCGTATCCGCATTGCTGAGAGAGCTCATTTTGCGGACCATCAAGATCGGTAAATTGGACCGACGTCATCCCCTCGAAACCGCCATCGCGGCGCTCATTGTTAGCGAGTTACAGGTTTCGGGCGCCCGATCGCTCAGTCTCAAGCAGCCAACGAGCGAGGCGATGTGCCGTGCGGCGAGGCTCATGACCAAGCGCAGTCCGCAAACCGCAACCGTATCCTCGCTCGCCTCCGCCGTCGGAGCCGGAACAAGGACATTCGAACGCCAATTTTTTGCGGAAACTGGAATGACTCCGGGCCGATGGCGGCAGCACCAAGCGATGCTCACGGGTCTTGAATCACTGGCGGGCGGGACGGCCATTAAAATCGTCGCCGCGCAGTCGGGCTACAGGACCGCAAGCGCGTTCATTGCCGCGTTCCGCAAAATCTTTGGCACGACCCCGGGAAGCTACTTCTCACAGTCCGGTTGACCTGATCAGAACGTGTCGTTATTCCGGGCGGCCGCCCGGCAACCAATCAGGTTTGAAGTCCGAATCTGCGAGCCAGCGAATTGGCACGAGCAACGATTGGATGGATTCGGTCATATGACCAAAATCAATGTGCGCGATGTCATCAGTGACCTGATGGTAATCGGCATGCAGGCCAAAGCTCGAGACGGTCTGCGCGACCACACCGCGCAGCGCGAGAGTAAAGTTATCGGAACGAGCAAAGAATTTTTCCGCCGGATGAGGATCGGCGACCAATCGAGCGCCGTGCGCAGCCAGTTGCGGACCGAGATTCGTCCGCTCCCACCCGGTGAGCCACAGCGTATGCGGTGCGATGAGCCCGTCAGGTCGGCCGATCATTTCAAATTCGAGGTTTGCCACAATTTTGTCCAAAGGCACGACCGGCTTCTGTACGAAATAAGCCGCCCCATAGCCTCCGGCCTCTTCGCTGCCGAACCAAGCGAACACCACGGTGCGTTTAAGCTTCGGACCACGGGACAACGCCTCGGCCAACGTCAATACCGCAATCGAGCCGGAGGCATCGTCATCCGCGCCGTTGTAGATACGATCAAGGCCCGTGTCGCGAGTGCCTAAGTGATCCAGGTGCGCCGTGAGCAAAATGATGTCGCTCTTTTCGCGGCTATCGGAGCCGCTCAAGCGCGCCACGGCGTTCCAGGTATGGAACGTGATTTCCTGGGTTTGCGCCGTATAACTCGCCTTCGATCCCTCGGGTAGCGCGGCCACCGCCGCATAGGCATCCGGATTGAGCATGATCTGCGAAGGTCCCGTCGATGGCTTGGGCGGCACCGCAATCGCCGGGAAGCGTGCAGGTCCAATTCGAATCGGACGCCGCGATAGCTCGGACCAGTGCGCACGCAAAGCGGTCGTGTCGTGCCACAGGACGAGCTTTGCCTCCTGGAGATTTACTTTGACGTCGGTGCCCATCTCCTCGGGCATCAGCACCACGGCGCCGCTACGAATTGCCACACCCGGAGCATATTTTTGCAGCAGACCCTGCGCCTCGGCAGTGTTCATTTTGAACAGCAATAATTGGTCACGGCGCAGCGCGACTCCGCCGATCGCGAATACCGGATCGCCGACAACTTCGGTGCGCGCGATAGCCACCGTTTGCACGAAGTCGCCGGCATCGCCGAGCGGCTCAAGGCCATCGCGGCGCATTTGCGCCGCGATGTAAGTCGCCGTGATCCACTCATCGCGCGAACCGCTGCCACGTCCGTTCATGGCATCACTTGCCAGGAACTCCATATGTGCCCGCACCGTTGACTCGACAATGACATCGGATGGCAGGCCGCGAGCGGCAGGCGACTGCATCGTAAGCACGATCAGGGCCGCAGCACCACCATATCGTTTGCCAGACTCCTTCACCGTTTGTCGCCGGGATGGTAGTCGGCCTCGACGTTTCCGGTGAGCTGACCTTGGGTGAACAGCACCGGCTTGGTCTTCATGGCCACGAACAACGGCGTCTGGTCGGCGTAGTGCGGCGAATGCGAATCCAAGGTCGCCGAACCGAACTGGTTGATGCTGTCGGAGGATAGGGCGCCCGCTTTGTCCCAGGTGACGAACATAATGAAGGTGTCGCCCGCCGACGCGGTCAGGGTGCCGTCCGTCTGCGGAATGCCATAAACGGCGCGATAGATGTCCGGGCCGCCGTCGATGGCCAAGTCCAGACTGCCCCGGCGGATGCGATTGACCTGGCCCCACTCCGGATCGATGCGGCCGAAGTGCGTCTTCAGCGTCGTGATGGCGTGGCGCAGAGCGTCGATGGGCGGCACGTCGGGATGGCTGTCCGAATGCGCAGCCTCCGTGACCATTAGCACCGCCAACGCAGCGGCCCGGCTGCCGACATTCGTGCGCCGGTCCCAGCCCTTGAGCAGCGCCTGGGCGGCGCTGAGGTCACCGTCAGACCCCGGATCGACCTTGAGCACTTCGGCGATCTTTCGGGCGAAATCGGAGCGCTCACTGTAGGCGACGTCGAACTTGTAGCTGCGGAACGTCTCGGCGGTGATGGCCGCATCGACGCCGAAGGTCTCCTGCACGCGATAGGCCCTGTTGGTCATGTCGGTCTGGATGCCCATGGTGGGGCTGAAGTCTTCGGGCTTCAGCGCGTCCTCGACTCCGGTGGCCTGGAAGGGAGTGTTATTCGAGTTGAACACATAGCCAGACTTGGGATTCCAGATCTGCGGCACGCGCTCGAAAGGCAAATACCCCTGCCAGATCAAGTCGGACCGATCGCCGGGCTGGACCTCCGTCCAGTCCCGCCCTTCGGCGCGGATTGGGAACTCGCCGTTGTAGACATAGCCGATGTTCCCTTTCTCGTCGGCGTAAATGTAGTTGATGCTGGGAAGGGCCTGCAGGCGCATGGCCGCCAACCACTCGTCGCGATTGGCTGCCTTGTTGAGCCGATAGTACTGCAACGACTGGCGCGCCTCGCCCATGCCGGCATAACGCACCGCGAACATCCCGTGATCGGTCTTGAACACGGGGCCCTGGACCGACCACAACAGCGGGCGGTGCACCGTCCAGACCAGCGGCCCCCAGATCTTCACGCGAATGGCCGCATCGCCTTTCTCGAAATTCTTCCACTGACCGTCCAGCCGGTACTGCTCGGGATTGGCGGGATTCACGTCCAAGCGATACACGGTTGATAGATTGGGGGCGTTGACCGTGTTCGCCCAGCCTAAGTGGGCGTTGTGACCGTGCAGCATGAAGGGTGAGCCGGGGAAGAAGCCGCCCGCCACGTGCCAGCCCTCGCCGGAATCGAGCACTGCCTCGTACCACGCCACAAACCCCGTATAGGGCTGGTGCGAATTGACCAGCAGGCGCGTGGCGCCGTCCGCCGACTTCGAGGCCGCCACCGCGATGCCATTGGAGCCTATGGGCAAGGAACCGGTGATGCTCATGGCGACCTGACTTGCCTTCGGCGCCGGCGCCATGATCTTTCCGATCACATGATCGATGCCATAGAAGAAGGGCGTGCGGAACACGAACCCCGCGGCAACGTCCTCGCCGGTCATCGGCAACAGGCCTCGCTCGACCTTCTCCGGGTGCAGGGCAGCGTAATAATTCACCCCATCGGCATAAGCCTTGAGCACCGCGCGAGCATCGGCCGGAAGAGCAGTGTCGTATTGCGACGCCACGGTCTCGCGAACTTTGAGCAACCGCACCAGATAGTCCGTGACCGCCGCCTTGGCGCCCTGGACGCTTGCCAGCTGGCCGCGCGCGATCAGCGCCGCGTCCTGGATGGTGGCGAAATCGTCCTCAGAGTGAGCAAAGCCCAATCCGAACGCCACGTCCGGATCGGTGGGGCCGCTGATGTGCGGCACGCCGAAATGGTCGCGCTGGATGCGCGCATGATAGTGCGCTGCCTGAGCGATCAGGGTCGCGCGGTCCGGCGCGGAGGGCTGGCTCAACCGATCGTGAACGATCACCGCCATCAGGCCGACAAACGCCAGCGCCACCAGCGCAGCCAGCGCCGACGCGCCGATCTTCAGAATCCGCATGAGGCCTTTTCTCCCTACATTCAAGATAGCGACTGTCGTCAGCGCGCACAAGACCGGGATGATCTCGGAATGGCTGCCTTGATGCATTACTCGACGTCATGCGCATGATCCTGTCCGTTGGCTGGCGAAC
>Ga0209007_1000693_pt1 | contig 11561 bp, 6 predicted proteins | sample JacPinW_OM1H0_O2_FD_187961 | JGI IMG/M metagenome (GOLD analysis project Ga0209007, IMG submission 187961) | Forest soil microbial communities from Algoma, Ontario, Canada - Jack Pine, Ontario site 1_JW_OM1H0_O2 (SPAdes) (version 2) | ecosystem: Environmental > Terrestrial > Soil > Boreal...
ATTCGCCGCTCTCGACGTCAATCAGCGAGGTGCCGCCGGGTACTGACGTGGGAAACACGCGTCCGTTGGGTGAAACATCCCCGAAGACATCGCCTGCGAGCCCTTCGAGGCGCGAAACTCGTCGCCCGTTGTTCAGATCGATGAGTTCGAGGTTGCGATTGGTCCAAAGCAGCACTACACCGGCGTTCGCGGCGAACCGGATGTCTTGGATATAGTCAGAGCCGATGACAAAGGGCGGCATTGACTTGGGAATCGGTCGGATCGGCGGCATCTTGATCATGATGCCCACACGCTTCCAACCGATCCACGTCGCGAACGCGTCATCTATGCGCTCGAAGCAATCGCTGACCCCGAAGTGCGCAGCGATCTCATCTTTCGAAGTGAATGGTGCCGGCGCATAGCCTTGCGCGCAGTCGAGTGCCCGCACACGCAATTTCGAATTGATCTGGGACTCGACTTGGTCTCGGACTCCCGCTTCCGTAGCGAGGCGCAGCAATTGACCCTTGGCATACTCGAGGGATTTGGGAAGGGGCATCGCCTCATTGATGCGATCCTCCACGCCGCCGAGGCATTGATCGGCGATCAAAAGCTGGATGAGCACAATGACCGCGAAGAGAGGTCTGTTCCTAGAGGGCATGGGAACCCTCGAGTATGTGCACCAGCGCAAGGGTTGCGCCTGTGGGTGAGTGGCGACTGAACATCCTGTTCTCGGAAGTCCTAGAGTTGAGTTTGCAGTAGGCCATCATCGGCCGGAATGGGGCGTTCTCGCGTGACGAGTATCACGCAATGGGATTTAAAAGGGACCGGGCAGCGGGCTATTGAGGCGAGGAGTGCGTTTCGCGCGACCCGTTGAAAGTCCAATTCGTGTTAGGGCGTCAGTGTCGCCGCGATGCGGCGTACTTCGTCCGGCTTGTGCTCGCCCGCCAGTGGCGTTCCTGGCATTAAATATTTGCCCATGTTGGGGCCGCCGACGACGACCGGTTCGAACCCTGCCTCTCGGACGAGCCGCGAAACGGTTTCGATGGCCTTCTTGTCACCTGCGATCGGCATGCCGATCTTGCCCGGATCTTCGTGCGCACTGGCCATGCGTGCCGCGGGTACGGCGTTGAATGCCCGAACCACGAGTGCGCCCGGCAGCAGGTGCGCATCGAAGAGTCCGGCGCCTTCTTCGCGCGCTTGATTGGCGATCTCGCCGTCGCGTTGCGGGAAAGGATTGCTCGCATTGATGACGACTTTTCCTTTGAGTGAATTGCCGAGGCCCTTTACAAGCTCGGGAAAAGCGCTATAGGGAACCGCGAACAGGATTACCTGCCCGAACTCAGCGGCCTCCTGCGGCGTGCCCGCGTGCGAATTTGCTCCGACCTCGGCAGCGAGCTTCTTATCGTTGTCGAGATCACGGGAGGAGAACATCACCTCGTTTCCAGCCTTGGCCCAAACCCCTCCAAGAGCGCTTCCAACATGCCCCGACCCGATGACGCCGATCTTGATCTTCTGGCCGTCGGCAGCATTGACAGTGTTTGCCGTGATCGGCAGGACGCTAAGGGCGGCTGCCGCACCGGCCGCCTTGAGAATATCGCGACGACTGAAGCCAAGAGTGCCGTGCATTTTCATGTGGATCTCCAAATGAGGAGCAGTTGCGATTTGATGGTAAAGATATGCCTATTTTCCGCCCTGTCGAGATAACGAACGGTGACGAGATCAATATTAACTATAGTTAATGTGGCGGAAACCCGATCACGGACCGATCGAGCGGATCATCCAGCATATATGGACAGGGTGTTAGCATTTGCAGCTCTAATATTGTGGTCTTCGGGATCTGTAGCTCAACAACCACCAATCGAACCGTGCGCAGGAATGGAAGGCTACGCCGCCGTCCTATGTCACAAGAACATACAAGAACAGCAACAGCAGGAGCTAGCCCAATCTCTATCGGATGAGAAGCAGCGGAGAATTCAAGACAAAAAAATGGAGCGGCTGGGATTTCCGAAACTCAGGCATGAACAGCCCAGCCTGCTCGGAGGACTGTTCTTCGACAATGTTGCAGCGAGAGTGGGAGAAAGGTTTCTCGTAGACAAATAGTGGCGCTCCGGCGGCTGTTGCGCCTGGTAAGAAGTCGGATCGCGACAACCATTGTCGTGTCGACGCTCATGCGGTTTTCAGCGACGAAAACGGCTGGTGCACGGTTGGCGCGCATTATCCGATGCTGTCCCCAAGCACCTGCCGCTTAATCCAAACTTATCCTGTATAGAGAATTAACATTGACAATCGCCTATACAGGATTATTCTGGCGCAGTTGCGCCATGCTATCTGGATAAGGCTAGTCGACCAGTGCCTACCTGTCTTCGTACATAACAAGAGAAACCATGCGTACATTTAGTATTCTCGCCGCTCCGCTCCTTACGTTTGGGACCTTGACCGCTGCAGCGCCTGCAACTGCAGCACCCGCCGCCCCACCGCCAGCGATCTCCCCAAAAGCCCAAAACGGCACCAATTGGTCGTCGCTCGATCAATACATCAGTTCCTCGATGAAGGATTGGAAGGTGCCTGGCGCATCGGTTGCCATCGTGCGCGACGGCGCCGTCGTTTATATGAAGGGATTTGGCGTTCGCGATATCCGCACCAATCAGCCGGTCACGGCCGACACGCTCTTTGATATTGGCTCGTGTACGAAAGCATTTACATCGGCCGCAGTGGCCATGCTGGTCGACGACGGAAAAATGCAATGGGACGGAAAAGTGAATGCTTACATTCCGTTTTTCCGCCTAAGCGATCCTTTTGCCAATCAAAACGTCACCCTGCGAGATCTGCTGACGCATCGTACGGGTGTGCCGGGAGCCGACTTTCTTTGGTTCGTCGATCCCCAGAGTTCGCGCGAAGAATTGATTCGCAAGCTGGCCTACGTTCAACCAAACACAGGGTTTCGCTCGACATTTGAATATCAAAATCTAATGTACGTTGCGGCTGGATACGCGGTGGGGCAGGTGGCGCATAGCACCTGGGATGAGTTTACTCAGTCGCGATTGTTCGCACCCCTGGGTATGACTGAGTCGGATACCAGTGCAATCGAAGCGCAAAAAGCTGCCGACCATGCCACTCCCCACGAGCAGGATCCAGACGGCTCGGTGAAGGCGATCGCCTGGCGCAATATCGATAGTGTGGGGCCCGCGGGATCGATCAATTCGAGTGCGCGTGATATGGCCAAGTGGATCACGTTTCAGCTCGGCGATGGAACCTATCAGGGCAAGCGGCTGATCTCCGCGGACAATATGCGCGAGATGCATAGTGCTCAGATGGTGATTTCGCTCGAAGGTGAAATCGCCAAGGTATTTTTTCCCGACTCGATGCAGCTCAGTTACGGACTGGGTTGGTTCGTGCAGGACTATCGCGGCCACCAATTAATCATTCACGCGGGAGATATCGACGGGTTTGCAACCATGGTGGTGCTGATCCCGGAGATTCACACGGGCTATTTCGCGGTGATCAATATGGGCAGTTTGTATCGGCAAGTCTTGAGCAATCAGATCGCCGACCAGTTGCTGCATTTGCCGGACGCCGGGTGGAGCAAACGTTTCAAAGCAATGGAAGTGGAATTCAAAGCGGAGGGGAAGGCGGCGAAGGCGTGGCAGTCGAAGCGCACGCCCGGCACCCACCCTTCGCGCGATCTTTCAGCCTATGCCGGGCAGTATCAGAATCCTGTCTACGGCAATGCTGAAATCGGCTATCAAAATGACAAGTTGAAGTTGCATCTCGGCGCGATTGATTCGGATTTGGAGCACTTCCAATACGATACTTTCGTCGCTAAATTGCGCAGCGAAACCCGTCTGACCTTCAACCTGAACGCAGACGGCAATCCGTCCGAGTTCACCGTGGCGGGCATCGCATTCAAGCGTTCCGCGGCGGTGGCCGCCAAGTAATTTGGGCTAGGGGATCGATGCTCCGGGCGAGGAACATCGCGATGAAGTCTCAAGCGGGAACAACAATGATCGAGGGTGGCCAATGATGAAGATACCCGGATTTCTGGCGCTGATGCTATTGGCCTGCTCGCCGCTTCAGGCGCAGAGTGAAAGCCCATTGCTCATGCAGGCGCCCACGCTAAATGCCTCGCACATTGTTTTTGCCTATGGTGGGGAACTTTGGAACGTCAGCCGGGAAGGCGGAGCCGCGCGGCAGCTCACGTCAGGCGCGGGACAAAAATCGAGTCCGCACTTTTCGCCCGACGGCAAGTGGATCGCATTCACGGGACAATATGGCGGCAACCTCAACGTATACCTGATGCCCGCCGGGGGCGGCGAGGCGCGCCAGTTGACCTTCGGTCGAGGCCCGGACACGGTCGAAGGCTGGACTCCCGATGGCAAGAACGTTCTTTTCCGCTCTTCGCTCAAGAGTTATTCGATCCGTTTCGAGCAGCTCTACACGATTTCGACCGAGGGCGGTCCGACCCATCAAATTCCGCTGCCGATGGGTTATCAAGGATCCTACTCATCGGATGGCACGCATCTGGCTTACACGCCGTTGCCGCGCGAGTTCTTTGTCGTGGGCGGAGCGGTCACGCACGCTTTCTGGGCGCATTATCACGGCGGACTGGCGCCACAGGTGTGGATCGCGAATCTGGCTGACTCCGAAACCGTCAAAGTGCCGCACGAAAATGCCGGCGACTTTAATCCCATGTGGGTGGGCAATAAGATTTATTTTCTTTCCGCGCGCACCGAGCCGGTCACGCTCTATGCATACCAGACCGACTCGAAAAGCGTATCGCGCGTTATCGAAAACCATGGCGCGGACATCATGTCGGCCTCGGCGGGGCCCGGGGCAATAGTTTATGAACAGTTCGGCTCGCTCCATCTGTTCGATCTCGCAAGCGGGCACGAGCACGAAGTTCGCGTTAGCATCCAAGGTGATTTCCCCGAGGTGCGCACGCACTTCGAAAACGTGGCCGAACACGTTTTGAATGCCAATATCTCTCCGACCGGGGCGCGCGCCGTATTCGAAGCGCACGGCGAAATCATCACCGTGCCCGCCGAGAAAGGCAATGCCCGCAACCTGACCAATTCGCCCGCGGTGGCCGAACGCTCGCCCGCCTGGTCGCCCGACGGGAAATCGATCGCCTACTTTTCGGACGCTTCCGGCGAATATGCCTTGCACATTCAGAATCAGGACGGCCTGGAGAAGGCGCGTGTGATCGGCTTGGGAAATCCGGGGTCATATTTCTTTGGTCCGGCGTGGTCGCCCGATGCTAAGAAACTTACCTACACCGACAAACGCTTGAATCTTTGGTACGTCGATGTGAATAACCCGACGCCCGTGAAAATCGACACCGACACATATTTCGCCTTCGGCGGGATGATTCATTCGTCGTGGTCGCCCGATAGCCGCTGGATCGCGTATACGAAGCTTCTCGTCAATCATATGCGCGCTGTTTTCGTCTATTCGATCGATTCAAAGAAGTCCACGCAAATCACCGACGGATTGAGCGACACCGAATCCGCCGTGTTCGATAAGAGCGGAAAATATCTTTATTTCACGGCCAGCACGAATTCGGGACCGACGAAAGTGCCCCTGGACATGTCGAGCCTCGGCCACAGCGTAACGCGCAGCGTCTATCTGGCCATTCTGCGCAAGGGCGTCGCGTCGCCGCTGAAGCCGCAGAGCGATGATGAGAAAGTCGCGGCTCAAAGTGCGCCCGATGCCGAAAAAAAGGAGAAGAGTCGCGCGCCGGAGGCGCCCGCGAATGGTGTGCAGATCGACTTCGAGGATATCAGCCAGCGTATTTTGGCCTTGCCGCTGCCTGCCGCCAGCTATGCCGAGCTCGCCGCCGGCAAAGAGGGTGAACTCTACGTCGAGCAGTCGCAACCTGGGGGCTCGCCGCTGGGTGGCAGTGGCCCGGTTACGTTGTTGAAATTTACTCTGGCCGACCGCAAATCGACGCAGATCGCGTCGGGCATCGAGGATTTCAGGCTGTCCTTTAGCGGCGAAAAATATTTGTTCCGCCAGGGCAAAAAATGGGGAATCACCTCCACGGCCGCACCGATGAAGCCGGGCGCGGACCTGCTGGACATGGACGCGATGCAAGTCCTGGTGAACCCGCGGGAAGAATGGAAGCAGATGTACCAGGAAGCCTGGCGCCTGGAGCGCGATTATTTTTATGCCAAGAATTACCATGGCCTGGATCTCGCCGCCGCGGAACGACAATACGCCGCCTACCTTCCGGGAATCGTCAGCCGCGCGGATTTAAATTATCTTTTCCTGGAAATGCTTGGAAAACTTTCGGTCGGCCACGTGTTTATCGCAGGCGGCGACATCCCGAAGGTGACGCCCGTTTCGGTCGGGTTGCTCGGCGCCGATTACAGCAGCGAAAACGGCCGCTACCGCTTTGCCAAAGTTTACGATGGCGAAAATTGGAATCCGGGCCTTCGCGCGCCGCTCACTGAACCGGGCTCGGAGGTAAAACGCGGCGAATATCTGCTCGCCGTGAATGGCCGGGATCTGCGCAGCAGCGATGATGTCTACCGATTCTTTTTGAACACGGCGGACAAGCAGATTGTCCTCAAGGTCGGCCCCAATGCGGACGGCTCCGATTCACGAAACGTTACGGTAGTCCCGATCGGCGAAGAAGTATCTTTGCGTCATCGCGATTGGGTGGCGAACAACCTGCGCACCGTGGACCGCCTGAGCGGCGGCCGCGTTGCTTATGTTTATCTGCCGGACACAGCGACCGGCGGGTATACCTCTTTCAACCGCTACTTCTTCGCGCAAGTGGGCAAAGAGGGGGTGATAGTCGACGACCGCTTCAATAGCGGCGGGCAGTCGGCGGACTACATCATCAATTATTTACAGCGCAGCCTTCTCAATTATTGGTATACGCCCAACGGTGCCGTCTCACCCGAACCGGGTGAAGCAATTTTCGGCCCCAAAACCATGATCATCAACCAATATGCCGGATCGGGTGGCGACTTGATTCCCTGGTACTTCCATCACGTCGGATTGGGTCCGTTGATCGGTGAGCGGACCTGGGGCGGAGAAGTGGGCACTACGGGGTACCCGGCTCTGATCGATGGCGGCAGCGTTACCGCGCCGAGCATTGCCTTCGTCAAAACTGATGGGCATTGGGGAATCGAGAACGAAGGCGTGCCGCCGGATATCGAGGTAGAGATGAATCCGAAGGCATGGCGCGAGGGCCATGATCCGCAACTCGAGAAAGCCGTCGAGACCGTCCTTCGGGAACTGAAAGAGCATCCACTGCCGCAGCCGGTGGTTCCACCCTTTCCCGATTACTACGACAAGCGGCCTTAGCGCAGGCAACCCGAGACGTACTTCCGAGCCACCATTTTCTCCTTTCCAGGAAATCCATGAGACCCACTGCACTGCTCCTGCTCATCCCCGCGATCTTCGCGTCCCTGAGCGTCTCCGCCGCCCCCGAGGCCGGGCACTTCGACCTCGAGAAGACCAAGACCGTGGTGAGCGGCCTCATCGAGCAAGCAATGAAGGAGCGCGGGGTGCCCTCGGTGTCGATCGCGCTGGTCCGGGGCGATACGATCGTTTGGAAGGCCGCTTTCGGGTACGCCAACGTCCGCATGAAGACCCCGGCGACAACGGATACGCTTTACAGCACCGGATCGACTTTCAAGTCGGTCACCGCCACCGCCCTCATGCAGCTTCAGGAGCAGGGCAAGTTCAAGCTCGACGAGCCGGTCAACAAATACCTGGGCGATGTCCAAGTGCAGGATCGCCTCCAGGCCGAAAAGCCAGTTACTTTCCGGCACATGCTCTCGCATTGGTCTGGTCTGACCGCCGGGGCAGTGACCAAGCCGCTGTGGGGCCGGGAACTTCCCAAGTCGCTGGACAAGATGGTTGCCGGTCTTTACTCGGTCCGCCCGCCGGAGACGAAGTGGGAGTACAACAACTGGGCGTACGGGATGGCGGGACTTCTGGTCCAGAAGATCTCCGGTGAGGAATACGAGAAGTACATGGTGGATCATGTGCTCGCCCCCCTCGGCGTCACCACACCTCACCCGGTCTATCCGTCGCCGGAGATGGTGGAGGTGATGGCGCTGCCGTACGAACCCGGAGGACCGAACGGGAAGCCGAAGCCAGTCGAACAGGTTCATTTCGACGTCTACCCCGCCGGCGACATCTATCTCACCGCCGAGGACATGGCGAGATTCCTGGCGATGCAACTGAACGGCGGAATGTTCCGCGGCAAGCGGGTCTTGTCGGAAGCCTCGGTTATCGCGATGCACGAACCCCAGTTCGGCGGCACTTACGCCTTCGGCTTCTCGGTTCGCAAAGACCCGAACGGCCACACGATCATCAACCACGGCGGCGCCATTCCGGGCCAGAGTTCCTATATGGTCGGCGATCTGGACGCGAAGGTGGGCGTGTACTTCATGTCGAACTCCGGGGCCCCATCGTCGATCGGCGAGGCCGCGCTCAAACTCCTTCGCGGCGAGGACTATACGCCTCCCGCGCCGCCCAAGATCGTCTCAGTGGATCCGAGCGTGCTCGACCGCTACGTCGGGGTGTACGCGTTGAGTCCCGACGTGCTGTTCACGGTCAGCCGCGACGGCAGCAAGCTGATGATCCAACAAGGGGACGCGCAGAAGAAGAGCGAACTCGCCGCCACGTCCCCGACGTCTTTTATCGTCAAGGGGCAGGATCTTACCGTCACTTTCGTTGCAGAACCGTCGGCGGCGGTTACCAAGCTTGTCCTCGACTCGGGGAGCAGCAAGGTCGATTTACTGAAGCAGAAATAGAGTTGAGTGGCGAAACGAAGGAGCCAAATTCATGACTCGTAGCGTCTACTTCATTCTAGGTTTCTGTCTTGCGGGCCTGGCGCTGAAGGCGGGCGCGCAACAGTCCGCTCCCGCGGCCGCTCCTGCGCCGCCTCCGTTGGTGGGAACGCTGGCGGCGCATCCGGACTGGCTCGCGGCGAAGAGCCACCCGGGCGATGTCGATACAGTGGATCACCTGGTCACTTCGCTCTATGACGTGATCTCCGGGGCCGCCGGCAAGCCTCGCGATTGGGACCGCTTCCGCTCGCTGTTCCTGCCGGATGCCCGGCTTGGCGTAATTCGACCGGAAAGCCCCGCCACACAGGATGCGCCCGCGCGCAAGGGCGATGTCGTTCTCCTTACTCCCGATATGTACGTCCAACGGGACGACCCTTACTTTAAGACGCACGGCTTCTTCGAGCGAAGCATTGCGAACCGGGTCGAGGTGTTCGGTAATCTCGTCCACGTGTGGAGTACCTACGAGAGCCGGCACGCGGAGCATGATCGCCAGCCCTTCGCGAGAGGCATCAACTCGATCCAGATTGTGTCCGCCCAAGGACGCTTCTGGATTGCCAGCATACTCTGGGACGAAGAGCGGCCCGGGTTGGCGCTGCCGGAGAAATACCTTAAATAAACGGCGTTTTCCATCATGTGGATAGGGACACAATGACCCAGGGCGAGAACGCTTCTTACAGGAAGACGTTTTGCGAGGCAGCTCGTATGAGGTGATGGCTCATCGTTCCAAAATGAGTTCCTGCGTCGAGTTATTGATCGACCAGGTCTTGAATCGCTTGAGAAAGCTTTGTCCGAGAAGTAGCGGTGCATTGGTCGGCGCGACTTTTGCAGGAACATTCAAGACCTCAACGTCTCCAAGCTTCAGTGATCTAATCACGAAAGTGTTCGATCGGAAGACTTCGCCATCGGCGTTCTTGTAATTCCTGAATCCGGTGATGTCGGTTTGGGTCAGGGTGTTCGTTCTCAGCAAGGTCGAAAATACATCGGCCGGTATGCTGACTTCAGAGGCGCCGCTATCGACGAAGAAATTCAATTTGATGGCATTGTTGATGACTACCGGCGCAACCATTGTTCCACCCAAATTCTCAAGCGGAATTCGGGTTTCGACGGGGTGCCGGCCTGGCTGACCGCCTTCCAATGGTTTCACGGGCGAAGAATCGGTCGTTGGAACCGGCAGGCCCAATTGGCCCTTGAGCTCCCGTACCGATTTTGGACTGAATTCCGTTAGACCCGGATTCAAGCGCTCCGCCTCGAGTACTTCCGAGCGGGCCAAATTGACCTTGCCTTCTTTTGCGAAAAGCTCGGCTTGTACCCAATGTGCCTTTGCACTGGCCGGGTGATTAGCCAGAACTTCGGTGATCATTTGTTGGGCTTGGTCGAGATGCCCGGTGGTGGCGGCCTGGTAAATCTGTTTCATGGTCGGTTCGGCAACGAAGGCTGCGAGCCGCTCGTTTGAAGAAAACGCAAGAACGGCGGCGACCGTGGAAAGTACGACAACTGAGTTTCTTCGCATAATGGATATCGTGAAAGCTTTGCTATTCTATGCACGATTAGATCGCTGCAACTAATATTGGGCAGAGTACCCACAGCGTCTCGAACTAACAAGACTCGGATCGGGAAGCCGGGTAGTGTCACGCGTTAACTCGCAAGATTCGATCAAAGCTGCAATAGAGGAGGAGGGCAGCGGGGCGCGGTGCCGGTGCACGCTCCGCGAGAGCGATCATTTACGCTAAGCTTCACGCAAGGGAGGCGGTCGAAAACCTTCCGCTCAAGGGGGGACCGTTGGTGACAGAAGCTTCGCGCGCAGTATTCCTAAGCTACGCCTCACAGGATGCCGAGGCTGCCCAACGGATTTGCGAGGGTCTACGCGCGGCCGGCATCGAGGTCTGGTTCGACCAAAGCGAGTTGAGGGGAGGTGACGCTTGGGACGCCTCGATCCGCAGGCAGATCAAGACCTGCGCTCTGTTCATCCCGGTCATTTCGCGCACGACGCATGATCGTATCGAGGGGTACTTCCGTCTCGAGTGGAAGCTCGCGGTCGATCGCTCGCATCTGATCGCTACCGACCAAGCTTTCCTCTTGCCAGTCGTCATCGACGACACGGGCAAAGGTGATGAGCGAGTGCCGGAGCGCTTTCGCGAGGTGCAGTGGACTCGCGTGCCCGGAGGCGAGGCGCCACCGGCTTTTGTCGAACTGGTAAAGCGCCTGCTGTCCGGGGAGTTGTCTGAGTCGATAGGTACTCGCGCGGCTGCTGCCGCCACGGCCCGAACATCCGTCGTGCCATCGATGCGGTCGAAGGCGGTGGTGTTCACCACAATCGCCGTGGTGATCATCGCTCTGGGTCTGGGTTACGCGTGGAAGCGACTCGTGCCATCGAAGCGCGGCGTACCGGTGGCAGCGGCAACGGCGCCAGCAATTCAGAGCTCTGCGGTCACGGTCGCCGCCTTCAATCCGCCCGCGCACTCGATCGCGGTACTACCGTTCGTGAACTTAAGCGGCGATAAGGATCAAGAGTATTTCTCTGACGGCCTCACGGAGGAACTGCTCAATTCGCTCGCCGAGATCGACGGATTGCAGGTGGCGGCGCGCACTTCCGCGTTCTCCTTCAAGGGACAGGACAACGACATCGGCACGATCGCGCGCAAACTGAACGTAGGCGCGGTCCTCGAAGGCAGCGTGCGGCGCTCGGCGAACACCATCCGTATCACCGCGCAATTGATCAATGCCGTCACGGGCTTTCATTTGTGGTCGAAGTCCTATGACCGGGACTTAGGAGAT
>Ga0209007_1000694_pt1 | contig 11556 bp, 12 predicted proteins | sample JacPinW_OM1H0_O2_FD_187961 | JGI IMG/M metagenome (GOLD analysis project Ga0209007, IMG submission 187961) | Forest soil microbial communities from Algoma, Ontario, Canada - Jack Pine, Ontario site 1_JW_OM1H0_O2 (SPAdes) (version 2) | ecosystem: Environmental > Terrestrial > Soil > Boreal...
CGACACGGTAAAAGAAGTAAAACGCGCTAGCCTGCCCCAAGACGTCGCGCTGATTACCTCCACGATTCCCCGCGAACGAATCGTTCTGGCGCAAACGCCGCAAGCCTTTTCGTACCCCCTTCTGCGCGACGCCTTTCGTAAAGCGCAGCAGGACGGCATCACCGCCTCGGACGAAGCTTCGCTGGTCGAACGTTTCGGTCACGACGTCTTCGTCGTCCTCGGTTCCGAGCGCAACCTGAAGATCACTCGCCCCGCCGACATGGACCTCGCCCGTTTCTACTTAGAACAGGAGCGGCGGCAGGGGGAGTCGTGACCACGAAGCAGAAGATTCTCGCTATACTGTTCTGGTCCTTGGTGGTCTTCCTATCCCTCATATTGGCAAAAATGAGAGCAGTGGAAGATATTGCGGGTGTAGGCGGGCTCGCCAACTACATTCCTCTCGCGTTGGTTGTGGTTTTATTTTTGTTTGTTTGGGCTATTGATCAGCGCCTGAAGTCGCGGGAAAGGACTACATCGTGACCGTCCGCTGTGGGATTGGCTACGATTTGCACCGTTTGGCCGAAGGTCGCAAGCTCATGATCGGAGGGATCGACGTCCCCTTCGATAAGGGCTCAGTTGGACATTCCGATGGCGACGTTCTCGCACACGCTCTCTGCGACGCACTGCTCGGAGCCGCCGGCCTCGGTGATATCGGCACGCATTTTCCTGACACGGATCCCAAATGGAAAGGCGCATCGAGCCTGCTGTTCCTCCAGCACACCGGAAAGCTTCTGGACGAAAAGCATCTTCGCATCGCCCATCTCGATGCCGTAGTGATCTGCGAGCGCCCCAAACTGGGCCCCCATTTTCCCGCCATGCGCACGGCACTAGCGAAATCGCTCGGAATCCTGCCGGAACAGATCAATCTGAAAGCCAAGACCAACGAAGGCACGGGCGAGATCGGCCGCGGCGAAGCCATCGCCGCCCACACCATCGCCACCCTGGAAGGCTGACCTCGGCCCAACGTGTCATTCCGAGCAGAATGTCGTGAGGTTCATCCTCCTTTCGCAAAGCGAAGGGCGCGAGGCGCAGAGAGGAATCTGCTATTGCTTTCGAATCTTACGTACCGCGCGAAGACGCGATGAAATCGAGCTTCAGCAGTTGCGGGTTTTGTAGCGCCGGCATCTTGCCGGCTCTTTTCCTTCCTATCGCTCCAGCCCATCCTAACTTGTCATTCCGAACGAAGTGTCGCGTGGTTCATCTTCCCTCCGCAAAGCGGAGGGCGCGACACGCGGAGAGGAACCTGCTTTTGTATTCGAATCTTACATACCCCGCGCGAAGACGCGACGAGATCGAGCTTCAGCAGTTGCGGGTTTTTGTAGCGCCGGCTCTTGCCGGCTCTTTTTCTTCTTATCGCTTCAGCCCAGCTTAATTTGTCATTCCGAAAGTAGTGTCCCGAGATTCTTTCATTCGTCCGCAGCCTGGACGAATATCGGGACACCTAGAGAGGAATCTGCTCTTGGTTTAGAATCATCCGGCTCGCAAACGTCTCACCAACTATGAACTGGCTAACTGGATTCCACGCCGTAGAAGAAGCACTCGCCGCCGGACGCGCGCTCGACCGCATCGTGATCGCTCGCGGCCGCCACGGCGATCGCGTGGAAGCCGTCGTCCAACTCGCGCGCTCGAAAAGCGTCCCCGTACGATTTGAAGATCGCGTGCAACTCGATCGCCTAACCGGCACGCGCGAACATCAAGGCATCGCCGCTCTCGCCGCCGCAAAACCCGCGCTCGAACTGGAAGACTTGCTCGCCGCCAAAACTCCCCAAGGGCTCCTCGTCCTGCTCGACGGCATCGAGGACCCGCACAATCTTGGTGCGATTGTTCGCACGGCGCTGGCAGCGGGCGCAAATGGCGTAGTAATCCCGGAACGCCGTGCCGCCGGTTTGACCGATACCGTCGAACGCGCCTCTGCCGGCGCCCTCGCGCACCTGCCCGTTGCCCGCGTGAAAAATCTCGTTCGTGCTATGGAAGAAATGAAAGAAGCCGGCTACTGGCTGATTGGACTCGACGAGCGCGCCGAAAAAAAATACACCGAAGCAGATTTCTCAGGCCAAGTCGGAATTGTTCTAGGTGGCGAAGGCGAAGGTTTACACGAACTAACGCGCAAACGTTGCGATTTCCTGGTTTCGATTCCAACGACCGGCCCCGTCCGCTCACTAAATGTTTCCGTGGCCGCCGGCGTAGTCCTCTTCGAAGTAGTCCGCCAACGCCAACAACGAAAAACAAAGACGTAGCTTCCTATGAAGCTCACGCCCGACCTGACGCAGGAAGGGTTTTACAGGTGAGGCTTTTCGTTTTTTCCTGTTTTTCTTCTTGAGCTATTACGAACACCTAGACATTGCTCTACTTGTCGTATTTCAAAAGCGAAAAAACGTCTATCCCCAGCAGCTTCGCGCGCCCATTCAAAAAACTCAACTCCACCGCGAACGCCGCGCCCACCACTTCACCGCCGAGCTGCCGTATCAGCTTAACCGCTGCCGCAGCCGTGCCGCCCGTAGCAAGCAAGTCATCGCAAACCAGCACATGCTGGCCCGGCTTCACCGCGTCCTCGTGAATGTCGAGCTGGTCCGTGCCGTATTCGAGTTGATACGTCACCGACGCGCACTTCGACGGCAATTTCTTCGGCTTTCGTATAGGAACAAATCCCGCCCCCAGCCGGTACGCCAGCGCCGGACCAAAAATAAATCCCCGCGCTTCGATCCCGGTGACCAGATCTACTTTCCTCCCGTCGTAATGGGCGCATAGTTTGTCCACCATCGAACGAAATCCCTTCGGGTCCTTCAGCAGCGTGGTAATGTCGTAAAACAAAATCCCCGGCTTCGGATAATCCGGAATTTCGCGAATCAGTTTCTTCAGCTCGTCCATCGTCTCCCCTTTTAAATGCCGTCATGCTTCATAAGAATCGCGTTCAATCGAGAACCCGTGCTCGAATTTCGGCTGGATTGCCACGTCTTCTTCCGTCATGTCTGAAACAACGGCCGAACGTGGTCCGCGTTGTAGTTCCTTGCGCAGCGCCGCAAGCTTTGCCGGCGCGCCGATGGCGTAAACTTCCACGCGCCCATCGCGCAAATTCTTGGCGTAGCCGTTCACTCCCAATTGCCGGGCCATGCGGCTCGCAAAGTAACGAAATCCCACCCCCTGTACTGTTCCGCTGACGCGATACAGTCTGGCCTGAAGCACTTCCTTACCTTCATGCACGGGGTTGTCTGACATTTCGCAAGCGAGTGATTTTATCAGACGCGCAGCTACTACCTGCTTCAAAAAATCAGCCAATCGTTGACCGGCAGGCCTTTCGCCGCGTCACGCCGTGATTGTGATATCGTCCAAATTATGTGGCTTTTAGGCGGGCGCTCAAACCTGAAGCAGCCAGGCTGCATCTAAGATTCAGAAGACGCAAAAGTGAAATCACTTTTCTTAATCGTCCTTCTCACGCTGCTGGCGCTCGCCAGCAATGCCTTCGCGCAAAACAGCGCGGGCCCCATGGCGCCTCCGCCGAAATTCGAAGTGAAGCGCATCCCCACCGAACCGCATCCCGGTCCTCCGCCCATTCCCGAAGAAGTAATCATCCAGAAATTTTCGGCCAATGAAGACATCATGAAACAACAGTTCGACACCTACGATTACACTCAAACCATTCGCATCGACGAGCTCGCCGACCCCGGCGGAAGATTCAGCGTGACCGGCGACGTTTACACCCGCCCCGATGGCCAGCGCTACATGCGCGTTGAGAAGCAACCCGAATCCAATCTGAAAGCGGAAATGTACACTCTCGAAGACGTTCGCACGATTTCCAGCTTGCCCCTTTTCCTCCTCACTTCGCAGGAAATCGCAAATTATAATTTCAAATATGTGGGCCAGGAAAAACTCGATCAGCTCACCACTTACATTTTTCAAGTGAAGCCGAAAATGTTGAGCCGCAAACGCCGTTTCTTTGAAGGCGTAATCTGGGTGGACGATCAGGATTTCGCCATCGTCAAATCCTACGGCAAGCTCGTCAGCGAACTTTCCGGCAATGGAACCGCATTGCCTTTCACCATGTTCGAAACCTACCGCGAGAATTTTCAGGGAAAATACTGGTTGCCCACTTACACGCGCTCCGACGACGTCATCAAAGATCCCGACGGTCAGGAAATCCCCGTGCGCCTGGTGATTCACTCTACCGGCTTCAAGCCTCACAACGCGGAGGCCGGCTCTGCTCCAAATCCCGCCGCCGCGCCTCCATCCTCCGCTGCCCCGGAATCGTCTTCCGCCCAACCAAAGCCCTCGTCTCCCAACAACTAACTCGTCGAAGCCACCGATCAACCACAGCGCTACAAACTTTCGCGTAAAAATGCTAACGTGGCGCGGTCGCTTTTTTTCGTTCTGTCTTTTGCACTACAGCGAACGCCCATGAATTTCACACCGGTCCTCGAATTCGTGCTGTTGGCGGTTACCTCCGTATTTTTCCTCGTAGACCCCTTTGCCGTAATCCCATTGTTTCTCGCCATCACCGCGGATTCGCCAGCCGCCGAGCGCCGGCAAATGGCCCGTCGCGCCGCCTGGACCTGCGCCATTGTCCTCTGCTCCTTCGCCCTGGTCGGCAGTTTGATTTTCAAAATGTTTGGCATCACTTTGCCCGCATTCAAAATTGCCGGCGGCATCGTTCTTATGCGCATCGGCCTCGATATGCTCCAAGCGCGCCAATCCCCCACCAAAGTTAGCGCGGAAGAAACAGAAGAAGGCACCACGAAAGACGACGCCAGCATTATTCCCCTGGGTTTGCCCATGCTCGCCGGTCCCGGAGCAATTTCCACTGTAATGGTTCTGGTTGGTGAGTCTCACGCCATCTGGCAACACGGAATAATTTACACAGCGATCCTTCTCACTTCACTTGCTTCCTATCTCATTCTGGCAGGAGCGGATCGCGTGCGCCGCTATCTCGGCGACACCGGAATTCGCATCATGATGCGTCTGATGGGATTGCTGCTGGTCGCGCTGGCCGTACAATTCGTCGCGAATGGCCTTACCGATTTTGGCTTGCTGAAGCCGCTACCTTCGCCGTTTTAAAAGCTCAGCTCGGCGCCGCTCAGAACTCTTCTTCCACTTTCTTCAATTTCGTAATCTTCAATTTGATCCGGAAATCCCGAGAGCGCAGCTCAGCCACAATTGCCCGCCGCGTATCAGTCGGCAGCATTTCCGGCTCCAGCACTCCGGCCTCATCGCGCGGAAAATGTTTGACGAAAAGTGCAGCCACATGCGCCGTGGCGTAGGAAATCGGAGTTGAAATCAAGCCCCGCTGCCGAATCTGAAAAAGTGAAGGAAAGCTTGCATCCCATCGAACCAGCAAAGGTTGTTCGTCTTTCACTCCTCGCAACAATACCGCCGCAGCAAACCGCGCATTGTACAGAATGCCTCTGCGGATCAGCGCGGCCACGTTTCTGGGCGTCAGCGTCTTGGGAAATCTTTTGCGCACGATTCCTTGCGAACGGTTCAACCGCCCTTGCCGGTACCATCGGTACAGCCGGTCAAAATCGTTCCCGCCGATTTTGGCGTCCATTTCGCGAATCGGAATCGCGTAAGGCAGCATGCAAACTTCGTCCTGCGCTGCCAGATAAACAGTCGTTTCGCCAATGGGAGGAGGAAATCGAAATTTTTCGCGCTCGGCGAATCGCTTGGCCAACACAAATTTTCCGTTACGGTAGATTCTCGGATTTGAAATCGCTTCATCGTAAGCGCCTTCCGGCGACCACGTCGAAACCGGATCCTTGCTTTCCGTGCTCTCGAACAACCGCAGCTGAATCGACTCCACCGAATCCAGCAGTTCCGAGCCGCGCTTCGCCAGAAGGTTTGTCAATCCGGGAGCCGCTCCGGTGCAAATAAGCGCTACCCGATTTTTCGCCACGAAACGTTTGTTGAATTTTAATTGTTCGGGCTTGAACAAGTGGCGCGTGAGGTGGCTGTTCAAATCCAGATAATGTGAGCGCAGCCGCAGCGCGGCCCGAAGAATGATTTCGTTGAACACCGCCGGTGAGGCGTTGACCAGCAGATTGCATCCGCGGGCCGCGCGAACGATCGACCACAAATTTCGCGCATTCGCTTCCACGACTTCGATTTCGCTTTTCTTTCCGAGGAACTTCTTCGCGCGCTCCGGGTCGCGGTCTCCGCACCAGACGGTATGTCCCTGACGCATCAGCAGATGGGCCAGCAAGGAGCCGGTGCCGCCCACGCCCAGAACGAAGATACGCATCGGCTCGCAACTCTACCACATTCAACCATTCCTTCAACCGCCGCCCGTGCGCCGAAACCGTAGCAGATACCTCCCGCCGGCGCTATACTCAGGGCTTATTCCCGGCCGCCCGGCGACCCTACGGAGTCCCATCATCTAACCAGATTAATGTCGCTTCTCGACAAATTCGGCCGCCAGATCACCGACCTGCGCATCTCGGTCACCGACCGCTGCAATTTCCGCTGCGTCTATTGCCGTTCGGCGAACCCCGAGAATCACATGGCCGAGCGCGCTCTTCTCGAATGGGACGAGTACGAACGCCTCGCGCGTATCCTGCTCGGCATGGGAATTCGAAAAATTCGGGTGACCGGTGGAGAGCCTTTAGTCCGCCCCGGCGTCGAGGATTTTATCGCGCGCCTCAAAGCGCTCGACGTGCAGGATCTTTCGATGACCACCAACGGCCACCTCCTTGCCGAACGCTGCGATCGCCTGGTTGCTGCCGGTCTCGATCGCATCAATATCAGCCTGGATTCACTCGACCGCGAAAAGTTCGAGCGGATCACCCGCACGAAAACGTTTGATCAGGTTCTCGAAGGAATCAAGGTGGCGCAGGCCTCTCCGCTTCGTCCGGTAAAAGTAAACGCCGTCCTCGTTCGCGGAATCAATGACGGCGAAGTGGAAGCCTTCGCGGAATTTGCTCGCGAGCACGACATCATCATGCGCTTCATCGAATTCATGCCGCTCGATGCCGATCGCGCTTGGACGCGCGATCAGGTTGTAACCGCGGCGGAAATTCATCGGCGCATTTCCGCGCGCTGGCCCTTGATACCCGTGATTCACGAGCGTAGCGAAACCGCGCGCAAATATAGATTTGCGGACGGAGCAGGGGAAATTGGCCTTATCGCTCCCGTGTCGCAGCCTTTCTGTGGCCATTGCTCGCGTATCCGTCTCACCGCCGACGGCAAACTTCGCACCTGCCTTTTCAGCCAGGAAGATCACGATCTCAAATTTATGCTTCGCGGCGGAGCCACCGATCGCGAAATCGGCGATGCGATTATCGCCGTCGTCCACAAAAAAGAGAAAGGACATCGCATCAACGAGGCCGATTTCATTCCGCCCTCGCGCACCATGGTTTTTATCGGCGGTTAGCTTCAGTCAGACCTTGAGCGTTCGGCGTGCCGTTCCTCTTGGAGATAGCAGCCCGTTCCGTCACCTTCTTCTGGTAACATCACGGGAAAAGACGGCTCGGTATTTTCTTAAGAAGTTTTTCGGGAGTCTGTTTAGATGTCGGATGAAGAAGCCAAATATTTTTCACTCACCGAAGCCGAGCGTCTGCGCACTCAGCTCGAACCCATCCTCATCGACGCGATGGAGTCGCGCCGCAAATTAGGCGAAGCCGAAGAAGAGCTGAACGCCCTCGCGGAACGAATCCAGCGCTCTGGCGGCTTGATGGTCTCTTACGAAAGGGCTGCGCATACTCGTCTGGAACGCAATCGGTCCGAGGAAGCCATCCGCTCCGCGCTCGAGCAGATTCAATCTACCGGCTGCGTGGTGAAAGATCTCGACGTTGGCCTGCTCGATTTCCCCGCGCGCATCAACAATCAAGACGTCTATCTCTGCTGGCGTCTTGGCGAAGACCGCATCCGTTTCTATCACGCCCAGGATGAAGGCTTTTCCGGCCGCAAACCCATCGATCCGCGCGATGCCGGTTACACCAGCCCGCTACAGTAGCCGCCTTCGGTACTCCAGCGTTTGCTGGCCGTTTGGCCTTGCCTAGCGCCGGCATCTTGCGGGCGGGTGACCACGACAGTCCACCGCGCCGCCAGTTTATATTTCACTTTCTAGCGCTCGATCTGCGCGAGTTGCTCCGGACACAAACCCATCGATCCGCGCGCCGCCGACTACACCAGCCCGCTACAATAGCCGCCTTGGCTACTCCTGCGTTTGCCGACCGGTTTGCCTTGCGTAGCGCCGGCATCTTGCCGGCGGGGTGACCGCGCCAGCCCGCCGCGCCACCAGTTTGCATTTCACTCTCTAACGCGTGGCGCTTTCCAGCGGCCGAACGTCCCGCTCGATCTGTGCGAGTTTCTCGTCCTCGGTACTCTCCAGATCGTATTTCGTCTGCAGGTTGAGCCAGAATTGCGGCGTCGTTTTGAAATAGCGAGCAAGGCGCAATGCTGTGTCGGACGTAATCCCACGGCGCTCCGCCACGATATCCGCGATCCGCGTCACCGGCACTCGTAACTCCAGTGCCAGTTTGTTCATGCTAAGGCCATAAGGCCTCATGAAATCCTCGTTGAGGATCTCGCCCGGATGCACCGGCTTCAATTTCTTTGCCATTTCGCCTCCTAATGGTAGTCCGTGATTTCAACCTCCTGTGCATCACATTCACGCCAGATGAAGCAGATGCGCCATTGATCGTTGATGCGGATGCTATGCTGGCCTTTACGGTCTCCGCGCAACGCTTCCAAGTGATTCCCGGGTGGAGAGGCTAAGTCGCTTAACCGAATCGCCGCGTCTAGTTGCCGCAGTTTTCGAAGCGCTACTCGTTCAATGCTTCTAAAGCGTCTGACCGATTCTCGGTTATGAAGCTTTTCTGTGTCCCGAGAACGGAAGGACTTAATCACAGTGTCACTCTATACTGTTATCCATTGCATGTAAAGCAGTAAGAATCCAATGTATTGCCAGCGTACTCCAGCCAGCGAACGTATGCCGGTCCCCCCGCCTGTGATAGGGTTGAAAGTGAAAGGTAATCCATGACCAACGCCGAAAATCGCCTTAAAGATTCTGCGAGCCCCTATCTCCGCTCCGCAGCGCATCAGCCCGTGGACTGGCACGAATGGGGCGAAGAAGCCTTTGTGCGCGCCCGCGCTGAAAATAAACCCATCTTGCTCGACATCGGCGCAGTCTGGTGCCACTGGTGCCACGTGATCGACCGCGAAAGTTACGAAAATCCCGAAATCGCGGCCATGATCAACAAGCTTTACGTCCCGGTGAAAGTCGATCGCGACGAGCGCCCCGACGTCGATTCGCGCTATCAGTCCGCCATCAGCGCAATCTCCGGTCAAGGCGGCTGGCCTCTCACCGCCTTCCTCACGCCCGACGGCAAGCCGTTCTTCGGCGGCACCTATTTCCCGCCCGAAGACGCCATGGGCCGCCCGGGCTTCAAACGCATCCTGGCTTCGATTGCGGAAGCCTTCAAAACGCGTCGCGCTGAAGTGGACACATCCGCAGTAGCGCTCGAAGAAGCCGTCGCAAAATCAGAAGTTTTTCGCGCTGCTCGCGGTGACTTCGATGCCGGAATTGTGGACGCCGTCCTCGAATCGACGCTGCACCTTTTTGACGACGTTCACGGCGGTTTCGGACAGTTGCCCAAATTCCCGCACGCCAGCGCTGTCGATTTATTGCTCGAGCGTTACCAATCCACACACGACGCCCATCTCCTTCACGTTGCCGAACGCACGCTGGAAGGCATGGCCCTCGGTGGCGTTTACGACCAGATCGGCGGCGGCTTTCACCGCTACTCCGTGGACGAGCGTTGGTGCGTTCCGCACTTTGAAAAAATGACTTACGACAATTCCGAGCTGCTCAAGAATTTTCTGCACGGCTATCAAGTTACTCACAAGCCGCTCTTTCGCGAAACCGCCGAAGGAATTATTTCCTGGGTGAAGGAAGTCTTGTCGGATCAAACCAAAGGTGGGTTTTTCGGAAGCCAGGATGCCGACCAGACTCTCGACGACGACGGCGATTATTTCACTTGGACGCAATCGGAAGTCCGCGCGGTGCTTTCGCCTGAAGAGTCGCGCGCCGTGGAATTGTATTACGACGTCAACTCGCGCGGCGAAATGCACCACAACCGCGAGAAAAATGTTCTGTGGGTCGCTTCCAGCATCGCCGGCCTCGCAAGCAAGCTCGGGATCAGCGAATCGCAAGCCCAAAGTTTGATTGCGCAAGCCAAAGAAAAGTTACTCGCAGCACGCCGCCTGCGCCAACCCACGCCTCCAATCGACACCACAATTTACGTCGCCTGGAACGCCATGTTTGTATCCGCTTACCTTGAAGCCGCCCGCGTTCTCGGCCGCGAAGATTGCCGAAAGTTCGCACTGAAAACTCTGGATCGCCTGATCGCCGAAGCTTGGGACGATTCCAAAGGTTTCCGCCATCGCGTAGGCGGCCCGCGTCTCGAAGGTTCACTCGACGACCAGATTTTCGCTGCCGCCGCGCTTCTCGATGCCTACGAAACCACGCTAGATCAGAAATATTTTGGTCTTTCCGAGAAAACCATGCGCCTCGCCGTCGAACGCTTCGGTGACCCCGAAGGCGGTGGATTCTTCGACCGCGCCAAAGATGCACCGCCCATGGGCGGCCTCGAAGTTCGCCGCAAGCCAATCCAAGATTCGCCGACGCCGGCGGCAAATTCCGTGGCCGTCATCGTTCTCGACCGCCTCTATGCATTCACCGGCGAAAAACTCTATCGCGATTGGGCGGAAAAAACTCTGGAAGCCTTCGTCGGGCTGATTCCGCAATACGGATTATTCGCCGCCACCTACGGTCTTGCCGCGCTCTTGCATTCGCGCCACCCAATTCAAGTAGTAGTGCTCGGCTCCGCGAATGATCCGAAAGCGGCCGAGCTGGAAAAAGCAGCCAACGCAATTTATCGTTTCGGAAAAGAAGTCTTGCGGATCACTCCCGAAAAGCTCGCCTCTGCGTCACTCGCGCCTGCACTCCGCGAGACATTGCCGAATTCACCCGCCGCGGCGGGTCTTGACGCTGCGAAGCCTCAAGCCCTGGTGTGCGTTGAAACAAGCTGCCACCCACCCGTAACAACCCCAGCTGAGTTAGCTTCACTTCTGAAAGAAGCCGCCGCTGGCGCAACAGGCGTAGCAACCGCGCCTTAAAGATTTAAATGTAGCGCCCGTCTGTCGGCAGGCGCGCCGCGGCTTGCCCGCCGTAGGCGGGCCTTCAGCGCGGCAGCTGTTCGGACGGTCATCCACTGCGGAAGCGCACGTTTAACGCAGAGTCTCATACAGATCTCGCGGATCCGATTGTTGTTCTCGTGTCCTAGGTCTAACGCAGCGCAGGTTACTCGCATTCGTTCCTCCCGCGCAGGTTGCTGGGTGCCTGACCCAGTGCGATAATGGCTCTTTCCTGGCAAGCACAAATCGTTTCTCGCGATGTACACGGGAGTTCACATGGCTATACGGGATGCTTGGATCGAAAAGCGTGCAGCAGCGATGAACGGCGGCGGAAGGAATTTCTCGCAGATGCACTTTGCGCGCAAAGGCATCGTCACCGAAGAAATGGAGTAC
>Ga0209007_1000696_pt1 | contig 11512 bp, 6 predicted proteins | sample JacPinW_OM1H0_O2_FD_187961 | JGI IMG/M metagenome (GOLD analysis project Ga0209007, IMG submission 187961) | Forest soil microbial communities from Algoma, Ontario, Canada - Jack Pine, Ontario site 1_JW_OM1H0_O2 (SPAdes) (version 2) | ecosystem: Environmental > Terrestrial > Soil > Boreal...
ATTTCATTCCCAGTGTGGCCATATGTTCTTACAAACTTGGCTATCCATCGTAGGCTTGGTAAGCTTTTAATCCCACCAACTACCATAATAGACGTAAATAAAATCCTATAGCGAAATATTTTCTTTATTGCAAAAATAGCGCATTTGCATTATACCTCATTCCTTTAAAAAAAGAATAGTTCGGCTAAATAATTGCTCTTTCTACCCTCCCCCCATTGTTTATAACAAGAAGAGGTCATAGTCCCAAGCTTCGACCAAAACTATATTAACTAAACTTTAAGGTCTCTATTTTGATATATTAATCATAAATAGTTTAATTCTTTTTTTTAATCAGAATTGTTACACTTTATCTACCTCAGATTAGGTTAGTAAATCTTATGTAACGTGAGTTAAATCAAATTATAATGATCAAATATTAATTTTATTAGTTATTTTTTAAAATTATACACATTATAAATGAAAATATAATTATCTCCTATTTAAGAAGACTACAGGGTATACAATTTACTTTCCTCACCTCTACACCTTATTTTTTAGTAATAATAAACTAACCATTTAATTTATTACGTTCAAAAACAACGATTTGCATGTCTTAAAACTACTGAACAACGTTCAATCGGAACCAAAATTAAATTCTTCTGTTTTTAAACAATTTTATGGTTATTATATTGTCGTATTTTATTTGCTTAATGCAATATTTATTATCTCTTTTAATATAAATATATATTATATTATATTATATAATATTATATATTTTTATATTTTATATTTAATATTTTATATATTATATATTATATATTTTATATTTTATAAGTTATATTTTATATATAGGTTAAAAGCTTTAAAAACCATGAACTATATATAAATGTTGATAATTTATTAATTTAACATATAAATTGTACATTAATTCTATATTTATTTTTTTACTTGGTATTTTAAAAATCTAATCTTGATCTCTAATATTAATGAGTGTCAACTTATATGTTTAATAGTTAAATTTTCATATTTTATAATAATGTGTATACATCTTAAAAAGCTAAATTTATCATTTGAATCAACTTCAGGTTTATATTTTTTAACAACTATATTTTCTTTTGTTTAATTTTCATAAAATTTATGTATTATTCGAACTATTTCTTTAAATATATTTTCTAAATTATTATAACTCATTATTATTATTATTATTATTATTATTATTATAGTATTATTATTATTATTATTATTATTATTATTTAATATCTACTATTTTATTCTTAAATAGCTTTTTTTTTTTTTTAATCTAACTATATGTATCCGTATATAATAAAGTATAATTCACTCTATTCTTAAATTAACAAGTATTAATTCTATCTTCATAAGTTACAAATATGGATATAAAAATAATTATATTATCTTTTTATAAAATTTTCCTATTATCATAATCATTATATGTTATAAAAAAGAAATTTTTTTTTCATATTATTACTTAATACTATAACTTTAAGTACATTATGATAGAATTATGCACAATATTTAATACATTATGTTTAAACACATCAGGACTCATACTAAATAGTTTTTATATATACTATTCAATAATAACTAGCTATAATATATAAAGTGAATATTTATCCTTTTAAGATTTAATTTTATATAAATAATCTTTTTTATAATATAAATTTTATAAAAAACCTTCTAATATTTCAAATGTATAACCCTATTTCATATTGTTGAACATTTAAGTCTTCATAAGAGGTAATCAATAAATTGAATTATGTAGTGGAGCAATAGTAATTTATCCTGTTAGGATATTATATTGTGTATATTATGTGTACTAAACGTAGATTTAAATTTTTAGGCGCATGTATGTTAACTTTAAATATTCTAAAGAAATAAATATAATTTTAAAAATATCACCTTTAAAAAATGAGGTGAGTTAAAACTGGCATAATACATTAGATTAGACATAACGAATAGATATAATTAAATCACATCATAACTATAAATATTTCTACCGTATTATTGAACAAAAATACCAACATTATAAGTAAGATATTAATACATTTGTCTGTGTCTTTGTCTTTGTCTTCTGCGCAAATAACACTAATTATAGTCATTAAATCCTTTTCATTATAAAAATTAGTTATACAAAAATATTAATTAATAAATAGTAATATAATATATACAAACTTGTTTTCTAAATACAGCTAAAATTTGATGTAAGTGTAGAACATCATTTATATAATAATTTATTCATAGATCAGTTAATATTTATTATTTAAATCTTGCACAATAATAATCTACTGTAATAATATCTTTATTTTATTTAAAATATTTAAATTAAGAAATGTTACTTTATAATCTAAATTAATATCAGGATTATTTAACGTAATAAGGTAATAAAAGATATCTTTTTCTACAACTTTAAAAGCTTTAACTAATTTATATTGTGAGTATATCTTGATTAAATAAATATAAATATTTAAATTTATTACGATCATAATATAACACATTTAATATTTATAAATTATTCATTTATTTCTACCCCTACCCACCCCCCAAGTTGCCTTTGGGTTATTGGAGCGCAAGACATTCGAGCGCAGCACCTCAATAACAATAACAATAACAATAACAATAACAATAACCCAAAGGGGTAGAGGCAACTTGGAGCGAAGCATCAAATTTAAATTTGCAGCACCCAAATAATTGATAGGTTAAATGTCAATCCCAATATCTGAAGGTAAATAAAAATAGAACAACTAATAAAAAAAATTGTGTAAAAATATATTTTTAATTTCATTAACAGTTTAAAATATTATTTAAACATTTAATGCACACTATAATTATAAATGAAGAATGTATATTAATTTACACATCGTATCAACATATAGTATAGACACAACTATCCTGAATCACTTCATTGTTTGAGTTACAAAGTTCATTGTAATATAGTTTTGTTTTAATATATATATAAAATGTATCTTTTATAATTTTAAATACAGTTATAAGTATCTAAAAAAAAAAAATAATCTTTATTATATTGGTATTACCCAACATTTTACTTTATTATGCATATAATTTCTTATTTAAAAGAGTTAAATAAATTCCTCAAAACTAAAGAAGTTGAGTTTAGAGATGTAGGATAATCAAAAAATATTAAAGATAAAATAATGATTATTAAAGTATTAATTTAATCAAGGTTTTTAACTAAAAATAAGAATACGGAGTTCATCCCTATAATATAGATAAAAATAGAAGTAAATAATAGAATATAATTACCAATTAACTATATATTTTCAAAGCTAAATTTTATTAATTAATTCATATAGTAAAATGAAAATAAAAGAAAAAAAAACAAAAAATATATGATACTGAGATAAATGTTTAAATTAAATAATTTAAACCTATTCAAAATTAGAGATCTAAATATTAAATCTTTAGTAAATTTATAATTAATTATATGAGATATATATAATTTAACGTTCTTGTTTTTTAATATTTTATACTCAAATTTATATGAAAAATATCTTATCATAGTTATGATGTTTAAGAAAATATAAATTAGGTTTTATATCTTTTAAGATAGACATTACATTATATTAAACTTTGCATTTTAGGAAATATATAAATAGTTTTCAACCTAAATCATCTGTTAAAAATAAACATTTATTATTTCTTTTTTATTTTTTACCTCATTATATTTAATTAAAGTATTTTACATATTATTAACAAAATATAATTAATAAAATACATTTGAACATACATGTTTCTATTTATATCTACTTTTTTTTTGTATCTTCTGTTAATTATTCATTATCTATATCATAAGATTAAAAAGGAAATTTAATTAAAAACTTATGTAGATAATAAATATAATCTGTTTCATATATTTAAATAATAAAGAAAAAGTATTAAGGGATTTTATTTTTTAATATATATACATATTTGCCTTCTCTATATTCTAAAAGTTGTTGATATAATTCTATTTTTAGTGTGTGTTTTTTATTTAAGACGATTTTTCTTTACAATTGAGGCATCTAAATAGGTAAACCAATTAAAAGAGGTAAGATTAGTTTAATTGGCAAAATGACGTTTTGTGGCAACGTGGTTCAGAGTTCAAATCTCTGATTTTACCCTTTTTTCTAATTTAAAAAAATCAACACGTTAAATTGTAATTATTTCAATAATTACAATTTAACGTGTTTGGAGAAGAGAAGATAAAAATGTGAACAGTTTTAGTTATATAGTAACGTTAGAATTGATATCTTTAGTATTAATAATCTTTGCTAGTTTATATATAGATTTTAATTATAATTAATTTATAATAATTATTATATATATTTATAATATTTTTATATTTTTATATTTTAACAAAAAAATATATATATTATTTATAAATTAAAAGTTTAAACCTTTTGGTTTTTTTAGTTTTCATATTTTTAATTATAATCATACAGATACTTCCTTTAATTACTATTACTAACCTTAAAAATGAATTATTTCCGCTTATTTTAGCCTTCATTTAATTTGCAAAGAAATTAGATTATTATTGTTAAAATAATTTATAAAAATATATTTTAATTACAAAATATTTATATAAATTGTGAACATTTTTAAATTATATTCAATATTATCTAAAATAATTTTTTTAGTTTTTATAATTTTATTTCTTATATTTTATAATAAATATAATTAACAATTTTTATTATATAAAATGTTTACTTTCTTTTTTATTTATCAAATATTTATGATAATGTAAAATTATTTAGTTATTTATTTAATTAGTTATTTATTTATTTATTTATTAAGTTAGATTATTTTTTTTTTTTTTATATTTATTTATTTATATAAATGTAGAATGAATTAGATGATTATATCTTTTTTTGTTTTAGCCGATAAAGGGATTTGAACCTTTTTTTTACCGTCATGAGTGGTATGTTTTAACCATTTAAACTATATCAGCTTTTAAATTTTTATATAACTATTTCAACAAAAATAAATATATTAATATAGACTTTTATTGTTCTATGTAATTTATTTTTATTTTCTTAGTTTTTTTTTTATATATTTTTTTATGAGGGAAATTTTGTTTGTATTAGCTATCGTTCTAATAAAAGTGGGTTCACATATAGTTTTATCCACACATCGACAATATTCCATATCATATTTATATACAATGCCTTCATAACCAACCATTTTGTTTATATTAGTATTATGAATGAAAATTCTAATATTAGGTTTATATTGAAATATGGATCCTTTAATTTCGGATTTAGAAATAAAATGTTTATTAATAAGTATACCAAAATATTCCTGTTGACTACTATTAGGTATACTATTATATAAAGCTTAAATTTTAGTATTTTTAAATGTTGCTAATGTACTCTTATTTTTATTATGAATAAGATCTTTTTTATGTTTATCTAATAGCAATTTATTAGCAGCAGTGTGAACATTTTATCAAACGAAACAGATCTTATTTGAAATAGTATGAATCTAAGTCCATAAATTAATTATTTTCAGCAACATCTATTTCACCACTATTAAGTGAAAGACTATTGACATTTATATTCCCTTAATTTTAGTAATAACAGCATCTACATTAGAATCACTATAAATTAAAAAATGTTTACCGTAAGTAATATAGTGTTCATTTAAAATATCTCTTCCAATAAAGCAATATCATAAGTTAAATTTTTATCTAAATAATTTTGAATCAGATCTTTAATTCTGTATTCTCCATCAGCCATATTGTCATATTTATGATAATCAGACATTTTAGGTACTATATGTAATTTACCAAAACTAAATTTAGAATTTTCTTTCCCTTTAAGTAAACCAATATAAGGATTTTTTATTTGTTTTCTAGATTTAAAATAAGCACTATCTTTAAGACTCATAATTTGATCATATAAGTTCATATTATGATGTGAATATGTGGATAAATTATCGTCCTTAAAATTTAGATCTTTAGTAATCATATCTTTATCATTTAAATGAATATTAGAAGTAGAGAAAGGGTAGCACCCCACTCTCTTGTTAAATCATAAGCCGGATAATTTAATAAAAGTATGTGTAGTATTTTTGTTTTATATTATTAATTTGTTAACCCACATTTTATCTTTAGTTTTTTAGTCCACCTTTGGTAACATTTTATTGTCATATATTCCTTTTTACATTAAACGGGGTACTAACCCATCTTCATGTGAAACTCCGGCTAAGGATTCCTAGAAGCTCATCCAATAAGAAGACACATAATACCTCAATAGCAGGGCAAAGGCTAGCTCCAGGCTACGCTGATGACCAATAGACCTCACAGTTGTTGCCAGAGGCAATTAGAGGGGAGATACATCTAACGCAGATCTACACCATTTTAAATAAGAATTATCAATTCTTAATTGAAGCAGAATGAATACGCTAAAGAAAAATAGAATATGAGACATCAAGAATGGAAAGCAATCCGGCCCATCATTTTAACCATCATCTAAGAGACCTATGGTAATTCATCAGCGATTAATAGCTAGTAATTCATACGACTTCTACTGTTTAACACGCAGTTACTATTAACCCATCATAACTATTCTTCCACTTATTCAAATAGGCGGTGCATCTATCCCTATGTCCCAAATCCAAACCAAAAAAAATTCCTCCATGTTGGGTTATTCGGGCCTTTATTTTAGCATAGGCAAATATGAACTAAACTATTTTTACAGATGATATAGGGTACTAGTTTGTTTTATTAAATTATTTAGTTTCAGTTCACTTTTTATTTTATTTATTTTAAACTATTCTTTTCTAAATATTTATAGTATTAAATTATTTGGTTTTAACTTATTAAATTTTATTTCCATTATTTAGTTATGATAATATGGTGTTATTATATACTTATATATTTTATCTTAAAATTTATATTGTTTATCGCTAATTATTAGACTGTTATATTTTTATACCAAATATACTTACAATAAAATGAATTTAATATCATTATAGCAATATTTATATGAATAGGATGAAACTTTAATTTTTTCATTTAAATGAAAAATAGTAAATTTATTTTATTGTAAATTAAATTAGTTAAAATAAAAAAGAATTAAATATCTTATTAGTTATTTTATTATATGATATATAAATTATAATAATATATTATACTTATTATATGTATTTATACTATTAAATACAATATTTGTTTGTTTGTATGTGTAAAAATATATTTTAATATAGTATATATTAGAGTTAGAAAAGAAAAAATTATTTTTTTATCTATAGGACAAATTAGGTAAATAAACATATTAAATTATATTTATAATAATTTAAACATATTTACTGAATTAAATCTAAAAATTAATAGGTCATATATAGGTTTGTATTAAAACTATTAAAATATTAATAAATAATAAACATTACTAAAGTGTTAGATATATTTATAATATACTTTTTTTAATATAAAAATTTTTTTTTTTATTTAAGATATTTTATATTTTTATAGTAAAAATTTTCTTTTTTGATTTACCACAAATTATTTTGTTCATAAGATATATATATATAGTTAGATATCTTTAATTTATATAACTTAACCTTGAACCTGAACTAAATTTAAATTATTTTAATAATTATTAATTTTTAACTTATAATACTAGTACTTAACATTTAAATTTTATTATTATATTTATTATATTAAGAATGTAAACATTAGCAAGAATGTTGAAAGTTAAATATTAATATATAATAATTGTATATATTAAATAAAATAAATTCCAGTATTAGATATCTTAACTCTCTTTTATTCTTTATTATAATTAAATAATATATTTAACTTATATATACAAAAATGCAAATGAAAGTAATATTTAATACATTTGTTTATCTCAAATAGAAATTTCATGTATAAAAAGGGGGTTAAAATGTATATCTTATTTTTTTTTAATATATTTATTCTGATGCTAATAGTATATTTATTATAATAAAATATAAAACTATAAAATATTTAATTTTTTATTTAATTAAGTAAAATATATATAAAGTTTATATTAACATATATATTTTATAGATTTAGTATTAGTTAATAAGATGAGTGTATGAAATAATTGAATAAAATCAAAAAATACTTAAATTAAAAATTTTAAGTTATGAATATATAGAAATACTATAGTTTAATAATTTGGATACTATTTACTTATCCAACACCATAATCCAATCCACAAAAGGTATCGTTTATAGAAGGTAAACTATTTTTTTAGGAGTTAACTTAAGTAAGATTAGTTAAAAAAAGGTTTATAAGAGTAAATTCATTTTATAAATTAACTAATACCCGACAATGCTATAAGTAAAAAATAAGTCATTAACAAGAATAAACAAGAGAAACCGATAACAGCTTCAATAACTATATAAATAAGACTAGTGTTTTGGTAATATTGAATACATTTTTGAAACTTGGGAAATCTTTTTTGATAATTACTTTGTGCAATAAAAATATAGGCTAGAGCGTATAAAAAAACATTAAATAAGCACAAAACGCCACTAATGTAATAATAAAAAAAGCAGTAGATAATTGAATTCATTGAGAAGTATTACCAGATGTATCTAAGTTTAAATAAGCTAAAATAATGGGTAATCCAAATGATGTTGCACTTTTTGTACTAATATTTACTGTTTTATTTGATGAATCTGTTTTATTATTATCTGTTTCTTTATCATCTTTACTTCAAATTCCTCCGTTATAAGTTAAATTTTTATGTATTACCGAACCAGCAACATTAGTAGCAAAATGAATAACCTTATGTTCTACACCTAATAATTGTTGCCCTTCTTTCATAACACTTGTTAAACATATAAAAATAATTAAACCTATAACAACTAAAAAGGTAAAATAAATTATTCCTAAGATAAATATCGTTTTATTGAAAAATAGAATATTTAAAGTTAAGTTATCGAATGTATTGTATAGTAAATTCATGGTAAGTTATTTGTATTAATGTCAGTCTTAGATATACTAAATCTCCTTAATTTTTTCTAAATAGTTAACTTATTTTTTTATATTAAAAACTTAGATCTATGTAAACGTATTTAATACATATATAATATTTTATATCCATCCTATTTTATTTTATCAAATACTTTTGGTTTATGGATATTAGTACTTTTAAAAATACTACCTAAATAAAAGTATTGTTTTATAAGTGAAAAGTAATAACAGACTAATTTAAATTTATTTATTAATTGTAAAAAGTCGTTAATTTATTAATTTCAAAAATTATTATTTAATAATAATTTTTCTGAGATAATTAATCCGTTTAGTTATTCTGTAAAAAAAGTTTATTAAAAGTTATAAAAATATACTTTTTTTTATACTTTTTTTTTTATCTTTTCAAATAAAATAAATATTAAAATATTAATAATAAAAAATATACCTAAATTTAATTAAGATAATAATTTTATGTTTAATTTTTTATAATAAATATATTTTTAATGTACTATTTTTTTACGTCTATTTAAAGTTAGAATAGAGAAAAATACCTGGTTAATATATAAAGATAATATAACTCTTTAACGTTATTTCATTCTATACATTATATATATTTAGTTATAGAATAATTTATTTATATTAAATTATATAACGTTATCAAAGGTATCCTAAGATTCATCTGTTTATGTTTGCAATTCTTTTATAAATTTTACATATTATTTAAAAAATAATGTTATTCTTTTTTTATAAAAGAGAGTAAAGGATTCGAACCTTTTTTTAAAATTTAAGTAAATTTTAAAGATTAATTATACTTAAAATGATATTCCATTAACTCAACTCCCTTTTTTTTTAGTTTAACATTTTTTTATTTTAACTAAAATGTTATTTATAATATTATATATTTAATATAAATGTATTTTTTATATATCAATATACATAAAAATATTTTTATTATAAAATTTTATTTCACAATTAAAAGATAAGAATAAAAAAAGTAAATTTGTAATGATGTTTAATTAAACTTTTTTTTTTAACTATAAAGACTTAACAAACAAAAAAAAATTTTTTTTTACAAACCTTAGCAAATAATTTTATAAAGTTAAACTAGGATTATTTTATTCTTCTTTTATCTAAAATGAAAAAATTATAAAATAATGTGATAAAATTTTTAGCTAATTTTTTTGAACTGTTTATATAAGTAAATATAAATTTATTAAAAAAGGGGGTTAATATTTATATGTTTAAATTTTTTGTAAAATATCAATTAATGTAAATCAATTGCATCTTTAATATAGCTTAACAATAATAAAGTAAATACATAAGCTTGTATAAAGGAAACAGCTAATTCTAGTCCAATTATGGCTAAAAATAAAGCAAATGGTATTAAAGTAATTATAGCTATTAATACACCTCCTGTAAACATTTGATATAAGAATGTTGATAGAATTTTAAGTAGTGTATGACCTGCAGTTATATTACTAAATAATCGGATACCTAGTGAGAAAGCTCTAGCTATATAACTTATTAATTCTATTAAAACTAATAATGGAACTAAAGCTAAAGGAGTACCGGCAGGTATAAAGAATGAAAAGAAATGAATTTTATGTATTGAAAGTCCTAATATGGTTACCCCAATAACAATAGTAAATGATAAACCAATAGATACTATTAGAGAAGAAGTTATAGCATAAGAATAAGGAACATTTCCAATTAAATTAGCTACTAAAATAAAACAAAAGATGGAATAAATAAAAGGTAAATAAACTTCTTTACCTAATTGTTCTCTTACCATTGAATTTATACTAGCAAATATACTTTCTAATAATAAAGATCATTTTGATGGTAATAATTTTATATCATTATTAGCAGAATAATGTAAACCAACAATTATAAATCCAATTAATAAAGAATATAAAGCTAAATTAGTTAAAGTAATATTAATAAAACCAAATAAAGGAGCATTAAAACCTAATAAAGATGTTATTTCAAACTGTTCTAAAGGTGAACTTATTAATAAATTAGACTGGTTAATAAATTTAAACATATTTTATTTATCGTTTTCTTTTTTTTTTGCTCTTGTTTGTACTATTAACTATTAATTATCAACTTTTAAATTAAATATAAATAATAGTAAAGCGATTAATACTTGAAATGAATAAAATTTTCGCAAGATACTTATTTCTTCTTTTAATGAATAATACAATACTGCATTTTTAGAGAAATTATATTGGTTATAGTTAAAAAAAAAAATTTTTTTGTTAACTTTACTTTACTTTACTTTACTTTACTATACTTTACTTTACTTTACTTTACTTTACTTTACTTTACTTTACAGTTAATAAATTTTAAAATTTAAAGAGGGGTTAAAAAATTTTTTTTAATCTTATATTTATATATTCTTATTTTTAATAAAATTGTTTTATTTACTATAGTATTTAATGTATTTTTATTTTATTAATAAAATATTATAATCTTATTCTCATTTATATATAACGTATAATCATAGATTATTAAAAAAAAAATTTAAAATAAATTATTTATTATAAATTATTACAACATTTAATAATTTAA
>Ga0209007_1000697_pt1 | contig 11501 bp, 8 predicted proteins | sample JacPinW_OM1H0_O2_FD_187961 | JGI IMG/M metagenome (GOLD analysis project Ga0209007, IMG submission 187961) | Forest soil microbial communities from Algoma, Ontario, Canada - Jack Pine, Ontario site 1_JW_OM1H0_O2 (SPAdes) (version 2) | ecosystem: Environmental > Terrestrial > Soil > Boreal...
CAGGCCAGAGCTTCCTCCGTGTGTCGCGTCAGAAAAAGATAACGCGGGTCGGGATTGACATTGAACGGGTTCGCCCGTAATCCGTAGAACTCTTTGTACATAGTGGTTCCTAGAGCCTGCCTCGCTTAAACGCCAATCGTTTCTCTCTGTTCGTCCGGACTCTTGTGCCGATTCCGAAACTTGAACCAGTGGTTCCCGTTTTCCGCGGCGACAGCGCCTACCCACGGAACCGCCGCCAGCAAGGGCAACTCCAGAACTGACTCGGCATCCGCCTCGGTGCGAATGGATTGATCGCGCAATTCCAGCCACATCGCCAGTCCGATTCCGAGTCCCAGCCCCACCCCCAACCCGCCGCCGGCAAACATTAAACGATTGGGAAAACTGGGCGAGTCCGGCACGTTTGCTGGGTTCAGGTTCATCATGCGCTCGCCTTCCGACTGGTTGGTCATATTGACGGTCAAATCCGCCTTGCTCTTGTTGGCCAGCAGGTCTTGATAATTCTTCTGCGCGTTGTCGTAGTCGCGCGTCAGCCCCTTGTACTGTTCTTCGACCGCCGGACTCAGCGACACTCGCCCCTGGTACGTCGCAATTTCCTGCTGGTACCTTTTCTGGTCGCGCGTGGCCGCCGCGATTAGGTCCGAGTATTGGTGGACCTGCATGCGCAGTTGCCGGATCTCGGCCGGCTCCATCGCCGAAGCCTTATCGTTGCCGCCCTCGACGGCACCCGACGACGCTTTGTTAATCTCCGCCAGTTTCTTTTTCACTTCCGCAATATCGGCTTTCGTCTTGATGACATCGGGATGGTCGTCGGTGTAACGAGCCTGCAAACTCAGCAGTTCGGACTGCATATCGGACAACTGTTTTTCCAGTGTGTCGGGATTGGTTGAGGACTGCGACATCTTCCATGTGGCCAGCTGTTGCGCCAGCACCGATTCGGTGTATGCCTTGTCCTGCTGCGCCCGGTTCAAAGTCTGGGTGTTCGCTTCCAATTGCGAGTTCAGCCCCATCAGAATCTTCAGGTTGTCCTCTTCGTCTCCCGGAAGCTGTCCCACGTACTGCTTCTTGAAAGCCGCCAGTTTGGAATCCAGTTCATCCAGATTGCGCTTGGCGTCTTCGATTCCCTTGCTCAACACGTTCGTCGTCCCCGTCGCCCTGTCCTGCATGTAGGTAAGGTTTTTCTCCAGCAACAGCGAAGTCAAACCGCTGCAGATCTCCTGCGCCTCACGCGGGGTCGAATCTGTATAGCTCAGCCGGAAGGCGGGCTCCTGCATTCCCTGGCTGGGCCTTCTTCTGCCCCCGCCCGTCGAGGCAATGTCAGTGGCCACAGCTTCTACGTTGAAAGTCTCGCCTGTGTTGATGCCATCAATCAGCCCATCGATGCTCTGTTCGCTCTTCGCCGGACCGTAGATCTTCTGCAACATAGGCTTTAAAGCGGCCTGGCTTGTCACCTGGGCGACCAGCGTGTTGATGCGCGCCGCCAGGTCCTCGGTGGCCACCGGCTGCACCATAGTGTCCGGCACCTTCTGCCCTTCCACCAGGATCGTCGACTGCGAAGTGTACTTCGGGGTGAAGGCATAGGAGACCAGAAACCCTGCGAGCGGCGCCAGCAGCGCGGGAATCAGGATCACCTTCGCTCGTCGGCGCAACATCGCCAGATAATCGTCCATGTTTAATTCGCGATTCTGAATCATGCTCGTATTCCTTCTGGCCGTGTCCCGTCCTAGCGGTTCAGCGCGGCCCTAAAATCAGTCAATCCGGATCGGCCGGGGCGTCCAATCCAATCCGAACGTTGCTACATTGCGATTCGAAATGCGGTTACAGGCACTGGCTGCATTACAGTATGATTGGTCAAACGACAGTTCGTTAAACTGGTAGCTCACGTAAGCGTGGAAGTCTCGCCCCAATGCGCGGTGCAACCCACCGCCGACGAAAGCGTAGTTGTAGGAGGTCGCGTCATTGGCCGGACAGGTCGTCTGGGAAGTTTGGGGGGCCCCGCACTGAATCAGTTGCTGCTCGGAGAGCGGCTGCACCAGGCTGTTGGTCGAAAATCCGACGTCGACGAATGAACTCCACACCCGCGAAAGCGGACGCGACGCGCCCAGGCTCACAATGTTGCTCTCCGCCCCCGCTAGCAGTCCCGACCCGCTGTTTTCGAAGCGCTGAAACTCCAGATCCAGCGACACTTTCGGAAATCGGTAGCGCAGACGCCCCTGAGCCGCCACTCCCAGTTTTGTGTTCTTGATGGTGGTGGGAATCAGGGTACCTCCGAAAACCTGACAATAGTACGGGGCAACGATCGACTCGCTACAGATGGCACTTTGGGTGTCAATAAAGGTCAGTTGCGGCCCCACCCCGGCCAGCAAATCCATCCGTCCGGAAATGCGGTGGCCATACAGTCCCTGGATAATGTGGCTATGAAATGCCGTTCCCAGAACCGAGAAATCGAATCCCTGATATTCATAAACCAGGGCCAGCTGCGTGTGCGAGGTTAAAGATCGGTTGTACCCCAGCTGGGCCGAAATCTGGGAACTGCCGATGAAGGACGTGCCCGTCACGTCAGTTCCGTAAAAATGCATGAAAGCGTATCCAGCGGCTGCCGTGATCGCAGATCTCGGGGAAAGACTTTCGGAAACATCCACCAGGCTCAGGTTCAGAACGCGTGGCGCCAGTCCCAAGTTTCCCAGACTACTGCCTCCCCAGAAACCGCCAAAAGAGCTGCTTCCCAGCGACCCGACGTCCTGCGAACCCAACGAACCGTAGGATCCCCCAAAGTTTCCTTCTGGCAGATAACTGAAGCTGTCACGCAGCGACAGTTGTCCCCGCTTCCAAGTAATCTTCTGATCGAAATCCAGCTGTTGCAGCGACTGGAAGCCTTGTCCCGGCAGGTCGTAATAGCCCGCGCCACCAATGTAATCGAGAGCCAAGTCGAAATTGCTCCACAGCCGTTTCAGAGTCACGCTGCCCAGCCCCCGGGTTACAGAGGTGACGCCGCTGCCCCCCGGAACACCGCCCGCGTTCGATTCCGCAGATTCACTGAACGTCGCTCCCAATTGCAGGTAACTCAACGGCGCCGCGTTCGGCTCGAGCGAGGGCAGGTCCAAGCCCGAGAGTGGCGGATTCTCGCTGAGGGGAGCCGACGCATTGTCCTGACCATAGGCGGGTACCGGCTGCGGCTGAGCGCTCTGCGGAGCCTCCCCGGTTGCGGGCGGTGTGGAACTGTCTTGAGCCCACGCTCCGCTCAGCGCGCAGGCCATCATGCCAAGAGTCCAGAGGGTCTGAAGTTTGCTCATGCGTTCCTCACGGGACCACCACCGTGTCGCCAGGCTTCAGCATAATGTTCTGTTCGGGATGATTTCCCTTGATCACTTCCTTGTAATTGAACGGTATTTTCTCCTGTTTGCCATTTTCCGTCCGCAGCAGGTAGATCGCCTTCAGGTTGGCGAATTGGGTGAAGCCCGCCTGCGAAAGCGCCTGTAGCATGGTCATGTGCGGCAGCAAAGGCGTCGGGCCGGTGTGCAGGACTTCCCCCGAAACAAAAATGCGCTGGCTGTTCATCGCGGTCACCACCACCGTCACTCGCGGGTCGGCAATGAATTTTTTCAGTTTCTCCGTGATCGAATCCTTCAGTTGCAGCGGCGTCAGCCCCGCGGCTGGAATGTCATTCAGCAGCGGCATCGAGATCTTGCCATCGGGACGCACCGGCAGGAGTTCTGAAAGATCCGGTTCCTTCCAGACTGAAATACGCAGCGTGTCGTCAGCTCCAATCACATAATCGGACGCCGCCTGCGGCTCCTGTGCCATGGCTGCAGTCTTATCGCTCTTCGCTTCCTCGCCCTTGGCCAGGTTACCGGTCTGCGCCAACATGGCCGGAGCCAGCCAACCCATCCCCATCAGCACGGCGAACTGAATCGCTTTCTTCATACTCTCTCCGCGGAGTTACGAAGCTCCGTATCCTTCAAATCCAATTTGCTTCAACTTGTAGAGCAATGCCTTGTAGCTGATCTGCAATTCTTCCGCGGCCCGCCGCCGGTTCCAGCGCGTGCGGGTCAGCGCTTTCAGGATCAGTTCCTTTTCCGCCTCGCGCGAGGCTGCCCGGGATGCCGCCTTCAGCGAAATTGCGGCGCCATTGCTGCCCGCCTCCGGTCTGCGCAACACCGCCCGCAGTCCTCCCAAGGCCACTTCCTCATCTCCCAGCGCTACCAGTACCCGCGCAGCATCTTCGAGTTCGCGCAAGTTTCCCGGCCAGGAATAATCCAGGAACAAACGCAGCGTCTGCGCGCTCAAGTCAGGAACCCGGCGACGAAAATCGCGCGCGTACTTGCGCAGGAAGTAACCCATCAGGAAGGGAATGTCTTCTTTTCTCTGGCGCAGCGGAGGCAGCCGTAAACACACGCCGCTGATGCGGTAATAAAGATCCTCTCGCAACCGGCCCCGTTTGACTTCCACTTCCAGATCGCGAGCGCTGCCGCAAATGAGCCGGACACGCTCGCATCCAGCCGCGCTATACCCGGGAGATTGCGGTAGCGCTTCCAGCAGGCCAGCCTGGCACTCCGCATTCAAGTCGGCCAATTCCTCCAGATAGATCGTGCCCGCAGCCGCTTCCTGTTCTCCGCGCTCGCACAAAATCTCAAGATCCTCGGGCTTCAAGCCTAAACACTGAAACCAGCGGAACGATTGCTCACTCCGTTGCGACATCTGGTGAATACGTTGCGCCGTGGCATGCTTGCCCGCCCCCGGCTCCGCCAGCACCAGAACCGGTAAGTCTCTCTGCGCCAGTTCCCGGATCACCGCCTCCACCGGACGCATGCTCGCGCTGACGCCTTCCACAAACGCCAGTCCGGCCGGCGTATCGGACGACGCGCGTCCTCCGCCGCCTTTTTCACTTTTAGGCAATAACTTATCCACTTTTACCCTTTTCCCACGATCCCTGAGCCCAATCGACAGCTATCCCCCATCGCTAAGTGCACGAGGACTGCCAATGAGGCCCATTCCCCACTCGCACGAGGCAATCCATTCTACTCCATATTTTCAATAACTTAGAACCAAAAACGACAACTCCATGGGGACCTGTAGGCAAGGCAGGATAGCTGGATCGACCGCCTGCCGAGGATTTGTGGGAAAACTCTTTCACACTTCTCCACACTTGTGGTTGGCTTCTTTTTGTCCCGGGTCGCGCTATCGTCGAAAAGCCTTCCAAAGAGTTGGGAGGGCGATGTGCCATCGCCGACTAGCAGCTTGTCGGTTTCGCCGGCCCCGCTGGGAAGTTCCTGCGTCAGCTGCTGCGAGGATCGGCGAGGATCGGAGTTTGCATTGCACAGGCGCGCAGTTTCGCTTATTCTCGAAGTTCCCCAACCTTTTCCGTGAGCTTGCAAACCGAGCCCTCGACCGGACCCTTGACCGTGCGCCCGCAGTCCACTATTCGGGGAGCGGTTCCGCTCTGGCAGCTGGGAATTCTGGCGGCCCTTTCTCTCTGGCTCTATTGGAATACTCTCGCCCACTTGGTAAGCCAGTGGTGGAGCGATCCGAATTTTTCTCATGGATTTTTTGTTCCGGTATTTTCCGCCTTCGTGATCTGGCAGGAGCGCGATCGCCTCGCCCGCAGCATCCCCCAACCCTCCTGGGCCGGCTTGGGGGTACTGCTGGCGGCTCTCGGGGTGCTCATCGTCGGCCGACTGGGGGCGGAGCTGTTCCTCGCCCGCTTTTCGCTGCTGCTGGTGCTGGCCGGAGTCGTGATTCTTTTTCTGGGATGGAAACTGTTTCGCGCAGTGCTGTTCCCCTGGGCCTTCCTGCTCCTCATGATCCCCATCCCCACCATCGTTTTCAACCAGATTACCTTCCCGTTGCAGTTGCTGGCCAGCAGGGTTGCGGCCACGGTGCTCCCGCTGTTCGGCGTTCCGATCTTGCGCGAAGGCAATGTCATCAATCTGCCGTCCATGGCTCTTGAAGTCGCCGAAGCTTGCAGCGGAATTCGCTCTCTGATGTCGCTGGTGACGCTGGCCATCATCTACGGATATTTGATGGAAAAGCGGATCTGGGTCCGCTGGTTGCTCGCTCTGGCCTCGGTGCCCATTGCCGTCGCCGCCAACAGTATCCGCATCATCGGCACTGGATTACTCGTGCAGTACTGGGACGCCGAGAAGGCGGAAGGTTATTTCCACGCTTCCTGGGGATGGATCATCTTCGTGGTTTCGCTGCTCATGCTCTACGCTCTGCACGCATTGCTACGATTTTTGTTTCCCGAGAAGGGCGGTCCGCCGTCGTGCTAAGAAACTCTACTCTGCGATTCATCCTGGCCGCACTGTTGATCGCCGGCGCGGCTATTGTTCTGCAAGCCCGCGCTCGCGGCGAGATCTTTCCGCCTCGTCTTCCCCTGAAACAATTCCCCGAGCAATTAGAAGGCTGGGTCGGCTCCGACATTGCCATCGACAAGGACGTACTCGCTATCCTCGGGCCCGGGGACTTCCTTCTGCGCCTCTATCAGAACCAGAACCAGCAGCAGACCCCTTACATCGACCTGTTCATCGCTTATTTCCCTAGCCAGCGAGCCGGCGACACCATCCACTCGCCGCAGCACTGCCTGCCCGGATCCGGCTGGTCTCCAGTCGAAAACCAACCTGTTCTACTGACTATGCCGGGGCACGCACCCTTTCCCGCCAACCGCTATCTCATCGCCAAAGGGGACGCCCGCCAACTCGTTCTTTACTGGTTCTGGGCGCACGATCGCGGGGTCGCCAGCGAGTACTGGGCCAAATTTTACCTGGTCACCGATGCCCTCAAGATGAACCGCAGCGACGGCGCACTAGTGCGCATCACCACTCCGCTGTTGCCCGGCGAGACCACCGACGCGGCGCAGCAGCGCATTCTCCCTTTCGCAGACGACGTGATGCCATTGCTGGATCGCTACATCCCCCGCTAACACTTTCAGGGCCCTGAACATCCATTAGAGGGAGGCCCCATTTCAGGAGCGCGGGTCAAGTGAAAACCTTTGAGAACAGCCGCCCCCGGCTGGTCGGTCGAGCGCAGCTCGACGCGCCTTGGCCCACGCACTTATGACTCCAGTAACTGTTTTCGGCGGTTACCCTGCAGTATCATGAGATGTTTGCGGATGAATGCTGTCGCGTCGTCCCCGCGTCCGCGGTTGGAGAATCGAATATGAGTCGCTCTGTCTCCGTCCCTCTGCTGCTGGCTTGCTCTCTACTCACAGCCCTGTGCACGGGTTGCTCGCGGGATCCCAATATCCGCAAGCAAAAGTATCTGGATAGCGGCGAAAAATATGCCGCCGAGGGCAAGTACCGCGAGGCGGTGATTCAGTTTCGCAACGCCATTCTCATTGACTCCCGATTCGCCCTGGCGCACTACGATCTCAGTCAAGCCTATCTCAAGCTGGGGGACAGCAACGACGCCTTCCAGGAATTGACCCGTAGCGTAGAACTCGCTCCCGATAATTATCGCGCTCACACCGATCTGGCAAACCTTCTGGACACAGTGAGGAATCCTGACGGCAGTCCGGTAGAAGATACGCTCAAGCAGGCCAAGACCCACCTCGATATTCTGAGGGCAAAGCAGCCCAACAACCCCGAAACCCACGAGGCCTGGGCCAACTATGATGCGGCGCAAAATAATGTCGCCGCTGCCATGCAAGAGATGCAGCAGGCGATTGCCGCCGATCCCAACCGCTCCGAGTCCTACCTGCTGCTCGCACTGTTTCAACTCCGGTCCAACCTGCCCGATTTGGCCGAGGCAAATTTCAAGAAGGCCAACGAAGTCGATCCCAAGGCAATGAGTGCTCAACTGGCCCTGGGTGGCTTTTATCAATCGCGCAACCGCTTGCCCGAAGCCGAACAGCAGTTCAAACATGCCATCGACACGGATCCGAAAAATCCAGCTCCCCGCGCCGCCTACGTTCGACTCCTGATGCAGCAAGGCAAGAAGGACGATGTCGAATCTTTTTTGCGTCAAACCAAGAAAGATTCTCCCGATAACCCGGAAAGCTATCGCATGCTCGGCGACTTCTATTTCGCCTACGGCCAGCTCGACAAAGCCACCACAGAGTACACTTCGCTCTACCACGATCACCCCAAAGATCTCCAGGTCAAGAAAAACTACATCCAGCTTCTGATTCTGAAAAACCGTCTGGACGAAGCCACTCAACTGGACAACGAAATCCTCAAGGCTAACCCCAAAGACGTGGACGCTCTGGTCTATAAAGGCGAGGTTCAAATTCGCCGCAATGATGCCAGCGGCGCCATTGAGTCGCTGCAAAGCGCGCTCCGCACCGATGCCGAAAACGCGGTGGCTCACTACCAATTGGGAAACGCCTTCGCAGAACAGCACAATGAAGGCCGGGCGGAGGCGGAGTGGCGCGAGGCGGTGCGCGTTCGTCCGAACCTGACCGACGCGCTGCGCTCCCTGGCCAACCTCGAATTGCACCGGGGCGATGTCGCGGCCGTACTCGCGACCGCGCAGCAGATCATTACGGCGGAGCCCAATTCTCCAGACGGCTTCATTCTCAAAGCGATTGCCGAGCTTGCCCGCCAAAAATACAGCGATGCGCAGCAGGATGCGGAGCAGGCCGCCCAGCGGGCGCCGCAGAATCCCGCTCCTCTGGTCCAGTTGGGCGCCATTCAGCTGACCCAGAAGCACTTTGCCGATGCCGAAAAATTCTACCTGCAAGCACTGGACAAAGACCCCTCTTCTACCGAAGGCCTCAGTGGGCTGATGAACACCTATTTCGCCGAGAAACAGCCGGACAAGGCAATTGCAGCGGCCAACGCTCAACTCGCCAAATCACCCAATAGCAGCAACTTCTACGATTTGTTGGGGACCGCGCTTTTTAATGGCAAGAAAGATCTGCCGGGCGCAGACGCCGCCCTGCGCAAGGCGATTCAACTCGACAAGAATAACGTCGATGCCTTGGAAAAGTTGGGCAAGGTGCAGGTCCAGGAGGGCTCCCAAGACCAGGCACTGGTTCTTTACCAGCAGTCTATCAAGGACAATCCGCGAGAGATTACTTTCTACATTCTTAGCGGCGAACTCTACGAAGCCAAGAAGAACTGGGAGCAGGCCAAATCCATGTATCAGGAGGCTCTCAACATTTCGCCCGAGAATCCCCTTGCTTCCAATAATCTGGCGTATGTGATTCTCCAACAAGGAGGGAACGTCGACGTCGCCATGGGTATGGCGCAAACCGCACGCCGTGGCATGCCGGACTCTCCCAATGCCGCCGACACTCTTGGCTGGGCCTATTATCAGAAGGGGATCTACCAGTCGGCCATCAGTCAGTTTCAAGAGGCACTGCGGCTCAGCGAAAAGCGCGGGGCACCCGATGACGCGGACCTGCACTACCACCTCGGCCTCGCCTATCAGAAAACCAATCAACTCGCGCTAGCCCGTCAGCAGTTAGAGAAGGCGCTGAAGCTCAGCCCCGACAACGCCGAGGCCCGCAAAGCGTTGTCAGAGCTCCACGGCTAGCTTCTCTCCGAGTTTCTAGCACAACCTCTCTGCGCAAAGAAAAAACCCCGCCTGGGGCGGGGTTCTGTTCTTGTTAAGCGCAAAGCAGGCTTACGCCTTCAACTTGCGACGCACCACTCCAGCCACGCCGATTAGCCCAGTCCCCAACAGACCCAACGAGCCCGGTTCCGGAACCACAACGGTACTGTCTCCGCTCCCAACGGTCGTGCTGCCGTCGAACGGACCCTTACCGCTGTCGATCACCAACTGAATGCTCACGCCGGTTGTTTTGAATCCAGAAGCGGTCGTGCCCGACAGAGCGCCGGACAGGTCGTATACATTGGTTCCATTAGCACTGGACACCAGGGCCAAGCTCACAGGACCCGAAAAGGTTCCGGTGAATATCGCGCCGTTGGGAACTCCATCCGTGCCATTACCGGTAATCGTAAACCATCCGCCAGCGGCGAAGGTATAGTTACCGGTCGTCGCCGAAAAGCTGGTTAGAGCACCAGTTTGGAAAGCAACGCTGCCCAGGTTGTTGCCTGTGATCAGCCCGCCTCCAAGCCCATTGACGGCAATCAAGGTAGATCCGGACAGCGTTAGCACGCCGCTCGAACCCGACAAGACTCCGCCGCTGTTCGTGAAGTCTACGTTGCTGCCGGCAAAAACCGCCGTTGGCAGGGCCAGTGCCAATACAGCAAGTAAGAGGATTCTTTTCATTTTACGTCTCCTAGGAGTTATTGCGCCCGAGTCTTCATGACGAATGACGCGTGGCTTTCACCTTATCGAGCGAAGAGCGAAACTAAGGTGCTCCCGCTTAACTGCACCTATGATACCAAACTTGCGTCCTGCGTAAAGCGTGGTGACAGAAGTAGTTAACAGAGATTTGGAAGCTTTGCCTGGGGCTGAAAGTGAAAATGTCTGCGCAAGAACGCAAAATCCCGGGGAGATCCGCGCCCATCGCGGCAACCCGGCCAAAGAACGGGGTTAATCGGCTGCGATTTCCTGCTTGGAGTTCGCTTCCCGCCGCTTGACGACGCGATTCGAGGGCAGGCCTGCGTCGCGAATCTTGTAAAGCAACGCGCGGTAGCTAATGCTCAGAGCACGCGCCGCCTGCTTGCGGTTCCAGTGACAATTTTGCAGAACCTTCAGAATGACTTTCCGTTCCAACTCGCGGACCGCCTGGCGGGTCAGCTTTTTGAGAGAAATTTGCCCGTCGACTGGAATTTCCGCGTTGAAGAAGTCGGTTTCCCGCGGCGTCAGGTCGGCAGCGATCACTTCTTCGTTGCCCAAAATCACATAGCGCTTGATCAGGTTTTCCAGTTCGCGGATGTTGCCCGGCCAGTGATACTTGCGCAAATCCGACATCATCTCGTCCGAAAGCGGCCGGGCCTTGCAATTGTACTTCCGGTTGTGATGCTCCAGGAAATACGCCACCAGGTCAGGAATATCGCCGGCCCGCTCGCGCAACGGCGACAGATGCAGATTCACAACGTTAATGCGGTAAAACAGATCGGAGCGAAACGTGCCGTTTTCAATCTCCTGTTCGAGTTTACGGTTGGTGGCGCACACCACGCGCACTTCCACTTTCTTGTCCGCCTGCGCGCCGATCCGGCAGAACTGCCCGTCCTGCAACAGTTGCAGCAACTTCGACTGCAGCGACATATCCAACTCGGAAATCTCGTCGAGGAACAGAGTGCCGCGATGCGCCATCTCTACCCGGCCCGGCTTCATTCCATAGGCGCCGGTGAACGCACCCTTTTCATACCCGAAGAGCTCGCTTTCGAGCAACGTGCCCGGAATCGCCGGACAATTCACTTTCACCCAGGGCCCGCTGCGCCACGGCGAAGCCCCATGAATCATGCGCGCAATAATGTCTTTGCCGGTTCCGCTCTCTCCCTGGATGAGCACGGGAACGTTGGCACTGGCCAGCTTGGCCAGGCGCTCGCGGACCGATTGCATGGCCTCGGTGCGCCCGAAAACGATCGCATCGGGCGGCATCTCTCCCAGGGGCTGGACTAGCGAACTCAAACCGCTATTTGTCATGATTG
>Ga0209007_1000698_pt1 | contig 11488 bp, 10 predicted proteins | sample JacPinW_OM1H0_O2_FD_187961 | JGI IMG/M metagenome (GOLD analysis project Ga0209007, IMG submission 187961) | Forest soil microbial communities from Algoma, Ontario, Canada - Jack Pine, Ontario site 1_JW_OM1H0_O2 (SPAdes) (version 2) | ecosystem: Environmental > Terrestrial > Soil > Boreal...
GGCTTTGTGGGGACCGGCGCCGGGCACCTCCTTCTCAAACCCCTTGTCACCGTCCACATGGGCAAGGATCGAAAATCCTTTGAGGGCATTACATTCCTCCAGACATTCGAGCATGGATTTGTTGCACCGCGAATTCGGGGTATCCCGATCGGAGAATTGGAGCCTGCCATGGAAGTGTTGTAGCGCCTGCAGGTCCGGCAGATAGCAAAGTAGATGACCTTGTGGGGTCGAAAGCTCCACTCCCGGCAATACCACCATGGAGGTTCCTTCGCACGCGTTCAACGCTCGCTGCACATTCGTGATCTCATTGTGGTCAGTGATGGCGATGACCGACAGGTTTTCCTTCACCGCCGTCTTGACAATCGCTTCCGGTGTCATAGTCGCGTCTTTTACGTCGTGGGAGCCGCCATAGGAGTGAATATGGAGGTCGCAACGATGGAAACGTGCGCCGTTGGGGAATGCTTCGATCTGACTAACATTCAAGGGGATTACCTCTTGCACTACGATCCGCAACCGGATGGGAAGGCCCCAGTAATCATGATACCCGGAGAGATCCCGATGCAATTAGAGGAAGTGCTGCAACAGTCCCGCAACTTTGGCAACGAGAGCTGTGCACCCGCTAATGGCCGCCGCGCCTTTCACGACCTCCCATGCTGCCTTAATGATAGTTGGATTTGGCGCTGGCTTCGCAAGTTGAGATTGGATAGTGTCGATGTCGGCCACAAATTCCAGTTTTGTGGATTCTGGCACCTGGGAAGTGGTGATCGCTGAACGAAGCTCGGCGAGAGACTGCCCGAGGTCGCCAAATTTGGCGTCGACCTGGTTGCCGTCACCAAGCGTAATGATGTTCTGACCTGTCGCCTCGATCTTAATACCGTGAAATTTTGGCATTGTGAACTCTCCCGGGCCCTCGATCTTGTCAATGCCCGCAGCAGTGATCGTGTAGAAGTTTGTGGTGGAGGGAATGATTGTGCCGCCGGGCGCCGTGAATGATTTCTCGATTGCGTCCTCTTTCACCCATCCCTGACTGATGAGATAGGTTAAATTGCTCTGGATTTCCTGCTGGGACAGTCCGTGGCTTGACTTCAACTCCCGTTTCACGTCGCTTATTTTTACGGACGAGCCTTTCTTGCCACGACCGCTTGTGGCGTTTTTGTTGCGGGCGTAAAAGTAGCGCAACATGGCGGTGCGGATTTCGTTGTTTGTAAGGGCCTGTCGAGCTTCTTTCTGTTTCGCCATAGCACAATTTCCTTTCAAACCTACGATGCGTTCGGCCTGAACACTCGGCCCAGTAGCAGCACAAAGGCAGAGGCAAACCCGACGCGTGCGCGCCCATGCGGAATTCCGGCTCTGCCGTAATCCTTCTTCGGCCAGAAGCTGGTCTGGGCCGGATCGAGTCCCGCACCAACTCACGCCGGCGGAGGAAGGGCGATCCTTTTGTTGACCCGAGCTACTCTGTCGCGTCCTCCCCTATCCGATGTGCCTGCCATCACTTCCAGCCAGTCCTACGATCCGGTAGGATGAGTTCGCTGCCTATACTATGGAGAACGGCAATCCGTGACAGGCTGTCTTTGTCACGGTTCTGCGTTTTGCGAGTGGGCAGTCTCGGTTCTTTAGATGGATTCGCCTGGCCAGGACATTCCGGATTTCGAACTGATCCGACGGATGTCGGACCACGAACAGAACTCTTCACAAGCGAGAGATGCTTGGAGTTTCTTCTACGTTCGCCATTATCGGTTCTTGCGGCGCGTTTGCTCGTCTCGGCATGGATACTTGCTCGGGTTGGCAGGTGTGAAAGATCTCGTCCAAGACGCGTTTATGAAAGCATTCGATGGCGCGCACACCTTCAATCATGCGAATCAGTGTGGAGCGCCTGAGCAGGAACTGAGGTGCCGCGGTTGGCTGGTTGCGATTGCTCAGAACCTGGTGAGAGATCGCTATCGCGGTCAGCCGGAGGTGCGCCTGGTGGATGACATTGATCTCGAACTACTGGCCGGTTCTTCGGATGGAGATCCAGATCAGAGCCCGGTGCCTGAGAGCGACAGACTCAGATTGCTAAAATCTGGTCTTGGCCTATTGTCTGACACGGAACAGACTGTGCTTATGGCGACGATGCTTTGGCAGCAAGCCGACCGGCAGCACCAACGAATGCCTGAATCGGCGATGCAGCAGCTCTCGAAAGAGACCGGAAAATCCCCCGACGCAATTCGGCAGATCCGGCTGCGGGCGTTGAGAAAGCTTGAGAAATACGTGAACGACAACTTGGACAATGAAAAAGCGAACTGAAAGAGCTCCCATCAGCATAAGAACGGTCGAAAAGGATCTCGAAGCTCTTTTTCGCGAGGAAGATCTTTCATCGCACGATCTGACGCAGGATGAATCTGGGCCATCGTTGACTCTGGAACAAGCGGGTCAACTTTTTGACGAGTTGACGGCTGCCCGCAAGAAGCCGGCACGACAGTCCCGCGAAGCACGATGGACCAATAAGTCGGTCTTGACCCTTGGTGACCGAGATCCCATATCGGAAATTGTCTCACGCGCTAGGGGGTGTGTATTGGACGCGATCGAAGATGGCTGGACCGGGCCACCTTACAATCCTTTTACCTTGGCGGAAATGCGGGGAATGAAATTGCTGGCTACAGAGGAGATCCTCGACGCCCGAACCCGTAGCGACGCTGAGGGGAAGTTCACAATTGACTTCAATCCGCAGCGACCTGCAGCCAGAATGCGCTATTCAATAGCTCATGAAATAGGTCACACGCTCTTTACCGATTGTGCCGCCGCGATTCGCAATCGCACGACTCATCAAGAAGTGAAAGAGGATGAATGGCAATTGGAGTTGCTGTGCAACGTGGCTGCAGCTGAGATTCTTATGCCGTTCGGGACTTTCCAAGAGGATCTTTCTGTCAGACCGAGCACTGGTTTGGTTTTGGATCTTCGCCGCAAATATCTTGTCTCATGCGAAGCCGTCGTCAATAGACTGATGCGATTGAGCACATACCCTTGTATTGCATTCCTGGCGAGAGGCGACCAGAAGGCAAGAAGATATTTCGTCGAATACTGCATACCATCTCCAACGCTAAGCGAGGACTCTGGGATCTATCGAGGGTACGTGTTGCCCCTGTCCAGCAAAGTGTCAGCCTGCACCGCGATCGGCGCCAGAGACCGGGAGGATGCCAAATGGATCTCGGCGCGACAGCCTTGGTTTGTTGAGTACTTGGGAGTCTCACCAAATCCAGGTGAAGTATACCCTCGTGTCTTGGCCTTGGCTTTTCCACCACGATCCGCCGACTTCACTGCCACAGAGCCGATTAAGGTGACTGTCGGTGACGCATCCGAGCCCCTCGGCGCTCAGTCGAAGGTACTTCTCCAGGTGGTTAATGACCAGGCGACGATCTGGGGAGGTGGATTTGCGAAACACTGTGGGAAGAAATGGCCGCGCGCCCAAGCCAATTTTCGTGAGTGGGCGATGGGTCGAGGGAACCTGAAGCTAGGAAATATCCACGCTTTTGCCGTCCGGGAAGATTTGACTGTGGTGAGTTTAGTGGCTCAGCATGGCTTCGGTAAACCAGGGTCGGGACCGAAGCTTCGATATGGTGCTCTGTTTTCAGCGCTGGAGAAAGTAGGGGAACTTGCCATGACAAATCGTTCAGATGTTCATATGCCTCGAATAGGCACGGGGGAAGCGGGAGGGAGCTGGAACATCATAGAAGGAATCATTCAGGAGGCACTAGTTTCACGCGGAATAAGTGTGACAATTTATGATTTGCGTCGGCGAAGCGATGATATTCCACTTCAGCCTTCCTTCGAATTTCCTCGGGAGATTGCTGACGAGGTGATCTAGTAAGAGGAGAACGGTATGGCATTTCAGATCGTCTTGCTCTCAGGGCGCGTCGCGTCGGGTAAGACGACTTTATGGCAACAGCTAACAACCAGATTCCCACGAGAGCATATCCACGTTCTGAAGACAAAGAACCTAGTGCGAGAGCTCGCGCTCAAGAGTCTTGGACGCGATCTTCCTGCCGAGCGTCGCGCCATGCAAGATTTTGGCGACAAACTTGATCAAGACACGAACGGCCAATGGGTTCGAGATGGCCTGACAAGCCTGGTCAATCAATTCATCAGTTCGGAACCATCGTCAGTGTTCATTGTCGATGCTGTGCGAGTCCGCTCTCAGATAAAGGCAATCCGCGAGGCATTTGGTTTTTCGGTTAACCACATACACCTCAAAGCTCCCGAGGAAGATTTGGCTGCTCGCTATAAGCACCGCATTAGTGATATGCGAGAGCTACGATCCTTCAAGGATGTTGCCGAGAATCCAACCGAGGCTGCGGTTCATGAACTGGAGAAAAGTGCCGACGTGGTCATTGACACGAGAGCTTGCACTCCTGAGGACGTTCTCGTAAAGGCTGCGACCCATCTCGAATTATTTTCTCGCGAGTATTCGAGGTTGGTGGATGTCATCGTAGGTGGACAATACGGAAGTGAAGGAAAGGGTCACATAGCTTCTTACTTGTCTCGCGAATACGCGGTGCTCGTTAGAGTTGGAGGCCCAAATGCTGGACACAAAGTGTTTGTTAATCCGGGCCCTTACGTGCATCATCAGTTGCCATCCGGTACTCTCCGCAATCCTGCCGCGAAGCTAATAATTGCACCCGGAGGTGTGATCAACCCCGAACTGTTGATGAGAGAGATCCGAGAATGCAAGGTTGACGATCAGCGACTGTCGATCGATCCCCAAACGATGATCATCACAGAGAAGGATTGCAAGTCTGAAGTGGGGCTGCAGCAACGTATTAGCTCAACAGGTCAAGGGGTGGGCAATGCCACGGCAAGGCGGATACTAGACCGAGGCAAACGGATACGGCTTGCAAAGGATATACGCGCGCTTCTACCTTTTATACGTGATACTTGGGAGCTGCTAGAACAAACCTACAATCGTGGCGGTAGAGTCCTGGTTGAGGGTACCCAAGGGACAGGACTGAGTATCTTTCATGGAGTTTATCCTTACGTCACATCCCGCGATACGACAGTAAGTGGTTGTCTTTCCGAAGCGGGCATTTCCCCAACAAGGGTCCGAAAAACAATCATGGTGTGCAGGACCTACCCAATACGGGTACAAAACCCTCCCGGAGGTACGTCGGGTCCGTTGCGCCAAGAATTGGATTGGGAGGAGATTGCGAGGCGAGCAGAAGTCCCCGTGAAGGAGATAAAAACCAACGAGCGCACTTCTACTACTAATCGCGAGCGCAGGGTAGGCGCTTTCGATTGGGTCCTTTTGCGAAAGAATTCCGCCTTGAACGCTCCGACCGACATTGCAATTACGTTTACTGACTATTTAAACCCTGCTAATGCAGATGCCCGAAGGTACGAACAGCTCTCACCCGACACGATTCGCTTTATCGAAGAAGTTGAGCGAGTCGCGGCAGCACCGGTTTCATTGATCTCCACCCGGTTCGATTTCAGAAGCATTATCGATCGAAGAACCTGGCGCATTTAGATACCGACAATCATCATATGGTGGTAATGTTTTTCGGAGGTAATTCTGTTACTAGACGACTACATCGCGGCGCGTCCCTATCTTTATCACCTTACCCACCGCACAAATCTGATTCCGTTACGGGAATCGCGTCGCCTCTTCCCGGCTGCGATCTTGCTTAGACGAGGGGGACGCGTCGAACTCATGCGTACTCCCCGTCGTCGACCGGAGCCAGTCGTCATCGATGGCACTCAAATTATGCTGCGGGACCAAGGGCCATTGCACAGAGGCAATATGCAGTTGTCGAGAGGCCATACGTTCGAGCAGTTTGTTAAGAGCCTTAACGACAGAGTCTTCTTCTGGCCAGGAGATCAACGCGGACCGATCTCATATGGCATTCGGCACTTTGAGGCGTACAGAGACGAGCAACCTTCTATCCTTAGAGTGCGAATTGAACATTTGCTCAATGCGAATCCCGACGTTACACCGCTCTTCTGCCGCTACAACTCCGGATCTCCTAGGTGTTCATATGGCAAGAAGAGTCCTCGGGGACCAAGGACTTTCCTCGCAGTTCAGGATTTTGGAGAATCTCCCGGCAGAGTCGTGGAAGTCACGTTTCTTACCTCACTTGCCTTGCCTCCGGAAACGGAGCATGGAATACATCCTGGAGGGCCGTGGCGCCGACTGTAGATGGTTGAGATTTCCACCCAGTGGCAGAGAAGGATGCATTGAGCGATGTGTGACGAATTCCGAACGAGGTAGCAGCTCTGAAGCAGCGCTTATGAGCTCAGAAGGCGAACACAACAATTCGGGTCTCATTCTTCGGTCGAGATTGATCGCAGAGCTTCGCGACTTACGACTGGACACAAGACGACTGAACAGCAGTTTGGTCGAACGCCTGAGGCCATTTCGTAAGACTGACGGATCATTCAAGACACTCCCCGATTCCCGGAAGAAGAAACATCGGAAACGGACGCCAGATATCAGTGTGGCGTCAACCTGCACTGTTTTGCTGGCCGCCATTACTAGTGGAAAGTACGAGAAGCGAGACAAGCTCTTTGAAACGAAGAGTGCCACGGAGATATTTAAACAAGCAGTGGTGAAGGCGAATTGGGGGAGCTCCGGACTCGAGGATGGCAATGCGTTCACGACCGCCATAGTGGTCCGCACTGCCGGGTTTATGGTCCAGAGGGGAGTTCTGCCCGCTAAGGAAGTCCACGCGCTCAAACACGCGCATTTCAAAAACAACGAAAACGTGGGTCGAAAGACGCTCAAGCAGATTGTGCAGTCGAAAGCGAAGAAAGGGGAAGATTCTTTTGCCGTCGCAGATTATCCGCCGAAGTCAACTCACGCATACTGGTTCATTGATGGCGCCATAGGTGCGGGAGTCGCTCTTTCGCAAAGTACTTGGCAAAAGATAGCATCATGGGCATCAAATGAGTTTCACCGCCAGCTCATTTACGTGACTGCCGAAAATGACGCGCTAATGGATCCGCCCTCCCTGGCGATGGCAGCGTGTCTGATCAACAGGATTCGGCGTTTGAGTGATGAGGAACGCGAATTGGCGTCTCTCAGTCGAATGTTGCCGTCGCTAGTCGAACTCGAGTTCGGCATCGAGCAGGTATTCACTAAGCAGTCGGAATCCGGGATCTGGCACAGATACTTTCCACTATTTCATTTTCCAAAGGGAGGAGGCGCAGCCGACTATTGTTTCAGCTTCGAGTTTCTCGAAGCTATTCTCACCGAATTTGGCACCTTTGTTCTACGCAATCCTGCGCTCCTTGATAGAGTCAAACGCGTAATTCGATGGTGCGACACGCACGAACTGGAATTTACTGACGCTACAGGCAAGAAGTACCGAGGGTGGAGTTCAGGCGGAGAGGTGCGCAGCTTGGCCGAGGGAAAGTCCGAATCATGGGCAACTGCGAGTGTGCACATGTTCCTAACCCAACTTGACCGCCGAATCTCTGACCTACTTGATGAGCTCGTGCTCAAGGGTTTCGGGATTGATCGACGAGCGGTCACAGAATCTTCGAAAAAGTTCGAACAAATGATAGATGCAGACCTACGCTTTCTTGGAGAACGACCCACTACGTTGAAGAAAGTGATCGAAGAGGAGATCCTCAAAAAAGCCAAGGCGCTGACTGCCGAAGGGTTGATTCGAGAAGGACTTTCAGTTCCCCGCTCAGTATTGTTATTCGGCCCCCCTGGCACTTCGAAGTCTCGTCTGGCCAAAGCGATGGCGGAATATCTGGGCTGGCCGCTCGTTACTATCACGCCCTCGGAATTTCTCGGTAAAGGCGTGGAGCATGTTCATGCGCAAGTTGACGAAAAATTTCGCGATTTGATGGATTTGAGAAGAGCGGTGGTCTTCTTCGACGAGATGGATGCCTTGGCGCAAACTCGTGAGGGCGACGAGCAATCGGATGGCCGCGGCGCGGATGATCTCGATATTACGCGACAGCTCCTTACGACTAGCATGCTCCCAAAGCTTTCGAGTCTATGGGATCAGAGGCGAGTGATCTTCCTGATGGCAACCAATCACAAACAGCATCTTGATCCCGCAATCACTCGCCCGAATCGCTTCGATATGCTCCTATGTGTTCCGCCTCCCCCATGGACAAGCAAGAGTACCGCTGAAAGTCTCGACGGAATTCTAAAGATTCCCGACCCAAAGAAGGTCGCACGGAGGCTCGCTCAATTGGCGCCTCCCAAATTTAAGACGGCAAATCGCCTCAACGCATTCACGGTGGCGGAAGTGGGAATATTCCTCCATCACCTTCGCCGGAAAACGAATCAACAAACAGTGTTAGAGGCGCTTGAGCAGTTTACTGACCCTTCGGAGTTTGCGAAGGCAGTAGAGAATTGGGCAGCAACAGCTATCACTCTCCGAAGCCAAGGGCAGACCATCAGGGAATTTGGTAAAGATTTCAATGAGTCGCGGCGACAGTACTACCCGGGAGAGGAATGAACTTGTCTCTATTGCTGAGGGCTAGACCATCCTCCCGCCCGACGCTACCCGGTTCATTACTCATTGGATCCTCTGCGGATATTGAAGTGTCCTACCGGTCCAGTCAGAACAGAGGTCTCTCCCAATCTAGATTCTTAGGACACAAACGTGATTTCATCCAAACCCGTGGCTCGGACAATATCAAACAACTTGTTGTAATTGATACTGGGCGATCGTGGGACGATCAAATAATCTTCCTTTGGCGTTCCCAAGGCGATATAGTCATCTGCAAGATAAAAAAGTCCGACCAGAGCAGAGGTAATTGCATCCACTTCATCGTGACAAACAGTCCCAGTCAGGTACTCTCCAGTGATCCCAATCCTACCCATACCTTGCTTTAACTCTTCCAGGCTCGATCCCTTGCGAGGAATCCCAAGGAGATCTTGGGCGGCGCCAGGATAGCTCTCAATCACCTCCAAGCCGCGCTTGCGAAGCTCAGATGCCAGCCGCATACCGCGCATCGTTAACGACTTCATTGTTGGCAGCAAGCACCAAAAGACGGAGATTCCCATTCGCTTGAGCGCCAGCTCACATCGCCGATATATTGGCCGGGTTCCGGTGTTGTCAGGGTCGGTTACTCCTTCTGGCATGGAAAGCGGCGAGTCAATGGAGACAATATCCGGATTAGCTGCCAATGTTTCGCGGAGCAGTCCCTCGTCGGAGCGTATTGCCCTCGTAGTAGCCACTGCGCCATCCAACAAAGCCCATCCGGTCGCCCTGCGTTCGCTTCCCGTGAGATCGATTCCAACGATGCGAGGCGTGCGCGAGTCGCGGGCAGCCGTCGACAGAAGCCGAGAAACGACATCGCTTCCAGAGTTCTTGATTGGGACCTTTCGCGCCGTAGCCACTCCCGCTCGACGACGACCCTTCGGTACCTCTGAGACCCCGGCAAACAAAGACGGAGTCGACTGTCGTAAGAATTCGCCAGTCCGCTCCGACATTTTGTCGTAACAGATCTCCATGATCGCCTTCAAGTGCACCACATCTTCTGTGTTGTACTCGATCAAGTTTTCAAGAGCAGCAGTATCACCGCGCAAGTATTTTGCCCACAGCACGGTCGCTTCAAACCCATCCATCTCGGCGACCTCAGACTTGCGCGCGATACCGAGGCTTCTCTCCAATTCCTTCAGACCGCCGCTGTAGCCCAGCCGCCTGCTGATCCAGCGCAAGTCGATATGGATCGGAGGCAGAACAAGTTCTGGAAAGGTGTTCTTCAGGAATCTGAGATCAAATCCTGAACCGTTGAATGTAACCACCACCGAGTACCTCTGCAGCGCTCTTTGCACCTCGTCCAAGTTGTCTCCCTGGGTGAAGACGTCGTACCGTTTCCCGTCGTACAGGCCCACAACCGTGACGGAATCAAATACGGTGGACAATCCGGTAGACTCAATGTCAAGGTATACGCACTCGTCGGAAAACTCAGGGAATACGCGCCAAGCCTCCCCTAGCGCCGTGAGGCGTTGAAAGAAGGCCGCGTCACGATTCTTGATTGCGGAACGTGAAAGCGGAATGTATTCGTCAAGCTTGCTTTGAAGGCGGGCGCCAGCGAAGCCGAAGCGTTTTTCAAATCGGTCGGCGTCGTCCCAACTCTGAATCCCGTGTTCCCAAAGTTCCTGCTCAGTATGTTTGCCGATGCCCGGTATATGAATAAAGGTCTGATGCAACATTCCGGCTACCGCCTATTGTAGATTACGTTTCTCACATACAATGTATAGTACGCCAACGGCAGATTCAAGCCTCTGTTTGGGAAAGACGTTACGCCCAGGATAGGACCGCGGCGGCAAACGGCATGGGCACCACCGGCTTACTGTCGGCCAGTAAACATTGGTACGTATCAGGGCGTTGTATCCTTACCGATGTGCCAGATGTGGGCGGGTCGTCCGGTCCAGCAAGACGACTTCCAGTAGGTGAACGTGTGAACCTTACTTGAGTTTGCGGGCGATCTCAAAACGCTCGGCGAATTTCACGATGGACATGTTTAGGACTTCACAAATGGCCACAAGATCCAAGAAGTCGAGCCGCCGCTCTCCAGTTTCATACTTGCTGACAAAAGCTTGCTTTGTTCCGATAGCCTTTGCCATCTGATCTTGCGACAGTCCCTTTTGCCTTCTGAGTTCACGCAGGAGGTCGAGAAGGATCGTTCGCTCACGTTGTTTTCTGCTCGACCGTTGTGCTGAAGTCGCCATCGGCGGCCAGCATAGGGAGATGGTAAGAGATACTCCAAAATGGATTATTTGTGTTCGCTTGAGCAGGTCACCTGCAGCCGTCCTCGAATCGCCTTGAAAATTCGACCAAAGGCAGCCTGACGGCATCACAGATCCTTTTCAACTCCAACATATCTATTCGTCTTTCACCTTGTTCGTACTTGCTGACACGCGCTTGCGTGACCCCGAGCATCTGGGCAAGTTCCGCTTGACTCAATTTCGCCTCTATTCGGACGCGGCGAAGGAGTTGGAGGAAAACCTTTCGATCGCGCTGCCTCTCGGCAGAGAGTCCTCCGATACGCTCCATATGTTGGGAGCATAGGAAGTGGTTGACAAATACTCCAAAATGGATTATTCCAAGACGGATTAGAACTTGGTTGTGTCATTGAATCCTCGTTTTTCGCGATGTGCCTTCGGAAGACTATTCCAGAGGCCGCGAAGCCCTGTTCCTGAGGGAAATCGACTACGCCAGGCTCGCGTAGGGAGGGCCCCATGTCTTTATCCGATGGAGAACTGGCGAACTTGTTCCTCTCCCCCTCTCGCCTTCGCACTCTTGCTGACGAAGATCTAATGCAAGCGTTGCGTATGGGCTGCAACGATGCCCTGGCAGTCTTATTTGAAAGACACAGCCCTCTGGTCTTCCGGATTGCCCGTGCCATCCTGCGCGACGACGGGGAAGCAGAAGAAACAGTCCAGAGGGTCTTCTTGGATGTCTTCAAAGCGGTGAACCAGTTCAATCCCGACCGCGGAACCTTCAAAACCTGGCTGCTGCAATATGCCTACCACCGCAGCATC
>Ga0209007_1000699_pt1 | contig 11488 bp, 7 predicted proteins | sample JacPinW_OM1H0_O2_FD_187961 | JGI IMG/M metagenome (GOLD analysis project Ga0209007, IMG submission 187961) | Forest soil microbial communities from Algoma, Ontario, Canada - Jack Pine, Ontario site 1_JW_OM1H0_O2 (SPAdes) (version 2) | ecosystem: Environmental > Terrestrial > Soil > Boreal...
AACTCCCTCGACACCCTCCACAGACACAGATACTAGTGATCGCGGAAGACCCGATCAACCGCGACCGGCGATTGTCGTCGCGCCCGGACGGCACATACATTGGTACCAGTTCATACATATCACTCTTGACAAGCGAGGGCCGTTAGGTCTACGATCCCGCCAGGGAGGTAGGTGACATGCTTCACAGCAGGCCCTCCGACACTGAATCGGAGCCAGCGCAGGACTCATCCGTGAGCGCGGCGACCACCGTAGCTAGCACTCCCCGCCGCGATCCGCGCAGGCGGATACTCGGCGCGATGATCGAGACGGTGGCGCAACGCGGATACGATCGCACCACCGTCAGCCGTGTGCTCGCAAGCTCAGGCGTGCAGGAGGCGGTGTTCAGCGAGCACTTCCGCGACAAGCACGACTGCTTCTGTGAGGCTGTAGACGACTTGATCGGACGCGCTGAGCTTGCGGCGCTCGAGTGCTTCCAGCGCGATGCCCCCTGGCACGAGCGGGTGCGTGGCGGTCTGGAGAGCCTACTGGGGGGGCTTGCCCACGATCCGGCGGCGGCGCGGGTGGTGCTCGTCGAGATGCTGAGCGCGGGACCGGACGCACGCGAGCGCCAACGCTCCACTCTCGCGCTGTTCGCGTCGCTGATCGAGCAGGGACGCAGGGAGTGTCCCGACGGCGAGCACCTACCCGAGCAAACCTCGGAAGCGATCGTCGGCGGAATCGCCTCGATCCTGCATCGACGCGCACTACAGGGGAACACCGCCGAACTCCCCGACCTGCACGCTGATCTCACCTACTTTGCGCTGCTCCCCTACCTGGACCACGAGCGCGCGATGGCCGTCGCCGGCCTGAGCTAGCCCTGAGTACACGCCTCCTGACCACGCGGATTCCGCACGCGGAAGGAGACACCGGCCGTCAAGGAACCCTGAGAGCTCTACGGCGTGGCGTGCGGGAACTGGCTGGTTTGGCCGTTGAACGTGAACGGCCCCTGCTGCACACAGGCCGGGGCGGCAACGGAGTTGGAGGCGCTTTCCGGCGCGTTGACGATGTGGTATTCGATCAGCTGTTCGATGATGCTCTGTGTGATCGTGCCGAGCGCCGGCCCACTCGCCGAGGGTGCTGAGTTGGCGCAGGAGGCGCTACTGAACACCTGTAGGCCGCTGGCGAGCGTGCGGAAAGCACCAGGCTGCGGGTAGGCGTTGCCGCGGTTGGTGCCGATCCGCTGCGGGTACACCGACAGGCCTTCGGGCTCGAGCACGTTCATAGCCTTCAGGAGATGCTGCTGAGGGCCGCCGGGAATGTTCGTGTTTTTCCCGTGCGTCTGGGTGGAGGCGGCCGCGTTGGCGAACAGTCCCTGCAGCTCTGGCACGTACTCGCTGAGGTACTGGAAGAAGGGGTTGAAGTTGTGCAGCCCAGTACTCGTCGCTCCGACCAGCGGGACCAATAGGTCGAATATCTTTTTGGTCTGTGGCAACCCCTTCTTGCCGGCCTGTGTGAAGGGTCCTAGCGATGTCAGCAGCGAGTTGAACGGTGGCGTGAACGGCTCCAGCGATTTCAACAGCGAAGTCAGCTGTTCCTGGGCGGGACGGAACTGGTTGAGGAACGGTTCGGTGTTGACCGCGAAAGCGTCGACGCTGCGCAGCGCCGTCTGCGAGCTGCGCTCGAACGCGGGCGCCAAGCGGATGAATTCGGCCCACCCCTGGCTTCCTTCGGCGAGGCCGTGGACCGCGGCCTCGCCCTTTTCGAGGAAGCCGCGGTATTGACCCTCGCGTGCCGTCAGGGCGTCGAAGACCACGCCGGTGTTGTGGATAGTCGCCCGCAGCGCGCCTTCCTGTGAGGCGAGTATCCCGACCAGCTTGTTGGAGTCTTCAATGAACGGCTGGGTCTCGGCGAACCCGGCGTTGATCTGTTCGCCGCGACCGCCGATGCCTTCCGCCTGCGATTGCATCCACTGCTGGAACGCCGCGCGCGTTTCGGGGGTGAAGGTCGAGAGGATGTCATCGAGTGTGACCGACGGTTCCACGTGAGCGATTGGTAGCTGTCCGTTGTCCGGCAGCGAAGCCGTTGCGATCTTTGGGGGCAACAGCTGCACGTAGGTCTCGCCCAGCAGCGTCTTTTCGCGTAGCGTCACGCGCGTGTTGGACGCGATCGGTGCGTATTTGCTGGCGAGTTCGACCGTCGCGTGGGTAAGCCCGTCCTTGTTGTGTTCGAGGCTGATGACATGGCCGACGTTGACGCCACTGATGCGCACGTCTGATTGTTCGGCGAGCGCGAGCGTGCGGGCGAACTCGATTGTGAAGCGGTAGCCCTTCGGCTTCAGTGGCACCGGGCCGCCGAAGGACTCCCATAGGAACAGCAGCAGTCCGAAGCAGCTCAGCGCGAACAGGACGATCACGAGAATGTTGGCGAGTGTGGGGGCGCGCTTTTGCACTAACGACCTCTCTCTGCCGCAGTCGCCAGACGCGCGAACGCACTGTGCTTGGAACCGAGCAAGTTCATCGTGAGGCCTTTTTTCGACGCTACCCGAGCGCGAGTCGCGGCGGCCTTCGCGGTGCTCGCCGTACCGGCCCCCTTGACCAGGCCGAGTGCCTGGCATTCGGCCCCGGACGGTGGGTTGAAGAGGGCGACGAGCAGCTTTACCGTCGGGTTGACTTCCGAGACGCCCTGCAGGATCGGTAGCACTTCACAGTTCAGATAGACGAGCGTGCGCCCGATCGGCCCATGAGCGTCTGCCGTACTGAGCACGCTGTTGAGGTCGTGGCTGGCCCAGTTGAGGAAGAACAAGAAGCCGCCCTGCTTGGGACCGGGGTTGTAGGCGAGCTCGTTGAACAGTTCGTTGAAGACCGAGAAGCCGCTCTGCAGCTTGGGGAAGGCTTCGCCGAGTTCCTTGATCGACGGTCCGAGCTGCTGGATGACCGGCGTCACTTCGCGCGCGAACGGCCTGATCTCGTTCTTGATGATCGGCGTCGTTTCCAGGAAGGACTTGCGCGCCGCTTCCTGGGCGGGGCCGAGCACCTTCGCGAACGGTTCGAGCGCGTGCAGCGTCGATCCCGTCACACTGGCGGTCGTCGCGAGCTTGACGGCGGCCCTGTTGGCCTTGGCCAGGGCACCAGGGAACAGCTGCAGCGTGCGCTGAACACTCTGGTTTTGTTCTGCAAACACTTGGAAGACGGCGTTGGAGGACTCGACCAGCTGTGCGAATTCGGTGTCCTTGTTGCCGAGCGCGCTCAGGATCAGCTGGAAGTTGTGGATGCCGCGTTCGATGTTCTCGTGGCGCAGGTGCAGTTCCTTGGTTATCTCGTTGGTCAGGCGCGAAATCGGATCGAAGCGCTTGAACGTCGCCGAGAGGTTCGCCGAGTTGCCCTTCAGGCCGATGCCGGCGCCGTCGATCAGCTCCTGCAGGTATTCGCGCGTTTCCGCGTCGAGCGAGGAGAGGAACTCCTCGAAGTTGACGTCCGGCGCCGTCTGGGAAAGCGGGACCGTGTAGCCACCCGGCACGCGTCCGGAACGCGGCGTGCCCGGGTCGACCTCGACCGTCATATCCTTCAGCTGCGTCTTGGGGCGCAGCAGCATCGTCGCATCGCGGTAGATGTAGGCGGCGTACTTGGGTGTGATGTTCATCGTCACGAGCGCGTCGCCTTCGTGCAGATCGACGCTCGCGATTTCGCCGATCTTGGCACCCGCGATCGTGACCGACTGCCCCTGGCCCGGGGTGATCGCCTGTCCGGTTTGGAACTCGCCCTTCAACGTGAAGTAGCTCTTGCCGACCACCGGCACCCAGCTCGGCAGCGACAGACGCTCGTGGGAGAGAATGTAGCCGCCAACGAACAGGGCGATCAGGACCATCGCCACGATCGAGATGAAAGCGGTGCGGTAGCGCTCGATCTGGCCGAGCAAACCGCGTTCGCCATGGTGCTCCTCGCTCGTCACGATCCGCTCCCTTCATGACCAACGGGCCCGTGAGCCGGTCTAGGAGCAAGCGAGACAAGGACGCAGGGAGCGTGGCGTGCTTGGCACGCGAGCGACCGAGGACGCAGTATCGCGCGGCTCATCGACCGGCTCACGATCCGCTCCCGTCGGCTGGGCCTTCTGAGAGAGGACCGTTGAAGTTGGGGACCGCCTGCGTGTAGCACGGCACCAGCGGCTTGTAGGGGGGCTCGGTTGCCGGGAAGGCCGGTCGTGTGCCGAGCGGGGCTTGGGAAGTGTGGGCGAGCACGGGAAGACCGGTGGCGGTGGTCACGCCGACGACCTTGGCTGGCGCCGACTTGAGCGTTTGGCTACCGGTGCTGATCATGAAGCGGGTGAGCGGGCCGTTGCCGTCGAAGCTCTGCCCAAGACCGGCGAGGCCGGCCATCGCGTACCAGAACTCCTTGTAGCTTTCCACGCCAGAAGTGCTCGCTCCGTCCTGCAGCTTGACGTTGCCGGACGGGAAGAATACGTTGCTCAGGCACTTGGAGAACAGGTCGGTTTCTTTGAGGAACGCCGGCTGCGGCACGACCAGGCTCGCGAGCGTCGGGGCCGCTGCTTGCAGGCCCTTGGCGAAGCCGCCGAGTTCTTGGGGTCCGAGTAGCGCCTTGACCTGTTCGATCCAGGGGAAGCCGGCGGCAATGGTGGACCCAGTCTGTTCGGTGCTGTGCGCGAGCTCAAGCGAGAATTTCCTGATCGTGGGCGAGGCGGCATTGAAGTTGGTAAACGCACGCGCGCCGTTGTGCAGAGCGCCGGGCAACTGGGCGAAAGTGGCGCTCAGGCTCGTGGACTGAGCGGCGAGTGAGCCGAGGAACGTGTTGAAGTTGCCGATCAGTTCGCCGAGCTGCTGCTCGTGCACGTTGAGCTGTGAGCTGAATTTTTCGGTGCCGGCAATCAGTTTGGAGATGTCGTGTTCTTCCACGCCACCGAGCGCCTGGGTGACGATCGCCCCGTTCTTCAGAGCTTCCGGGCTGTCGATATAGAGCTGTTTGAGCGCCTGCGCGGCGTTCAGGTTGCGTACGACCGGGCTCTGTTCGGCGTTCTCGGCGGCGGTCGGCTCGCGTGTCAGCGCGGAGCCGAATTCGATCAGCAGCGTTTGCAGGTTGGCGCGCGTGTCGGTCGTGAGCGCGTCGAGAACCTGGTCGAGCTGGACCGGGTCCGAGGTTTGACTGACGGGGATCGTGGCGCCGGAGGAGAGCGTCCGCGCGGAGGGCGTGCCGGGCTGCAGTTCGACGAACCAGTTGCCTTCGAGCAGGATGCGCGCGCGGATCTTCAGCGTCGCGTCGGCATGGATCGGCAGGCCGTCTTTGGAGATTTCCATGCTCACGACCCCGGTATTGCCTACTCGCTTGACCGAGCTGACGGTGCCGACGTTGACGCCGGCGATGCGCACGGGCGATTTGGGGGCGATGTTGACGGCCGTGTTGAACGCCGCGTTGAGGCGGAAGCCGTGCTCGTCAGGAATGCGCTTGGTGAAACCGAAATAGACGACGATCGCCGTGATGACGATCACGACGAGCCCGAAGCGCACGGGGTTTGACCTCTGCAGCTCGACGACGGGCAGCTCGTCGTATCGTTTCCACCAGCGCGTGCGACTCATTTTCCGCTCGCTTTCGAGCTCTTCAGGCCGAGCGCTTCGAGCACCTGCGGCGAGTATTTTTCGCCGAAGAGGTTTTCTTCGCGCGTAGTTTTTTCGGTGCTTGAGGTGCCTACGCCGCCGGGCACGTTGCCGATCGTCGTCTTGCCCTCGGTGTAGGGCTCGTTGCCGGCTTCGCATTCCAGCGGCTGACCGGGCCCCCCGACGATCGGATAGGGGTTGAAGTGCAGGTGGTTATTTTCGACCTGCGGGCCGCTGTGAATCACGGAGGGTCCGTTCGCCGGCGCCGAGGAGGGCAGGCCCTCATTGTTGGGCCCGTTCGGCGACAGGATCGGTGTGGCGCGCGCGACGGTACCGACGCCGATGCTCTGCGAGAGCACGCTCGCCACGTTGCGGAACGTGAGCGTCAAGTAGTTGCACTTGGTCTGCGCCGGAGCAAGTCCGGCGAGCAGCGGGTTGCCAAGGCTGAGTGTGTGCGTGATGCTTTCAATGCCAGTGATCACGATCGGGTTCTTAGCGAACGCGGCGAACGCCTGCGAGGCTTCCGCGACCTCGCTGTTGAGCGCAGTTGCGGCGCGTACGTTGACGGTGCCAACTTCGAAGGCGTGCCCGAGCGGCGCCGCGAGGGTGCGCAGGATCCTCGCGCTGGGACGGAACAGGCGCATGAACTCGGTGGCTTTTTCGATGAACGGGGCCTCAAACGGAAGCGAGTGGGTTGCCTGGCGCAACGCTGGCGGAGCCCCCTTGATCGCCTCTTCAAAGGACGGCGCGACGCTTGCGAAGGCCGTGAAGAAGGTGTCGAGATTGCTGTAGAGGTCGGCCTGCGCCTGGGCCGCCGGTGCCGTTTCTTTGGCTGCGCGATCGAAAGCAACGAACAATTGACCGAAGCCCGTTTGCGGCGAGGCGAGGTTGTGCAGCACGGGGATCGCGTTGACGACCAGCGGACGCAGCGCCACGATTGTTTCGTTGATGCCGATGCCGCGTCCGGCCAGGCCGTTGCCGAAGGCCGTCAGGTTGACCTGGCTGGCGTTGCGCGTCTTTTTGTCGAACATGTCGAAGAGCTGGGAGATTTCGACCGGTTCGCTGGTCTGCGAGACCGGGATCGTGGCTCCTTCTTTGAGCGTCTGCGAGGAGTGGCCCTTGATCAGCGAGAGGTACTTCAGCCCCACCGCGGAGACGGACTGCACGATCGCATGTGTGTTGGCCGGTAGCGGCCCGACGTTCTTTTCGAGTTTCATGGAGACGATCGCCGTCACACGCCCGGTCTTCGGATTTTCATAGGGACGCAGCGAGCTGACAATGCCGACGAGCGTGCCCCCGATCCGCACCTGGTTGCCCTTCTGCAGGCCTGAGGCCTCGGGCAGTTGCACGTTGATGTTGTAGGTGGGCGTGAACGGCAGCCCATTGTTGGCGTTGTAGGAGAGGAATACGGCGACGACCACGATCAATGTCGTGACCGCGCCGATCAGCAGTGGGCTGCCCGCCAGGGAGTTTGAGCGACGGCGATTCATCAGGGCGTCTCCGTCGGGTCGCAGCCAAGTGTGCCGTTGTCCGTGAAGGGCGAGGAGCCGTCGGCCGCCGGTTGGGTGCCGGAGCCGGGGCAGCGACGCAGCTGACCGGTCTTTAGGCCCTGCAGCACCTGCGCCGGGTTGGCGGGTTTGAGTGTGTTGCTGGCGCCGAGTTCGAAGTCGGGGAACATCCCGGCGACGCGGGCATAGTGGCCGTTGGCGTCGTAGTAGCCGGTGGCTTGGCCGAAGTCGCGAGCAAGTCCTTGGAAGTCGGGGCTGTAGGGCCCGAACAGGGCGGTCACGGGCAGCGATTCTTCGGCCGCGCGCACGCCGTCGGGCGAGGCAGTGGTGAGCGCCTGCGCGACTCCGGGCAGCGCGAGCGCGACTTCGGTGAGGTCATTGCTCGAACCGGGCTTGCTGATCGCTTCGCCAAGGTCGGTGACGACCGGTGTGGCGCTGTTGACGAGGGGGCGCAGCTTGGCGAAGAATGGGGCCAACTGCTTAGTGTTCGTCTTGGCCACGTCGACCAGCTTCGTGAGGTCGGCGAGCGTGCCCGGCAGTTCTTCGAAGGTGCGGTTGCCGGTTCTGAAGAAGCCGGGCAGCGCCTTCAGGCCGGAGGCGACGTTGGTCTGCTGAGAAGCGAGCGCGCCGAAGGCCGTGTTTGCGTGGCTTATCAGTTCTGTCAGCTGCCCGCTGCGGTCGGCCAGCGTGGTCGTCGCCTTGGCTGTTTCGATCAGGAAGTTCGTGAACGTCGGCTGTTCGCGCCCCAGCTCGGCGATCACGTGGTCGAGCGCCGCCAGCGCGGGCGGGAAGTAGATCGTGTCCTGCTGCAGAGCGGCGCCTGCGCCGGAGTACTGTTCGGCGAAGCCTTTGATCAGCTGTTGCAGGCCCTTGCGCGTGTCGGCGTTGAAAATGTGGAAGAACTGGTCGAGGTCGGTCACGCTATGGCTGGCGGTGACCGGCAACGTGGCTCCGGACGGCAGCGCAGGGCGATTGTTGGGACCGGGCAGGAGCGCGACGTAGCGGTTGGCGACACTCGAAAGCGAGGGCACCCTGATTTCGCTGGTGCTGCCTTCGTGCAATGGCACGAGCGAAGAGTCCACGTGGATCGTGATGCGCACTCGGTAGTTGGGCAGCAGCACGATGTTCTTGACCGAGCCGACCGGCACCCCACCTACCTGCACCTGATCGCCGCGCACGAGCCCGTAGGCTTCCGCGTAGACCAGCTGGTAGGTGGCGCCTCCGCTGCCACCGAGAACGAGCACGAGCAGCAGGACGACGACGATGGCAAGCGCCCCGAACGCGGCGATGCGCGTTGTGTTTGCTCGCCGCGGGGACGACGCCGCAGGGGGCGGCGGCGCGGAGGGCGGCGGCGGAGACGCCGGGGGGCGCGGTGGAACTGTGGTGGCCATCTCGCTAGTTGCCTTCCACTCCAGCCGCCGTGGCGGCGGTGGAATCGGGGATCGCCGCCGGTGAGGGCTTGGAGCTGACAGTCGGATCGGGGACCTCGCCGAGGCGCGCGACGAGCGCGAGCCACTGCGCGGGCGAGAGCCCTGAGCTTGCAAGCGACGCGGCGCGTGCCGCGCTGCCGCCGCCGGAGGGCGTGTAGGCGAGGTGGATCAGACCGGCGTAGCCCGGCAGTGAAGCACTGGCGGGTAGCCCCGGAAGTGGCGTCGAGCTGACGATTTCGAGCGGCTTCATCGCGCCTTGCAAACCGCGCAGCTTGCGCACGGCGGCACGGATCGAGGTGGATTCCCCGCCGGCGAGCAAGGAAATGCCGTTGACCGCCGATATGTCGACCTCGGCGCTAACGGCTCCCAGCGAGGAGGCGCTGACAGCCGTCGCGGACGAGCGCGGACAACTGCGCGAGGAGACGGTCGGCCGCAGGCCCGACGCCGAGAGGAAGGCGAGCGCGGCGAGCACGCGCCGGTCCACCTGGCCATCCTCGATCAAGCGCCGCTCGCAGGAGGCGATGCGGATTTCGCGATCGCGCGGGAGCTGCTGCTCCAGCTGCGTCTTTGACTCGAGTAGCGCCTGACCGGGGGTGGGCGAAATCTTTGCGAAGGGATCGCGTCCCTTGACGCGCAGCACGGAGGAACTCTGCAGCTTGACCCAACTGTCGAGGATCGGCTTGGGGTCGATCAGCGGCGCGCCGATGCCGGCTGGGCGGATTTGGAAGACGATGTGCGGTTCGGTGCCCGGGCCGACATGTCCGAGGACGGTGCCCGCGATCACCTGCACGCCGACACGCAGCGAATGCAGGTAGACGTTCTCAGAGCCAGCTCTGAACATGCTCGTGGCGTCGGTTGCGGCCGGTGTGGGTGCGCTCACGCCGGGAGCGGTGCCTGTCGCGCCGGCCGTGTGCGCGCCGCCCGAGCCGGCCGCTTCGAGCACCGGATAGAGCGTCGCGAGCGTGCCTAGCTCAGAGTAGGTGTAGGTGTTGCCGTAAGCGTCGAGGAGCGAGATGCTGAGCCCCAGCGATCCGCTCTGCTCGATGCTCACGATGCGCCCGTCCTGCGCGGCGATCACGGGAACGCCAGCCTGCGAGTAGATCGTCGTGCCGGCAACCGTATGCGGGGAAGACGCTTCGACGGTGGGGAACACATCGCTGTAGTGCGAGGCCGCATACACCGGGAAGCGCCCTTCGGTCAGGCCGGTGACCGCTCCGAGCAGCTGCGGCGGGGTGCCGCCGAGCAGCTGAGCGCGCAGCATCACCGAATTGACGTACGCCTGCGAGTGGTTGTAGGAGAACACCGCCGCGCGGATGTCGCTGTCGCCGCCGGCGCTCTTCAGGTAGCGAGCGGCGGCGAAGATCGCGTCGGCCGGGTTGTAGGGGTCCTCGAAACCGCTGTCGTTGACATCGACTCCGTACTGCTGCCACTCGCTCGGCAGGAACTGCATCCAGCCCTCGGCGCCGGCACTGGAGACGTTCAGGTCGCGGCCATAGTCGGTCTCGACTTCGTTGATCGCTGCCAACACCTGCCATGGGATCCCATAGGCGGCTCCGGCTGCCTGGTAGATGGGCAGCAAAAACGGCGGGATGCTGAAGCTGTCGATGAAAAAGCTCGGCACGCCCGAGAATGAGGAGGCGCTCAGCGTCGCCGGCAACGGCGGCGTGATCGCCGAGGGCGACACGGCCTTCGCGCCCGCCGGCGCCGCTGGCGAGCCGGAAACCGTCGGACTCGCATGCGGCGGCACCACAGTGCGCGGCTGGGAGTGCTGTGTGCGCACTTCGGGCGCCACAGGCGGCGCGGGCGCGGTTGTGGTGGTGGGCACGGTCGTCGTAGTGGTCGGGGCGGGGGTTGGGTTGGGATTTGGGGTCGTGCCGGTGGTCGTTGGTGGCGGGGCCGGTTCGGATGGGGTCGGTTCGGCCGGGGGGGCCGGCACAGTCGTCGTGCCGGTCGTGCCGGTTTCGGCCGTCGCCGGTTCGGCGGTGCCGACAGTCGCACTCGCGTCGGCCGCACCCGCGAACGTCAGCGCAAGCAGCGCCACCAGTAGCGGGGAAAGTGCGGTCGTGAGACGTCGTCGGGTCATCGCCATCAGTTGCCCAGCAGGTAGTTGAGGAGCATGCCGCCGGCTTGCGAGCTTTCTTCGCCGGGCGTGTAGTAGGTGGTGCCGGCCGCCGCGCCGCCCACCGGCTGGGCGCTTGACGTCGAGGATGAGCCGATCGACTGGGTGCTCGCGGCACCCGTTTCACCGGCGATCGAGCCTGGATAGCGCGCGATTGCCTGTGCCGGGGTCATGCCTTTCAACACGGCGAGCGTGCGCTGCATGACGAGGCCAGTCGAGTTGGCGCTCGCGGCCGATGCTGTGGCGCTCGACGCGCTGCCTTTGATGAATTTCCCGGTCGAGCAGCCGGGCGCGACCGTGACGGAGTAGGCGAGACAGCTGCCCGCCACGATTTCCGCGCGCAAGAAGTGCCCGAGCGCGTCGTAGCCGTTCTCGTCGCCCGTGCCCAGGTAGATGAAGTCGAGCAGGCGCTCCAAACCGCCGGTGGAGCGTAGGCTCGTAAGCAGGCCCGAGAAGTTGCCGGCAAACGGGTTGGCTTCCTTGCCGAGCGCCTTGGCTAGCGGCAGCAGCGGCTCGACCGCCTTCAGCGCCGGACCGGTAGCCCTGCCTGTGCTGCCAAAAGACTTGAAGAACGTGCTCGAAGCGGTTGAGAACGGGCCGATATTCTTGAACAGCTTGTTGATGCCGGGTGCCGCTACGCCGAGGTCCCTAAGTGCTGGGGTCGTCTGTTCGGCGAAGCGCTGCAGCCGTTCGACGGCCGGCCCAAGTTGTTCGAGGAAGGCGGGGAAGTCGGCGAGGTTCTGGGCGAGCGCGCCGCGCTGGTTGGCTGCAGCTCGGGCGACCTTGCCGCTTTCGTTGATGAAGCTCACAAGCCGTTGACGGTCGGCCGCGAGCGGCGCGACAGCGCGAT
>Ga0209007_1000700_pt1 | contig 11479 bp, 10 predicted proteins | sample JacPinW_OM1H0_O2_FD_187961 | JGI IMG/M metagenome (GOLD analysis project Ga0209007, IMG submission 187961) | Forest soil microbial communities from Algoma, Ontario, Canada - Jack Pine, Ontario site 1_JW_OM1H0_O2 (SPAdes) (version 2) | ecosystem: Environmental > Terrestrial > Soil > Boreal...
ACGATTTGTTTCCCGTCGCTTGTGACGTCGAAGGTCCGCATGGCGGCACGGTTTTGCAGCCTGGTGAGGGGGCGCGACTTCATCGAGGCGAGATCGAGTAGCCAGAAGTCCTGTGATGTGAGCAGTCCCTGCATGTAGATCAGACTCTTGCCACCAGGCAAGAAGCGGACGCGCTCGCCCGAGCGCCGCAACCTGATCTCGGGCAATTTGACGCTGGTTCCGTCCGGGCGTACGGCCAGAAGCGGAGCGAAGGTGCGCACATTCGTACCCGCATATACGATCAGGCTTCCATCCGGCGACCAGACTGGATTGAGTGCTTGACCGGCTACCAAGCGGACTGGCGACCCGCCATCCAACGGGATCTTGAAAAGCCCGGGGCCGGTGGCGTCGCTGCCGTCAGTGACGATCCATCTTGCATCCGGCGACCAGCAGCTCGTGCCCTGGACGTCAATTCCTTCTGCAATCGGCTGGAGTTCGGCGCCGTCTGAAGAGACGACATGCAGTTGGCGTTTGCCGTTCCGCCGCAGCACAATGGCCACGCGACCTCCATCCGGTGAAACAGCGGGCGTCTCCAGCAGAGCGCCATCGGCGCCCTTCCAGATCTCAGTGGCCTGTCCGTCCCGAAGGCGCCACAGTCCGTCGCCCGTCCCCAGGGAAGATAAATAGAACAGCGACGCGCCCCCAAAACGGGGCGCCAGCGCACGCACGGTCGGCACTGTAAACGGTTTCACGTCGTGTTCCTCGGCGATTCGATTCAGGATCGGGACACTCCAAAGACCAGCCGCTGGGTTGCTGATGGTGGCCACCAACTTACGGCCGTCCGCGCTGGCCTCCACGGACGTATATTGCTCGAGACCGACGCTCGCGCGCCGCGAATCCCTGCGTTTCAGATCAAACGCCCACAGCCAAGGTCCTGAACCGTCCTCGTCCCGCGCCACGTAGAACACGGTGCGGTAGCCGACCGGCGTGGGATAAGCAACATCTGTATTGCGTTGCGTGAGGCGCTCCGGGTGACTGCCGGCCGGGTCTATGCGCCATAAATCCATCTCCTTTGTCGCCGGAGTCCCATGCGCGAAATAGATCCAACGGCCGTCAGGCGACCAGGTTGGAAAATGGTTGTGAATTCCCGGCCGGTCCCCGAATATCCGTCGAGCATTGGCGCCAGTGCGGTCCGCCACGAACATGGGGTCGCCACTACCGAAGGTATGATAGACAATCCGCTCGCCGTCCGGTGACCAAGCCAGGTTGACGGTCTCCTCGCCGAGGAAATTACGCGGCACACCTCCCGTCAGGGGCATCAGCCGCAGCCGCATACCTACATCACCGCCGCCGACCCAAATTTCCGAGCCGTCGCCCGAAAAACCCACACTTCGTAAGGGCCCAGGTAACGGGCCCGCCTTCCCCTCTGTCAGATTAATCAGACGTCCACTACCTACCTGGGTGAGCCATACATCGAAGGGGCCGTCATGATCGGAGACAAAAGCCACGAACCTGCCGTCCGGCGAAATCGCGGCCTCAACACTCTCGAAGTCGGTCACGCGCGTGAAATGCGCTTTTTCGAGTGCGTTGGCCGGGGCAGCCGCCGGCCGAACCATTTCCCAGACCGCAGTTCCCACCAGCAGTGCAGCGGCTATGATCCACGGGAGCCAGGCTCGCCTTGACTTCGGCTGCAGCACACTCTTCGCGGTCGACGTTCCGCTCAGCGATTCAATGGCAAACGCCAGATCACTGGCCGACTGGAATCGTCGCTCGACATTCTTTTCCAGGCATCGCCCAACAATCCGTTGCAGCTCCAGCGGACCTTGCCAGCCGGCATCATTCAGCGCCTGTGGCTCTTCGCGCAAAACTGCGGTCATCGTTTCTGCGGACGTCTCGCGTTTGAAAGCGCGTTTGCCGGTGAGCATCTCGTACAACACTGCACCGAAACTGAAAATGTCCGATCGCGGGTCGCTCGCTTCGCCCCGCACCTGCTCCGGCGACATGTAGCCGACGGTGCCCATCACCATACCCGGCAAAGTCACCGGACTCGTTAGCGTCACTGCAGTTTCGTGGTTTTCTTCCGGCCTCACCAGCTTCGCCAGCCCGAAATCCAGCACTTTAACCCGTCCATCACGAGTGACAAACACGTTCTCCGGTTTCAGATCCCGGTGCACGATTCCCTTCTCATGTGCCGCCGCGAGTCCCTGCGCGATGCCGAGCGCGTATTCGACCGCGCGCCGCACCGACAGCGGCCGTGATACGAGCTTCTCCCGCAATGTTTGTCCTTCAAGAAATTCGCTGACCAGAAACGGCGCACCGTCGTGCGCACCAATGTCATGGATTCCCAGGATGTTCGGATGGTTCAGCGCCGCAATCGTGCGCGCTTCCTGCTCGAAGCGCCGTAGTCGGTCGGCATCATGAGCCAGCGCCTCTGGCAGCACTTTGATCGCGACATCACGCCCGAGCCGCGTGTCGCGTGCGCGGTACACCTCGCCCATGCCGCCTGCTCCTATCGGCGATACGATCTCGTACGGCCCGAGTTTGGTGCCCGAGGAAAGCGCCATTGATGCGCGCAATTATAGCCCGCACGCATTGCAGAGGATGGGTACCGATTCCGGACGGTTGGCCAGTCAACCGGAAGTCCAGATCGTGACAGGCGGATGGGTAACGAGAAGTCGGAACGTGTTTACGCGCTGGCTTCACTAGGCCGCAAAACCGACCCAGAAACCTGCTGCATGCTGGGAAGATTAAGAAGCCTTGAAGCGGTGCCGGTTTATGCCTAGCTTCCTTATTTTGGATTCGAGTGTTTGTCGGGGAATGCCCAGCTTCACGGCGGCGCCGCTTCGACCCCCAACCACACCTTCGGATTCCCGGAGAGCGGCTTCGAGGATCTCTCTTTCGTGCTTGACAAGGTCAGCAACCAGCGGAGCAGTCGTCGCAGCCAATTTGGGAGCCAGGTGCGTGAGCCAGGTCTCATCTACAAAGAAAGTCTCCCCTTCGGACAGAATCACTGCCCGCTCGACTACATTTTGCAACTCGCGGATGTTGCCCGGCCAATCGTAGGCGTAGAAGAGTTCGATCGTCTTCTTGTCTATGTTTCGAATCTTCTTGCCCAATTTTTTGGCGTAGCGGTCGATCAAGTATCCGACCAACAACGAAATATCGCTAATGCGCTCGCGCAATGCGGGTAATCGAATCGGAACAACGTTGAGGCGGTAAAACAAGTCCTGTCGGAACTTGCCTTCAGCCACCGCTGTACTCAGATCTCGATTCGTAGCGGCTATCACCCGTACGTCAACCGACACTGTTTGACTGCCACCCACTCGTTCGAATTCCCGTTCCTGAAGAACTCGCAGCAATGCCACCTGCGTCTCTGGCGGCAGGTCGCCCACCTCATCGAGGAATATCGTTCCACCGTCGGCCGATTCAAAACGGCCCAAGCGGCGCTGAGTGGCCCCTGTAAAGGAACCTTTTTCGTGGCCGAACAGTTCGGAAGCAATCAGCGATTGGGGAATCGCCGCGCAATTCACTCGAATGAACGCACGGTTCGAACGCTTGGACCGGTTATGAATTGCGCGAGCAATCAGTTCCTTTCCTGTTCCGGTCTCACCCAAGACCAAGACTGTGGAATCCGTCGGAGCTACCTTGGAAACATGAACCAGCACACGACGTAATGTCTCGGAGGAACCGACGATTTCTTCGAACATGGATGAGCGCACGATGTCTTCGCGTAGCGCAACGTTTTCGTTTTGTGTCCTGTCTTCGGCGCGCTTGCGATCATCGATGTCGGTTCCGGTCGCATACCAGCGCACCAGACGCTCTTCTTCGTCGCGGAGCGGGTTGTAACGGAACAGAAGCCAGCGGTACTGACCATCCTTCCGCAGCGCCCGTAGCTCGATTTCAAACGGCAGGCCGCGAGCAAAACCTGCTTGGCGCGCCTCGTCCACCCTCTCGAGATCTTCCGGATGGAACGTTCTGGCGCGAAAGTCCGATGCGAGTACATCTTGCATGGTGAGGCCGGTATAGTCGAGCATTGTCTGGTTCGCGTAGAGTGCCTTGCCCTTCGGGTCCAGCACGGCAATGGTGTGCGGTATAGCATCGGTAATTTGGCGAAGCTCCCGCTCGTCCTTAAGGAGTTTCGTCTCCACTCTTTTTCGATCTTCGATGTCGGTATCGCTTCCTAACCACCTGACGACGTTGCCTTCAGCGTCGAATTCTGGAAGGACACGTATAAGGAACCATCGGTATTCTCCGTCATATCGCCGGATGCGGGTTTCCAGTTCGCCCGGTTTGGGGTCATGCAGCAAGTCAAGCCATGCACGAATGAGTCGATCCAAGTCATCGGGGTGAACGACCACCTTCCAACCCCAACCTTTCCCCTGTTCCGGGGTAAGGCCGGTGTACTCGTACCAACGTCGGTTTAGAAATTCTTTGGATCCATCAGGGAAGCTCGTCCACAAGAAAGATGGAACCGTGTCGATGAGGGCCTGGAGCAGGCCAGACTCCTGGCCGAGCTTTTCCGGAGCATCGCTTTGTTCGTGGCTTTCCGAATCTTGGGCCAACTCATTCATGTTCACTCAGTCCGCCGGAGTGTCAGAACCAATCCTGCCAATTCTAAATCAAGATCTAAAGCCAAGCTCAGCCAGATGGCTTCGTGCTGAATTTTCGGCGAAAGCCGAAATGACAGCCTCACTTCAAGAGCTAAACACCAACGGCTCAATTGATTACGAGTGGCGCCGGGATTGCCATCGGTTAGGCGTGAAGCGTTCGACAGTCAAGCATGACCTTGAAAATTGAGAAGTACTCTGACGAGTACGGCACGAGGATTCGACTCATTGGGCGAATGCAAGCGGAACATTTGGCGGAACTGGAGACGCTGATCAAGGAGAGCGGATCGAAGATCGTGCTGGACTTGGAGGAATTGAACCTGGTCGATGTTGAGGCTGTTCGATTTCTCGGGAACTGCGAAGTAGCGGGTGTCACGCTGGTCAAATGCCCGCCCTACATACGCGACTGGATCGGCAAAGAACACGATTAGAGCAAAAGGTCAGGATCTGCGTCCACGACCGCCACCTCAACGAAAAGGAGCGTTTATGTCAGACCAAGTAGTCTTGATTACGGGGGCGCTGACGGGAATCGGTCGCGCCGCCGCAATCATCTTTGCGCAAGAAGGGGCACGAATTGTTGTGTCTGGCCGTCGAGACCAAGAAGGACAAGCCTTGGTTGCCGAGCTACAAAGGCTCGGAGCAGAGGTCATTTTTGTCCGTACGGATGTCCGCAAGGATGAGGACGTGCGCAATCTTGTGGACCAGACCGTCAAGCATTTCGGACGCCTGGATATCGCTGTCAATAATGCGGGGACCGAAGGATCGCGGGGTCTCGTAACAGAGCAGACCGCAGAGAGTTACGCGGATACGTTTGATACCAACGTACTTGGTGTGCTGTTAAGCATGAAGCACGAACTGCGGGCGATGCTGCCACAGGGGAGCGGGAGCATCGTGAATATCTCCTCGGCCTATGGAAGTGTCGGTGCTGCCGGAGCATCCGTTTATGTAGCTAGCAAGCATGCGGTGGAAGGATTGACAAAGTCCGCTGCACTAGAAGTCGCGGGCACCGGCGTCCGCGTTAATGTGGTGGCTCCCGGCGCCACGGATACCGGCATGCTCACACGCTTCACCAACACCAATGAAAACAAAGCCGCACTCGTCTCAACCGTGCCCGTCAAACGTCTCGCTGCCCCCGAGGAGATCGCTCAGGTGATCGCCTTTGTCGCATCGGCAAATGCGTCGTACATGACTGGTGCCTCCATCCCAGTGGATGGAGGGATGATCGCGGCCTGATTTATGGGGCCGCGCAAGCGCAAGTCGCACACCAACGGGACAGACAAAACCATGAAACCGTAGGGGTCAAACCTGGCAGAGGATCGGCAATGAGCGTTAGTTAAACGAACTCTAGCGAGATCGCGAAGTGTTCAGAAGAGCAAGACGAGACCAAGGGCTGCAGGGATAAGACATGGCACAGCACAACAAAACCGTACTCGTCACGGGGGCTTCCCGTGGAATTGGGCGAGCCACTGCGTTGGCCTTTGCTGAGCAGGGTACGCATGTATTGGTTCACTACGGCCGCTCCGCGCGGGCAGCGGAAACTCTCGTGTCCGAGATCCAAACCAAAGGCGGAAGCGCAAATGCAATCTCGACGGATCTGGGAATGCCGAGCGGCGCTGAGCAGCTAGCCAAACAGGTGCGCTCAATCGTCGATCGATTGGATGTGCTTGTGCTGAATGCCGGAATCAGCAAGGCCGCACCCGTCGCAGATTACACGGTAGGGGATTTTGACAACCTCTTTGCGACAAACGTCCGAAGCCCGTTCTTCCTGGTGCAGCAACTACTTCCCATTCTAAGTGACGGTTCGAACGTCATCGTGATCTCTTCGCTCGGGGCCCGTGCTGTAGTTGGAAAGCCCAGCCTGGACAGTCTTTCCGTCCTTGCCTACGCCTCGACCAAAGGAGCATTAGAGACCCTGGTTAAGAACTGGGCTGCCATTCTCGGCCCCGAGGGCATTCGCGTGAATGCAGTCGCGCCAGGCGTGATCGACACTGACCTGTCGAACTTCACAAAGACTGAGGCCGGCCGGGACGCCGCGCTAGGGATGCAGGCATTGAAACGGATCGGCAAGCCGGAAGATGTCGCGGACGTCGTCGCTTTCCTGGCGTCAGACGCAGCCCGCTGGATCACGGGAGCCAGCATCCCCGTCGATGGCGGGTCGAAGCTTTAAGGACCCTGACGACTTGCTGGCGTCAGCGGCAATCGAACGGATGCATGAGGAGGGTCGGCAGATGGCAAAAACAAGAATGGCAAGTGAGACGATCGAATCCAAGAATAAAGCGTTCGTTCTAGAAGCCTTCGACACCCTATTCAACAAGCGTGACTACGAGGCTGCAGAGCACTTCTGGTCACCGAACTACATTCAGCACAGCGCACACATAGCACCAGGTCGCGAAGGGCTATTCAATCTCGTCCGCTCAGTGCCGGAAACGATGCACTATGAGAATCAACTCATGGTTGCAGAAGGTGATTACGTCATAGCCCATGGCCGCTTCACGGGGATGGGAAGGCCCGCCGCCTGGATCGCCGCCGACATTCTCCGGTTCGAAGATGGTGTTTTTGTGGAGCACTGGGATGTGCTTCAGGACGAGGCCACGCAGGAACAGTCAAAGAGCGGTTTGCCAATGTTCGGTAACAAATTTCCACAGTGAACGAGTGAATTGCGCCGACCAGCGGCTCCGTAAAACTTCGATCCACCGAATTTAGGGAGCAACCTAGATGACCACGAGAACAGATGGCAAGCAACTCAGCCCCTGCGTCGAGCTCTTCATAGAGTTGCTACTCGACGGAGCTTCCGCAGTCTCATCCAGAGAGGTCTCCATTGCCCGTCAGCCTCAAGAGGTTGCCACGCATTTTCGGACTGGACTTCCTCCCAACATGGAAGAGAAAAAGATTGAGGGGGGAATCAGCGCGACCGGGGCGCGCTTGTCGTTCAGCCAGAGTGAAATACGAATGAGAGGAAAATAGAAATGAACGGCACATACAAAGCAGTGGAAGTGTCAGCACCGAGTGTACTCCCAGATGGCCAAAGGAGATTTTATGTCTAAGTTAGCCAATAAAGTAGCACTTGTTACCGGAGGTTCGCGTGGCATCGGCGCGGCAGTCGCCAAGCGTCTGGCCGCAGATGGAGCAAACGTCGCCATCACCTATGCGAAGGACGCCAAGGCGGCTTCCGCCGTGGTCAAAGCAATTGAACGGGCTGGCCAAAAGGCGCTCGCGATTCAGGCGGACGCCGCAGATGCTGATGCCGTCGCAGCAGCGGTCGACAAGACCGTGGCGACTTTCGGCAGGTTGGACGTCCTTGTGAACAATGCCGGTACGGCCATTCCGAAAGCGTTCGTGGAGACGACGCTGGAAGAGATGGATCGGGTGCTTGACATCAACATCCGCGGCGCACTTGTAGCGACGCAGGCCGCGCTGAAGCACATGACGGATGGTGGTCGCATCATCATGATCGGTTCGGCTGTGGGCGAGCGCGTCCTAACGCCAGGGCTTGTGTCCTATTCAGCCACGAAAGGAGCCGTGAAGATATTTACTCAGGGACTGTCCAGGGAGGTTGGAAGCCGGGGCATTACGGTCAACAACGTGCAACCGGGTCCAATCGACACAGATTTAAATCCCGCCGCGGGGGAGTGGGCGGTACCGCAGAAGGCCGTCACAGCACTCAACCGCTACGGACACGTTGATGAGGTCGCGGCTCTGGTGGCGTTTGTCGCGGGTCCGGAGTCTTCTTACATCACAGGAGCGAATCTTACCGTGGATGGCGGAATGAATGCCTGAGCTGAATCCACACTCAGGCTGCGGACATGGAGAAGAGGGTTTCCCCGAGTCGTCGCTAATGGTGACTAACGTTGGAAGGAAAGCAAAATGACAGTCCGGCACATTGAATCGAATACCCAGCGCAGTGTCGTCGTTACTGGAGCCCAGGGAGTGTCCGGCGCGGCGGTGTTGAAAGGATACGCCGCCCTGCCGGGAACGACGGTGTACGGAGTGTCCCGCAGGCCAGTCGAAAACGAGGGCAATGTTCGACACATTTCCGTCGATCTATTGAACCCAGACGATGTTAAAGCGAAGCTCAGCCATCTCCGCGAAACCACGCACTTGTTCTTCGGAGCCTACATCGACAAGCAGAATGCTGCTGAGAAGAGCGAGGTGAACGTTCGGATTCTGAAGAATCTGCTCGATGTTATTGCCGAGGCACCACTTCTCCGGCACATCACGATCTTCCAAGGAGGCAAAGCCTACGGATCAGACCTCGGTCGGTACAAGACGCCAGCTCGCGAGGATGATCCGCGGCTGATGTCGCCCAACTACTACTACGATCAGGAGGATCTGCTCCGCACCCGACAAAAGGGCAGTAAGTGGAACTTCACCGTCTTGCGTCCCGGTGGAGCAATCTGCGGCCCATCGCTGGGCAGCCCGCTGAACCTTATATCTGTGATCGGCGTATACGCGACGATCTGTCGAGAAATGGGGTTGCCGCTTCGCTTCCCCGGTCCCGAAAAGACTTATCGGGCGCTGTACCAGGTCACATCCGCTGACCTGCTGGCTCGCGCCACGGTGTGGGCAGGCGAGACGACGGCTGCACAAAACCGGATCTTCAACGTCACCAATGGGGACACTCTCCGCTGGCAGCATATGTGGCCACGGATAGCAAAGATGTTCGACATGGACATCGCCGATCCGGTTCCATTCTTGCTCACAACCTACATGGCGGACAAACGACCGATGTGGGACGCGATCGTGAAGAGAGAAAACCTGCGGCCCATCCCTTATGAAAAGATCGTCGCCTGGGGCTATGGAGACTTCGCCTTCCGTCAGGACTTCGACAACGTATCGAGCACGATTAAAGTGCGGCAGGCCGGTTTTCACGACTGCATCGATAGCGAAACGATGTTCTCCGAAATCTACGAAAACCTCCGGGAGATGAGAATACTGCCGAGATTACCCGGTAGCGTCTCACCAACCATCCCCGCCCGCGAAGCGGGCACCTTTGATTCGCAGAGGAAGGTCTCTTGAGCGGGGGCACCTAGATTTGTCCTCGCTCGCATGCAGCCAAAACTGCCCGGAAGAACCCAGCGGAGTTGCTTACGAGACTCTGCTACTGGATTCTATGCGTGGCGTTGCAACGCTATTAACGCGCAGAGATGAAGTAGAGGCGGAGTGGCGCATCATTACGCCGATTGAAGAAGCGTGGGCGCATTTGCCGCCGCCAGACTTTCCCAACTACGCCGCGGGCAGCGAGGGACCAAGCTCGTGGAATGAACTGCTCGAAATCCGCGGCAACATAGCCGATGCGGCAATAGGCAACGGCAAATCGTGTCCGGGTTTGCCACCGGGCACACCTTGCTCGGTAGCAGCGCCTGTTGACTGCATGTCGATGCGACCCCTACGGCTTGTGTCATTCCAGGAAGTCATCGAATCCTTGCAGGAGGAAAAGACGCTCATGAAAACTCCAATTGACGAGAAACGATTTGGTCCGTGGGCGCTAGTTACCGGCGCCTCGTCGGGAATAGGCAAGGAATTCGTCCGGCAGCTTGCGGCTGCGGGGCTCAATGTAGCGCTGGTAGCGCGGCGGGAAACGTTGCTCTACGCGGTGGGTCAGGGCATCGCCAAAGACTTTAATGTGCAGTACCGCACGGTGGTGGCGGATCTGTCGCAAGGGGGCTTTCTAGACAAGCTTGCGAAAGCCACTAACGACCTCGACATCGGTCTTGTGGTGTCCAATGCGGGCACTGGAAATCCGGGCGAGTTCCTCAAGATTGATCGTGTAGAGTTGGAGAATCTCCTGCGGCTCAATACTCTAGCCCATCTCGATATCGCGCATCAGTTCGGCCAAAGGCTCGTGGGACGTGGCCAGGGCGGATTGTTATTTGTGGGAGCTATGGGCGCAGATAAAGGTGTTCCCTATATGGCGAACGACGGCGGTGCTAAGGCATATGTACAGAGTTTCAGCGAGGGACTTCACGTTGAGCTCAAGCCGTTGGGTGTGCATGTGACTGTGTTGCTGCCTGGCCCCACCGACACGGCCGTGATCGCGAAGTTCGGGTTCGCTCCGGACTCGATGCCGATGAGGCCGATGACAGTGGAGCAATGCGTTTCGGAAGGACTCAAAGCTCTACAGAATAACCGCTCGATGATTATTCCTGGTCGCCTCAACCGGATCATGAATGCGGTGGTCCCAGCATCGGTGGTCCGCGGAATGGTGGCGAAGATGTTTAAAAAAATGCTTGCAAATCGACTCGTAAAACGAGAAATGGGAGCGAGGGGCTAGACCCAACCGCAAGCGGCACAGCCCGCCGGAACCCGAGGCTATCGGAGGTGAAGCCGTCGATGGTGGGGGTCGCAGTACTTTCGCTTCGTCCAAGACAACAGCGCGATCCAAACGGGCGATTTTATTTCAATTTGTGCCGGCCGGCCTTGGGACTGGCATTATGCTCGCATGGCACGTGCTTATACCGCGCGGCTGGGTGCGGCGCGGACGATAGCCATCGGATTGGCTTCATCGATCGGGACGTATGCCGCTATCCTTATATATATAAGGACACCCACGACCCCGACGACCCCGACTGCAGTTTTGGCTTCCGCAATTTTCTGCGATGATTGTCTCGCGCCAGTTGGGATCGCAGCTTCGAACATTGCCACGGCCAACGCGCTGCTACCCGAGATTAATGACATCTCGACCACGTAGAACTGCGTGCGCCAACTCGGAAACACTCTTGGAGTGATCGGTGCGACTATCCTGTTCGATCACCGTATGACGCTGCATTCTTCCCGGCTAAAACCGGATCACATCAACTATTCGGTTCTCAAAGCCCTCACGGGATCAATCGAGGCCGCACGCCGCGCCGGAATGATCCCTGCGATACATGCCGCGACCGCGAGCGTGCATACCG